>ERZ1699650.189-NODE-189-length-13422-cov-3.193087_pt1 | contig 13422 bp, 11 predicted proteins | sample MGYA00581512_ERZ1699650 | MGnify/ENA primary metagenome ERZ1699650 (study PRJEB42348, sample SAMEA6618698) | metagenome | isolation source: Polyester-degrading enrichment culture growing on monomer terephthalic acid, Te | collected 2019-05-17 ... | reverse complement strand
ACGAGATGATAGGCTGTGACTGGAGTTCAGACGTGTGCTCTTCCGATCTGACGACATCCCCCTGCGCGGCGCCCGCGTGCTGAAAACCCCCGCGGGCTGCATCGCCGTCTTCCGCACCGGCGAAAACGAAGTCTTTGCCGCCGCCGACCGCTGCCCGCACAAGGGCGGGCCGCTGTCCGAGGGCATCGTGCACGGCCAGAGCGTCACCTGCCCGCTGCACAACTGGGTGTTCGACCTGAACACCGGGGCCGCGCAGGGTGCCGACGAGGGCCGGATTGCCACCTACCCGCTGCGGCTGGAAGCCGGGCGCATCCTGATCGACGGCGTCTCCGCCGGCCAGCGGAGCGCCGCCTGATGGACGGCAGCGCCTTTCCCGAGACCCGTTCCACCTGCGCCTACTGCGGTGTCGGCTGCGGCGTGCTGCTGCGCCCGGACGGGGCCGGCGGGCTTGCCGTGCGCGGTGATCCTGATCATCCTGCCAACAGGGGGCGGCTCTGCTCCAAAGGCTCGGCGCTTGGGGAAACCACCGGGCTGGAGGGCCGCCTGCTGGCGCCGCAGATCGGCGGGCGGGACACGGATTGGGACAGCGCGCTATCGCTGGTTGCCAATAAGTTCAAACAGACCATTGCCGGTCACGGGCCGGATTCCGTGGCCCTCTATGTCTCCGGCCAGCTGCTGACCGAAGACTACTACGTCGCCAACAAGCTGATGAAAGGCTTCATCGGCTCGGCCAATATCGACACCAACTCGCGGCTCTGCATGGCCTCCGCCGTGGCCGGCCACCGCCGCGCCTTCGGCACCGACACCGTGCCCGGCACCTACGAGGATCTGGACCAGGCCGATCTGGTAGTGCTGGTGGGGTCGAACCTCGCCTGGTGCCACCCGGTGCTGCACCAGCGCCTGCTGGCCGCAAAGGCGGAACGCGGCACAAAAATTGTCGTGGTGGACCCGCGCCGCACCGCGTCTTGTGATGGCGCCGACCTGCACCTGCCGCTGGCGCCGGGATCGGATGTGGCGCTGTTCAACGGGCTGCTGGCCGAAATCGCCCGCCGCGATGCCTTTGACAAATCCTACCTGCCGCATGTGAACGGACTGGGGGTGGCCGTGGCCGCGGCCGAGACAGACAACCCGGGCCTCACCGGCCTCAGCGATGCGCAGCTGCAGGCGTTCTATGACCTGTGGATCGGCACCGGGAAAACCGTCACCGTGTTCAGCCAGGGGGTGAACCAGTCCACCTCCGGCGCCGACAAGGTGAATGCGATCCTGAACTGCCATCTGGCCACCGGGCGCATCGGCAAACCGGGCTGCGGCCCCTTCAGCGTCACCGGCCAGCCCAACGCCATGGGCGGGCGCGAAGCCGGCGGGCTGGCCAATATGCTCGCCTGCCACCTGGATTTGGAGAACCCGGATCACCGCGCTGCGGTGCAGGGCTTCTGGCAGGCCCCGGAGATGCCCGAGGCGCCGGGCCTGAAAGCGGTCGACATGTTCCGCGCCGTGGCGGACGGGCGCATCAAGGCGCTGTGGATCATCCACACCAACCCGGCGGTGTCGATGCCCGAGGCGGACTTCGTGCGCGATGCCATCAAGGGCTGCGGCTTCACCGTGGTCAGCGACATCACCGCGGCCAATGACACGGCAGAGCTTGCCGATGTGCTGCTGCCCGCCGCGGCCTGGGGCGAAAAATCCGGCACCGTCACCAACTCAGACCGCACCATCAGCCGCCAGCGCGCGGTGCTGCCTGCCCCCGGCGAGGCAAGGCCCGACTGGGAGATCCTCGCAGAGGCCGGCCGCCGCATGGGCTGGGCAGAGGCCTTTGCCTACGAAACGCCCGCGCAGATCTTCCGCGAGCACGCTGCCCTGTCTGGCATTGCCGCGGGATTTGGGCGCGACTTCGACATTTCCGGCCTCGCCGATCTGGAGGACGACGCCTACGAGGCCCTCGCTCCTGCCCGCTGGCCGGTTAGCAAGGACCGCCAGGGCGGACGCTTCTTCGCGGATGGGAAATTCTTCCACCCGGACGGCAAAGCCCGCATGCTGCCGGTCGCCCACCGCGCCCCGGCTGCCGTGCCGGGTTCCAGCCACCCGTTTGTGCTGAACACCGGCCGTATCCGCGACCAGTGGCACACGATGACCCGCTCCGGCCTCTCGCCGCGCCTGTCCGCGCATCTGGCCGAGCCTTTCGTGGACATGCACCCGCAGGACGCCGCCCGGCTGGAGATCAAAGCCGCGGATCTTATCCGCCTCTCCAACCCGTCGGGCAGCGCCATCCTGCGCGCCCGCATCACTGCCGACGTGCAGCCCGGCCAGCTGTTTGCGCCGATCCACTGGACCGGCCAGACGGCCCCTTCGGCCCGCATCGGCGCGCTGGTGGCAGGCGCGGTTGACCCGGTCTCGGGCCAGCCCGAAAGCAAGGCCGCCGTCACCCGCGCCGAACGTTTTGAGGCCGCGTGGTACGGTTTTGCCGTCTCCGCGCTGCCGATGGCGCCAAAGGCGGATTACTGGGCGCTGGCCCGCACGCCGCAGGGCTGGCGGGCAGAGCTGGCCGGGACCGAAACTCCGCAAGACTGGAGCGAGGCGGCCCGCAGCCTGTTCAGCCTGCAAGACGCCGAGGTCCAGCAGGTTGCAGACCCGGCGCGCGGCGTGGCCCGCATCGCCTTCCATCGCGGCGGGCAGCTGCAGGCCGCCCTGTTTGTCTCGCCCGAACCGGTGGCGGTGATGCGTGACTATCTGGCGGCCCAGCCGGGCCAGAGCGCACCGAAGATCCTGACCGGCAGCAGCCCGGCGGATCAGCCGGACCCCGGCCCGATGGTCTGCGCCTGCTTCAATGTGGGCGTGAACACCATCCTCAGCGCCGTCGAAACCCAGGGCCTGATGAGCGTGGAAGCCATAGGGGCCGCGCTGGAGGCCGGCACCAACTGCGGCTCCTGCCGCCCGGAGCTGGCAGCCCTCCTCAACAGCACCCAAGCCAAGGAAGCCGCAGAATGAATGCTCTCCCGGATTTTCACCCCGCCCGCCCTGTCAAACCCGGCACCGTGTCGCTGGTGGGCGCGGGCCCCGGCGCGGCGGATCTGCTGACTTTGCGGGCGCTGAACCGCATCCGGCGCGCCGATGTGATCCTCTACGACCGGCTGATCGCGCCGGACGTGCTGGAGCTGGCCCAACCGGACACCGAGCTGGTCTTCGCCGGAAAAGAGGTCGGCCATCACGCCTGGCCGCAGGAGCGGATCAACGGGCGCATGCTGGAAGAGGCGCTGAAGGGCCGCGAGGTGGCGCGGCTGAAATCGGGCGACCCCGGCATCTTCGGGCGCGCGGGCGAGGAGCTGGCCACGCTGGAGGCCGCAGGCATCCGGTGCGAGATCATCCCCGGCGTCACCGCCGCCTGCGCCTCCGCCGCAGAGGCCGGCCGCCCGCTGACCGAACGCGGCATTGCCGACACGCTGGTCCTGACCACCGGCATGTGCCGCGACGGCGACCCGCTGCCGGATGCCGCCAAACACGCCCGCCCCGGCACGACGATTGCCTTCTATATGTCGGTGCGGCAGGCGGACCGGATCAGCGCAGGCCTGATGGCGCGCGGGCTGGCAGGAGACACGCAGGTGACCATTGCAGCCAACGCCACAAAAGCGGACGCGCGGCATTTGACCTGCCCGCTGGATAAACTGGCAGAAACGCTGGCACAGGCCGGCATCACCGGCTGCGCGACACTGATCGTGACCTGGCCGAAACCCGCAGAAACACGGCAGCCAACAGACGCCGCAGCCGCGGCCTCAGCCTAACCCCAGGCTACCGGCATGTTCAGCGGGCCGCGGAAGGCCCAGCCGCCAAAGGGCACCGCGCCCGCCAGCCGCAGCCCAGGCAGGCGCGCAAACAGCAGGGGCAGCGCCACCTCGGCAATCAGCGCCTTCGCGGCCCAGGCCCCGGCGCAGAAATGCGGCCCCGCACCGAAGGAGATCGCCGCGCTGCTGTCCTGGTGGATGTCGAAATGATCCGGCTTGGCGAACACCCGCTCGTCCCGGTTGCCGGAGCCGAACATCAGGAAGGCCCTGGCCCCCTCTGCAATCGTCACGCCGTGCAGTTTGTGATCCCGCGCCACCCGGCGCGGCGACATGCCGATGGGGGAGATCCAGCGGGCGTATTCCTCAAATGCCTGCAGCCACGCGGCGCGGCCCGCCTGCACATCCGCCAGTTGCTCAGGATGGGTCAGCAGCGCCCAGGCGGTTCCGGCAATGGCATCGCGCGGCTCGTTCTGGCCGCCCGGTTGTTCAGAGGCGAACACCTCGGTCTTCTTTTCCTGCTCGGAAATGTCGTCGCGCCGGGTGATCAGCACCGCGTCCAGCTGCGGCACATAGGCCACCGGCGCCGCAGCCCGCAACCGGGCCAGATCCGGATAGGGATCCTCCCAGAAGGTCTTCGGATCGATCTCAAACTCCGGCGGCCGGGTCATCGCGCAACCTCCCAATCAACCGGAAGGAGCATCCCGTCACTTGGCGCAGGCTGTCAAGCGATAGTCAGTAGACCTTCGGCACGTACAGGTCGTCGGGCAGCACCCGGCGTTCGTAGTCGGGATTGTATTCCCGGTCCGGCAGGGTGACCTTCTCGCTGGGCACCTCTTCATAGGGGATCTGCGACAGCAGGTGCTCGATGCAGTTCAGCCGCTCGCGCTTCTTGTCATTGCCCTCGACGATGTACCACGGCGCTTCCGGGATGTTGGTGCGGGCAAACATCTCTTCCTTGGCCTTGGTGTATTGTTCCCAGCGGATGCGGCTTTCCAGGTCCATCGGCGACAGTTTCCACTGTTTCATCGGATCGTGGATGCGCATGAGGAACCGCAGCTGCTGCTCCTCGTCGGTGATCGAGAACCAGTATTTCAGCAGGATGATGCCGGAGCGGACCAGCATGCGTTCGAATTCCGGAACGTCCTGGAAAAACTGGTCGACCTGGTCCTCGGAGGCGAAGCCCATCACCCGCTCGACGCCGGCGCGGTTGTACCAGGAGCGGTCGAACAGCACGATCTCGCCGCCCGCGGGCAGGTGCGGCACGTAGCGCTGGAAATACCATTGGCTCTGCTCGCGGCGCGAGGGGGCCGGCAGGGCGACAACGCGGGCGACCCGCGGGTTCAGGCGCTGGGTGATCCGCTTGATCACCCCGCCCTTGCCGGCAGAATCGCGGCCTTCCATGATCACGCAGACCTTGGCCCCGGTGTGCTGCACCCAGTCCTGCAGCTTGATCAGCTCGGCCTGCAGGCGCAGCAGGTTGCGGAAGTAGACAGTGCGGTCCAGCATCTCCGGGTGCTGCGCGCGGTAGATCTTGCGCAGCTCCATCGACAGCATCGGCTCGTTGAACTCGATCTCGACGTCCTCGTCCAGCGTATCCTGCAGCTCTGCCTCAAGCCATTCGAGGGAGGTTGTCTCGTGTTCGCTGGTCAAAGGGCGGCTCCTTGCTGTTCAATCCGTAAGCCGCCTCACTAGCGGCTCCGCGTGACAAAATGGTGTCAGCCCGGGCCGCGGAAAGCAGAAATGTAAAATGCGCAAAGCGGCGCGGCAGGCTTGCCCCCTAGGGAATCGGATATCCGGAGGAGGTGCAAGGGCAATCCGACGCGGGAGGGCAGACCGTCGGGCGCGCACGGATGATCCGGCCAGGAGACAGGCACCGGGCCTCAGCCGAGCGGCCGCCGGATCAGACCGGCAGGCGGCAAGACCCCGGCCCCGGTGGAGACTTCTGCGGCCGTGTAATTGAACCAGAACTCTTCCGTGGCGGTGCGGCGGCAGCGCACGCCCTCGGGCATCGCACGGGTCTCCAGCCCCGCCGCCCTGCAAGCCAGTGCAACCAGCCGGTCCAGCCCGGCAGCGTCCAGCCAGCCGCCGCAGTAGATCTGGCTGCCGCAGCGCACCGCAACCGCTGCCCCCTCTTCCGATTGCAAGACCGCATCTGCACTGCCCTCAAGCTCTTCCAGATAGCCGGTGACAGCGCCGCCGCCGGCCAGCGGCACCGGCATGTCCGGGCGCAGGCTTTCCACCCGCGCCACGGTGACATCCAGCCCCGGCAATGCCGGCGGCAGCGGATCCGGGATCGAGAAATGCCCGTCCCGCGCGCCGGACCGCCGCCCCTGCAGCACCTGCGCGCCGCTTTTGGCCAGCGCCTGCTTGAGATCCTCGGGCAAATGCATCAGCCCGGGCGCCAGCACCAGGTTGCGGCCCGTGAAATCGCGCGCCGAGGGCGGCAGGATGTCGACCGACAGCCCGGCCCGGCGCAACGCCTTATAGTGGTCAAACACCAGGCTGAAATAGCTCAAGCCCGCCCGGTGCGGCTGCGTTGCCCAGGCCCATTCAGCGTCATAGTCGAAGATCAGCGCCACCGGCGCTTCCCAGGGCTGCAGCTCGGGCGCGCCGGCCAGTTCGCGTGCCACTTGCTGCGCTTCAGCCATCGCGGGCGCGTCCCTGCTGTCGGGGCGCAGCAGCCCGGCGTGCATCTGCTCCTGCGCGAAGGGGGCCTGCCGCCAGCGGAAATAACACACGGCCTCGGCGCCGTGGGCAAAGGCCTCCCAGCTCCACAGGCGGACCATGCCGGGCAGCGGCGCCGGGTTGCAGGGCGCCCAGTTCACCGGGCCGGGCTGTTGCTCCATCACCCACCAGCGGCCCCGTCCGACGGCGCCGTAGAGATCGTGGTGGAAGGCCTGGAAGTCCGGATCGCCCTGCCGCATATAGGCGCGCTGGTGATCCGCATCCGCCCCCGCCCGGTCCTCCAGAAAGCCGAGCGGGTAGCTGTCCCAGCTGGCGATTTCCAGATCGTCGCCGACCTTGTAGTGATCGAAGTCCGTAATCCGGCCCATGTAGTTATGGGCAATCGGCGCATCGCTGTGCTGGCGCAGGATCTCCACCTGCGCACGGTTGAAAGCAACCACCTGGTCCGAGGAAAACCGACGGAAGGCCAGCACATGCGCCGGGTTGGGTTCGGTGACGGTGAGGCTGGGCAGGCCGATCTGGTCAAAGCAGCTGTATTCCATCGACCAAAAGACATTGCCCCAGGCGGCATTCAGGGCTTCGATGCTGCCGTTGAACTGCGCCTCCAGCCACGCCTGAAACGCCGTGCGGGCGGCATCGGAATAGCTGATGGTGGTATCATGGCAGCCGTATTCGTTGTCGGTCTGCCAGGCGGCCACATGCGGGTTTTTGCCGTAGCGCTCGGCCAAGAGGCGCACGATGCGGCGGCTTTCCTCCAGATAGCCCTTGTGGCTGAAGCAATAGTGCCGGCGCGAGCCGAAGCCGCGCGGGCGGCCCTCGGCGTCAGCTGCGAACATGTCCGGGTGCCGGTCCGCCATCCAGCGCGGCGGCGTGGCGGTGGGGGTGCCCAGCACCACCTTCAGCCCCGCCTGCCCCAGCACGTCAATCGCCCGGTCGAGCCAGTCAAAGCGCAGATCCCCCGGTGCGGGCTCCAGCCGCGACCAGGCGAATTCACCGATGCGGACCCAGGTGAGGCCCGCCTCTGCCATGCGGCGGGCATCTTCGGCCCAGATCTCTTCCGGCCAGTGTTCGGGGTAGTAGCAGGTGCCAAGCGTGCGGCGCATCTTTGCGGCCTTTCTCTTACAAAACAACCTGGTGCTCGCGCTGGCCGCGGTGCCCGGTTTCGATCCTGAAGGTCTGGCCTGCCGGGGCGGGCAACCCGCCCTCTGCGGCCGTAGTCACATACAGCGTGGTCAGATCCGGCCCGCCAAAAGCCGGGCAGGAGGCCTGCGGCGTCGGCACCGGCCAGGTTTCCAGAAGCTTGCCCTCGGGGTCATAACAGGCCACGCGGGAGGCGCCCCATTGCGCATTCCACAGGTTGCCTTCGGCATCCACAACCGCGCCATCCGCGCCGAAACCTTCACCGCTGAGATCCAGGAACGCCTCCGGCGCGCCATGCGGCCAGCCGTGGTCCGGGTCCAGCCATTGGCGCTGAATCACGCCGCGCCTGGTGTCGGTCCAATATGCGCAGGACCCGTCCGGGGCAAAACAGATCGCGTTGGAAATGGTGATCCCGCCGTAGAGCTTGCGCAATTCGCCCCGGCAATACCGGTAGATGGCACCCGCGCCCTCTTCGGCGTTGATCCCCATGGTGCCGATCCAGAAGCCGCCCCAAGGGTCCGCCCGGCCGTCATTGGAGCGGGTGACGGGATCGTCCGCCTCCAGCCCGATAAGGCGCTCGCGCGTGCCGGAGGCGATATCAAACCGCCACAGCGCAGTGGCGCTGGCTATCAGCAGCGTGCCGCGGTCCACCCAGGCGGCGGCGGAGACATAATCGCCGAACGTCCAGCGGCGTTCCTGCCCCTCTTCCACGGTCAGCAATGCCTTGCCGAGGATATCGAACCAGAACAGCTGTTGCCGCTCCGGATGCCAGAGCGGGCCTTCTCCAAGTGCGCAGGCGGTTGCGCTGAAGACCTCAGCCATCCGCAAAAGCCTTGTCATAGGCGGCCACGGTGGCGGCGGCATGCACCGCCATCTGATCTGCGCTGATGCCGGGGTGATAGAGGCTGGCGCCCATGCCGAAGCCGGTGATGCCGGCGTTTTTCCAGACCAGGAAATCATCCGGCCCGACGCCGCCAACGGCATAAGTCTGCGCCGCGGGCGGCAGCACAGCCTTCAACGCCTTGAAGCCGTCGAGGCCCAGCTTGAAGGCCGGGAAGAATTTCAGCCCGTCCGCGCCGGCGCGCAGCGCGGCGAAACACTCGGTTGCAGTGAAAACACCGGGGTAGGACAGCATGCCTGCTGCCTTGGTGGCGGCGATCACCTCCGGATTGCAGTCGGGCGAAACCACCATCTGCGCGCCAATGGACGCAAGGCGCTGCACGTTGTCCACGCTCAGCACCGTGCCGGCCCCGATGGTGGCGCGGCTGCCGGCATGTTCAATCATCATGGCGATACTGTCGAACGGATCGGGAGAGTTCAGCGGCACCTCGATCCTGGTGATGCCCGCGCCGATGAGCGCATCGGTCATGGGGCAAGCCTCTGCTGGCGTGATGCCACGCAGGATGGCGATGATATTGCGGGTCATATCTGGTTATCCCTGAAGCTGACGGCGGGCGGCGGTGAGCCCGCCGAGGGTCATCTTTTCTGCGTTGCTAACGGTAGCCGCACAGCCCTGCAGGGCAAGCGCGCGGGCGTAGGCCTGTGCCAGCGCGTTCTCGCCTATCAGGGCCACCGGTCGGCCCAGCCAATCGCGGCGGGTGGCGGCCAGTTCCGTGCCGATCAGCAGGCCCGATAGGCGCGCGCGGGCCGCGTCCGGGGCAAGACCGGCCAGCAGCGCTCCGGCGCGCAGGCCGAAAAGCCTGATGGTGAGCGCTTCCGGTGCGGCCAGGGCCTCTGCCACGGCTGCCTCAAAGGCCATCTCATCCCAGCCTTCGCTCCCGACGGTATGGCGCAGCACCGATTGGGTGCTGATCAGCGCAAACAGCTCGCCGGTCATCACGGTGCGGAAGCGTTCGATCCGGCCATCCTTCAGGCGCGCCCATTTGCTGTGGGTGCCGGGCAGGCAGAGCGTGCCGTTATATCCGGTATTGGCGGCCAGACAGGCCGCGATCTGGGTCTCTTCGCCGCGCATCACGTCCGGCTCGGCCATCTGTTTGACGCCGGGCAGGATGAAAACTCGCAGGCGCGGGTTACTGACATCGGGCTGCACCGCCTGTGCCGGGCCGGGCGGCGCGCAGGGCGCGGCGGCATAGGGAGCTTCGGTCCAGCCCTGCGCCGCGCCGGCCATGCCGCAGCAGATCACGTCCAGCCTGCCCTGGTCCGGCAGCGTATCTTCGAGCAGGCGCAGCAACACGGGTTCATACCCGTCAGACGCCAGCCTGCCCATGCCGGCCTTGCTGTGCAGGTGGCGCAGCACGGTGCCGTCTTCTGCCATCAGCCAGAGCCGCAGGTGCGAGGTGCCCCAGTCGGCGGCCACCCAATCCGGTTTCACCTCCATGGCATCACCCGGTCGCCACCACGCCGCCGTCCACCGCCAGCGACTGGCCGGTGATCATCCGGCTGGCCCCGGAGGCCAGAAACAGGGTGGCGTCGACGATATCCTGCGGTTTCAGATGCTCCTTCAGGCACTGCCGCTCCATATGCGCCGCCAGCGCCTCCGGCGTGGCCCACATCTCAAGCTGCTTTTCGGTCAGCACCCAGCCCGGTGCCAGCGCGTTGACGCGGATCCGGTCCGGCCCGAATTCCCGCGCCAGGCTGCGGGTCATGCCGTTGAGGCCGGAATTTGCCGTGGTGTAGGCCGGGTAGCCCGCGTTGCCCAGCATGTAGCTGATCGAGGTGAAGTTGATGATCGCGCCGCCGCCGGCCTGCCGCATCGCCGGGATGACCGCCTGGCAGGCAAAGAAATAAGCCTTGAGGTTGACCGCCTGACTCCAGTCCCAGAATTCCTCGCTCACCTCCAGCGTCTCGTGGCGCTGGTCGTTGGCGGCATTGTTGACCAGCACCGTGACCGGCCCGTGCGCCGCCGCCGATTCTGCAATGGCACCCTGCAGCGCTTCGGTGTCGGTGATATCGCACTGAATGAACAGCGGGCGCGAGCCGGTCTCTTCCTCCATCCGGTCAACAAATCCGGAGGCATCCGAGCGGCCCACGAAGGCCACTTTTGCGCCCTGCCGCAGGAAGCCTTCGGTCAGCGCGGCGCCAATGCCGGAGCCGCCGCCGGTGATGAAGACAGACGCGCCTTTCAGGTCATGGAAGGTTGCAGTGCTCATCAGTGGCTCTCCCGGGTTACGGGGCGGGTGTCCTTGCCCACCAGAAAGTCGAGATCGGCGCCCTTGTCGGCCTGCAGGACGTGATCGGTGTAGAGCTTTGCGTAGCCGCGGCTGTAATGCGGCGCGTCCGGCGCCCATGCGGCCCGGCGGGCCTGCAATTCGGCCTCATCCACCAGCAGTTCCAGCGCGCCTTCCGCGGCGCTGACCCGGATGCGATCGCCGGTTTTCACCAGCGCCAGCGGCCCGCCCGCCTGCGCCTCCGGGCTGACATGCAGGATCACCGTGCCAAAGGCAGTGCCGGACATGCGCCCGTCGGAAATGCGGATCATGTCGCGCACGCCTTCGCGCACCAGCTTGCGCGGGATCGGCATATTGCCGACCTCGGGCATGCCGGGGTAGCCCTTTGGCCCGACGCCTTTCAGAACCAGAATCGTGTCCTCGGTGACCGGCAGATCCTCGCGGTCGATATTGGCCTTCAGGTCTTCGATGGTCTCGAACACATAAGCCTCGCCCTCGTGTTCCAACAGCCGGCCGGTGGCCGCGGAGGGTTTCACGATGGCGCCGTTGGGGGCCAGGTTGCCCTTCAGAACCCGCAGCCCCGCAGCCGGTTTCACCGGGTCGGTGAAAGGGCGGATGACGTCAGCGTTGAAACACTCGGCGCCGTCCGCATAAGCCGATATGCCGCCGCCCAGAACGGTTTGGGAGGCGTTCAGAAGGCCCTGCCCCTGCAACTCCTTCAGCACCACCGGCATGCCGCCGGCGTAGCAGAAATCCTCCATCAGGTATTTGCCCGAAGGCATGCAGTTGACCAGAAGCGGGATATCGCTGCCAAGCTCAAAATCCTCCAGCGAGACATCCACCTCAAGCCGGCCGGCTATCGCCAGAAGATGCACCACCGCATTGGTCGATCCGCCCACGGCGGCATTGGCGCGGATGGCGTTTTCAAAGGCGGCGCGGGTCAGGATATCGGAGGGCTTCAGGTCTTCCTCGACCATCTCGACAATGCGCTTGCCGGTCAGATGCGCCAGCGCGCCGCGGCGCGCATCGACGGCGGGAAGGGCCGCGTTGGTTGGCAGGCTCATCCCCATCGCCTCGACCAAGGAAGCCATGGTGGAGGCGGTGCCCATGGTCATGCAGACGCCCTTGGAGCGGCTCATGCCGGCTTCCGCGGACATAAAGTCCTGCAGCGTCATCTCGCCCGCGCGCACCGCTTCGGAGAACTTCCACACATCCGTGCCGGAGCCGATGTCCTGCCCGCGGTACTTGCCGTTCAGCATCGGGCCGGAGCTGACAACAATGGCCGGCAGATCGACCGAGGCCGCGCCCATCAGCTGGCCCGGCGTGGTCTTGTCGCAACCGCCCAGCAGCACCACCCCGTCGATGCCATAGGCGCGGATCGACTCCTCCACATCCATCGCCAGCAGATTGCGGAACAGCATGGCGGTGGGCTTCATCTGGGTCTCGCCCAGGCTCATCACCGGAAACTCCACCGGGAAGCCGCCGGCCTCCCAAACCCCGCGCTTCACCGCTTCGGCCAGATCGCGCAGACCGGAGTTGCAGGGGGTGAGCTCGGACCAGGTGTTGCAGATGCCGATCACCGGGCGGCCGTCGAAGGCGTGATCGGGAAACCCCTGGTTCTTCATCCAAGAGCGGTGGATGAAGCCGTCCTTGTCTTGGTCATTCTCGGGCCTTTAAGGCGGCTATGGCCGGGTTGCACCAGGCGGGCAGCCAGTCGCCATGGGCCGCCAGCAGATCGTCGACCAGGCTGCGGATCTGGCGCAGGTCCAGCTCGGCGGCGGTGTGGGGGTCCATCATGGCGGCGTGGTAGATATGATCGCGGTTTTCATCGGTGAGCGCTTTCACCGTCAGCTCCTGCACGTTGATCTGGCTGCGCATCAGCGCGACCAGCTGCGGCGGGATATCCGTCACCACGCTGGGCTGCACGCCGTTGGCGTCCACCAGGCAGGGGGTTTCCACCGCAGCGCCATGCGGCAGCTGCGGGATCTGGCCGGTATTGGGCAGGTTGCCATAGGCCGCATAGGGCGTATCGGTGACGATGGCGTTCATCAGGTCGGCGGCGAATTCGTGGCTGCGGGTGACTTCAATGCTGCCCGCCGCCTTCAGCGCCGCCGCCTGCGCCTTCCAGCCGGCGATCTGCTCGGCGCAGCGGGCGGGGTATTCATCCAGCGGAATGCCGAACTGTTCGATCAGGTCCTCGCGGCCGTCCTTGATGAACCATGGCACGTATTCGGCCAGGTGTTCGGAGCTTTCGGTGCAGAAATAGCCGAGATGGTCCATCACCTCGTAGCGCACCTTGTTGGGGCAGCGCGGCATCAAGAGCGGCGCCTTGGGCAGCGCGCCGCTGCGGTAGCCCGCGCGCAGGGCGGGATAGAGATCGCGCAGCCCTTCGCCGGTTTCCTGTTCCAGCCGCAGGAAGAAGGCAACGTGGTTCACGCCGGCCACCTTGTAGCGGAACCCGGACTGGGGAATGTCCAGATCATGGGCCAGCTCCTCCACCGTGTTCTGCACCGAATGGCACAGGCCCACGTGCTTCAGATCCGGGAAGCGTTCTGCCAGCGCCCAGGTGTTGATCGCCATCGGGTTCACATATTGCAGCAGGGTCGCGTCCGGGCAGAGCTGCGCCATGTCGGCGGCAATGTCCCAGAGCACCGGCACCGTGGCCCGGCCCGAGATCGTCGGGTCGGCCCGGG
>ERZ1699650.188-NODE-188-length-13514-cov-167.661639_pt1 | contig 13514 bp, 12 predicted proteins | sample MGYA00581512_ERZ1699650 | MGnify/ENA primary metagenome ERZ1699650 (study PRJEB42348, sample SAMEA6618698) | metagenome | isolation source: Polyester-degrading enrichment culture growing on monomer terephthalic acid, Te | collected 2019-05-17 ... | reverse complement strand
TCTACGCAATCTGACTGTAGGCGGTTTCAGGGTATACTGCGCGGATGAATCGATTATTGATCCTGTTGATCCTTTTTGGCAGCCAGATTGGCCTGTCGGATTTCCTGTTATTGCCTGTGTATGCGGCGCGGTATGGGGAGCTGACCTTTCTGGCGCTTTACGCCATCTTTAAACTGGTGATCGTGCTACCGTTGCTTCATGCCGAGCTCGTGGCCGGCCGTCATTACCGCATTACGCCCTTTGAATGGGTGCAAACGGGTCGATTGGGCCCGCTGGCACCGGTTGTACTGAGTGCGTTGGTGCTGGCCGTTATCTGCGTGGTAGCGCTGACATTGCACAACGCCAGTTGGACACTCGCCATCGCCAGTGATGCCCTGCGTGGCGGCTTGGCCGACTTCGATGGGCTCGACCGCATACTGTACTGGTATGAACTGGGGGCCGACCAGGTACACCTGTCGCGCTGGATCGTGCTGCAAGTGGGTATTCTCGCCGTGCTGGCCTGGTTTGCCTGGTATGGAATGGCCTTCGCATACGCCGTCGCGTTGCCGCTGTGCCTGTTGTTCATCATGATGCAAATTCCACAGTCCGGCGCCCTGCTCGATGCCTGGAGCTGGGGAGAAGTGACCGCCGAAGGCGTGCAGCAGGCACTGAAGTACGCCCTGTTGTCATCGGTTGCTGGCTTCCTGGTCTGGTATCTGGTTGGCACACGGCTGCCACAAACCCTGCCCACCGGGTATTGGGTGCTCTCGGTACAGTTGTTTGATTTGTGGCTTGGTTTATCGATTGTCTCGGCCGTATTTCCGGGTCTTACTATTATTCCCGCTTCCAGCGGCGATGCTGGCCTGGTGCTGCAAGGATTGGTTGAACAAATCGCCCGAGGGGGTGACGGGGTCATCCAGTTACGGCTGTTCATGCTGGTGGCCGCCGTAATTGGCATGCTGAGCAGTGTGCCATTGCTGCTGTTGATCAGCCTCAGTGGCAGCGGCCAAACCCGGCGAGGAGGCCTGCTATTGGCCCTGCTGGCGGCAGCCCTGCTGGCACTGGTGCTGATGGTGTCGGTGCAAGTCGAATCAGCGCTGACCTGGCGTGGCCAGCCGTTTTCCGAACTGCTCAGCGGCTTCAGTTATTCGCTGGTGGTACCTCTGGTGGCTCTGATGATTTCGTGGGGGGTCGGCTGGCACTTACCACCCAATCAAGTGCTGAAACAGGTTAACCCCCGGGTTGGCGGACGTTATCTGGCCTGGCGTGCCTCACTCAAATTTGTGATCCCGACGGCGCTTGCGTTAACATTTACCCGCGATTCACTGGGGCTGAGTGGTGCCAGCCTGTCCGAGATTCTCGGTGTGATCGCACTGCTGGCGGTGCTGCTGCAGCTGGCCCGCTGGATACGCCGCCAGGCTATTTACCCGCTGGATTGACCGGCTCAGGTAGCCAACAATCCGGGTCGATGCCGCCTTTCACACATTCACTTGCAGGTTTTCATGACCGACATTCACCGTTCTGCCCTGTTGCCGCATTCAGCGGAAACCCTCTATGACCTGATTAACGATGTCGCTTCTTATCCGGCGTTTCTCGACGGGGTGGTTGCTGCTGATGTGGTAGAGGCTTCAGAACATCATATGGTTGGGCGCATGGTGGTGCGCAAGGCGGGCATCGAACGGACGCTCATCACCCGGAACCGGCTGGAGCGGCCGTACCGCATTGAATTGAATTTGGAAAAAGGGCCGTTGAAGTCCCTGCACGGTGTCTGGACCATCAAGCCTTTGGGCGATGATGGTTGCCGGGTAACGCTGGATCTGAGCTTTGAGACCGATGGCCGGCTGGCAGCCTTTGCCTTTGGGCAAGTCTTCAGGCAGGTCGCAGACCGCATGGTGGACGCCTTCGTGCGCCGGGCGCAGCAACTCTACGGATAAGGGTACGTTTTCTGTATGGACATGATTAAAGTCGAAGTGGCCTACGCCACGCCGGAAAAACAACGCATTATCGAAGTGGATGTTCCGTTGGGCACGACGGTAGCCGAAGCCGTTCGGCAGAGCGGGATCGAGCGGGAGTTTCCCGAGCTATCGCTGGAAGGCATGCCAATGGGGGTGTTTGGTCGCAAGGTCCCCAAGCCAGATAGCGAAGAATTGCACGCAGGGGACCGGGTGGAGCTGTATCGCCCGTTGCTGATTGACCCCAAGCAGGCCCGGTTGAACCGGGCCGCCAAAGCTAAACAGGATGTCACTGGCGGCGACACATAGGGTATTACGGTGCGCCAGCGAGCCTCAGCTGCGGCTAATGCGCGCCACGCTGCTGCCTTCGAATTCCACGGTTACTGTGCGGTATTCGCCCTCTTCATCCAGAATAGGGTACACCCAGCGATTCTGGGGGGCTTCGCCCGTCAGCATGGGCGTACCCAGTAGAAATTGCACCTGTTCGGCCGACATGCCTGGGGTAAGTTGCTGAAGCTGCTCTTCTTTAACAAAATTGCCTTGTTTGAGCTCTGGCTGGTACGGCGTTAGCAGGGTGCAGGCGCTCAGGGTAAGGCTCACCAGTGCGCCGGTGATCAGGGCGCGGGCAATTACCTTTGTTCTTTTCAGGTTCAAATCGTTATCATCCCATTCAATGGTTAAGACACAGTACAAAAAGACGATCAGCGGCATGGGTGCCAGCTGTTGAATGTTGCGCATGCAGCAGCGCCCCGCAGTGTATCACGCAAGATTACAGGAGACGACACAGTGACAACTCAAAACCAGGAACTGAAAAAAGTTGGCCTCAAAGTCACTTTGCCGAGGCTCAAAATCCTGCAAATGTTCGAAGGCAACCCCGACGGACACATGAGTGCCGAAGAGGTGTACAAAGCACTTCAGGACAGCGGCGAAGATGTCGGGCTGGCAACCGTATACCGGGTGCTGACTCAGTTTGAGTCGGCCGGGCTGGTGGCCAAGCACAATTTCGACGGTACCCACTCAGTGTATGAGCTGGCAAGCCCGGAGCACCACGACCATATGGTCAATGTTGATAATGGCGAGGTCATTGAATTCGTCGACGACATTATTGAACGGCGCCAGCACGAGATTGCAAAAGAGCATGGTCTGGAGCTTGTGGACCACAGTCTCATTCTGTACGTGCGCGCCAAAAAGGCCTGATACGGCTGTTTTAGCCCGGGTATTATAGTCTGAAACCTGCCCGGGGCGTGAACCCGTTCCCGTTCCTGTGGCCGGCAGTGACGTATACTTCTGGCTCGATCGATCCAAAATGGAGTGGGTAGTATGTCGGCAGTTGGAAGTATTGTTTACCGGTTTGGAAAGCGCTTTGGTACCAGCCAGCCTCTGGCTGACCGCGCAACTGGTGCCAGAAAGGGCACTGTCAGATTATCGCTGATATCAGGGCTGGTTGCTCTGGGTGCGCTGTTCAGCGTCGCCCCGGCCGCCATGGCGGATGTCAGTGAAGGCGACACCATGCCCGCATTCCGGTTGCCCACACTCGATGGCCGGATGCTCGACAGCACCGCGCTGCAGGGCCGCGTCGTATACATCGATTTCTGGGCGAGCTGGTGCACTACCTGCCGTAAATCCTTCCCGGAAATCAATGAATTGCATGAAGAGCTGCGCAGTCAGGGTGTTGTTTTCATCGGTATTAACACCGACGAGGATGTAGCATTGGCAGAGCGCTTCCTGCAAGGGACTCCGGTCGACTTCCTGATCCTGTCGGATAAAGACCAGCAAGTGGTCAGCGAATTCCGTCCTCAGGGGTTCCCGACGTCTTATGTCATTGATAAATCCGGCACGGTTCAGAAAGTAGAAGCCGGGTTTGCCGGCAAGGAAGAGACCTTGGCGTTCTTGCAGAGCCTGCTTTAAGGCTATTCCTGGATACTGTTGGGAGGCTATCTATGGCCCCCGGCAGAGTCCACTGCCAGTCACCGCAGGTTGCATAGCCTGTTCAAATTGCTTTTCCTGTATTCCTTTGGGTGTTCAATGTTGGCGCTGCTGGCGCATCAGCATTTCCTCTGCATGGGCCCGTGTCTGGGCTGTTATATCGATACCGCCCAGCATACGGGCAATCTCGTCAACTCGGCTTTCCTGCTGTATTGGCAAAATTCGGGTACGGGTGATTTGGCCTTGCTGCTCTTTGCTGACCACGCAGTGGTTGTGTCCCTGGGCGGCGACCTGTGGCAGGTGAGTGACGCAAATCACCTGGCCGCGTTCGCCAACACTGCGCAGCATTAACCCCACTATTTCGGCCGTTGCGCCGCTGATGCCCACATCGACTTCGTCGAACACCAGGGTAGGAATGGTGCTGTGCTCGGCACAAATCACCTGAATCGCCAGGGAAATTCGCGATAGCTCTCCACCGGAGGCAACTTTGCCTAGCGGACGTACGGGTTGCCCCGGGTTCATGCTGACCAGGAATTCAATCTGATCCAGGCCGTCGGGTGAGGCTTTATCGAGCTCGGTAAAGGCGACTTCGAAGCGGGCGCCGGGCATGGCGAGCTGGTGCAGTTTTTCCATGACATCATCGGCCATGCGTGTGGCGGCGGCCTGGCGTTGTGCGGAGAGCTCCCGGGCTTGTTGTTGATAGGTTTCAGCCAGGGTGTTGACTTCATCAGCCAGGTCATCGAGCCCGTCAACGGCCTCGGCCAGGGTGGCCAGTTCGGTTTCCAGCTCTTCGATCAGGCCGGGTAGGGCCTCGGAGCGCACCTGGTGCTTTCGCGCCAGGGTATGAATGCGATCGAGCCGCTCTTCGACCTGCTGTACCCGGCTTTCATCAACCTCGAAGCTGGCCAGGTAGTGGTCCAGGTCGTTAACGGCTTCCTGGCTTTGAATCAGTGCGCTGTCGAGCAGTTCCATCGCATTGCTTAGCGAGGGGTTGGTGTCGTTCAGATTACGTAATTGGTGCAGGGCCTGTTTTAGGCCATCGAGTGCGCCGGGCCCGTCGGTTTCCGGCTCGAGAAACTGACGCGCAGCATAGGCGCCACTGACCAGCGTCTCCGTTTGCCCGTAGCGACGAAACTCCATCTCCAGCGCTTCCACTTCACCGGCTTCGAGTGCCAGGGCGCTGAGCTCCTCGAACTGATAGTTCAGCAATTGCTGACGGGCGCTGTTGTCGTCAGCCTGGGCTTTTAGTTGATTGTAATGGCGCGCCTTGCCCTGCCAGCGAATCCAGGCATGACGCACGGCCTGGGCCTGGTCTGCCAGGCCAGCGTAGTCGTCCAGTAGGGTGCGATGGGTGTCTATGCGCAGCAACGACTGGTGGGCATGCTGGCTGTGAATGTCGATCAGCATTTCACCCAGGGCTTTCAGCTCTGTCAGGGGCACCGGTTGCCCATTGATGTAGGCACGTGACCGGCCTTCGGCCGAGACGGTACGTCGCAGGATACATTCCTCTCCCTGGTCGAGATCCCGTTCGGCAAGCCACTCAAGTGCAGACGCAATGCGCCCGACCTGAAAAGTGGCAGTGACCTCGGCCCGCTTTTCACCGTGCCGCACCACGCTGCTGTCGGCCCGTTCGCCCAGTGCCAGCGACAGCCCGTTAAGCAAGATAGACTTGCCCGCCCCGGTTTCTCCGGAAATGGCCGTCATGCCCTGTTTCCATTCCACCTCAATGTTGTCGGCGATGGCGATGTTGCGAATCAGCAGTGTGTGCAGCATAAGTAAGCGACCTGAGTTGCCTGAATACTGTGTTTTTGTACAGTAAAAATTTGGCAAGCTCAAGTGAATATTGCAGGGTCTGTGCGCTCGTCCGTATTACCAGGCGGACCAACTGGAGCAACTATTTGCCATCCCTGTTCCTTAAATCAGGCTGAATGTCCGTTTTTTTGGCCGAAAGAGACCGTTTTGTCGCGTTAAAGCGGTGTAACAGCCTTGAAATGCCCACTCACGGCCCAATTAAAGTGCGCCAGCTAGTTTCTTCCCGTTATCCGCTCCGGGTGCCGGAAGAGCCTCACTTTGAACACGGTCGTTTTTTGGAATAGAGAGTTGGATCAGTAAATGGCACACGAAGAGAAACCCGTAGAAGCACAGGAAACCGACGTCTCCCAGGATGAGACGCTGGTCGAAGACACCCAGGCAGCGCCCGAAGAGGCCGCAGGGGCAGCAACAGAACAGGACTTGGTGGCGGAGCTTGAGGCAGCCCGTGAAGAGGCTCAGCTCAATAAAGATCGCTACCTGCGTGCGGAAGCAGAAATGGTGAACGTGCGTCGGCGTGTTGAAAAGGACGTCGAGAATGCCCACAAGTATGGCCAGGAAAAACTGGTGCGGGAAATTCTGGACGTAGCCGACAATCTTGAGCGCACGCTGGCGGCTATCGAAACGGAAACAGCCGAAGTCAAACCGCTCAAAGAAGGCGTAGAGATGACGCTGAAGAGCCTGCTCGACAGCTTCGAGAAGTTCAGCATTACGGTCATAAACCCTGAAGGCGAGCCCTTTGATCCGCAAGTGCACCAGGCGATGAGCATGGTGGAAAACCCGGACATGGAGCCCAACACCGTGATGGCGGTTATGCAGAAAGGCTACGCCCTGCACGGGCGCCTGGTGCGTCCAGCCATGGTGATGGTCAGCAAAGGTGGCCCGTCCAAAAACAGCATTGACGAGACCGCTTGATTCTCACCATCCGCACCTTATTTAGGGCTGAAACAGCCTTTTTGGTTTAAAAAAGCGGATAAAAATACCCCTGCACAGTGTGGGGTCTTGAATTCAGCAAAGCGGCTCTCATATAGCCAGACAAGACGTTAACCGAACCGTTATCAGAACCGTTCAGTAAATTATGGAGTGTCAGTATCATGGGTAAAATCATTGGCATCGACCTGGGTACCACCAACTCGTGTGTAGCGATTTTGGAAGGTGACAAACCCAAGGTTATCGAAAACGCCGAGGGCGATCGTACAACGCCGTCTATCGTTGCCTTCACCGACGACGATGAAACACTGGTTGGTCAGCCGGCAAAGCGCCAGGCCGTAACCAACCCGAGCAACACCCTCTATGCGGTGAAGCGCCTGATCGGCCGTCGTTTCGAAGACGACGTCGTGCAAAAAGACATCGGCATGGTGCCGTACAAGATCGTTAAAGCCGATAACGGTGACGCCTGGGTTGAAGTAAAGGGCGACAAGAAGGCTCCGCCACAAATTTCAGCCGAAGTGCTGAAGAAGATGAAGAAAACCGCCGAAGAATACCTGGGCGAAAAAGTCACCGAAGCGGTCATCACCGTGCCGGCTTACTTTAACGATTCCCAGCGTCAGGCCACCAAAGACGCAGGCCGAATTGCTGGTCTGGAAGTCAAACGCATCATCAACGAGCCGACGGCTGCCGCCCTTGCCTATGGCATGGACAAGAAGCGTGGCGACAGCGTGGTGGCGGTCTATGACTTGGGTGGTGGTACTTTCGATATTTCCATCATCGAAATTGCCGAAGTCGATGGCGAGCACCAGTTTGAAGTGCTGGCCACCAACGGCGACACCTTCCTTGGTGGTGAAGACTTCGACCTGAAACTGATCAACTACCTGGCCGATTCGTTCAAGAAGGACTCTGGCATTGACCTGAAGGGCGACGCCCTGGCCATGCAGCGTCTGAAAGAAGCGGCCGAGAAAGCGAAGATTGAGCTGTCTTCCAGCCAGCAAACCGACGTGAACCTGCCGTACATCACGGCCGATGCGTCTGGTCCCAAGCACCTGAATGTCAAAGTGACCCGGGCCAAGCTGGAATCCTTGGTGGAAGAGCTGGTCGAGCGCTCACTCGAGCCCGTTCGCATGGCGCTAAAAGACGCTGACCATGAAATCGGCGACATCGACGACATCATCCTGGTCGGTGGTCAGACCCGGATGCCACTGGTTCAGAAGAAAGTGGCGGACTTTTTCGGAAAAGAACCGCGTAAAGACGTCAACCCGGATGAAGCCGTGGCCATCGGTGCTGCGATTCAGGGTGCTGTGCTGTCTGGCGACGTGAAAGACGTGCTGCTGCTCGACGTAACCCCGCTGACGCTGGGCATCGAGACCATGGGTGGCGTTATGACGCCGCTGATCGAGAAGAACACCACGATTCCGACCAAGAAGAGCCAGGTGTTCTCTACGGCCGACGACAACCAGGCCGCTGTGACCATTCATGTGGTTCAGGGTGAACGTAAAGTGGCGGCGCAGAACAAGTCACTGGGTCGGTTCGACCTGGCCGACATTCCGCCGGCACCGCGCGGTATGCCACAAATTGAAGTCAGTTTTGACCTCGATGCGAACGGCATTCTGAACGTGTCTGCCAAAGACAAGGGCACCGGCAAAGAGCAGTCGATTGTCATCAAGGCCAACTCTGGCCTGAGCGATGATGAAATCGACAAGATGGTCAAAGACGCCGAGGCTCACGCCGACGAGGACCGCAAGTTCGAAGAGCTGGCGCAGGTGCGCAACACAGCCGACGCTCTGGTGCACTCGACGCAGAAGACACTCAAAGAGCACGGCGACAAGGCCAGTGACGAAGAGAAGCAGGCAATCGAAACGGCCATCCAGGACGTTGAGGAAGCCCTGAAGACCGACGACGTTGAAGCGATCAACGCCAAGGTTGAAGCACTGACTCAGGCGTCTTCTGCATTGGCGCAGAAGATCTATGCCGATCAGAGCGCTGAAGCCGGTGCCGAGCAAGCCGAAGGCACTGCCGACAGCACGGCTGACGATGCGGTCGATGCCGAGTTCGAAGAAGTCAAAGACAACAAGTAAGCACATTGCTTGAGTGAACCGAAAGGTGACACCCCGCAAGGGGTGTTGCCTTGTCTGGTTTTTAGCTATTGGCTTTTTGGGTGACCTTGTCAGATGAAAGACAAGTCGGGCTCACCGTCCCACCGAAATAAAACCAACAGCTAAGAACCATTAGCCAACCAACCGCTCACAATTAAAGGTTAACTGTACTCCCATGTCCAAACGAGACTATTACGACGTACTCGGTGTAGAACGCGGTGCGGACGAAAAAGACATCAAGAAAGCCTATCGCCGCATGGCCATGAAGTATCATCCGGACCGTAATCCGGATGATAAAGACGCTGAAACCAAGTTCAAGGAATTGTCCGAGGCCTATGAGGTGCTGGCCGATTCGCAAAAGCGAGCCGCATACGATCAGTTTGGCCACGCCGGTGTTGATGGTCAGAGCGGTTTTGGCGGCGGACAGGGCGGCGGTCACGGCAGCTTCAGTGACATCTTCGGCGATGTGTTCGGTGATATTTTCGGGGGCGGCGGTGGCCGTGGCCGGTCCAGCGTTCAACGCGGTTCTGATCTGAAATACAACCTGGAAATGTCACTGGAAGATGCGGTTCGCGGTACCGAGAAGACCATTAAGGTACCGACACTGGTCGCCTGTGAGATCTGCGACGGCAGCGGTGCCAAGAAGGGCACCAAGCCAACGACCTGTTCCACCTGCGGCGGTATCGGCCAGGTGCGGATGCAGCAGGGTTTCTTTGCGGTACAGCAAACCTGTCCAACCTGTTCCGGCACCGGTCATATGATTACCGACCCCTGCAACAGCTGTTATGGCCGGGGTGTGAAAGAAGAAACCAAAACACTGAATGTGAAGATACCAGCGGGTGTGGATACCGGTGACCGTATTCGCCTGTCTGGCAAGGGTGAGGCGGGTCGCAACGGTGGCCCGGCGGGTGATCTCTACGTTGAAGTTCACGTTAAGAAACACGCCATTTTCGAACGCGATGGGGCTAATTTGCACTGTGAAGTGCCGATCAGCTTCGCCGAGGCAGCCCTGGGCGGCGAGCTGGAAGTACCGACCCTGGAAGGCCGGGTAAAACTCAAGATTCCCGCAGAAACCCAGACTGGCCGTTTGTTCCGCCTGCGTGGCAAGGGTGTTACCCCGGTTCGGGGCGGCGGCATCGGTGACTTGCTGTGTCGCGTGGTGGTGGAAACCCCGGTAAACCTGACCAGCAAGCAAAAAGAGCTGCTTCGTGAGCTGCAGGACGGCATGGGCAGCAACAAGCACTCACCCCGTTCTAACGGCTGGTTCGATGGCGTGAAGAAGTTCTTTGAAGAGCTTTGAGTTACTTCCCAATTTGCCCCCTCTCCCTGTCTCTCCCCCAAAGTGGGGAGAGAGGATGGAGCAATGTCAATCATGAGGCCTCTGTATGGTAAACATTGCAATAACCGGCGCATCTGGCCGAATGGGCCGGGCCCTACTTCAGGCGGTTCATGCTACTGAGGGGCTAACTCTGGCAGGTGCCTCGGTCGCACCGGGCTCAAGCCTGATCGGTGCCGATGCTGGCGAGCTAGCTGGCCTGGGCAAGTTAGGTATCGTGTTAACCGACGATGCCAAAACGGCCTTTACAGACGCTGAGATTGTGATCGACTTCACAACGCCAGAGGCAACGCTCGCGCATCTAGATCAGTTAAAGGGTACTGACAAGCGCATTGTTATCGGTACTACTGGTTTTTCCGAGTCTCAACTCAGCCAGTTGAAACAGGCGTCTGAAGCCATCCCTGTCGTCTTTGCGGCCAATTTCAGCGTTGGGGTGACTTTGTCGTTGCAACTCCTCCGCCTGGCTGCGCGGGTGATGGGCGAATCGAGCGATATCGAGATCATCGAGGCACATCATCGCCACAAGGTCGACGCCCCAAGCGGCACGGCCTTGCGCATGGGCGAGGCGGTGGCAGAAACCCTGGGGCGTGACCTCTCCCAATGCGCCGTATATGGCCGTGAAGGCCAGGAAGGCCCCCGGGCTGACGATACCATTGGTTTTGCCACGGTAAGGGCAGGCGACATCGTAGGGGAGCATACTGTGCTCTTTGCCAGTGAAGGTGAGCGCCTGGAAATTACCCACAAAGCCAGCAGCCGCCAAACCTTTTCCCGGGGCGCCGTACGAGCTGCGCAGTGGTTGACAACCCAGCCTCCCGGTTTGTATGACATGGAGGCCGTTCTCGGGCTGTAATTGGGGCCCGTTGGCTATTAGCATAGCCCTGCGGGTTCAGGCCATAGAGTTCACAATTCGTTAGACGGTAGTGGCCGGGAACATACTACTTTATACCTTCATTTGGGGGGTGGGCCGCCCGGGTGTAGGTAATGTGAATGCCTATTAACTGCCCAAAAAGCCCCTATTCAGTCGTCCGGCAGTGTACGGAATTTGCTTTCGGCTAGGCATTTGGCTGGGTTAAAGGGGAAGTGTGCCGTTATTTACAGGCTTGGCAGCAATTTTTTTCACAGATCAATTTCTAAAAAATCCTTCATTGGTCGTACCCCATATACAGGCCTCAACGACATTCTCAATGTGCCGCCAGGCTTCCACGTTAATGGTTTTCGTGTGCAGACGTTAGCCGATGGCAGATAGTGTGTGCTGCATGCGGAACTCTTCCGAGAGCCAACCTGTTGATATTTCCCGCTACCTCTTTGAATTTAAAGAATTTTTTAAGCCGGCACCCTCAGGTATAGCGTACTGTGGCCCGTCTGATTTCGATCACTGAACGTCTTGGGGCCGGGTGTACATGCCCGGTATCGATTTCAACCCCTGTCAAAAAAATCCCGCAACGTCGGCCAAGCCGCTCACCACGGGCATCGGCCGGTTGTTCAAAGAATCACCAAAGCGTCAAAAAAACGCAAAAAAATGGGTTGACCGATAATCGTGCCTCTGGTTTGATAGGTCGTGGACGTTGATTGAGGCATTCTCGATCAATCCTGGACAAGGGGAACAAAGACGCTCGCGTAACAAACGCAGTCGACCAATAACAATCTCCCGGTCAGGTGTGCTGACTTACCACGGCTGATTTGCCAAAGTAAGTAAGCACAAGCAGTCGGATCGGCCAGTCAGGTCAACTTTGAGACCGTTATTAGGGAAGCCGCTTTTGATACATGTCACCTTTTGTTCAGTAACGTTTTGACTCTGCAACGTGGTTGTAATATACATGCTGCAGGATATAACAAAATAATGGTTGTCGATTGACGTAGGTGTTGTGATTCGTTATTGGTTACCCAATCGGTAGCGTACCGACACTGAAACAACGATGGCTCATCGAGAAGTCTGGTCACCAAACCAGTTGAAATAAAAAAAGGGGAATCTTGAATGAAAGCGATTAAAATTGCTTCTGGCGTTGCGGTATCCGCACTGGCTCTGGCTATTTCTGCCCAGGCAAACGCTGCTGCTCACGAAGGTATGGCTACTGAAACCGAATGGAGCTTCACTGGCTCTATGGAGTTTCTGACCGTTGTCGATATGGCTGCTGGTGCAGTTAACCGTGACGGCGATGCCACCGATACTGTAATTGACGTTGAACTGGACGAAGAAGACGACTTCGATGAAGGCGCCGCTGGCGACGCTTGGGGTCTGGAAACGACTCTGTCTGTTGTTCACGGTCCTTTCTCCGGTGGTTTCATCCTGACCGGTGATGACGAGTCTGACGTTTCTGTTGAATTGGACGACCTGGTTGTAACCGACGGTGCTATCTCTTTCGGTCAAACCGGAAGCCTGGTTGACGAGACTCACGAATACGCATACGACATGGACGACTCTGGCGACAGCGCTGCTGCCCGCTCTGAAGGCCGTGACGTTGGCGCTGCTCTGCGTTACACCATGGAAGGCCTGAAAGTTCAGGTTGAAGGTTCTAACCGTAAAGACGCCTCTGGTGATGGCGTTGTAACCGGTATCGACGCTACTGGCGCAAATGGCACCGATAGCTCTGATTTCGGTGTTGCAGCACAGTACATGGGCGAAGCCGATGCGCTGAGCTACGTTGCTGAAGCCCAGTTCCGTACGTCAAGCCTGGGCGGTGATGACGACAGCCCATACACCTACTTCGGTGTTGGCGCGACTTACACTATGGATATCGTTACGGCCAAGTTTGGTCTGAACCAATACTCTGTAACTACCTCTGCCGACTTTCATGACGACGCGATTCTGGAATACGGTTTTGAACTGACCGCTACTCCGATTGATGCCTTGTCTGTTTACTTGAAAGGTCAGGATCTGGATAGCGGCGACGTCGTTGCTGAAGAAGCCATGAAGCTGTTGGTTGGTGCCGCTTACACAGTTGACGCGCTGAAGTTCACCGGTGAATACGAGTACACCGATGTTGAAGAAGCAGGCGACGAAATCATGGGCCGTGTAGACTACACTGCCGGTGCTATCGCTGCTTATGGCGAAGTAACTATCGCTAACTTCGACGCTGACACAGCTAATGCTCCATTGATTGAAGCGGGCGTATCTTACACCCAAGACAACGGTGTTAAGTATGCAGCTGACTACGATATGCGTGCAGAAGAAACTGATGCGATTGATACAGCTGAAATCAACCGCTTCCGTCTGACTGCTGCCTACGCGTTCTAATTCAGATTCCTCTGAATGATGAAGTAGAGCCACCCTTCGGGGTGGCTTTTTTTATGGGAGCCAGTAAATCAGGTTGAACATGGAAGGACGTGAGACATTGAAAGACGTGGTACAGGAAAGGACGTAAAACAGGAAAAGACGCAGAATATGAAAAGACGATTGACATGTAGTGACGAAAAATCACTACACTGATTCACAGCTCACAGCTCACAGCTCACAGCTCACAGCTCACAGCTCACAGCTCACAG
>ERZ1699650.187-NODE-187-length-13706-cov-24.094499_pt1 | contig 13706 bp, 10 predicted proteins | sample MGYA00581512_ERZ1699650 | MGnify/ENA primary metagenome ERZ1699650 (study PRJEB42348, sample SAMEA6618698) | metagenome | isolation source: Polyester-degrading enrichment culture growing on monomer terephthalic acid, Te | collected 2019-05-17 ... | reverse complement strand
CACCTTGTTCAGCTTCAAGACCAGCCGTGATCCGGGTTTTCGCTTCAAGAACGGCTACTTCACCATGATCGGCCTGGAGCAGGACAGCGGCCGTCCGCTTTTACGCGCCTATTCAATAGCCAGCGCCAATTACGAAGAAGAACTTGAATTTTTCAGCATCAAAGTGCCCGACGGTCCGCTGACCTCACAATTGCAAAACATAAAACCTGGCGATCAGATTTATGTGGGCCGCAAGCCAACCGGAACGCTGGTGGCTGATCACCTGTTGCCCGGCAAAAACCTCTGGCTGCTGTCGACCGGCACCGGCCTGGCTCCCTTCCTGAGCATCATCAAGGATCCGGAAATATATGATCAGTTCGACCGCGTCATTCTGACGCATGGCGTGCGTCATGTTTCAGAACTGGCGTATCGCGACATGATCGAGCAGGAACTGCACGAGCATGAGTACTTCGGCGAGGTTATTCAGGAAAAACTGCTGTATTACCCAACCGTCACCCGTGAACCTTTCCGCAACCAGGGTCGCCTGACGGACCTGATGACAAGCGGCAAGCTGTTTTCAGACCTGGGCCTGCCCGCACCAAACAAAGAAGACGACCGGTTCATGCTCTGTGGCAGCCCGGCCATGCTGAAAGACACCACGGCCATTCTGGACGAGATGGGCTTCAACGAAACCCGTGCCGGACACATTGGCGAGTACGTGATTGAGCGGGCTTTTGTAGAGAAGTAAGTTATTTCCATCAGAATGCTAGGAATAACCACATACTGAGTGGCGGCTGTCGGGCTTACCCATCCGGGGGAGTCCGCAGCATGGATGCTGCGGTCTAGGCCCCATGGATGGGTTGAGTGGGCGGCATTCCGCCCGACCCCGGAGGGGTAAGACCGGTAGTCGACACGGCTTCTCGCCACTGGTCTACATCTTGCCTCAGTCGTATCTGAAGCGGCTAACTGATGTTTTCTGTTGCTGGACTAACGTATTCAGTTGTTCGAAGTTGGAGACGTTGCGGCGGGCATTGGAATAGATCGCGTCGGACAATTCGGCAATCTCCTGAATGGTTTCCGATACTGACTCGGCCGCCTGTTGTTGCTCGGAAGTACCTTCCGCAATCATTCGACTCATGTCGGTAATGCTGCCCAGGCTGTCGAGAATGGTCTGGATGGAGCGGTCGGTATTGTCGGCCTGGGTTACCAGTGATTCAGCTTTGTCGCGATTGGTATCCATGCGGGCCACCGCCTGATTGGCCCGCTGTTGCAGCCGGTCGATCATCTGGTAGATCTCTTCGGTAGACTGCTGGGTTTTGCTGGCAAGGCTGCGCACCTCGTCAGCCACTACCGCAAAACCCCGGCCCTGCTCACCGGCGCGGGCCGCCTCAATGGCCGCGTTCAGCGCCAGCAAATTGGTTTGTTCGGCGATGTTCTGAATGACCTCCAAAATTTTACCGATGTTGCTGGATTCCTGCTGCAGTTCCAAGACCACATCGCTGGTTGAGTGAATCTCATCAAGCAGGCTGCTGATCACTTCGCGGCTGGCATTCATATTCGCCTGGCCTTCCGAGGCCGATTCATTGACCGCTTCCACCTGCACCAGGGTGTCGTTGGCGTTGTCTGAAATGTGACTGGCTGCCGCCGTCATTTCAGTAACGGCCGTGGCGATGGACGCAGACTGATCTTTCTGGCGCAGCAGTTTGGTCGAACTTGAGTGAGTGGTTTCGGTCACCTGTTTTGTCACAGAATCGACCTCTCCGGATGCTCTGGTGATGTCGCGGATGACCACCTGGGTTTGCTCCACCAGCTCATTGATGCCGGCCGATATTTGCCCGAATTCATCCTGAGACGTTATCTTCATTTTCTGCGTCAGGTCGCCCGTGGCAACCGCATGCAACACTTCCGTGATGCGCTTAAGCGGCGTCCGAATACTGCGAATCAACGATGTCATGACCACCAGTGCAACCAGAATGGAGGCACCCAATACCGCCCAGATGGTCAGTGCGGCCTGATGGTTGGCCGACGTTACTTCGCTTGCCAGCGCCACACGCCGGTTGGACAAGTCGACCGATAAAGCGGTCAGGGCGTCAACGCTGCGGTTGATACTGTCGGCCAACTGACCCAGCTGTTCGGTGCTGAGCTCACTGGCAGCGAGTGAGGCTTTATACAGGGGCAGGGTGCCTGATTCGCCCGATACCGCCGTTCTTAGCAGGTCCATGTACGTCGACAGGTAGCGAAACAGAATCTCATTGTTGCTTTCCAGTCGCTCCATACGAGTATCGGCGCGTTCAATTTCCCGTTGCAGGCTTGCCTGCACGTTATCGACCTGCTCGGCGGTTGAAAGCCCGGTTATCCCACCGACACCCGAACGGATCAACGCAATACGGTCGAGCACATAGGTGGCATCACCGCCGACCTGGCGAGAAATCGAGTCGGTTTCCATTGCCAGGTTCTCCAATACCCGATCAACGATTTTCATGTCGTTGGGAAAGGTCAGCCAGCGCGAATTCTGGGTTTGAAATTCCGACAGGAACGCCGCTCTGCTGTCGAGGACAGAGCGCCGGGTGCTCAGATGTTCCGCCGCCAGGACCATCGCTTCATTGACGATGCCGTAGGCGGCCGACAACTGTTCCTGTAGCACCGGTGTGCCACTCAGTCGCTCGCTCAATTGCTGGTAAAGGCGATCAACTTCAACCAGTGCCGTTTCAAAATCGGCCTCATAGCGGGCCAGCGCTTCTTCCGATTCAACGGCCGCATGCTGCGAAACCGCCTTGTTAGCGTTCTGGATGCTAATGACAAGTTCGTAGGCGTTCTCAACCTGAGGCACCACTTCATCGGTGGTAATGCGGAACAAGCTGGCGATTGATGCCTGGTTGGTCAACGCGGTAAGGGATATGCCAATGATGAGCAGGAGCATCAGGCTAAAGCCCAGTGCCGTTTTCATGACTACTGTGATTTTCATAGATCAAGCTCCATTGGCGAGATTTTATTTTGTCTTAATTATCGGCAGTTTAGCCGATTCTTGAAGGGCAGGTTGTAGAGTAACCCCAGTGTCTGTGAGACATCTTCTAGCGTCTACCTCCTCCAAAAGTAGGAGGCCAGGAGCTTGCCTGAGGTTTGATCAGCGCGTAGATTAAACCTGAATCACCTCTCAGGTTTGATCGTATAATGACAGAACCCAGCTTAACACCCAAAACGGCACGTGGTGCCCGCACTCAGGAACGCATTCTCAGAGCGGCCGAAGCCGAGTTCGGTGAGCGGGGTTACCACGATGGCTCCATTGTGGGCATTACCCAGCGGGCCGGTATTGGGCAGGGCACCTTCTATCTGTATTTCAAGAGCAAGGAGGATGTGCTGCGGTCGCTGGTGTTGTACACCAGTCGCCAGTTGCGGCGGTATTTGTCCGAACAGGTCATTGACACGGAAGACCGGCTCGAAGCCGAACGAATTGGTTTTCGGGCCTTCCTGGATTACATCGCCGATCACCCGAATCTGTACCGTATCGTTCAGGAAAGCCAGTTTGTTGATGCGGCGGCGCACCGAGCTTACTACGACGCCTTTGCCGAGGGCTACCTGGCTGCTTTGCACCAGGCAGGGGTTCAGCATTCGATTCGTGACGGTGATTATGAAGTCTGGTCCTGGTCGATTATGGGCATCATGCATTTTGTCGGGCAGCGTTACGTATTATGGAACGGTGACAAGCCACGCCAGGAGGTTGTCGACGCCGTTATGGACCTGATGATCAACGGCATGAAGGCATCGTGACCATGTCGCTGTCGACGGAACAATGGTCCCGGCAGTTTGGCCAGCGCCCAGCGCTGGTCAGTGTCGACACGGGCATTGCCTGGAGTTTTCAGCAGTTGCATCAGCAGGTGTTGGGCTGGGCGGCCTGGCTTTCACAACAGGGCGTGCAGCGTGGTGATCGTGTGCTCTGGCTGGCGCGCAATCGCATGGATTTCTTTGTCGCTTTGCTGGCCTGTCATCGCCAGGGTTGGGTGCTGGTGCCGATAAACTGGCGCGAAACCATCGACGTTTTGCATCAGCAAAACCTGTTGATCGGGCCCCGGCTGGTGTTGTTTGAAACAGAATTTGAATCGGTTGCCATCAGCTTGCAGCGTGAAGCGAATGCGAGTCGAATGAATCTGGACCCGATGCCCGTGCCGCCACTGGAAACGGTACCCATCGCTAGCGAAACCGGGGCTGATGACCCCTGGTATTTGTTGTTTACCAGTGGCACCACAGGCATTCCTAAAGCGGTGATCTACACCCCGGCCATGGCAATGGCCAACGCTGGCAATGTGCAAGCAGCATTGATGTTAACGCGGGCGGAGGTGACCGCGTCTGTTTTGCCGCAGTATCACACGGCGGGCATCAACCTCTTTGCCTTACCGCAGCTGATGCAGGGTGGGGCAGTGCGCATTTACAGCCGGTTTGACCCTGAAGCCTTTATCGCTGACCTGATTGAGCAGAGGTTGTCCGTATTGCTGCTGGTGCCCACCCAACTTCGTCGGCTGACTGAGACGCAGGGGTTTGTGAAATCGGCCTCCCTAAGCGACTGTACCCGGGTTTTGGCCAGTGGTGGGGCTCCGATAGACCCGCAAATATTGGATGCCTGGGCTGAAAAAGGCGTGGCGGTGCGTAATGGTTGCGGCATGACGGAATCTGGCCCAACCCTGTTTTTTCAGACGGACACCGAGGCGCGAGAAGCGCCGGGGTCTGTTGGAAAACCGATGCCGTTAACCGAGGTTTGTCTGGTCGGTCCGCATGGCGATGCCGTTGCTGATGACCAGACCGGCGAAGTCTGGGTACGGGGGCCGGCGGTTACACCGGGATACTGGCGCAACGAGCTGGCCAACCAGACGGCGTTCACTGATGACTGGTTCCGCAGTGGCGATCTGGCTCTGCACGATTCGAAGTCAGGTCAGTACCGCATGGTTGACCGGGTGACCGATATGTATATCTGCGGCGGCGAAAATGTTTATCCGGCCGATGTCGAGCAAACGTTGCAGCAACACCGCGGCGTACAGGAGGTTGCCGTGGCTGGCGAATACGACCCGACCTGGGGTGAGACCGGAGTCGCTTTTGTTGTACTGAAACCGGGTGGCCGGACGACAGAGAACGAGTTGCAACTTTACGCTGGCCAGCGCCTGGCGCCTTACAAAGTGCCGCATCGCTGGGTATTTCTGGAATCCCTGCCGCAGACACCCACCGGCAAGGTTCGCCGTGCACGGATTAGATCCTGGTTACGGTCACCAGTGCCCATGACGAACCCTTAGTTACCCTGAAGACACACATAAGAACGTTTGTAACAACGTCAATAACAACATAGAGAACGACAGGAGATACCCATGAAATCACTGACACTCGCTCGCTGGGCGATCGCCGCAGTACCCTTGCTACTGGGCGCCACGGCGCTGGCCGAACCGATCAAAATTGCACACGTCTATGGTAAAACAGGGCCGCTTGAAGCCTACGCCAAGCAGAGCCACGATGGCCTGATGCTGGGGCTGGAATACGCGACCAATGGTACCTTCGAAATTGACGGCCGGTCCATCGAAGTGATCGAAAAGGACACCCAGCTGGATCCGGCCAATGGCCGCTCTTTACTGGAAGAAGCCTACGCAGACGACAATGTGGACCTGGCGATTGGTCCGGTGTCGTCCGGTGTGGCCCTGGCCATGCTACCCGTTGCGCAGGAATACGAAAAAATACTGATTGTGGAACCGGCCGTTGCGGATTCGATCACCGGTGAGAACGGCAACCGCTACATTTTTAGAACCGGCCGTAATTCCTCACAGGACGCCGTTGCCAACGCCGTGGCCATTGGCCGCCCGGGCGTAAAAATAGCCACCCTGGCACAGGATTATGCGTTTGGGCGAGATGGCATTGCCGCGTTTCGCAATGCGCTCGCCGGAACCGGGGCTGAGATTGTGCATGAGGAATATGTGCCGACCGATACCACGGATTTCACCGCAGCCGGTCAGCGCATTTTCGATTCCCTGCAAGACGCTGACGGCGACCGTATTCTGTTTTTCTACTGGGCTGGTGGCGGCAACCCCATGGGTAAGTTGCAGGCAATGAACCCCGAGCGCCATGACATTCAGTTCGCAACAGGCGGGAATATTCTCTCGGCCCTGGTGGGCTACAAACCCTTTGTCGGTATGGAAGGGGCCACCTACTACTACTATGAAAACCCGAACAACGACATCAACAAATGGCTGGTTGAACAGCATCTGGAGCGTTTTGGTACGCCGCCGGATTTCTTTACCGCCGGTGGCATGGCGGCAGGTATTGCGGCCGTTGAAGCGATTCGTCGTGCGGACTCAACCGATACCGAAGCGCTGATCAGCACCATGGAAGGCATGCGTTTTGATACGCCCAAAGGGGAAATGATGTTCCGCGCCGAGGACCACCAGGCCATGCAGTCGATGTATCACTTCCGAATTCGTGTTGAAGACGATGTTGAATGGGCCATTCCAGAACTTGTTCGGGAAATCACCATGGATGAAATGGACATTCCGCTCGGTCGTAGCAACTGAGCCTTTCTTCCGAATGACGCGGTGGTGGTTCAACTCGCCGCGTCTTTAGTCAAGTCCAATCAGGGTTACAGTTCTATGTTGTCTCATCACTCGGTTCCCGTGCTGGAGACGGTCGGGTTGTCTGTGCAATTTGGCGGTCACCAGGCGGTTCAGGACGTCAGTTGCCAATTTGCACGTGACACCGTAACGGCCATAGTCGGCCCCAACGGTGCGGGCAAAACCACCTACTTCAATCTTATTTCCGGTCAATTGCCGCAGACGGCCGGCGATGTTCTGCTCGGTGGTCAGTCGGTGCGCGGCTGGTCGGCGTCAAAGCGTGCCCGGGCCGGCCTTGGCCGGGCGTTTCAGCTGACCCAGTTGTTTCCCCGGCTGAGCGTAGCCGACAACCTTCGTCTGGTGGTACAGGCGCGTCACGGTCATGGTTTCCGGTTCTGGCAACCGGCCAGCCGGTTATCACAGGTGGACGCCGATGTTGAACATCTGTTGCTGCGCATCGATCTGGCCGACCGCGCACAGGTTCCGGCCGGACAGTTGTCGCACGGTGGTCAGCGCCGACTGGAGGTCGGCATCATGCTGGCACTGGACCCGGCCGTGATGATGTTCGATGAGCCCACTGCCGGCATGAGTGCTGATGAAGCACCAGTGGTGCTGGAACTGATTCAGTCGGTTCGCCGGGAAGGCGGTAAAACCATTCTGCTGGTGGAACACAAAATGGACGTTATCCGCTCGCTGGCCGATCGCATTGTGGTATTGAACCACGGCTGTTTGATCGCTGACGGGGAACCCGCCGAGGTAATGGCCATGACCAGTGTGCGCCAGGCCTACCTGGGTGAAAGCGTGACTGCGGAGGATGCCGCATCATGATGACTGACCTAAACGACGGTACTCAGGGTGCGCCCATGCTTAGGCTGAACGAGGTGCATACCGAGGTCGATGGCTATCACATTCTGGAAGGTGTTTCGTTTTCGGTACCTCGCCATCAGGTGACCATGTTGCTGGGTCGCAACGGTGTCGGAAAAACCTCGACACTGAGAACCATCATGGGACTGTGGCGGGCGAGTTGTGGCTCAATTGAGCTGAACGGAAAAGGTATTGAAAACCTGAGCACCATGAACATTGCACGCAAGGGTCTGCATTATGTGCCTGAGAACATGGGTATCTTTGCCAGCCTGAGCGTTAGTGAAAATCTGCGCATCGCCTGTCGCAGTCAGCCGCTCGAAGGGGAACGACTGGATTGGATTCTGCAATTGTTTCCGGCGTTGCACACCTTCTGGCACTGGCCGGCCGGGCATCTGTCGGGCGGACAAAAACAAATGCTCGCCATTGCCCGGGCGGTGATTGAACCCTGCGACCTGTTGCTGGTCGATGAACCGAGCAAAGGGTTAGCGCCCGCCATAATCCAAAATCTGATCCGGGCATTTGAGGCCCTGAAGTCAGAGCAAACCACCATATTGATGGTCGAGCAAAATCTGCACATGGCTCAGCGACTGGGCGATCATCTGGTGGTGATGGAAGACGGGCATACCCTGCATGAGGGCAGCATGGCTGATTTTGCGGCCGATTCAAAACGCCAGACCGAATGGCTGGGTCTGTCAATGGAGGCCAGCGTATGACTGCCTATCGTTCGAGTGACACACCCGAAGCAACAGCGCCAACCGGGCCGCTCAAACCCAGAACCCACTGGCGCCAGCGTCGCGATGTGCAGGCCGCCGCTCTGGTGCCGCTGGTGGCGCTGGTGGCCGCGGTGTTAATTGGCGACCTGAACGCCTGGCTGACGTTGACGCTGGCCGGGCTGGCGATGGGCATGATGCTGTTCATCATGACCTCGGGCTTTACCCTGGTATTCGGCCTGATGGACGTATTGAACTTTGGTCATGGCGCGTTTATTTCACTGGGCGCTTTCTGTGGCTTCAGTGTCATGCTCAGTATGGATGGCTGGCGGTTGTCTGAATCTCTCTGGTTGAACCTCGGCGCCTTTGGCGCGGCGGCAATTGTTGCGATGACAGCCGCGGCGCTGATGTCCTGGCTGTTCGAACGCATTCTGGTGCGACGCGTCTATGGCGACCATTTGATGCAGATACTGATCACCATGGGCGGCCTGATCGTGGCTGAACAACTGATCTATGTGTTCTGGGGCGGGCATGACATCCCCATGCTGAAACCGCCTGCGTTTCAGGGCGGCGTGCAGTGGGGCGGTCTGGTCTTTGAAAAATACCGGTTGCTGGCGGTTGTGCTGGGCGGTTTGCTGTTCATCGGACTGCTGCTGGTATTCAAGAAAACCCGCCTGGGTCTGTTGATTCGCGCCGGTGTTGAGAACCGCGAAATGGTAGAAAGTTTTGGCTATAACGTGCGTTGCTTGTTTGTGCTGGTGTTTATGGCCGGCTCTGCGCTGGCAGCGCTCGGCGGCATCATGTGGGGCGTGTACGACGAGGTGATCACGCCCCACCTGGGTCAGAGCCTGATGATCACCGTGTTTATCGTCGCCATTATCGGTGGTTTAGGGTCGATAGAAGGCTGTTTTATTGCGGCCTTAGTGGTGGGTTTGTTGAGCAACTACATCGGTTTTCTGGCACCCAAACTGGCGCTGGTGTCGACCATCGGCCTGATGGTGGTGGTCTTGCTGTGGCGGCCCCAGGGGCTGGTGCCCGTCTCTGAAGGAGGGAAATAAGATGTTTCAGGCGCTGCGGGATACGCTGCCATCCAATCGCTGGATTCGCGGTTTACTGCTCATTATTGTGGTCAGCATTGTACTGACACCCTGGCTGTTTGAAGGCACGCGAGCGCTGGATACCGCCGCCCGGCTGAGTATTTTCATTGTTCTGGCAGCGTCATACGACTTGCTGCTCGGCTATACCGGCGTGGTCAGTTTTGCCCATGCATTGTTCTTTGGTATCGGCGCCTATTCGGTGGCCATTGCCTTTGACCAGTTTGCACCCGGGTTCGGCGTACTGGCTATTGCCATCGTGGCTGGTCTGTCAGTATCGCTTATCGTCGCCTTTGTGATGGGACTGGTGTCCCTGCGGGTAAAAACCATTTTCTACGCGATGATCACCCTGGCGGTGGCCAGTGCCGCGACGGTTCTGGTGTCTCAGTTCTACCATCTTACCGGGGGTGAGGACGGGCTGACCTATCGGTTGCCCCGGGTTCTGACACCCGCATTCAGGCCCTTCGATGAACCGCTGTTTGGCGTGCGCCTGACGGGGAAACTGTTTAATTTCTACACCGTTGTATTTGTCGCCATTCTGCTGTTTCTGGTGATGGTGCGCATCGTCGCCTCACCGTTCGGACGGGTGCTCAAGGCACTGCGCGAGAATGATTTCCGGGCTGAAGCCATTGGCTACAACACCCTGGTTTACCGCACAACCGCCACCTTGCTGAGTGCGGCTTTCGCCACCCTGGCCGGTGTGTTGATGGCCATCTGGCTGCGATATACCGGGCCGGATTCAGTGCTGTCGCTCGATATCATGATCGATGTGCTGCTGATGGTGGTGATCGGCGGAATGGGAACTCTGTATGGCGCCATTATCGGCGCAACCGTGTTGTTGCTGGCGCAGATGTACCTGCAGACACTGATGGGCTCGACACAGGAAGCCCTGGGTGGCTGGCCCATTCTGGCCAACCTGTTTGATCCCAACCGCTGGTTGTTGTGGCTGGGTCTGTTGTTTATTGCCAGTGTTTACTTCTTCCCGCAGGGCATCGTTGGCCGGTTCAGTCGTGCCCGGTCAGCGGCAGCGGAGGTCCGGCCATGATGGAGCGGGATCTGGTGACGGTACAGAACCGCGAATTGCACGTTCGGGTCTGGAATCGGGGCGCGGCCAGTACCGTGGTGTGCTGGCACGGGCTCGCCCGAAACGGAGCTGACTTTGAACCGCTGGGCGAGGCGCTGGCTGACCTGGGGTTTCAGGTTCTGGCCCCGGATACGCCGGGCCGGGGGTTGTCTCAGTGGGCTGAGGATTCGGCGCGTGAATACCAGCTGCCGGTTTATGCGGACCAGGCACTGGCGCTGCTTGATTATTATCGGGTTGATCGATTGCAGTGGGTGGGCACCAGTATGGGGGGGTTATTGGGCATCGTGCTGGCCAGCAACGCACTTGCCGGTCGCCTGGACCGGCTGGTGTTGAACGACATTGGACCGGAATTGCCCACGGCGGCGCTGCGGCGGATCGTCGACTACGTTCGCAACCCAGAGTGCTATTCCAGCCTGTCCGCGTTTGAGCAACGCATCCGCGAGCTGTATGCGCCCTTTGGTCCGCGAGACGATCAGAGCTGGCACCAGATGGCGGTGGAAGGCACTCGCCGTCTACCAGACGGTCGCTTCGCGCCACACTACGACCCGGACATCATCAGCGCCTTTGACGAGTCGGCACCGCCGCTGGATTTATGGTCCGCATTTTCGTCCATCCGGTGCCCCATTCTGGTTGTCCAGGGAGGCCAGTCGGATGTACTGACCAATGACATTGTGGCGCGAATGCAAAGCCGGGCTTCCTCACTTGAGGTTGTTCAAATAGCGGGGTGTGGCCATGCGCCGGGCTTACATCTGAACGAACATCTGGTACCACTGTTGAGCTTTCTGACTAAAACCGCGCTGCAGGAATAGAACGCCTCCTACTATTCACCGATGGGTCTGAGCGGGCCCGTTCATTACACTGGTTGTAATTCATTTACCGGTTAACAGTCTCGCCCGACCGGGCAGGTTCGAAACCCGATATTGCTGTCAACAGGAGACCTGGGATGGCTGGCAACATGATGATTCACCCGCTGAACACCAGCGATATATTGCGCAATGCAGCGCAGCGCTATCCGGAGCAAAGTATCGTTTCTGCGATGTCGGATGGGAGCCGGCACCGTTACCAGTACCGGGATGCGCTTAAGCGTTCAGCCCAGGTTGCCCATTTGCTGGCCCGTTCCGGTATTCAAAGTGGCGACCGGGTGGCCACGCTGGCTGTAAACCATTACCGCCACCTGGAACTGTATTTCGGTATTTCCGGCATGGGCGCGGTCGTGCATACCCTTAATGCGCGGTTATTCAGTGAACAGCTGCAATACATCATCAACCACGCAGAGGATCGCTGGATTTTTTTTGATCCGGAATTTCTGCCTTTGCTGGAAGAGGTCGCTGATCAGATTCGTGGTGTAGAGCGGTTTGTCGTGCTGTGCGATGAAGACAAGATGCCCGAGTCCGGGGTGTTGACCCTCGATAACTATGAGCATTTGCTGGCTCAGTTGCCAACCGATTTTCACTGGCCGCGCCTGCCTTCAGACGCACCCTGCGGCCTGTGCTACACCAGTGGCACCACCGGAAACCCCAAGGGTGTGATGTACGAGCAAGGGTCGACGGTGTTGCATGCGATGATGAGCGGTTCCAGTCAGTATCTTGATTTCTCGGAACGGTCTGTCGCGATGCCGGTGGTTCCCATGTACCACGTCTGCGCCTGGGGCGTCCCGTTTTCAGCACCCTTGTATGGCGCCAGGCTGGTTTTGCCGGGCGGCAATCTCGATGGTGAAAGCCTGCAATTGTTGATTGAGGAAGAGTCGGTCAATCAGGCCTTTGCAGTACCCACGGTTTGGTTAAACCTGCACAACTACCTCCAACAAAGTGGCAAGAAGATCGATTCACTTGAGATGATCGGCGTGGGCGGGGCGGCGTCACCGCTTAGCCTGGTCGAGATTTACGACAAGCTGTATAACGTCTACTGGATGGGCATCTGGGGCATGACGGAAACCAGTCCGCTGGCGACTGCTGCCAACCGAACACCGCAGATGGACGCCATGCCCGACGAGCAGCGCTATGAACTGCAAAGCTCCGCGGGCCGGCCGATGCTGGGCGTTGAAATCGAGATTTTCGATGAAGCCGGCCGCCCCCTGCCACACGACGGTCGTACCCGCGGTAACCTGCGCTGCCGTGGTCCCTGGGTGCTGGCCCAATATTTCAAGGGCGAGGGAAAAGACAAGTTCATCGACGGCTGGTTCGATACCGGTGATGTGGCGGTCATCAACCCCCAGGGTTATTTGCGTGTGGTGGATCGAAGCAAAGATGTGATCAAATCCGGCGGTGAATGGATCAGCTCGGTGGAACTTGAAAACGCAGCATTACACGACGACGCCATTAACGAGGCTTGCGTGATCGGCGCCACCCATCCGAAATGGGATGAACGCCCGCTAATGCTGGTGACCATTCGGGCAGGTAAAACTCTTGATGAAGCTCGGTTACGAAAGATATTGGCCGAACGTGTGGCGAAGTGGTGGTTGCCAGACGCCATTATCCAGGTCGACAGTCTGCCACATACAGGCACTGGTAAACTGCGTAAGGTAGACATTCGCGACGACTACCGGGATTATCTGCTGGAGCGGGACAAAGCTTAACCACTCAAGCCCACTGACTGCAGAGTCGGTAATTTAACCGTGTCGAGTTGCCGGGTTGGCCTGTCCGGGGAGGTCCGCAGTATGGATCGGTCCGACGCTTCGGCTGCGGTCCAGGCCCCATGGACGGGTTCACGCCGGCCCCGGACAGGCCAACCCGGTGACTCGACTCTGAGCGCGAAGAGAAATTTGTCTTCTAACCAACCCGTTGTGAAGCCACTGTCTGACTGATCACAGGACTATCCCCGGATGTCACCCACGTTTTTCATCCTCATTTCGTTGCTCTACGTCATCCTCTTGTTCGTCATCGCGCTTTATGGTGACCGGCATCCGGTAGCACGCCGGTGGCAACCCTGGGTATACAGCCTGTCGCTGGCGGTGTATTGCACCAGCTGGACTTTCTACGGTGCTACGCGGCAATTCGCTGAGTACGGCTGGGCCTTTGCGCCGTCGCATGTCGGGGCCATACTGCTGTTTCTGGTTGGGTACGCCTTTCTGCTAAAAGTGGTGCAAGTTGCCAAACGCGAGAACGTGACCACTATTGCCGATTTTATCGCCAGCCGTTTTGGTCACAGCCGGGCGGTGGCGGTGTTTGTTGCGCTGATTTCCCTCATCGGCATCGTGCCGTACGTGGCATTGCAGTTAAAAGCCATCTCGGTGAGTTTCAGTGTGGTCGCGCCGACGATTACGGCTGGCGAGTTCTGGTACAACGACTCGGCTTTGTATGTTTCGCTGATTCTTGGCCTGTTTACCCTGTTGTTCGGCACCCGTCATCTGGATACCTCTGAACACCACCCTGGCATGATGCTGGCCATTGCCTTTGAA
>ERZ1699650.186-NODE-186-length-13713-cov-11.922024_pt1 | contig 13713 bp, 11 predicted proteins | sample MGYA00581512_ERZ1699650 | MGnify/ENA primary metagenome ERZ1699650 (study PRJEB42348, sample SAMEA6618698) | metagenome | isolation source: Polyester-degrading enrichment culture growing on monomer terephthalic acid, Te | collected 2019-05-17 ... | reverse complement strand
AGCCCGTGGATTGCACCACCAACCCGTCGCTGGTGCTGGGCGCGCTCAAGGACCCGGCGTCGGAAGCGCTGGTGATCCGCGAGATCGAGGCCGGCAAGGCCGCCGGCAAGACCCCCGAAGAGGTCTGCGCCACGCTGACCGTTGCCGTCGGCGCCGAGCTGACCAAACTGGTGCCTGGCCGGGTCTCGACCGAAGTTGACGCCTGCCTGTCCTTCGACACCGAGGCCTCGGTCGCCCGGGCGCGCGACATCGTCGCCGATTACGCCGCGCGCGGCATCGACAAGGACCGCATCCTGATCAAGCTGGCCTCGACCTGGGAAGGCATCCGCGCGGCAGAGGTGCTTCAGAAAGACGGCATCGACTGCAACCTGACGCTCTTGTTCTCGATGGCCCAAGCCGTGGCCTGTGCCGATGCGGGCGCCTTCCTGATTTCGCCCTTCGTGGGCCGGATCACCGATTGGTACAAGAAGGCCGAGGGCGTCGAAGGTTACGCGCCCGAGGAGGACCCGGGCGTCAAGTCGGTGCGCGGTATCTATGATTACTACAAGTCGAACGGCATCAAGACGGTGGTCATGGGCGCGTCCTTCCGCAACACCGGCCAGATCAAGGCGCTGGCGGGCTGTGACAACCTGACGATCTCGCCCAAGCTGCTGGACGAATTGGCGGCCGACACCGGCGATCTGCCGCGTGTTCTGTCGCCTGACAATGCCAGCGGCGTGGCGCCGGTGACGATGGACGAGGCGACCTTCCGCTGGCAGATGAACGCCGACGCGATGGCGACCGAGAAGCTGGCCGAAGGCATTCGAAATTTCGATGCCGACCATCAGAAGCTGATCGCGCTGGTCGCCGAGAAGATGGGCTGAGACGAGCTCGGGGCGGGTGCCTTGGGGTGCCCGTCCCGGGGGCGATGGGGGGCTTTGAGGGCAGGAGGCGGTGGTTCGGCACGCGTGGCGCCACTGTCCGATATGCGGGACAAAGCTGACATTCGGTTGCTCTGCTGGTAAGGTCGACGGGGCAAGTCGCGGTGGAGGCGCCGATGGACGAAACGGAGATTTATCGCAAACAGCGGATGGGTGGCACTATTGAGATTGGCCGCCGGACCGCTCTTGTCTTGGTGGACTTCGTAAATGGCTTCATAGACCCGGACATTTTCGGTGGCGGAAATACTCTTGAAGCAGCCGAAGCAACGGTTCCCTTGCTGGATGCCTTTCGGAGTCGGGGCCTTCCCATAGTTTTCACACGCATTGTCTATGCCGAAGACGGGTCGGATGCCGGTATCTGGTGCGAGAAGGCACCGAGGCTTCGTGAACTCACGGAAAACAACCTTGCCAGCCATGTCGTCGATTTCCTGAAACCTCGTGACGGTGAGTTTATAGTTCGAAAGACGCAACCCTCGGCGTTTTTCGACACGAACCTTGGATCGATCCTGAGAGCCAAGCAGGTGGATGCCGTTGCTGTGGTAGGCGCAACAACCAGTGGCTGCGTTCGCGCCACCGTGGTTGATGCGATCAGTTCCAATTTTCGCCCAACCGTCGTTTCTGATTGCGTCGGCGACCGTGCCCAAGGTCCGCACGATGCAAGTCTCTTCGACATGCAGCAAAAGTATGCAAACCTGGTCACGGCGAGCCAGATTGACAGCATCTTCGCCTGAAGCCCGTTTGGTCCGCTTCGGGCTCGAACCGGTCATGCGCCGCTGGTTGCCTGAAGGTCAGCTTTCGGGCCTGCGGTTCTCCGCAGGTTTATAGCGGGTGCCGTCCAACGTCATGGCTTCCACAACCATGTCACAAACCAAAACGGCGGGTCCCGGGGACCCGCCGTTTCCAGTCAAACCTGCGCTAAGGGGCCTCAGAGCACGCCTTGGTAAATCGCCGCGATCCGCTTGACGGCCTCTTCCGGCGCGACCTCTTCGCTTTCGCCGGTCCGGCGCGAGGTGAGTTCCACCACGCCGTTCTTCAACCCGCGCGGCCCAACCGTGATCCGCCAGGGCAGGCCGATCAGGTCCATCGTGGCGAATTTCGCCCCCGCGCGGTCCTTGCGGTCGTCGTATAGCGGGTCGAGCCCCAGCGCCTTCAGCGACGCGTACAGCGCATCACAGGCGGCATCGGCCTCTGCATCGCCCTGTTTCAGGTTGACGATGCCACAGTGGAACGGCGTCACGCCCTCGGGCCAGATGATGCCGCGGTCGTCGTGGCTGGCCTCGATGATCGCGCCCAGAAGGCGGCTGACACCGATCCCGTGCGAGCCCATGTGCACCGGCACCTTGTTGCCCTCGGCATCGGTGACGGTGGCGCCCATCGGCTCGGAATACTTGGTGCCGAAATAGAAGATCTGGCCGACCTCGATCCCGCGCGCGGTGCGCCGGCGCTCTTCGGGGATCTCGTTGAACAATGCTTCGTCGTGGGTTTCGTCGGTGCGGGCATAGCGCGAGGTGAACTCGTCCAGCACCGCGCGGCAGGCGTCATGGCTGTCATAGTCGATCTCGCGGTCGCCGAACTTCAGATCGGTGATCTCGCTGTCATAGAAGACCTCCGACTCGCCGGTCTCGGCCAGCACGAGGAATTCATGGGTGTCGTCGCCGCCAATCGGGCCGCTGTCGGCGCGCATCGGGATCGCCTGAAGCCCCATGCGTTCATAGGTGCGCAGGTAGCTGACCAGGTGGCGGTTATAGGCGTGCAGCGCGTCTTCGCGGGTCAGATCGAAGTTGTAGCCGTCCTTCATCAGGAATTCACGCCCCCGCATCACGCCAAAGCGCGGGCGGATCTCGTCACGGAACTTCCACTGAATGTGATAGAGCGTCAGCGGCAGGTCCTTGTAGCTGCCGACGTGGCTGCGGAAGATGTCAGTGATCAGCTCTTCGTTGGTGGGACCATAGAGCATGTCGCGGTCATGCCGGTCGGTGATGCGCAGCATTTCCTCGCCGTAATCGTCGTAGCGCCCGCTTTCGCGCCAGAGATCGGCGCTTTGCAGGGTGGGCATGAGCAGCGGGATATGCCCGGCGCGGGCCTGTTCTTCGTGCACGATCTGTTCGATCCGGCGCAGTACCTTGTAGCCAAGGGGCAGCCAGGAATAGATGCCGGCGGCGGCTTGCTTGATCATCCCCGCCCGCAGCATCAGCCGGTGGCTGACAATCTGCGCCTCGGCGGGGTTTTCCTTGAGAACAGGCAGGAAATAGCGGGAAAGACGCATGGAATGGGGTCCTTGAAGGAATTCTGGGTCGCCAAGGGTTTTGAGCCATGCGCAGGATATTGGCAAGGGAGAAGGGGTCAGCCTGCGGGATTGCTGCCTGCCCGAGATGTGGCGCCCGCAGGCGCAGGACCGCCCGCAGGGCCGGCCTTGCCCGATCCGCCGCGGACGTCCTTGCCCCAGCCGCCGGTCGGGAAGGTCGATACGCCTGCGGTGGCGGCGCTTGTGGTCAGGGTGGTTGTTGCCAGGGTCAGGGCGAGCGCGAGAAGAATGATGCGGGTCATGGGATGTCCTTTCCGGGGTCAGCCTTCGGGGTGTGTTCCGGCCTGTGATTCCACGCCCCGGCTGCGCTTGTCGCGCTTGATCCCCTCGGGATTGTCGCTTGCGCTGGAGGCGACACCGAAGGTCCCCGGTTCGGCATCCAAGAGCCCGGCGCTGGCGGGCAGCGCGGGGGCGAGAAGCGTGGCGGTTGCAATCAGGACGCGGACCATGGCACTTTCCTTCCGAGGCATATTGGGGTTGCCATCAAGATTAGCTCCGGCGCGCTGCGCCGCATATGCCGGAATTCCCCACCTTCGCCGCTTTTGACCGGCGGGGGGCCTTGCAGCGGCACCGGGCATCAGCGATGTTTGCACCGCAGAAAAAGGGTGATTTCATGGCATTGCCGGTCAGAGAACAATTCAAGTATTGGGCTGTCGTGGCCGTCGTCTTTGCCGTGGTGCTGTGGTTTTTGGGCGACGTGCTGCTGCCTTTCATCCTTGGCGGGGCCGTCGCCTATCTGCTTGATCCGGTCGCGGACCGGCTTGAACGCGCAGGGTTTTCGCGTGCCGCCGGGGTGGCGGTGATCACCGTCGTGGCGATCTTCGTATTCATTGTCATGGTGCTGCTCGTCGTGCCGACGCTGGTGCGCCAGGCCGCCGACCTTGTCGAGATCGCGCCGCAATTGTTCTCCAACCTGCGCGATTTCCTGGTCGAGCGATTCCCCGACCTGGTCGATTCCGAATCCGCCATTCGCCAGTCGCTGGTCTCGGTGGGCGAGCGGGTGCAGGAATACGGCGGCAAGCTGCTGGAAACCTTGCTGACCTCGGCGGCGTCGATCATCAACGTGGTGATGCTCTTTGTCATCGTGCCGGTGGTGGCGGTCTATCTTTTGGTGGACTGGGACAACATGGTCGCCCGCATCGACGATCTTTTGCCGCGCGATCATGCGCCGGTGATCCGCCACCTCGCGCGCGAGATTGACAAGACCCTGGCCAGTTTCATCCGCGGCATGGGCACCGTCTGCCTGATCCTGGGCACCTATTACGCGGTGGCGTTGATGCTGGCGGGGCTGCAATTCGGGCTGATCGTGGGCTTCATCGCCGGGCTGGTGACCTTCATTCCCTATGTCGGCGCGCTGGTTGGCGGGGCGCTGGCGATCGGGCTGGCCTTGTTCCAGTTCTGGGGCGAATGGTTGCATATTGTCATCGTCGCCCTAATCTTCGTTGTGGGACAGGTCATCGAAGGCAATCTGCTGACGCCCAAGCTGGTGGGAAGCTCGGTGGGGTTGCACCCGGTCTGGCTCTTGCTGGCGCTGAGCGTCTTTGGGTCGCTGTTCGGGTTTGTCGGGATGCTGGTCGCCGTGCCGGTTGCTGCGGCATTGGGCGTGATTGCCCGGTTTGCCACCCGCCAATACCTTGACAGCCGATTGTACCGCGGCCTGACCGAGGATTGAATGCGCCGGACCGCGGAACCATTGAAATGACCGAACAACTGAAATTCGACCTGACGACCCGGCCCGCCCTGCGGCGCGAAGACTTCTATGTCTCGCCCTCCAATCACGTGGCGGTGGCGCTGATCGATGGCTGGCGCGACTGGCCGGGTGGCAAGCTGATGCTCAAGGGCCCGTCGGGCAGTGGCAAGACCCACCTGGCGCATGTCTGGGCCGAGCAATCGGGCGCCCGCATCATCAGCGCCACCGACCTGCCGGATGTCAGCGTGGGCGAGCTGGCGCAAGCCTCGCTGTGTATCGAGGACGCCGAGGCGGCGGCGGGGGACGCGGACGCCGAGGCGCATATGTTCCACCTGCACAACCTGGTGCTCTCCGAGGGCCATGCGTTGATGGTGACCACCGCGCAGGAGCCGTCGCTCTGGGGACTGCAGCTGCCGGATCTGAAAAGCCGGATGGAGGGCACCCAGGTCGTGGCGCTCTCGCCCCCTGATGACGAGCTTCTGGGCGCGGTGCTGAGCAAGCTGTTTACCGACCGGCAACTCAGCCCCAACCCCGATGTCGTGCCCTATCTGGTGCGCCATGCGCCGCGCAGCTTTGCCGCGGCCCAGGCCATTGTCGCCCGGCTGGACGATCTTGCGCTGGGCACGGGCAAGCCGATGAGCCGTGAAATGGCACGCCGGACCCTGGCGGCGCTGAGCGATCTGGATGACTGACCAGTCATGACGCAGGCCGATTTCCTCAATTCCGGCTTTCCCGCGCCCGTGGCGCTGGAGGATGCCGACCTGGACGGGCCGGGGCGGTTCTTCAACCGCGAGCTCAGCTGGCTGGGCTTCAACTGGCGGGTGCTGGAAGAGGCGCGCAACCCGCGGGTGCCGCTGTTGGAACGCCTGCGGTTCCTGTCCATATCGGCGGCCAACCTGGATGAGTTCTTTACCGTCCGCGTCGCCGGCCTGCGCGAGCTGGAGAAAGAGGGGCTGACCGCCCCCGCCGCCGACGGGCTGACGCCCTCGCAGCAGCTTGTGCTGATCCGCGAAGACGCCCGTGCGCTCATGGCCTCGCAACAGGAAACCTGGGCCGACCTGCGCCGCGAGATGGAAGGCCAGGGGATCGAGATCGTTGACCGGGTCGACCTGAAGCATTCGGACCGGCAATACCTTGACGATGTCTTCCTGCGGCAGGTCTTTCCGATCCTGTCGCCGCTGGCCATCGACCCGGCGCACCCCTTTCCCTTCATCCCCAACACCGGCTATTCGCTGGCGCTGGAGCTGGAAAAGAAGAGCGACCGCAAGCGGCTCAAGGCGCTGCTGCCGATCCCGCATCAGACCGACCGTTTCGTGCGCCTGCCGTCCAATGGTGGCACGCAGCGCTTTCTGCCGCTGGAACAGCTGCTGCTTTTGCATATGGAGAGCCTGTTTCCCGGCTACCGGCTGAAGGCGCATTTCCTGTTCCGGGTGCTGCGCGACAGCGACCTGGAGGTCGAGGACGAGGCCGAGGACCTGGTGCGCGAATTCGAGGTGGCGCTGAAACGGCGGCGGCGCGGCGAGGTGGTGCGCCTGACCATCTCGGCCGGGGCGCCCAAGCGCCTGCTGGACGTGGTCAAACGCGAATTGCACGTGCGCGACGAGGAAATCGTCGAACTGGACGGCATGTTGGGGGCGGCGGACCTGGGCGAGTTGGTGCTGGACAACCGGCCCGACCTGCTTTGGCCCAATTTCACGCCACGGGTGCCGGAGCGGGTGCAGGACCACGATGGCGACATGTTCGCCGCGATCCGCCAGAAGGACATGCTTCTGCACCACCCGTATGAGACCTTCGACATGGTGGTGCGCTTCCTGCAACAGGCCGCGCGCGACCCGGATGTTGTGGCGATCAAGCAGACGCTGTACCGGACCTCCAAGAAATCGCCTATCGTCGAGGCGCTCTGCGAGGCGGCAGAGGACGGCAAATCGGTCACCGCGCTGGTCGAGCTGAAGGCGCGTTTCGACGAGGCCGCCAATATCCGCCAGTCCCGGCGGCTGGAGCGGGCCGGGGCGCATGTGGTCTATGGCTTCCTGGAATGGAAGACCCATGCCAAGATCTCGACCGTCGTGCGGCGCGAGGGCAAGGCGCTGGTGACCTATACCCACTACGGCACCGGCAATTATCACCCGATCACTGCGCGTATCTATACCGATCTCAGCTTCTTCACCTGTGACCGGGACCTCGGGCTCGATGCCACCAAGGTGTTCAACTACGTCTCGGGCTATGCCCGGCCGCTTGAGTTGAAGAACCTCTCGATCAGCCCGCATGACATGAAGACCGACCTGTTGACGATGATCGCCGCCGAGGCCGAGCATGCCCGCGCGCGCCGCCCGGCCGAGATCTGGGCCAAGATGAATTCGATCATCGAGCCCGACATCATCGACGCGCTATACGCCGCCAGCCAGGCAGGGGTGAAGATCAGCCTGGTGATCCGCGGCATCTGTGGCCTCCGACCCGGGGTGAAGGGGCTGAGCGAAAACATCCGGGTCAAGTCGATCATCGGGCGGTTCCTGGAACATTCGCGCATCGTCTGTTTCGGCAACGGCGGCGGGCTGCCGTCTGATCGGGCGCGGGTGTTCTTTTCCTCTGCCGACTGGATGGGGCGCAACCTCAACCGTCGGATTGAAACGCTGGTCGAGGCCTGCAACCCCACGGTGAAGGCCCAGATCACCGAACAGATCATGGCCGCCAACCTGGCGGACGTGGCGCAGAGCTGGGTCATGGGGCCGGACGGCAAATTTCACCGCGCGGCTTTGAAAGAGGGCGCCTTTGCCTTCAATTGCCATCGGTTCTTCATGGAAAACCCCTCTCTCTCGGGGCGGGGGTCTGCGGGGGCGTCGGATGTGCCGCAATTGACCCATACGGCGGATTGATTTCGAAAAAAGCCGGCCCTGACACCAAAATCCGCGTGTCGCGCCATTGAATGGGCAAAGGCGCGAAAATTCCATTTGTGACAGCCATTTATTGCCGGGTGGCATCGTGGATTCCGGCGGATCGCCGCCGGGTGCAGGGGGTAAGCGCTGGAAAAATCGTGCCTTTTTCTTGACCGCTGCCCGGGCTGCCCTAACTCCTTCCCTACAAGAGCGGCGCAATCCTGCGGCGCCTTAATGCTGAACAGGAGGTAAAACCATGCTTGGTTGGGCACTTACATTCCTCGTTATCGCACTGATCGCGGGCGTGCTGGGATTTGGCGGGATCGCCGTCGCCTCGGCGGAAATCGCGAAAATCATCTTCTTCATTTTCCTCGTGCTCTTTGTCATCGCGATGATCATGCGCGCGGTCCGTGGCCGTCCGCCGGTCTGACCGCACGACGACATCCGAGAGACACCTGAGACAAACTGAAATCTGACCTGCGCCGCGGCACCAAGGACCCGTCTTTGTGCCGTGGCTTTTGACCGGAGAGTATCCAATGGCGACAAAAGAAGAACTCGAACAACAACTGGAAGTTGCGCGCAAGGACATAGAGGCGCTGGCCTCGATGGCCGGTGGCACGGTGCGCGACCAATTGCGCAACGGCGTCGATCAGGCGCAGGCGCAGGTGGGCGAATTGTCCGACGAGGCGCGCGCGCTTTATGACGGCGCCCGGGCCGAGGGCGCCCGGCTGCGGCACATGACCGAAGAGCAGGTGCGCGCCAATCCCCTGGCCACCATCGGCCTGGCCTTTGCCGCCGGTGTGGTCCTGTCCGGGCTCTTTGGCCGCCGATGAGCGGGGCAGGCATGCTCAAGCAGCTGGGCCTTGCCGCCGCCGCGTCCTCGGGCCCGGCGGCCAAGCGTATGATGCGCCGGGTGGCGATTGCCGCGGTGGTCTGCGGCTTTGCGCTGGCGTTGATCTTTCTCGGGGCGGGGTTCGCGGCCTTCGGGCTGTTCCTCGCGCTGGCGACGTCACTCGGGCCGGCCTGGGCCGCGCTTCTGGTCGGGGTCTTGGCCTTGTTGGTGGCGGTGGTGCTGATCTGGACGGTTGCTCCGGGGCTGAGGCCCCGGCTGCGGTCGCGGTCGCGCCATGCCCCTGCCAATACAACGGCGCCGGGCCTCGCGCTGCTGGCCATTTCCGGCTTCCTCAGCGGGGTGACGTCCGGTCGGGGTTCAGATCGCTCCCCGCCGAGGCGTTGACCCTCCACCCCCGCCCGGTCCATATGGGACCGGGATCGGCCAGGAGTGGGACATGGACGGGACAAACGAAACAGGCACCCGCGACCACGGGCCATTCGGCCGGGCGCTGTTCGACGACCCCAGCACGCGCAAGCTGGCGCGGGTGGGGGTTGTCGATGTCGGATCGAACTCGGTCCGGTTGGTGGTCTTTGACGGCGCGGCGCGGTCGCCGGCCTATTTCTACAACGAAAAAATCATGTGCGGCCTGGGCGCAGGCATGTCCGAGACCGGGCGCCTGCACCCCGAAGGCCGCCGCCGTGCGTTGTCGGCGCTGCGTCGGTTTCAATACCTGGCCCGTGGCATGGACCTGCCGCCGCTGACCGCCGTGGCCACCGCGGCGGTGCGCGATGCCGCCGACGGGCCGGAGTTCTGCGCGCAGGTGCTGCGCGAGTCCGGGCTTCATATCCATGTGATCGATGGGCAAGAAGAAGCCCGGCTGTCCGCACAGGGTGTGCTGCTGGGCTGGCCCGGGGCCTATGGGTTGATCTGTGACATCGGCGGGTCGTCGATGGAACTGGCCGAGATCACCCAGGGCCGGGTGGGCAAGCGCGTGACCTCGTCGCTGGGGCCCTTGAAGCTGAAAGACCTGCCGGGGGGCGCCAAGGGGCGCAAGGCGCATATCAAGCGGGTGGTAGAAGACCTGCAGGAGCAGATGGGGCCACAGTCCAACCGGCTGTTCCTGGTGGGGGGATCCTGGCGGGCGATTGCCCGGATCGACATGGAGCGGCGCGGCTATCCGCTGCATGTGCTGCATGAATACCGCATGACCACCAAGGCGGTGCGCGATACCGCCCAGTTCATCGCCGACAGCGACCTGGACGCGCTGCGCAGCCGCTGCGGCCTGTCGTCTTCGCGCATGGCGCTGGTGCCGCTGGCCATCGAGGTCTTGAAGCGGCTGGTGCAGGTCTTCCGGCCCAAGGACATCGCGGTGTCGAGCTATGGCATCCGCGAGGGGCTTCTCTATGAGCAGATGCCGCAGCAGGTGCGTGACCGCGACCCGTTGATCGAGGCCTGCCTGTTTGCCGAGGCCAAGGACGCCCGGCTGCCCGGCTTCGGGCGCGACCTTTACGACTTCATCCTGCCGCTCTTTCCCAGCGCCAATGCGGCGCGGCTGCGGCTGGTGCAGGCGGCCTGTCTTTTGCATGACGTCAGCTGGCGGGCGCATCCCGACTACCGGGCCGAGACCTGTTTCGACAATGCCACCCGCGCCAACCTGGGCGGGCTGAAGCATTGGGAGCGGGTGTTTTTGGGCCTGGCGCTGCTGCACCGCTACAAGAACAAGCGGACGGGCACGCGGTTTGAGGACCTGTTTGGCCTCTTGGACGACAAGCTGGTGCGCGAGGCCGAGATCCTGGGCAAGGCAATGCGCTTTGGCGCGATGCTCTGGATGTCGGAGGGCGGCCATATCGGCGAGCTGGACTGGCGCCCGAAGAAGAAGGTGCTGAGCCTGCGGCTGTCCGAGGGCGCCTGGCCGCTTTACGGCGAGGTGGCGGAGGCGCGGCTGATGTCGCTGGCCTCGTCCCTGGAAGGCACGGTGGACGTCAAGCTGGCGTAGTTTTTCAAAATTGTGTGCTTCCGCACGCTTTCATGCGCATGGGGGCAGGTGACGCGCGGACCTGCCGCCGCGCGGGTGGCGAGGGCAGGCGCGAGGGGCCAGCCCCTCGCACTCCCCGGAGTTTAGCCGGCAAGATGAAGGATCAAAGCTCGCTCAGGCGGGCGAGCGCTTCCTTCAGCTTGGCTTCCTCGTCCTCGCGCGCGGCGAGGTTTGCCTTGGTTTCCTCGACCACCTCTTCCGGCGCGCTTTGGGCGAACTTGGGGTTGTTCAGCCGGCCGCGCAAACCGCCGAGTTCCTTGGCGAGCTTTTTCAGCGATTTCTCCAGCCGGGCCTTTTCCTCGTCCACATCGATGATATCGGCCAGCGGCAAGCCGAGCGTGGCGCCGGTGACGGGCAGGGTGGCGGTGCCCTTGGGGAAGACGTCGGTCTCGGTCAGGCTGTCGATGCGGGCGAGGCGCTTGATCAGGGTCTCGTTGCGGACCCAGGCTGCTTTCGCGGCATCGTCCATCTGGGTGACAAGCATCGGCACATGCAGACCCGCGGGGACATGCATCTGGGCGCGGACCGAACGGGTGGTTTCGATCACTTCGATCACCCAGTTCATTTCGCGGCTTGCGTCTTCGTCGACGAGGCTTGTGTCGTAGGTGGGCCAGTCGGCGTGGACCAGCATCTTGTCGCGCGGGGCCAGCGTGCCCCAGAGCTCTTCGGTGATGAAGGGCATGATGGGGTGCAGCAGGATCAGGCATTGGTCGATGACCCAGCCCATGACCTTTTGCGTCTCGGCCTTTGTCGCGTCGTCCCCGTCCAGCAGGAGCGGCTTGGAGAATTCCACGTACCAATCGCAGACCTTGCCCCAGGTGAAGGCATAAAGCGCCTGCGCCGCGTCGTTGAAGCGGAAATCGGTGAGGGCGGCATCGACCGTTTCGCGGACGCGGGCGGTTTCGCCGATGATCCACTTGTTGACCGGGTAGGTGGCGGTCGGGATCGTGCCGTCGGAACCGGTTGCGCCGTTCATTTCCGCAAAGCGCGCGGCGTTCCAGAGCTTGGTGCCGAAGTTGCGGTAGCCGGCGATGCGCTGCATATCCAGCTTCAGCACGCCGCCGAGCGAGGCCATCGCCGCATTGGTGAAGCGCAACGCGTCGGCGCCGTATTCCTCGACGATTTCCAGCGGGTCGATGACGTTGCCGGTGCTCTTGGACATCTTCTTGCCCTTGGCGTCGCGGACGAGGCCATGCAGGTAGACGGTGTCGAAGGGGATTTGATCGACCACGGCAAGCTGCATCATCATCATCCGGGCGACCCAGAAGAAGATGATGTCCTGCCCGGTGATCAGCGTCGACGTGGGGAAATATTTCGCCATCGCCTCGGTGTCTTCGGGCCAGCCCAGTGTGCCGATCGGCCAGAGACCGGAGGAGAACCAGGTGTCGAGCACATCGGGGTCACGGAACACCGGGATCGCCTGCGGGCGGCGGCGCTGGTCGACGCCGGTGGTGTCGGGCGCGGTGCGGATGGTTTCGGCCAGCAGGTCGACGGCGGCTTTCTCGTCCTCGACCATGAGGAATTCGGCATCGTCACCGAAGGTGGCGTGCATCTGCGCCAGCGCCTCTTCCTCGGTGGCGGCGCAGAAAGAGCGCCATTCGCCGCCGATGCCGGGCGTATGCCAGACCGGGATCTGGTGGCCCCACCAGAGCTGGCGCGAGATGCACCAGGGCTCGATGTTTTCCAGCCAGTTGTAGTAGGTCTTTTCGCCGGATTCAGGCAGGATCCGGACGGTGCCGTCGCGGACCGCGTCCAATGCCGGGCCGACGATCTTGGCCGTGTCGACGAACCATTGGTCGGTCAGCATCGGCTCGATCACGACCTTGGAGCGGTCGCCGAAGGGCTGCATGATCGGCTTGTTTTCGACGTAGGGGATGAGGGTGGGGGTGGCGTCAACGCCGGCGTCACCCTCGGGATCTTCTGCGGTTTGCGTGGCGCCTGTGTCCTGGGGTCCTCGGGTCGAGTCCGAGGATGACGGGGCGGCGGGGACCATGACCGCCAGGCCTTCCTCGGTGATCTGTGCGACGACCCGCTTGCGCGCCTCGAACCGGTCCAGCCCGCGCAACTCGTCGGGGACCAGGTTGATCGCGTCGGCCTCGGCCTCGGTCAAGGTGCGGTCACCTGTGGCGACCTCGACGGCGGTTTTGGAAGCTTCCTCATAAGGTGCGCCATCGTCGCGCATCCTGCCGCGGGTGTCCATCAACCGGTACATCGGGATGCCGCCGCGTTTGGCGACCTGGTAGTCGTTGAAATCATGCGCGCCGGTGATCTTGACCGCGCCGGAACCGAAATCCTTGTCCGGGTATTCGTCGGTGATGATCGGGATCAGGCGGCGATGCGCCTTGGGGCCGACAGGAATTTCGCAAAGCTTGCCGACGATGGGCGCATAACGTTCGTCCGAGGGATGCACGGCGACGGCACCATCGCCCAGCATGGTCTCGGGCCGGGTGGTGGCGATGGAGATATAGTCGCGGGTCTCGCGCAGGGTGACGTTGCCGTCTTCGTCCTTTTCGACATATTCATAGGTCTCGCCGCCGGCCAGCGGGTACTTGAAGTGCCACATGTGGCCGGGCGTTTCGATATTCTCGACCTCGAGATCGGAGATTGCCGTTTCGAAATGCGGGTCCCAGTTGACCAGCCGCTTGCCGCGGTAGATCAGGCCCTTGTCGTACATCTCGACAAAGACCTTGATGACCGCGTCGTGGAAATTGCCCTCTTCGCCCGCGGGCGCACCCGGCGCGCCCGACATGGTAAAGGCCGCGCGGTCCCAATCACAGGAGGCGCCGAGGCGCTTCAACTGCTGAAAGATCGAATTGCCGGAGGTCTCTTTCCATTTCCAGATCTCGGCGGTGAAATCACCGCGGTCCCAGTCGCGCCGGGGCGGTTTGCCCTCTTCCGCCAGCTTGCGCTCGACAACCATCTGGGTGGCGATGCCCGCGTGATCGGTGCCGGGCTGCCAAAGCGTGTCAAAGCCCTGCATGCGTTTCCAGCGGATAAGGATGTCCTGCAGCGTGTTGTTGAAGGCATGGCCCATGTGCAGCACGCCGGTCACGTT
>ERZ1699650.185-NODE-185-length-14070-cov-24.020621_pt1 | contig 14070 bp, 9 predicted proteins | sample MGYA00581512_ERZ1699650 | MGnify/ENA primary metagenome ERZ1699650 (study PRJEB42348, sample SAMEA6618698) | metagenome | isolation source: Polyester-degrading enrichment culture growing on monomer terephthalic acid, Te | collected 2019-05-17 ... | reverse complement strand
CGCAGCCACCAATGGCAACCAAACCATCAAACCCTTCGCAGCCGGCAACCGTTTCGATTGAATCAGCAATGACTTCACGGGAGACCAAAGAGTACTTCATGCCCTCGGTACCATTAGCAATACCATCCGATACGGTAATGGTATTGAAGATAAGAGATTTGCCGCCCGCTTCATCGGCACCAGCCGCCGACTCTTCGGCCAGCCGATTAATGTGCATATTGCAGGGCGTCAGATTACTCCAGGTTGAGGCGATGCCTACCTGGGGCTTGCGGAAATCCTCGTCACTGAAGCCAACAGCTCGCAGCATAGCCCGGCTAGCGGACTTGCCGAGTCCGTCTACCACCTTCGATGAATAACGACGACGTTTGTCTTCGGCCATGTTGCCTCCTGATCTGGTTGAATGATGCGCTCAGGCTGACAGAAATGACATCCGCCAGCAAAGCATTCAGTACGAGAGCCGGAGTATAGCCAGTGTGCCCAATACTGCCGGATGGATTCCGTCGTTCATTGAACAACCCCACTACCGCTCGGAGCGGCCGTGCAAACGGTCTTCTGTAGCCTAAATTTCACTCATGCCTGACTGGACAAGGGCATTATTGCCACACAGCAGGGTAATCACACAGCCACTTTGATCAGCAATTCGTACATGGGCTATGGTCACTCACGACCCATGCACGCCCTTGATCGAAACGGTTACCGCTTTGATCGATTCAAATAAAAAGAAATGCCTGGAGAACAACCATGTTAAAGAAAGCCATAGCTTTGCCACTGCTAGCGGGCCTAGTCATACCCGTATTCGCAGACGATGCCAAGGTGTTGCCACAAGGCGTACTGCGAACCACCCTGGTCCCTTCACTGACAACTTTTGACGAAACCTTCGATGCCGATGGCGAACGCCAGGATACCGATGCCGTATCCGTCAACACGCTATCCATAGCACTCGAATACGGCGTTAATGACTGGATTACAGCAGGGGCACAGTGGGCACCCGGTTACATTCTCTCCGGAGAGGTGGATGGAAACGATCGCGTAGAATTAACGGGCGCTAACGACCTTTTTGTCGGCGCGAAGCTCCAGGCGTTGGGTGCTCAAGGCTATTCCCGAAGCGATACGATGCGCTTTGCGGTGACACCAGGCATTAAAGTGCCAATATCTCAGTATGATGGCGAAGAACAGCTTGAGAATTTTCTGGGTGGCGATGACTTCAAAGCAGCTCGAACTGACCGTGGTGCCTGGGGTCTTGGCGCCAGGTTTTCGTTTGACTACCTGATCACGCCGGATTTTTACATCAACTTCTACAACCAGTCATCTTTCTTCCTGGAGACCGAGCAGGATTACTCCGTCACGACATCCGACGTAACCGTGCAGTACGGTTCAGAAGCCATCTTTGAAGTTGAGCCAAACTATTCAATGTCGGCCAGCAACGGCGTGCAGCTGAGCTTTGGCCTTCCCGTCACCTACACCATGACCGGAGAGACCGAGGTTGACGGTAACGGCCAGGACGATGAATCCTACAGCTTGGCGGTGGAACCTAACATGAGTGTATTTTTCACTCAGTGGGCTCTGCCTACCCAATTCCAATTGGGCTACTCCACGACACTGGCCGGCGAAAATGCCAATGCGGCCAACACCATTAGCCTGCAGATCAAGAACTTCCTCCGGTTCTGATCGACGACGAGAGCAGCCCGGACACTTATTGTTGTGATACCACCTCACTGCATGGGTTGCCCCGTCTGCTCTTTCCTCCCCCCGACTATGTCTAAAACGATGAAAGCAGGGGTCAAACACCCGCCAGCGCCTGCTCCAGATCGGCATAAATATCCTCAACGTCTTCCAGGCCAACCGATAGCCGCACCAGCCCTTCGCTGATGTCGTGTTCGGCACGCTCTTCGGGGGTGTAAGTCGAATGAGTCATGCTGGCCGGATGCTGGCAGAGGGTTTCGGCATCGCCCAAACTCACTGCCCGTTTGATCAGTTTCAAACGGTTCAGGAAGTTAACACCGGCCTCGAAGCCACCCTGAAGTTCCATCGCGATCATCCCACCGGTGGCTTTCATCTGGCGGCACGCCAGACTGTAGTAAGGGCTACCTTCCAGACCGGGGTAATAGACAGTCGCCACGGCCTTGTGCTGCTGTAAGCGATGAGCCAGTGTATGGGCGTTGCTGCAGTGTCGTTCCATTCTCAGTGACAGGCTTTTCAGGCCGCGCAATATTAAAAACGCAGTTAACGGCGCGATCACAGCCCCAGTCATGTCCTTCAGACCAAAGAGCCGGATTTCATCAATTAGGCTCTGTTTGCCCATTACTGCCCCGGCGATCAGATCGCCATGCCCGCCCAGGTATTTGGTAGCCGAATGCACAACCAGATCAGCCCCCAGGTTCAACGGCCGTTGCAGGGCCGGTGTGCAATAGGTGTTATCAACCATGACTGCGATGGCGGGGTTAAAGTCATGTACCCGCTGGCTAATGGCGGCGATGTCGATGACTCTCATGGTTGGATTAACCGGGGTTTCGAAGTAGACCACCCGGGTCTGGGCAGACAACGCGCGAGCTACGGCGTCGACATCGGTACAATCGACAAAGGTGACGTTTACGCCAAACCGGGTCAGACCATGTTGAAAATAAGAGAAGGTGCAGCCGTAAAGCGTTTTATCGGCAATAACGGTATCCCCGGGGTGCACCAGTGTCCAGATGGCGGCAGTGATCGCGCCCATGCCAGAGGCTGTTGCCAGGCAGGCTTCCGCATCTTCAAGGTCTGCCAGGCGGGTTTCCAGCACCGCTTGGGTGGGGTTCGAGATACGGCTGTACACGTGGCCCTGTGCTTCCCCGGCAAACCGGGCTGCGCCCTGCTCGACATTGTCGAAACAGTAAGTAGATGTCATATATACCGGTGGATTCAAAGACCCTTGGTTCTCAGAGGCCTCGTAACCGCAATGGATGGTACGGGTGGTAAAACTCAGTTTTTTGCTCATTGTCGGCGTCTCCCCCAGTGCGATCGTCGAGACCGATGTGTGCAACCGCTCTGATCAGCCGGGAACAAGCCAGAACGGAATCGTGGCATGACCATCATGCTACGCCCGCAGCAGAGGTGAATCGGGCTAAATTGGTCGGGACAATCGCAGTGGAATAGCTCACCAAGCTAAGAAGGTCGATTTTGCCATCATTTTAAACCAGCCTGGAACACAGCGTTCTTTACTCTGGACTTCACTGTATCCGGTTTCAGCCGTTAATAAACAGACCACTGTCATTTCGCAGGGCTCGGCCTACAAGAATGGGATAATTATGATCAACAACCTGACCTTCCGCATGAAACTGTCCATTCTCCTGCTCACCGCATTGATCGGGCTAGCCGGGCTGTATATCGTTGCGTACCGGGGCATAGATTTGCAGCAAAGCACCAATGACCGGCTTCAGGAACTCAACCGGCAATCCAGTCAGCTCGATCAGTTGACGCTTCAAGCCATGCAGATTGGTGACCAGATGTCTCGCTTGTCGCCCGAAAATCGCGATGCCGTCGTCACGGGTGTGACTGCCGAACTCGAGCGCCTAACCAGTTTGCGCGCGCAGAGTCTGGATCTCGACATCGGTTTGCAATCCTTCTTCGAGCAGTTCGAACGCTACCTGGATGCGGTATTGGCCAGCATTGAACAGGCGGCTGTCGTGGGACTGGACGCCGAATCAGGCTGGAATGCCACGCTCAGCGCCGCCCGCGACGCGTTGAACGAAAGAGCCGGCTTCATGACGTTTGTTCAGGAGACCATGGCCGAAATCAGTAATCTGGAAGTTGCCTATGTGAACAGCCCGACAACAGAGCGGTTTGAGGCCATCAGGGCCGCCTACGACCGTTACATCGAGCAATTGGCGTCGAACAACATGGAAGAACCATTCACCGAAGTAAACCAGAACTACCTCGCCAACCTGGAGGGCCACTACGAGCAGGCTCGCCTGCTGACGCAAAGTCGGGATGCCATGACGGAAGCACTCACGGCCATGCGTACCGCTCAGCAATCGGTGAGAGACAGCCTCGACAACCTGATTTCCGAGGCCCGGGCCAACGCCAGCGACAGCTCCCAGACTGCTCGTACCCTGCTGCTCTCAGTCAGCTTGCTGATGGCACTGGCCATGCTGGTGGTTGTCGGCTGGATCACCCGAAGCGTTAAACAGACATTGACGGGAATCATCACCGATCTGAACCGGGTTCGCGATGGTGACCTGAGCGCCCGGCTCCCGGTCAACGAGCGCCGCAACGATGAATTCGATGCGCTGAGCCGGGCCGTTAATGTGATGACTGAAGGGCTGGGTTCCCTGGTCCGGCAAGTCGCCGACTCGGCTCAACACTCAGCGACCATGATGGAACAGCTGACCCACGAGACCCAACAGCTCGATCAGAGCAACCAGCAAATTAACGACCAGGGCCAATCGGTCGCGGCCAGTACTGAGGAGATTTCCGCAACGCTCTCTGGCATCGCTGACGCCACCAAAACCCTGTCCCGACAGGTAGCGCAAACGCTTGCGTCGGCCAGCCAGGGCACGGCCACTCTGAACCAGGCGGTCTCCGGTCTGCGCGAGACCTCACAGGTTGTTGCGAACATCGAGCAAAAGCTGAATCAGCTGAATGCCCTCTCGGCCGACATCGACTCGGTACTGGACATGATCAACAACCTGGCCGGACAGACCAACCTGCTGGCATTGAACGCCGCCATCGAAGCGGCCCGTGCAGGGGATGCCGGGCGCGGTTTCTCAGTGGTCGCCGATGAAGTACGCCAGCTCGCTGAGCGCACGGTGGAAGCCACATCCCGCATCAATGGTATTGTCGAGGACATTCAGGGGTTCACCCGCGAGGCCATTAGCGTTACCGAAACCGGCCGCACCCATCTCTCCTCTGTCGAAACCCACAGCGAGGAAGCCGAGCAGGCCATTCAGAAAATTGAAGAGGATGCGCGCCAGGGCACCGTAGCCGCCGACCAGATGCTGCACTCGGTAGAGGAGGTCGACAAGGCTGCGCGTCAGATCAGTCGCGACATGGAAGGTGTTGCCACCAGCATCCATAGAGACAGTGATGCCCTGCAGCGGGTACGCAGCCAGGTAGAAGAGGTATCAGGGCACCTGCTGGAACTGGATGGAAAAGCAGCACGGTTTACTGTTTAAAGGGGCACATCGTCAAACCCGGGTGCCGACTACAACCATTGCTGGGCCGTTAATAGCTAGCCCGCTGGTCGTCGCCGGTATGGGTTACCTAATCGACACGCCGGGCACGGTGCTGGTCGACCAGTACCTGGCCAGCGTCACCTTCATTGGCGAGGTATGGTTAATAGGCTGGTCATTTGGATGGGGTTGGCGGCAACCGGTGGCTAGGCAAACCGCCGCTCTGCGAGTCTTTGTTGCTGTGCTTCAAGCAGAAATTGTCTACTGAGTCTCTTTTACGAACATTCCAAAGATTATTCTCATAAACTGTATTGAGAATCATTATCATTAAATGTAGTGTGTGGGCTCTTCTCGGACAAGGAGCTCTTTCCGATGATGAGTCATCACACACAGGCGGACATACTGTCCATCGAAGCCTTACTCAATTGTTATCTCAGGGAAGTAGCACTGCCCAACCAATGGTTGTCGTTTCGGCACACGCCGAGACAGGGTTATCTGGCGGAGCTTTCGTTGACCACTCAACAGCGCTCGCTGTTTTTTTTCGTTCATTCGGTATCCATTACCAGCAACTATCACTATCTGAGCCTGCCATCCCACCAGCCATCGAGTCCCAGGCTGAGTCTGTCGGAACTGGCGGATCTTTTGCTGGCGGAACTGTGCCATCTCGAACATCAGACCGATTACTCGGAGTTGCGGGAGCAGGTACACTGCAGTCGCAGTGTTATGGCCGATATTCTGCGGCATGCCCGCTCCGGGCCTTTGTTGAATGGTGTGGTTAACGCCTTCGTTCAAAGCGAACAGGCGTTAACGGTCGGGCATCGCTTTCACCCCACCCCCAAAGCCCGTCAGGGTATGAGCGAAACAGAACTACGCGCCTATTCCCCTGAGCATGGCGGACGCTTCCAGTGGCATTGTTTTTCCATACCGCTTGACCAACATTATTTAACCAGGGGCAAACCGGACCTGCAGCGGTTTATCCGCGATCAGTGGATGCCGGAGCTACCAGTTGCAGCCGACAGGGCTTTGCTGCCGGTTCATCCCTGGCAGGCACTTTTCCTGAAAAAAGATGCGCAGGTTCAGCAGTGGCTGGCAAAGGGATTGCTGCTCGACCATGGCGCCAAGGGTCTACCTCTGGTGGCCACGTCATCGCTACGAACCTGCTATCACCCCGAATTGGATTTCTTTGTGAAGGGGTCGCTCAATCTCAGGCTAACCAACTGCGTTCGCAAGAACGCCCTCTATGAACTGGACACGGCCGTTATTCTTAGCGAAATACTCCACAGTGCGTGCGAACCGCTGAAGTCCCAAGGCTTCAGCATTATGCGTGAACCGGCCTATCAGACACTGAATCAACAAGGTGGCGCCAGCCGTCTTATGGTGGAAGGGTTCTCCTTTATCGCGCGGGAAAACCCCATCCGCGATGAACGGCTCGGGCATCGTCCGGTCATGGCGGGAGCCCTGTTTTCACCCCGCCCCAGTGACCAACCCTTTATTGTGGAAGAGCTTTCAGCCGCCTGCAAACAGCTGAAAACCAGCTATTTCAATACAGCCCTGCTGTGGTTTAACGCCCTGTTGGAAGTCATGGTTGAACCTACGTTACGGCTTTATTTTGAGCAAGGTGTCGTACTGGAGCCTCATCTGCAAAATGGCTTAGTCGGGTTAAAGAATCACTTACCAGTTCATTATTACTATCGGGATCTCGAAGGCACCAAGTTGTTGCCCGAGCACTGGCCCAAACAACGCTTGCCCGCGCTATCGGACCAGGCCCGGCAAAGCCTTTTTTACGATATGGAAAAAGGCTGGCAGCGCGTCTGCTATTGCCTGTTTCTGAATACGCTGGCGCAAGCGGTATTTTACATCAGCGGTGATGATGACCTGCTGGAGCGCAGTTTGTGGCGCGCCGTCGCAGAGCACCTGGATGACCTCCGTAGCCGCTTGCCCGAGGGGCGAGAGCGCATTCAAGCGCTGTTGGCGTCCGCCTATTTGCCGAACAAGGCCAACCTGTTGGTGCGTTTTCGCAAGCAGGCAGACCGCCAGGCGAACTTTGTCATGACCGCCAACCCGATCAGTCGGGCGCATGCTGAACGCGTGCACCATTCACCGCTGGAACTGGATGAGGTGGTGTAATGGAGTTGAATGATATGGCAGGTAATCCACTCACGGTTCCAGAGCCCATCGCAGCCTGTGCTCGTCACCTGGCTGAACAGGAAGCCGACCCGCTGGCTGCCTTTATCTATGACCTGGACGCGCTCGAAACCCATATCCAATGGTTGCGTTCTCACTTGCCAGACGGTGTCGACTTGTTCTACGCGATCAAGGCCAATAGTGAACCTGCTGTGCTGCGCACACTGGCACCCTGGGTTGATGGGTTTGATGTGTCGTCCGGCGGCGAAATTCAAAAATTGCTCCAACACGATATTACACAGCCGTTTGTTTTTTCCGGCCCTGGAAAACTGGACAGCGATTTTCGCTTGGCACTGGAAGCCGGAGTGGAGCAGATACACCTTGAAAGTCACGTTGAGATTCAGCGTTTGAATGCCATCGCGGCGGAAACCGGGCGTCGTCAACGGGTGCTGATCCGCGTCAACCCAACGCTGCCCGACGCCTTGTCGACCAAGCTTGCCATGGCCGGTCAGCCGACACCGTTCGGCTTGGATGAACGCCAGCTTACCGATGCAGTGATACAGGTAGATGAAAGCGAGTATCTGGAACTCTGCGGTTTTCATGTTCATGCCATGTCGCACCAGACCGATGTATACCGCCATCTCGGCTTGCTGGACGGCCTCCTCGACAAGTGGCCGATCTGGCGTGCACTGGCTGAAGAGCCGGCCAAGGTCACTCAGTTGAATGTGGGAGGTGGCATGGGCGTGAACTACCAGGGTATCGACCAGTTCGACTGGCCAACGCTGTGCTGGCATCTTGCCCGTCGTCTAGCCTGGCTACCGGAGCCACCGCGCATCCGTTTCGAACCTGGTCGTTTTATCACGGCGTACTGTGGCTACTATGTGATGCAAATCATCGACCTCAAGCACAACCACGGTGAAGACTTCGCCGTCTGCCGTGGAGGAACGCATCACTTTCGTTTGCCTGCAGCGCAAAGCCACAGCCACCCGGTGGTTCATTTACCGAAGCATGCCTGTGAGGGCGAAGCGCGACCCTTAACCGTGGTGGGGCAACTGTGCACCCCCAAGGATGTGTTGGCCCGTGGTGTGCCCATGGTAAACCCCCAGCGGGGGGATCTACTGGTATTGCCCATGGCGGGGGCCTATGGCTACAACATTTCCCATGCCGATTTTCTGTGTCACCCGCGACCGATACAGCAGTTTATCCGGCCCGGCGCGCACCGGGTTAATGACACCCTGGCACTGGAGGCGGTATGACCACCAGGGCGCGAAAACCGACCTGGGTGCTGTGCACCGTCATGCTGGGCACGGTCACCGTCAGCCTGAATAACAGTGCATTAAATCCGGTGATTCCGGTATTCATGTCGGCCTTCGACATAGGCCCACTGTGGGCAAGCTGGGTGATGACCGGCTTCATGCTGAGCATGGGTATCACCATGCCGGTCACTGGTTTTCTGGGTAAAAAAATTGGCAAGCGCCCGCTGTATCTGTTGGGCCTGGCGGGCTTTGTTACCGGTTCAACACTGGGTGCCCTGGCGGACAATATGGCGCTGGTGGTCTTGGCACGGTGTGTTCAGGGCGTGGCGGCTGGGCTGATGATTCCGCTCTCCCTGCCATTGATCTTCGAAGCCTATCCCAGGAACGAACGTGGCCGGGTCACGGGTCTTTGGGGCACGGTGGTCATGCTGGCACCGGCGGTCGGTCCGGCCGTGGGCGGATTGTTGCTCGAAGTGTTTTCCTGGCCAGTGTTGTTTCTGATGAATATACCGGTCGGGGTGTTGGGTTGGATGATGGGTTATTACAGCCTGGTATCACCCCCAGATGAACACACACCCCGCTTTGACGGCCTCGGTTTTGTACTTGCCGCCGCTGGGATTGGCGGTTTGCTAATGGCCCTGAGTCTGCTGACCGGTACTGCTTACTCGTTATTGGCACTGTTGCTTGGCCTATCGGCGCTGTTGTGCATGGCTTTTTTAATACGCCATCAATTGCATTGCAAATATCCGCTACTGAATTTGCATCTTTTTGCCGAACCGGCCTATCGGCTGAGCGTGATCATCGTCGTGGTTCAGTCCATTGGCATCTTTGGCAGCCTCTTGTTGTTACCGCTGTTAATGCAGAACGTGCTGAATTTCAGTGTGATGAACACAGCCCTGGTATTGGTAGCAACGGCCGTCATGTCCAGCCTCTTTGTCTTTATCGGCGGTAAGCGGCTGGATGCCCGTGGTCCTCGCGGGGTGGTCAGTGTTGGGTTGGGTTTGACCGCTATCGCAACGCTGGCACTGGGTCAGCTGCAGTCAGATGTCACGCTCTGGGTCATCCTTGGGCTTACTCTGGTTCGCGGTGCCGGTATCGGGTTGTCTTACATGCCCGTCACCACGGCAGGGCTGAATGCTATCCCCGAACAGCTGGTCCCCCAGGGAGCCGCCATGAACAACATTCTTCGGCGTGTTAGCGCGGCTACTGTGATCGTCGTTGTCTCGCTTTTTTATGAGTGGCGCTCTGCCGCACTTTCATCTCAGGGGTTTTCGCCGCAGACCAGCGGGCTGATGGCGATCAACGAACTGTTTACCCTCATCGGCTTGCTGTTGCTGGCCACTCTACCATTGGCATTGCGCTTGCCAGACCCGCGTGCCGAGCCCGTCGCTGAAGACCCCAGCCCCTCATTAACCACCCCGCAAAGGAATGTCGGGACGAAACATACTGCATAATAGGTATTGCCATGACTGTATTGAACCCCATCGAAAACCTAACGGAACCTACCGTCAATCAAATCGATACGGTGGCATGGGTCGCCGCGTTGCGGTCGCCTCATCTCGCTAACGTAGAGCAAAGGGTTTTGCGCCAGCTCATTCAGGCCCTGGTATTTGAAGAGGTACTCGATTACGAAGACCACACCCGACAATCAGACTCCCCCCTGGTGGTGTTAACCGGTACCGATGCGACCGGGCAAAAGGTCCGTTACCTTGCCGAAGGCGAATTCAAGGAAAGCTACGGATTGTTGCGGCTGAGTCGGCGGCCGGTGATGCGGGTAGAAAACGGGGGCACCCCCTACGAAGCCTCGCTGACAGATTTTGCTGCTGACGTGCTGGCGGCCCTGCCGGATACAACCCGCCTCAATGCGTTCATGAACGAATTGATCCACACTCTGGTAAAAGATGTCCAGGCGCAGGCGACCGCCCTGCCAGGCACCCTGCCTGCTGACCAGCGCTACTATGATGCCCTGGAAGGGCATTTGATGGATGCTCATTCCTATCACCCCTGCTACAAATCACGCCTCGGTTTTTCGTTGGCGGAGAACCAGCGCTATGGCCCGGAGTTTCAACAGCGCCTGCCGCTGTACTGGGTGGCCCTGCACAAAAACAAAACGCGACTAAACGCCTCGGAATCGCTGGATTCCGATCAATTTCTCCGGTCGGTCCTGGGTGACCACGACCTGAGCCGCTTTGAGACGCAGTTGAATGCGCTAGGCAAGAACAGAGACGACTATCGGCTGATTCCCGTTCACCCCTGGCAATGGAACGAGCGCATCGCGACCGAGTTTTACCCCGAACTGGCAACAGGTGATCTGATATGGCTTGGGCAAGGGCAGGACGCCTGGCGCGCGCAACAATCCATTCGTACCCTAGCCAACGCCGATTACCCGGAAAAACCCTACGCCAAAGTGTCACTCGGCATTACCAACACTTCAACCAGCCGCATCATGGCGGCCCATACCTGCCTTAATGGACCGGTCATCACAGATTGGCTGCAACGGTTGATCGGGCAGGACCCCATTGCCCGGGATATGGATTTTGTCATCCTGCGGGAAGTGCTGGGCGTGACCTGCGATTACGAACGCCTGCCCGCCGCGCGGCGGTTAAGTGCCTACGGGCATTTGGGTGTGGTGTGGCGTGAAAGCCTGCACACCTACCTGCGGCCAGGTGAGGATGCCATACCGTTCAATGGCCTGAGCCATCGACAGGGTAACGGCGAACCGCTGATCGAGCGCTGGATTGAGCATCACGGGCTGGAAGCCTGGACGCAGCAACTGCAGACAGTAGCCGTAGGGCCCATCATTCATATGCTGTTTGGCCATGGCATTGGCATGGAATCTCACGGGCAAAACATCATCCTGATTCACGAAGATGGCTGGCCCAAACGCATCGCCCTGAAGGATTTTCACGATGGCGTTCGGTATTCCCGTGATCACCTCACCCACCCGGACCAATGTCCTGAGCTGTTTCCGATGCCACCCACCCATGCACAGCTCAACCCCAACTCCTACATCCTGACAAACGATCTGAATGAGGTTCGCGATTATTCGCTGGATGCGTTCTTCTTTATCGCGCTATCGGACGTGTGCTTGTTTCTTAACGACTGCTATCAGTTACCGGAAAAGACGTTCTGGCAAATGACCGCCGAGGTTATTCATGACTATCAGGCGGCACACCCGGAGCACCGGGAACGCTTCGAATGCTTCGACGTGTTTACCGGGTGTTTTGAGATCGAAGAACTGACCAAACGCCGGTTATTCGGCGATGCTCAGCCACGCATCAAAACCGTACGCAACCCACTGGCAGCTTATAGAAGGAGACAGCGCAATGAATCTCTCCAAGCGTGATTGTCAGCGACTGGCGCAACAGCAGGTTATGCAAGATTTACTGGAATGCTTGTGGTCGGAAGGTTTTTTCGACGCTGAAAACACCGCGCTCGAACCACCGCTGCATTGGCAAAACTGTCACATGAAAACTCGGGATGCAGAGGGACAATGGCCCATTGAACAAGTATGGACCTGGCATCCCGAACATCCGGTCATCAGGCAGGTATGGGTACCTGCCCGGCCCGGCATTGCACAGGCTTTACTAAGCATTGCCGGCGCGTCGGTCTATGCGATGACTCACAGCAACCAGATTAAAACCTTGAACGCCATCGATATGATGACGCTGGTAAACGAAAGCCTCGGCGACCGGATGCCCGGCAGCCCGAAAGGGGTCAAGTTATTCATAGAGGCATTGCAGCACACACTGGAACAAACCACCTGGTCGTATCGACATAACATTTCGACAACCGATCTGTTGGCGCGTTCTCCGGGTCAGTATTTTCAGACCATGGAACAATGGGGCGCCCTGCGGGACCGCCCTTACCACCCTGCCGCTAAAGCTAAAATCGGTTTAAACCAGGCGGACTATCAGCACTATGTGGCAGAGTTCGACCAGAATATTTACTTGAAGTGGGTGGCCATTCGTCGCGATCATCTATTGGTGAGTGAGCCTGTAGATACCCACAACACCAGCCCGGCAGAGTATCTTCTCAACGACCGCGAGCGAGCAGAACTGGACCTGGAATTTCGGGAACGCGGCCTGAAAGATTACCTGGCCATTCCGATATTAGCCTGGCAACTCGACCAGGGGTTGCCGGAAGCCTTGCAACACGAAGCGACTCACAAACACTGGGTGCCCCTGGCGTTTCAGGGGTTGGCAATGAAATCGACGTCATCCGTTCGCTCACTGGCGCCGCTGACGGAAAGTGCGAATTATCTGAAACTACCGATGAGCCTGTACTCACTCGGGTCGTCGCGTTATTTACCGGCCGTGAAAATGATGAATGGCGTCATCGCCCAGGGGCTGCTGACAGAAGCGATAACGCGGGACCCGGTGCTTGAACACCAGGTGTTTTATTGCGACGAATCACATTGGTGGGCTTTCATGCCGCCCGAGGCCAGCCTCTTTGACGACTACCCGCGCCACCTTTCCGCCATGGTGCGACGCTACCCCGAAGCATTGCTAGAGGACCCGGAATGTCGCCTGGTGCCCATGTCCGCGCTTGGTACTCTGTTACCGGACCATCAGGATCATTGTTTTAACCACTGGCTCGAGCATCGCCGGCTGCCCAGCACGGAAAGCTCAGTGCTCGGCCTCTTTCAGGAAGTCTGCGACACCTTTCTGGAACTGAATTTACGCCTCTTCCGGTTGGGCATCATGCCCGAAATACATGGCCAGAATGCAGTTTTGGTGTGGCGAAAGAACCGGGTGGACGGCCTGCTGTTGCGGGACCACGACTCGCTGCGTCTCTTTGTTCCCTGGCTGAACCAGGCGGGCCTTGACGACCCGGTCTTTCGATTAAAAAAAGGCGTCGCCAATACGCTCTATCACGACACTGCCGAAGACCTGCTGTTTTACCTGCTCTCGCTGGGTATTCAGGTCAATCTGCGGGCCATTATCGACACCCTGGCACAACGCTACTGCATCGAAGAAAAGCGACTCTGGCTGGTGCTGCGTTACAGCCTGACCCGGCAGATTGATCGGGTGGCGTTTTCTGCTGAAGCCCGGGACTTGTTGCACCGGGTTTGCTTTGAACAGGAGCACTGGCCACTCAAGCTCTTGGTTCGGCCCATGCTGGAGCGTGCCGGTGGCCCCGGCAGCATGCCCTTTGGCAAAGGGTGGACGGTTAACCCGTTGAAGCGCTTGGGTACACCGCCTGACGCAACCGTTGCACGTAGTGTGCAGGCAGACATCAAGCCGGAGAACATCAGCGATCCCGCCTGATATTTGATAATATAAATAAAAATCATTATTGTTATCGAAATAATCAAACAAAAGGACACTGTTATGCGCCTTGTTAAACGCATTTTTCAACAACGAACCTTGTTTGCCTTCCTAGCTGGCTGGTTAACACTGGCAGCCGCGACCCAGGCGGAAGAGACAACCCGCCAGGTGGAACATGCCCTGGGGGTAACCGAGATTCTGGGCACGCCAGCGCGCATCGTAACCCTGTACCAGGGCGCCAACGACACCGCCGTCGCATTGGGCGTCACCCCGATC
>ERZ1699650.184-NODE-184-length-14175-cov-9.406941_pt1 | contig 14175 bp, 6 predicted proteins | sample MGYA00581512_ERZ1699650 | MGnify/ENA primary metagenome ERZ1699650 (study PRJEB42348, sample SAMEA6618698) | metagenome | isolation source: Polyester-degrading enrichment culture growing on monomer terephthalic acid, Te | collected 2019-05-17 ... | reverse complement strand
ATAAACGTCATCTTTTCTTCAAGAAACACATAAGTCACTGATAATAAAAGGGAATAAGCGTTCATTTTTTCACCACCGAATTTTCACCCCCGCCACAAACCCCGCCAAACACCGCCTGAAACGCCTGAATCAGGGGTGAATCGCCCCCTGCCCCCCTATCCATCACCGAGTCACCCGCCGAATCCACGCCTCCCCGAGCCGATTCAGGGGCTTCACCGGCCAGAACCGGCTGCTCTTATATATAAGGCAGGCGCGAAAACCCCGTTTCACCGCCAAATTTGCGTGACTCAAACCGCCTTACCCGCTGACAAACAACGTTTTTCCCGAAAAAATCGCCGTAGGGCTGTTCGCATTTGTGTCAGATGCGCGTTTTGGTTGAGGTTTTGCTTGGCAAGGCGGGATTGCTCCGTTTCTTATCGCAGGGGGGAAGGTTGGCGCCACAACGGCGCCTGCCTGAAAAATAAAATGGGACTTGAATGGCCCGATGCGCGACCAAACAGGTGCATAGGGCCGGATCGTGACAGAATGAATACGAAGAACCTGACCAGAAAGGCCCGCGAGGCCGTCGTGGATGTGTTTTACGAGTATGCAGAGGTCTATGTGCAGATCCCTGCCAATATTATTGATCCTCAAACAACCATGCCACCCTGTGATATCACCCGCCTTGCGCGGTTGGTCGCACTGGAGGACGGGCTAAGTGAAGCCGCACGCATATTAAAGACCGCGCCCTTTCCACGGCGCAGTGACGGGCAGCGCAGCCCCGGTGATCCGGGCGCGCATCAATGGCTGCGTGAATTGCTGACCGATATCACCGACCTGTCCGAGGCAGACCACCTGCCCCCGGAACAAGAGGCGCGCATTCGCAATCTGCTGGACCTGCTGGAGGGGCTGCTGCATCCCGCTGATCCGATGGTCCTGCGCAACTGAACCCGCGGTTTGCCCGTTCGACAGGCGTTGCCCCGCCCTGTGCGGCCTGACGGGTGGCATCATGGGGGCTGCCCCTTGCATGTCGCCCCCGCATCTGGGACCGTCGATGCAAAAGACCAAAGGCCACGCATGACCGACCCCGCATCGACATTCCGCCCCCGGCTGATCAGCCTGTTGAAATACATCTATCCCGACCACAATGCCGACGCATTGGCCGATACCATGACTATGGCGTTCTGGCCTGATGGATCGACACGGCGCAAACGCGCCCGTGTGCCGGGCAACCGCCAGTGGTCTGAAACCGATGCCATGGTCATCACCTATGGCAATTCCATCATTGATGGCGCGCATAAACCGCTGGACCTTTTGCGCGACTTTTTGCACCGCTACCTAAAGGGCGTGGTCAACGGCGTGCATATCCTGCCGTTCTTTCCCTATACATCCGATGACGGTTTCGCGGTGACCGATTACCGCGCCGTGAACCCTGTGCTGGGCGACTGGCCCGACATCACCCGCATCGGCGATGAATTCCTGTTGATGTCCGATCTGGTGATGAACCATATGTCCAGCCAGTCGAACTGGTTCAATGCCTACCGTCAGGGCCACGCCCCCTATGACCGCTTCTTTGTCGAGGCATCCCCCGATGATGACCTGTCGATGGTGGTGCGCCCGCGCACCCACCCCCTGTTGTCCAGGGTCGAAACCAACCGCGGCCCGCGTCATATATGGTGCACCTTTTCCCATGATCAGGTCGATCTGGATTTCGCCAACCCTGAGGTGCTGACCGAATTTCTGTCGATCATCCGCCTGCATATGGAAAACGGCGTGCGCATTCTGCGGCTCGATGCTGTGGCATTCATCTGGAAAGAGGTCGGCACCAACTGCATCCACCTGCCCCGCACCCATGCGATTGTGCGCCTGATGCGCCTGTTTGCCGATTTCGCCACCGAACCGCTGATCCTGCTGACCGAAACCAATGTGCCAAAGGCCGAAAACCTGTCCTATTTCGGCAATAGGAACGAGGCCCACGCGGTCTATAACTTCCCCCTGCCGCCGCTGATCCTGCACGCGATGCTGTCTGGCACGGCGCAACACCTGAACCACTGGCAGGGCGCGATGCCCCCCGCGCAGATGGGCTGTGCCTATCTCAACTTTACGGCGTCACACGACGGCATCGGCATGCGCCCCGCCGAGGGCATCCTGACCAAGGAACAGGTGGATCAGGTCATCGGCAAGGTGCGCGATTTCGGTGGCCGCGTGTCGATGCGCGCCATGCCCGACGGCACCCAATCGCCCTATGAATTGAACATCACCTGGTTCGAGGCGATGAAAGGCACCTTTCACGGCGAGGATGCACACCAGTTCGACCGCTTTATCGCCAGTCAAACCATGGTGCTGGCGCTGGAGGGCATTCCCGCCTTTTACATCCACTCCCTGCTGGCCACGCCCAATGATCAGGAAGGCGTTGAAAAATCCGGCCACAACCGAGCGATCAACCGCCACCGCTGGGAATATGCACAGCTTCAGGCGTTGCTGGACGATCCCGAAACCATCAACGCCCGCGTGCTGGCCGAATTGACCCGCCGCATCGGGTTGCGTGGCCGCCAACCGGGGTTCCACCCCAATGCCACGCAATTCACCCTGCAACTGGACGACCGGATTTTCGGCATCTGGCGGCAAAGCCTGGATCGCGACCAGTCGATCTTTGCCCTGCATAATGTCAGCGATCAGCCGCTGGAAATTTCCCCCATGTCCATCAACCTGATCGACGGAGAGGACTGGAGCGACCTGCTAACAGGCGAAGCCATAGCCCCCACCGGCCCCCGCATCCCCTTCGCCCCTTACCAATGCCGCTGGATCTCCAACCGCCTGGGCAAAGGCAAAAGGCTGGTGGGGCGGTAGGAAATAATAGCTATGGCCAAACGCTGTATTACTGACCCACGCCTCACAGAGGAACCAACTAGGCAGCATTGTAATACCGCTTAAGACAGCTTGAAATCGCGCCTCTGCCATTTGGGCAAAGCTTAGTCTGAATCGAAAATAGTTCAACTGCCCGTTGAACACATCAAAAATCTATTCGATCGATCATTTGCTTCGCGCATTTCTCACTTACTTCTGGGATCGTAATCGTCGAGCTGATCTTGCAACTTGCATCACCCAAGCGCCCGACATCATAGCAGGTAAGACGATGAGAAACAGACTTCGCAAAATAATTTGCGAGAGGCGTTTCTTTAGCTGGCGCATAGGCCCCATATGTCACTTTATTTATTCTTAAAGCGATTGATCCTGCGGTGGAGACTATTGCCTCGGTTTGCAGCAACACTCGGCCCTTTGCCGCGACAATAGTGTTGGTTCTATCTACATTGGCCCTTGTGCCACCATCAGATTCGACTACAGAATTGGTTCTGAGCGTTTTGTCTCTAGAAGTACACTCGGACAGGATACTTGGGTCCGCTACCATTTTTGCCTTGATAATAAGCGCTTCGGCTTCAGCTTCAGCCTGTTTTCTCTCGAGCTGCTCCATTCTGCGTTCGTGAAAAAACTGATCGACATTCGGTTTGAACCAAAAATACCCACCAGCCAACACAACTATCGAAATTAAAACTAAAAAGACTTTCATAGTATCAGATCCCTATTCAAAAACTGAAATCATCACTCCGCTCTGAAATTGAGTATAAACGTGAACATTATATACAGAATTTGATTAGACGGCAAATTTTTATTGTCGGCATTCTACGCAAGAAAAATCGAACGTTGCTTATACACATATCTGTAACCTCCACTACACAACTTTTTTACTACGCAGCGTTTTCGTACTCCCGTTTTTTAGAAGGGTCCAAGCCTCCCTCACCCGAACTCCGCCGCATCCAGCTCTGCCGCCTTCACGCGGTCGCGCATGATGTCGGGGTCGGCGGAATTGACGCGGCTCCAGGTCGGGATGAACGGCGTGTCGGAGGGGAATTCCAGAAATGTATGCCCCGCCTCGATGATATTTTCCGCGAACAGCTCGATTGCGCGCTCTTCGGCGTGGCGGTCCACCGTCAGCCCGTTCATCACCGCATCATTATAATAGCATTCCAGCAGGTCCAGCGCCGAGCGGTAATATGTGGCCTTGAGCGTGCGGAACACCTCCTCGGTGAACACCGTGCCATCGGCGGCCAGTTTGCGATACATCGCCTTGCAAATGTCGGTCGACATGCGCGACAGGCCCGTGCTGGCATCCTCGGCTGACAGTTTCTGATGCTTGTGATCATAGCGGTCGGAAATTTCCACCTGACACACCGCCTTGGGCGCAAGGTTGCGCCATGCCTCTGAGAGAACGCCAATTTCCAGCCCCCAATCAGACGGGATACGCAGATCGGGCAAAATCCCCGCCCGCATGGCAAATTCACCCGACAGCGGATAGCGGAACGCGCGCAGGAAATCCAGATAATCACGATCCCCCAACACCCGCTTCATCGCAATCAGAATGGGTGACACCAGCAGGCGCGTCACCCGCCCGTTGATCTTGCCCTCGCCAATACGGGGGTAATACCCCTTGGCCACCTGATAGGGGAAATTCGGGTTGGCCACGGGGTATAGCATCCGCGCCAACATGCCCCGTTCATAGGTCACGATATCGCAATCATGGATCGCCACCACCGAACTGTCGGCCTTGGCCAGCAGATAGCCGATGCAGGACCACACATTTTTGCCCTTGCCCGGCTCCTTGGGGGCCAGCCCCAGTTTTTCCAGCCGTGCATCAATCGCCTTCATCCGCGGGCTGTCATTCCAGATAACGATATGCTCCTGTGGCAATACCGAAAAAAACTGCTTGGCATGGCGATACTGCGCCTCGTCGGCGCGATCCAACCCGATCACGATGCGGTGCAAATACGGCACCTGCGCCAGCTCCTTCAATATGTTGGGCAGCGCGTCGCCCTCCAACTCGGAGTATAGAGAAGGCAGGATCAGACTGATCTTGCGCGAGGACGAAAAATTGACCAGATCACGCGACAGATCCTCGGCGGTATTGGTGCGCAGATTATGAAGGGTCGCGATATTGCCGTTCTGGTGAAAGTCGCCCACACGGATATTCCTTTTATTGTTCTTCTTTATGCAAAACTACACGCTGGATCATTTCGTTCCAACCGTCGGGGCCAAATTTCGTGCTGCGCAGGATGGCCCCCTGCCCCTCTCCCGCCAATGACGGCAAAGGGGCGGCATGGGCATTGGCAATCACAATGCCAATATCCGCCGCCTGCAACATTTCAATGTCATTGGGCGCATCGCCCAATGCGATCACAGTGGGCGCATCACCAACCGCCACAGCAAACAACGCCGCAACCTCACCCATCCGATCCGCCTTGGTGCCACCAAAACTCAGCGTCAGATAGCGCCCGCCCTGCTTGGCATGCACCCCCATCGCGGATAATGCCGCCAGAAACGCGGCCCGCCCCGCGGCATCGCCCGACCACAGCCCCGGCTCCGAAAACGCCCGCACCCGCGCCAAACGCGCCTGCGCCAGTGGCAATCCGGTCTTGTCAGAAACCTGCTGATCGCTCCAATCACCGAACCCGCGATACTGCGCCCTCAATGCGGCAGGCAGATCATCCAGACAGGCCCGCAGCCGCGCATATTCCGCCGCCCCCGCATCTGCATCCGCATGGGCCGCCAATACCCCCGCACCGTTTTCCACAATCGCAGGGCAATGGGCCAATCCCAATGCGCCCCGCAACGGCGCAATCTCCGCCGCCGTCTTGGACGAGGCCAAAACCACCGGAATCCCCCGCGCCTTCAGCCCCTCCAGCGCGGGCAAGGCTGGCGCATATGAATAGGTGTCGTGATCCAGCAAAGTGCCGTCAAGGTCGCTAAATACAATATGGCTCGGTGACGGCATCATCTTCCTTTACTCCCTCCATGCTGCAAGCGCAGCAATGTGAGCGCAACCATAAAATCCACACCGCGCCTTCTTTGTTCCCCAAACACCCCATACCGCAACTATGAAAAAAGGGCGCACCAACCGGCACGCCCCTGCTTTCACTGTTCCATAAATACCTGATGCGCAAGCCATCCCGCCAAACGCGGATAGATCAGGAAATACCCTCGGCCTGCACCCAGTCCCATGTGCGGTCCAACACGCGGGCCATCCGCTCCAGAATCATGTCGATCTGTTCTTCGTTGATGATCAGCGGCGGGCACAGCGCCAGCGTTTCATAAACATTGCGACAGATCAGCCCCTCTTCGTGGCTGATCTTGGCCGCCTTGGCCGCCACCGATCCGGCAGGTTCGAAACTGCGCTTGCTGGCCTTGTCAGCGACCAGTTCGATACCGGCAATCAGGCCCACGCCGCGCACCTCACCCACCAGCGGATGATCAGCAAACCGGCGCAACCCTTCCTGAAACTTCGGCCCCAGACGGGCGGCATTGCCCATCAGGTCCTTCTCTTCGATGATGTTCAGGTTTTCCAAACCGACAGCACAGGCCACCGGATGGCCCGACCCGGTAAACCCGTGACCGAACCCGCCCAGCTTGTTGGTGTTATCGGCGATGGCATCGTAAATCGCCTCGCTGAACACAATCGCGGCCAAGGGCATATAGGACGATGTCAGCTGTTTTGACGTCACCAGAATATCGGGGGTGAACCCCATGGCCTGACAGCCGAACGGTTCGCCCGTGCGGCCAAACCCGTTGATCACCTCGTCGGCGATCAGCACAATGTCATACTTGCGGCACAGGGCCTCGATTCCGGGCCAGTATCCTTTCGGGGGCAACATCACACCGCCCGCGCCCATCACGGGTTCACCAATGAAACCGGCGATGGTTTCGGGGCCTTCCTCCAGAATGACATCCTCTGCCTCTTGCAGCAGACGTGCGGTGAACTCGGCCTCGCTCTCGCCCTCATTGGCCCAGCGCCAGTAATGCGGACAGGTCAGATGGCGGACGGGAATGGCGGGCAGATCGAAATCCTTGTGATTGCCCGGAAGGCCGGTCAAAGACCCCGATGCCACGGTGATCCCGTGATAGCCCTTGTTGCGCGCCAGAAACTTTTTCTTTTCGGGGCGGCCCAGACCATTGTTCATATACCACAACATCTTGATCACTGTGTCGTTCGCTTCGGACCCCGAGTTGGTGAAAAACACCCGCGTCAGGTTTTCCGGCGTCATTTCCACCAGTTTGTCAGCCAGCCGGATCGACGGTTCCGTCGCCTTATGGGCAAAGGTGTGGTAATAGGGCAGCTCCTGCATCTGCTTGAACGCCGCATCGGCCAGCCGCTTCTCGGAAAAACCAACAGCAACAGACCACAGGCCCGCCAACCCTTCGATATATTCCTTGCCGGTGCTGTCATACACAAACACACCGTCGCCCCGCGTCATGATCATCGGGCCGACCTGTTCGTGCAGACGGGCATTGGTATAGGGGTGCAGCGTGGTGGCCATGTCAGAGGCAAACAGGGAATTTGACAGCTCGTTCATCGCATGGGTCCTTTTCAAACGATCGGCAATTGCAGGATTCGGGCGCACGCAACCGCGTGGACGCATCTGTTGCGCAGCCAAGAACAAACAACGCGCCCTTGCAACCCCCCTGCCCCTGCCTTTTTGATAATTTGATCAAATATCCCGCCAAAGCGGCAAAAACCGACAGGCCCGCAGCCGGAAACGCCAAACGGCGCCCCCCATGCAAGGGGCGCGCCGCATGTATCGCACGAAACGCTGGCCTAGATCAGCGCCAGAACATCCGCCTGGGTCAGGGTCAGATCGGTGAACTGGTATTCCTCGATCGCGTAATAGCTGCCCACCGCGCTGGTGCCGCTGATCACGGTCACGCTGTCGCCCGCGCCGTAATGGATCACCAGCGATGTATTGCCCGGCGTCAGCTGTTCGAATGTCACATCACCGGATGCCACATCATTGAACAGGATCACATCGGTGTCGCCGTATCCGCCCTCCTGGATGACATCATCACCGTCGCCCGTGTTGAACACATAGGTGTCGCTGTTTTCGCCGCCTTGCAGGAAATCATCGCCCTGCCCCCCGGTCAGTGTGTCCGCCGTGGCGGCAAATCCGGTGATGGTGTCATTGCCCGCCGTGCCGGCCTGATCGAAAATACTCTGGCGCAATTCCGGCATGGTCCAGATCACACCATCGTCGATGAATTCGATTTCCTCGATGCTGTCATAAAAATCACCGTCCAGCGTATCGACCACGGTCAGGTAATCGCCATTGGCAAAGGTGATGACCAATGTGTCCGGCGTGCCTGCCTCGGCTGAAATGGCAACATCGCCCGACAACACACCGTTGATTTCGATCCGGTCGGTATCGGACGATCCGGCATCATGGATATGGTCGTTGCCATCGCCCAGCGTGTAAACATAGGTGTCAGACCCGTTGCCACCCTGCACGAAATCATGGCCCAACCCGCCCTCTAGCGTGTCATCCAATGTGGACCCGATCACCACATCATCCCCCGCCGTCTGCTGCTGCGCAAACAGATCGGCGCGGATGTCGGCCATGGTCAGAACCACGCCATCGCCGTCAAAGGTGATGCTGTCGATCCCGTCATAGAAATTTTCCTCCAGCACGTTGTTCAACTGGATCTTGTCACCGCTGGCGAATGTCACGATCAGATCGGTGGATGACCCCGGCCCGTAACCGAAACTTGCCTCGGTCGAGGAATATCCGTTGACGAACAACAGGTCGGTGTCGCCCGACCCGTTGTCCTCGATCACATCGGACCCGTCGCCGGCGTTGAAGATATAGGTGTCAGACCCGTCGCCACCAAACATCACATCATTGCCCGCGCCACCTTCCAGCGTGTCGGCAAGGGTGAAACCGTTGATGGTGTCATTGCCCGCTGTCTGTTGCTGCGCCACCAGTTGCGCGCGAATGTCGGCCATGGTCAGGGTCGTGGCATCGCCGTCAAAGGTGATGCTGGCGATCCCGTCATAAAAGTTTTCCTCTAACACATTGCGCATCACAATGCGGTCACCGCCCGGCAGGGTCACCACCAGATCGGCGGGTGTGCCCGACACATTGCTGAACATCGCATCGCCGGATGAATAGCCGTTGATGAACATCAGATCGACATCGCCCGACCCGTTGTCCTCGATCACATCAGACCCGTCTCCGGCGTTGAAGATATAGGTGTCGGCCCCGTCACCGCCGAATATGCTGTCATCGCCCAAACCGCCGGTCAGCGTGTCGGCCACGTTCTGCCCGATGATCAGGTCATCGCCCGCTGTCTGGCTTTGCGCCACCAAAAGCACCCGCAGGTCGGCCATGTTGAACGACACCCCGTCGCCATCAAAGGTGACGGTTTCGATCGAGTCCTGATAATTGCTGTCCAGCGTATTGCGCAGCACAATCCGGTCGCCCCCCGCCAGCGTGATCACCAGATCATTGGCATTGCCCGGCGCGGTGGAAAAACTGGCATCCGTTGATGCATAACCCCGGATATCCAGCACATCATTGCTGCCCGCGCCGTTGTCTTCGATTTCGTCATCGCCGTCACCCAAGTTGAAAATATAGGTGTCCGATCCGGCCAGCCCCGACATGGTGTCGTTGCCCGTGCCACCCTCTAGCACCTGATCACCGGAATAGCCGCGAATGCCGTCATCGCCTGCGGTTTGCTGCTGCGCGATCAGGGTGTCGATCAGATCCTGTTCGGTCAGGGTCACACCATCGCCGTCAAAGGTGATCGTATCCACACCGTGATACAGGTAATCCGTGGTCAGCACCTGATGCAGCAGCACCATATCGCCATTGCCGAAATCCAGCAGAATACCATCGCCGTTGCCCTGATACACCGGCGCGAATTGCACCACCATATCGGTGGATGAATATCCGGTGATCTGCAACACATCCAGCGAAGAGGACGACGAGGAGGAGGTTTCGTTGACAACGCTGAAACCGCTGCCCGCGCTGTATTGATAGGTGTCATTGCCATTGTTGCCCGACACATAGCTGTCAGTGGTCAGGGTGAATACCTCGTCCGCACCGGTGCCCGTGACCACGGAAACCGCATCGCCACTGCCCGCGCGCTGCGCCACCAATGCCGCGCTGTCCCAGCTGACCCCGTCCCCCGCGAAATTCACGGTGAAATAGGCGGTGTGGTTCAGCGCAATGCGGTCACCGCCACCGAAATCCAGCACGATGGCATTGTTGTAATTCGGATCGCTCAGGATTTGCACCAGATCGGTCGATGCATAGCCGGTGATGTTGACCACGTTGTTGCCGGTGTCGATGTATACATCATACCCGTCACCCGCAGCATATTCATAGGTGTCTACCTGATTGCCGCCGTCGATTTCATCATTGCCGCTGCCTGTGTTCCATGTGGTCACCCGGTTCGGCCCGCTGATGATATCGGCACCTGCGGTTTCCATGCCCGCCTGCACAATATCCCAGATCATATCGGCGCTCAGGGTTACCCCGTCGCCATCGAATGAGACCTGTTCAATAATGTCGCCAGTGTCATTGCCCAGACCGTTGCGCACCGTGATGCTGTCACCACTGCCCAGCCCGATCACGTAACCGTCGAAATCGTTTAACACCCCGCGGAATGTGGCATCGGTGGAACTGTAACCGCTGATCTCAATCACATCGCTGTCCAGATAACCGCTGTCCTCGATCGTGTCATGGCCATCACCCGCCGCGAATTGATAGGTGTCGGACCCGTCGCGCCCGATCAGGCTGTCATTGCCCGATCCGCCGACCAGCGTTTCGTCAAACACGCCGCCCAGCCCCTGCACCAGATCGTTACCCGCCGTGCCCTGCGCCGCCAGCACAATGGCCCGCACCGTGGCAATATCCAGCGTCACACCATCGCCATCGAAAATGAATTCCTCGATCTGTTGGGTGCTGTTGCCTGCCAATGCGCCCAGCACCGTCACCGTGTCGCCATTGGGCAGGCGGATCAACAGATCCGCCGCCGTGCCCGCCACAATGGAAAATTCCGCATCCGTCGAACTGTATCCGGTGAATTGCACCTGATCCGTGTCCACATACCCGCTGTCGCTGATGGTGTCATTGCCATCCAGCGGGTTGAACACATACAGGTCGGACCCGTCCTCGCCGATCAGGTAATCGTCGCCCGAACCGCCCTCGATGGTTTCATCGAAATTCCAGCCGGTGATCACATCCGCACCCGCTGTCTGGTCCTGCGTCAGAATAATGGCGCGTAAATCCGCCATGGTCAGAACGGCGGCATCACCGTCAAACCGGATTTCCTCGATCTCGTCACCGTTGTTTTCGCTCAGCGTGTTGACCACCACAATCTCATCGCCGTTGGGCAGCTCGATCCGCAGGTCATTCACAGTTCCCGCAGGGTCGCGGGTGAACACCGCATCACTGGATGAATAACCGCGAATATCCAATACATCCGTGTCCAGATACCCGTTGTCCTCGATCCGGTCCACGCCATCGCCCGCGTTGAAAATATAGGTGTCAGAGCCATCCAGCCCGCTGATATTGTCATTGCCCGATCCGCCCTCGAATACCTCGTCCGGGTTGACGGAAAATCCTGATATGTCGTCATCCCCATCGGTCTGCTGCGCCGCAATGAATTGCAGACGCAAATCGGCCATGGTGAATGTGGCATCGTCATCCGCGAAATAGATTTCCTCGATGTGGTCATTAGAGGCTTCCAACAGGCTGTTGCGCAGAATGATCCGGTCACCACCGGGCAGATCAATCACCACATCCGCCGTGGTGCCATCGCGCAGGGAAAACACCGCCTGAGCCGAGGTATAGCCGTTGATCACCACACGGTCGCTGTCCAGATATCCGTTGTCCTCGATCACATCACGCCCGTCACCGGCGTTGAACACATAGGTGTCGGACCCGTCCAGCCCGATCAACAGGTCATCCCCCGAACCGCCCTCCAGCGTGGTGTCGCGGGATACGTTGAACCCGTTGATATCGGTCACAATATCATTTCCATCGGTCTGCGCCTGATCCAGCAGCATGGCGCGCACATCGGCCATGGTCCAAATCGTGCCATCATCAAACGCGATCTGTTCGATATGATCGCCCGCATTGCCATCCAGCGAATTGACCAGCAAAACCGCACCACCATCGGCGCGGCGGATCAACAGATCGTTGGTATCGCTGCCCCATAGGGAAATCGCCACATCCGCCGGGGTCGCGCCCTCTAACAGCAACACATCGGTGTGGGTGGCGCTGCCGTTGTCCTCGATCACATCAAACCCGTCGCCTGCGCGGTTGACGTAGATATCGCCAAATGTCGCGCCGCTTTGGTCGTCGTTTTCCTCCAACCCGTAAATGACATAGCTGCCATTGACGCCGGTCAGGTCGTCCTTGTCCGGTGTGCCGGTGATGGTGCCATCCACCGTCGCCAGCCAGAATTCGAACGTGGCCGATGCGCCATGCGGGTCGGTCGCCGTCACCGCAATGCGGATCAGCCCGTTGTCCGCCGCAACCGGCGTGCCACTGAATGTCTGGCTGGCCCCGTCAAAACTCAGCCAAGCGGGCAATGCTCCGCCCCCGTCCGCCAGTTCCGCGCTGAATGTCAGCACGTCGCTTGCGTCAATATCGGTGATGATCCCCGCAGGCAGCCCATAGGAAAACGCAGCGTCGCTCTGCGCCACCTGTAACGATACCGCCGCATTGACCACAGGCGTGTCATTGCGCCCCTCAACGGTGAAATCGACGGTATTGGTGATCACCGCATCGCCATCGGTGATATCATAGGTAAAGCTGATGACCTCGCTTTCGCCCAATGCCAGATCCTGAAACGGCGACGGATCAATCGTCAGCATCCCGCCCGCAATCACTGGCGTCACCGTGCGCCCCGCCGTCTGGATGATGTTCAACGCACTTAGCGTGTCAAAGGCATCGACATCACTGGCCGAGGATAACAGATCAGCCGTGATGCTGCTTTGGTCCTCGTCGGTGGTATATGACAGCGCCGTGGCCAGGGGCGCGTCATTCACCCCGGTCACGGTGATGGTCAGGGTCTGCGCCACGCTGGCCCCGTGTTCGTCAACAATATAATAGCTATAGGTAAAATCCTCGCTGTCGCCGTCGTCCAGCTCCTGAAACGCGGTCGGGTCGAAATCGACCACCCCGCCCGTGACCGTGCCCCCCGCTGCGCGCCCCGCAGTCTGGGTGAAATTCGCCACCGCAATGCTGGATCCGGCGTCGATATCACTGGCCCCCGTCAACAGAGCAACGCTGATTGCGCTGTCCTCATCCGTGCTGGCGGTTAATGCGCTGGCCACCACGGGCGCGTCATTGGTGCCTGTGATGGTGATCGCCGCGCTTTGCGCCACGCTGGCGCCCTGTTCGTCCACCACGTCATAAGTGACTGTCAGAACAACAGAATCCCCCACATTCAGCGATTGAAACGCCGCATTCGCAGGGTCCACCAACAGGGTGTCGCCCGACAGCGTAACACCCGCAGGCAGGGTCGAAACATTCGCCACCGACAGCACAGCGCCAACATCCACATCACTGGCCCCCGCCAGCATATCCACACTGAACCCCGCGTCATCCTCGGCGGCTGTGGCGCTCAACGCAGCCGCCACCACGGGCGCGTCATTGGTGCCTGTGATGGTGATCGCCGCGCTTTGCGCCACGCTGGCGCCCTGTTCGTCCACCACGTCATAAGTGACTGTCAGAACAACAGAATCCCCCACATTCAGCGATTGAAACGCCGCATTCGCAGGGTCCACCAACAGGGTGTCGCCCGACAGCGTAACACCCGCAGGCAGGGTCGAAACATTCGCCACCGACAGCACAGCGCCAACATCCACATCACTGGCCCCCGCCAGCATATCCACACTGAACCCCGCGTCATCCTCGGCGGCTGTGGCCAGAACCGGCCCGCTGACCACGGGCGGGGTGTTGGTTTCGCCCGCTCCGGCCACGGTGAATACCGCGCTGCGCGACAGTTCCGCGCCCGACAGATCGAACACCGTATAGGTGATGGTGATCACCTCGATTTCGCCCTCGTCCAGATAATCATAGGCCGTGGGATCAATGGTCACCATATCGCCCGCGATCACCACACCCGCCCCGTCGCCCGAGGCCAAAACCACATCGCGCACATCCAGAACATCGCCCGCGTCCACGTCCTCGACGCCCGACAACAGACTGATATCAAAGGCCGCGATGACCTCGCTGGTGTTCAGGTTGATCGGCGTCACCTCGATCGGGCCGTCATTGGTGCCCGTCACGGTGATGCTGGCGGTCTGCGCCACGCTGCCCCCCTGTTCATCGACCACATCATAGGACAGCGTCAACGTGG
>ERZ1699650.183-NODE-183-length-14434-cov-3.795952_pt1 | contig 14434 bp, 15 predicted proteins | sample MGYA00581512_ERZ1699650 | MGnify/ENA primary metagenome ERZ1699650 (study PRJEB42348, sample SAMEA6618698) | metagenome | isolation source: Polyester-degrading enrichment culture growing on monomer terephthalic acid, Te | collected 2019-05-17 ... | reverse complement strand
CTCGGGCGCACCAATCGCACCAATCAGGTGCAGCCGCCGCTGTTCCGGCCGGTGGCCACCAATGTGAAAGGCGAGAAGCGGTTCCTCTCGACCATCGCGCGCCGCCTCGACACGCTCGGGGCGATCACCAAGGGGCAACGCGAGACCGGCGGGCAGAACATGTTCCGCGCCGAGGACAACCTCGAGAGCCCCTATGCACGGGCGGCGCTGCGGCAGTTCTTCTACAAGCTTCGCGCGGGCAAGATCGAGGCCTGTTCCTACGCAAAGTTTCAGGAGATGACAGGGCTGACGCTCGATGAGGCGGATGGCACCATGAAAGAAAGCCTGCCGCCGATCCAGCAGTTCCTGAACCGCTGCCTGGCACTCCGCATCGACATGCAGGACGCGATCTTCGAGGCTTTCGGCGGGTTCCTCTCGGCCATCATCGAAGATGCGCGCCAGGCTGGCACGCTGGATGTCGGTCTCGAGACCCTGCGCGCTGAGAAATTCGAGATCGTCGACCGCAAGATCATCTTCGAACACGAGGCGACCAGGGTCACGGCAACCGCCCTGACCGTGGAGCGCACCGATCGCAACGATCCGCTGACCCTGCCCCGCGTCAAAGCCATCTGCGCCGACACAAAAGGCGCGACGCTCTGCTGGAACAAGATCTCCAAACGCGCGGCGCTGATGGTGAAGGCGCCGGCCTTCATGGATGAGGATGGTGTTCCGATACTGCGGGTGAAGTTGCTGCGGCCCATGGGAACAGAGATCCTCGCGACCAGCGAATTCTCGACTTCGCATTGGGAAGAGATTGATGATGCGATGTTCGAGCTTCTTTGGCAGGCCGAAGTCGACGCCGTGCCAGAGTTCACCACCTCGAAGATCACGCTGATCTGCGGCCTCCTTCTGCCGATCTGGGATCGTCTCCCCGCCGATAACATGCGGATCTACCGCCTGCAGACCGAGGATGGAGAACGCGCCATCGGTCGCTTGGTCAGCCAGGAACAGCTTCTCAATGTCTACGCGCGTCTCGGGCTCAATTGTCGGATCGAGATGACGCCGCAGGACGTGTTCGGCGCGGTCATGGACGCGAAGACGACCCTCAGCCTGCTCGGCGGCTATCAGCTGCGCCGGTCGCTCGTCATGGGGCAGCCGAGGCTTGAACTCATTGGCGCGTCGGGCGCGGTCCTGCCCGCACTGAAAGCCTTGGGCTGTTTTACAGAGGTTATTCAATGGAAGACGCGGGTGTTCATTCCCGTGGATGGCACAGAGGTTCTGGCGCGGGTTCTTGCCGAACATCCGGTTGGCGCCAGCGCCGCGGATGCTGCCGCATGAGCGCGCGGCGCAGTATCGCGGACCTCTCGGCCGATCTTGCGGACCGTGCCGAGAGTTTCTGCCGCCTGTATTTCCCCGAGGGGCGCAAGCAGGGCAACTATTGGCAGGTTGGCGACACCTCCGGCGCCAAGGGACAGAGCCTCGCCATCCGGCTCCAAACGGAAGGTGGGCGCAAGGCCGGGTCCTGGCAAGATTTCGCGACCGGGGAATATGGCGACCTGATCGATCTCCTGCAGGAACGTCTTGGGTCGGTCACGCTGAAGGAAACACTGAACGAAGCCCGGTCCTTTCTCGGTGAGGCCCCCTGCCCTGCCGTCCCTCGTAAATCCCGAAACGCAGAGCGTCCCGATGCAGCGTCCAGCAAACGCATTGCGCAGGCGCGCAAACTCTTCGCCGCAGGCAAGCCGGTCCTCGGCACTCTGGCGGCCACCTATCTGCAGGGGCGCGGCATCACACGGCTGGGTCCGGCCTTGCGCTATCACCCGCGGGTCTTTCTACGGCGCGGCGAGGGGGACGCCGATCCGCCGCAAAGGGCCCCTGCCCTGCTCGCGAAGATCACCGACAATCGCGGGCAGATCACCGGATGCGCACGCTTCTATCTCGATCCGTCCACCAGCAGATTGGCCGCGATCGAGAGCCCGAAACGGATCCTCGGGCAACTGCATGGCCATGCGATCCGCTTCTGGTCCGGCAAGGCACGCACCGATCTCATCGTCGGCGAAGGTCTCGAGAACACCCTCTCAGTCGGCACGGCTCTGCCAGAGTTCGACCTCGCCTCCTGTCTCACCGCCACCCATCTTGGCCTCTTCATCCCGCCGCCGGGCGTCAAGCGTGTCTGGATCGCCAGGGACAACGACGAGGCTGGACGTAACGCTTCCATGAGATTACGTAACCAACTGGAATCGCGAGGAATTGCCTGTGGTGATCTCATGCCGGCAATGGGCGATTTCAACGACGATCGGCGGGCGTTTGGCAAGGAGGCGCTGCTCCGGTCTCTGTTAAAGGCCATGAGAGCGCAAGGTCTGGAGATCGAGGACGGGTGACCGCCAGCCTCCCCATTGATGTCCGACAGGGCAAAGGTTCCGCGGGTTCGATCTGATCCCGTTTGGATAAGCGGAGCGATGGACCAGCGGGTCGGGGCTGAGTGCCCCTCGCCCGGGCAGCAATGCGCCCTGCACCAGAAAATTCCCCTGCCCCTTCGGGCCATTCCTCGCGGGAACAATTTTCCGGCCCGGCGCGCATTCTCCGCTGCGCTCCGATCCTGGCGGATGCGGCCCGGTCGCCGCCGGTCCTGATATCGCCCCATCCAAATCGGGTCAGATCAAAGAGAGGAACCAGACAATGCCCCATCAGACAGACATCCAAGTGGAAACCGGCGTGACCTCCGCCATCCTCGACCACTTCGCACTTCACGGCGCAACGCCCGGCCCCGGCGAGACCGATCATCGCCCCCTGCCCCAGCCCGACGAGGTTGAGCTCGCCATTGCGACCCTCTTTGACACCACCATCGGCCTCCTCACCGGAAGCCAGTTGGAAGACAATCTCGAAGAGATGCTCTGGTCGCTCACCTCGATCTTCCATCGCCGGCTGACCCATATCCAGAAGCTTCTTGACGACAACGAATTCGAGGTTCGGGAAAGCCTTGCGATCCAGGACGGCTCCGAGGTCGCCTCCGTCGAGCTCGAGCGCCTCCAAATGATTGGGCTCAAGCTCTGGGATCACCGCGACGCCTTCGAGCAGATGCGCGATCTCGCCGTGGACCATTTCTCGGCCGCCACCGGGTCTCCCTGGCTGCCCCGCACCGGATCCAAGGTCTCGCATCGCGGTCTCACCTCTGCCGTGGTGGACAGCCGGGCCTATCTCTCGGCCAAGCGCCGCAAGGAGACCGAGGTGCACTGCCCAGAAGGCACGCGGATCGCTTTTTCGGGCGGGGACTATCAGGCCTACGATCTGATCTGGTCCGTTCTCGATGCCACGCATGCCAAATACCCCGACATGGTGCTGCTGCACGGTGGCACCCCCAAGGGCGCCGAGATGATCGCGGCCCGCTGGGCAGATACCCGTGGTGTCACCCAGGTGGTATTCAAACCCGACTGGAAGAGCCACGGCAAGGCCGCCCCCTTCAAGCGCAATGACAAAATGCTGGAGACCATGCCCCAAGGGCTGATCGCCACCCCAGGTTCGGGTATCACCGAGAACATCGTCGACAAGGCACGCAAGCTCGGGATCCGCATCAAGAGGATCGGGGCCTGAGGCCCCGGTTCCTTCTCTGCTTGGTTCAAGGAAGCAGCCTTTGGCCCAACTCTCGCGAAAGAGCCGCAAAGGGGGACTAACCGTGTATTTGAAGTGGAGGTTGCACATGGCCCCTTTGCAGCCACTGCTCGTCAGGTGCTCGCAATCTTGGTCGAGATCTTCAACAGCTTCTGGAAACGAGAGCACTCGAAATGGTCTTCGACGGGACAATGGGCGACATGACGCAGCATTTTGGCGAGATTGACCAATCGTTCGGCCTGCTCTTCCAGATCGCCTGCCTTGTCGACTAGCGCGTTGCGCGGAATCACGTGTGTTCCGGGCCGGCCCAATACCGATCCTATCTCGTCAAGTGTGAACCCTGCTGACTTGGCGAGACAGATCAGCGCCAACTCCTGAAGAACCGCTGGCTCGTATTGGCGGCGCAACCCGTTTCGGGCCACGGCACTGATCAACTTCCGTTTTTAATAGTACCGCAGCCCGGACGCACTGACGCCAGACCGATCCGACACCTCGGCAATGTCCAGTAGTCTTTCCATTCAAACACCTGTTGACTTGAACTTGGCTTCAAGTCGTAGAGTGCCTGCTCCACTTTTTCAATGGAGTTGCTCGGATGAATGAATTTTCCGTTTCCAATAGCAAAAACAGGCCGTTGGTGGTCCTTTCTGGTCCGGGTCTTTCAATTGTTGTCGCGTCGCTCGGCACGAGCATGGCAGCCGTGACACTGCCAGAACTGTCGAAAAGCTTTCAAGGACAGGGCATTAGCCCGACACTGGTGGTTTCGGTCTACATCCTGGCGACCACCGCGCTCATCATCCCAGTGGGGCGGGCAGGCGATCTGCTTGGCAAGCGCCCCGTACTTTTGTTTAGCCTGTGCCTTTACATCCTTGGCGCATTCCTTGCCTTCGAGGCCCCTACATTGCCCGTGCTGGTGGCCAGCCGCTTCGTCCAGAGCGCAGGCGCTGCCGGAATGATGGCAATGCCCTTGGCAATGGTCCGCGATCTTGTTCCATCGGCACAGGTCGGAAGATGGATGGGAGCGATCGGAACGATGTCTGCCATCGGTACCGCTTCCGGCCCCGCGGTCGGAGGAGCCGTCGTAGCCGCATACGGCTGGCGCGCCGTTTACATGATGCAGATACCGTTGGCCCTAGCCGCGCTGGCCCTCTGCCTGCTCTGTATCCAGAACCAGAAACCTGAGACCCGGCATCAAGGCATCGATTTTATAGGCGCAGGCGCCCTTGTCCTTTTCCTTATGGCCGTGACCTTCTTGGTCTCGGATATGGCCAATGGCCTTGATGGCGCCACCGTACTGCTCTGCGCCATTGCATGCGGTGCTTTCGTCGCGTTCCTCCTGATCGAGAAGCGCACCGCCTCTCCAATCATCCCTCTCGATCTGCTGCGCTCCGGGCACTTGCGGGTCAGCCTCGCCATGAATGCCATCGTCTCCCTCGTCATGATGGGCATACTGGTGGTGGGACCGTACTTCCTGACCGAAGGGTTAGGGCTGACGACCGCCCAGATGGGTCTGGCCATGTCAGTGGGCCCTATCTCATCGGCGCTCAGCGGCATTCCGGCCGGGCGACTGACAGAACGGATCGGAGCCGGTCGCGCGGTGCTTGTCGGCGCGTCGGCGATGGTCGTAGCAACGGCGATGATGGCAGGCCTTCCCTACGTATTCGGGCTTGGCGGCTTTATCCTCGCCTTCATGCTGCTTGCGCCAGGCTACCAGGTTTTCCTGGCCGCGTTGAACACGTCGGTGATGGAACGGGCGTCGGAGCAGAACCGGGGTGTCACCTCGGGCGTCCTCAGCCTTAGCCGCAACTTCGGTTTCATCCTGGGTGCGGGTGCTGTCAGCGCCGTCTTCTGGTTTCTTGTGCGGGCCGACATCGGTACCGTTGACGGTGGCCAGCATACTGCTTTTGCTATGGCCGGGACGTTTGCCATCTGCTGTGCCCTGACCCTTGGGGTGGCGGTTCTGGCAACCCGCTTACACCGAGACCGAAAGAGCATTCGTCAACATGGAAATGGACATTCGTAGAGGGCGCAGCTTCGGTCAAAACGAGCTCGTAGCCGCCATTAGCAGCGCGGTCACTTAATGGCCTCTTCGAAGCCGAGGGCCTTTGACAGGCATATTCTCCTGACCGGTCCCCACTGCCCTATGGCTTTTCCAGATTGCTACCAGCCTCACATCTTCCGTCATTTTGCGAGTGGCGCTGCGCTGAGGCTGGTTTTCTTGTTCCCGAGAGTGAGACTTGTCGGCACCTCTGGGCTAATAGGTCGGCTTCTTACTAGATCGCCAACCGGCAGTTCCATCGGCTGTTCACCCAGTTTCCTTCGCGGCCACCGGACTTCTCCGGGTGTCTGAGTTGCATGACATGCTGGTCGCAGCTGTCGTCCCTTCCACAAAGGTTGTCGCCGATCTTTTTCCCTTGACCCTGCGGGTCATTCCTCGCGGACCAAAAAGACCGGCGCCTGCCCCTCTCCGCTACGCTTCGCCTTCGGTGTGGCCGGGCCTTGGCCAGCTGCAAGGTGACCATCATTGCAACGCAAACAAGGAGAAGAGCAATGACCACGAACTGCATCAAATTCACCAGCGCCGATATCGAAACCGCCAAGGGCACAGGCTCCATCTCAACTCTGACCTTCGACCTCGACATCACGGTCGAACCCGTCGCGAGCACGAACCCGATGGCCCCCACGCACCGCGTCCTCGGCCGCTCCCCGCGCGGCAAGCTGGTCGAGTGCGGCGGCATCTGGAAGAAGCAGAACAAGGAGACCGGCGCCGACTACTACACGCTGACCATCCGCGACCACGGCTTCAACGCCAACCTCGGCAAGGCCGCGAACCAGGACGATCTGTCCCTGCAGGCCGTCATCCCCTGGGGCCCCAAAGACGCCGCGTGACGCAAAGAATCGGCTGGGGCAACCCAGCCGATTTTCCCCCGCGTCCCTTCGCATTGACATGCATTGCCTGCATGTTGGCGCGCACTGGTTGGTGTGCTTGGTGGAAGCAACTGAAAGCTGATCGGGCATAAGGGAGATGATGACGCAATCCGTTTCGGAGAAGACTTTTCCGTCGTCCCCCACGCACTTTAAGGCTTAGTACCTCTTGCATTTTGACAGCCGTGCAATGGAGGAAAATAAAATAATAACATAAGGTTGCGGTCGTGGTCATGTGACGCGCTAATTGGCTGGAAGTCAGAGCTTGCGACAGGTTATCCCAAGATTTTGGGTAGGTGCCATCCGTGATCACTACAGTTTGTCGAGGCATCTAGGCCCGCTAGCAGATTGGGTGGGGTCGAGCCGCCGGGCGAAAATCATTGTTAAGACTCATTTTTCCGTGTAGATGACACTTTAATGAGCGAAATCGCTGAAAAAGCGATATTTAGAGGGCAGTCAGATGCGACAACGGTCTTTTGAGGCTGATACGAAGGATCAACCCTTCGACGAGATCATCCTTCAGCAGGGAGAGCTGATTTCTGACCGTCTCAACATGTTGCGACAGGAACAGTATCCTCCAGATGCCCAGAAAGGTCTACGTCAGTTCTCTCTGGCAGAGGTTGCCTACTATCTCGGCGTGACCCAATCGACAATCAAGAAGCTTCACCTCGAGGGCAAAGGTCCCGAGCCCGAAACGTCGTCTTCCGGCAGGCGCAGCTACTCGGCTGAGCAAATGCTGGAACTGAGAGCCTATCTGGACAAGCATGGCCGTCCCGGAAGGCGCCGTTACGTCCCCTATCGACAGCCTGGCGAAGAACTGCACGTTGTGTCTGTCGTGAACTTCAAAGGGGGCAGCGGAAAGACCACTACTGCAGCTCATCTCGCTCAGCATTTGGCGCTGAAGGGCCATCGCGTTCTTGCGATCGACTTGGACCCTCAAGCATCACTAACAGCTTTGCACGGTATACAGCCTGAACTCGACAACGTGCCCTCGCTCTATGAGACACTCCGGTATGATGATGAGCGCAAGCCCATCTCCGAAGTAATCCGACCGACAAACTTCCCAAACCTAGACATCGTTCCGGCAAGCCTCGAACTTCAGGAGTACGAATACGATACGCCGGTTGCTTTGACGAGCAGCGATCCCCATGAGGGTCGCACCTTCTTTACTCGGATATCAAAGGCGCTCAGCGAAGTTGATGACCGCTATGACGTGGTCGTAATCGATTGCCCTCCTCAGCTGGGCTCCCTCACGCTCACTGCTCTGACGGCTTCTTCCTCGGTGATTGTGACGGTCCATCCTCAGATGCTGGACGTCATGTCGATGAGCCAGTTTCTTTTGATGCTAGGCGGGATCATGAAGACTATCCGTGACGCCGGAGCAAACATGCGCTTGAAGTGGTTCCGCTACCTCGTAACGCGGTTTGAGCCAACGGACGGGCCTCAAAAGCAGATGGTCGGGTTCCTTCAAGCGATGTTTCCTAATCAGATGCTTTCGGCTCCTGTGCTGAAGTCGACTGCGATCTCCGACGCTGGGATCACCAAACAGACGCTTTATGAAGTTGAGCGCTCTCAGTTCGTTCGAACCACTTATGACCGTGCAGTGACCTCCCTGAACGACGTCAACGACGAAATCGCCGAATTGATCCACAAGGCTTGGGGGCGAGAATGACTGTGGTTTTGACAGCCGTGCAGAGCGCCAATTTTGACAGCCGTGCAACTGTCGAAATGCGCGCAGCGCGTAGGTTGGATTCTGACGAAAAGGAGATGGCTTGATGGCGCGCAAAGACCTCCTGAAGAGCGTCATGGCTGGTTCGCCGGAGCAGCCCAAGGATTCCGGACGCTCCGGATACGCTATGCGCGGAGCTTCGAAGTCGATGAAGGTTTCGATTGATAGCCTTGCGGAGAACTCGAAGCGTCTCCTTGAAGGCGAAACCATAGTCGAGATCGATCCGCAATTGATCGATGTGTCATTCGTTTCGGATCGGCTTAGTGATGACGATGTTGCTTTCAACGAACTGAAAGCATCGATCGCGGCCGGTCGCCAGGACACACCGGTTTTACTTCGACCGCATCCAGAAGCAGATGGTCGCTACATGATCGTCTTCGGGCATCGCCGTGTGCGAGTAGCATCGGCGCTCGGCCGTAGGGTTCGCGCAGTTGTAAAACCGATGGACGACGTGGCCCACATTCTTGCTCAAGGGCAGGAGAACACTGCGCGCGCAGATCTCTCATTTATTGAGAAGGCCCTATTTGCGAAGCGCCTTTTGGATATGGGGCAAGAAAAGGACGTGATCCAGTCCGCCCTGACCATTGACGGTACTTTGCTTTCGCGCATGCTTTCAGTGGCGCAGAACGTCCCGCGGCACGTCATCGAACAGATTGGCCCAGCCAAGCAGATCGGGCGTGATCGTTGGGAGGATTTCAAGAAGTTGGCCTCGGAGCCCGAGAATGAGAAGATCCTCAAAGGAGCTTTGGAGTTCGACGGTTTTCAGGGTCTCGACAGCGATACACGCTTCGAGTTCCTGCACAGCAAGCTAGCAGAGGCGGGCAGGGCGCCGAAAAGCCGAAAAACGCGTGCCACGCCCAAGAAACGTACCTGGACCGCCGGCAAGGGCCGCATCAAAGGCGTCATCGGCCGGTCTGGAAAGGCATTCAGCATTTCACTCACGGCGCAAGACTCGACCGAGTTCGGCGACTTTCTCTCGGGCCGGCTCGATCAGCTGTACAGTGAATTCCTCGCGACGAAAGAGGAGCAGTCAGAACAATGATCTAGGCAAAAGAAAAGCCCCCAAGCAGCGTGGCCTGAGAGCTAATCTGAAAAGTTTGGTCGCTTAGACGGTATCTCTCCCGCGAATCACTGTCAACAAGAACGCCACTTCGGCGAAGGGTTTTCTTTTGCCTCCACATAACTGGAGGTGAGAAACAGGCATGAAACATACAGGTTGGCGTAAGCCGACACCGGGTCTTGGCATTGCAGAACAGCTTGCCCAAGCCGGTGAACAGGTAGCTGTTCCCAAAACACGGGCCTTCGTGGCCGTGAAGCGGGTGGGGGCCTACATCGGCCTCAAGGCCGGAGACATGATGCTCCTCGACACCCTCGGCGCCTTTACCCAGGCCCAGGATTGGGAGGAAGGGCAGCGCCCGATCGTTTGGGCGTCGAACGCCTATCTGATGGAGCAGACGGGGTTCTCGCTCTCGGCTCTCAAGCGCCATGCGCGGCGCCTGGCCGAGCTCGGCGTGATTTCCTTTCAGGACAGTCCTAATGGCAAGCGGTGGGGGCGTCGGGACGCTGAGGGACGTATCGTCGAGGCATATGGCTTCGATCTGTCGCCCCTCTCAGCCCGCGTTGAGGAGTTCGAGGAGCTTCATGCCGAGTTGCAGGCTGAACGCGAGCTCTGCCAGCGTCTGAAGCGTCAGATCACGGTCGCGCGCCGGATGATCCGCGCACGGATCGAAGCCGCCGTCAGCAGCGCTTTGCGCGGGCCCTGGACACAGTTCACGGGCCTCTTTGGCGAGCTTCTGGATCGACTTCCGCGTCGCCATGAAGCCTCGGATCAGCTGGCACGGCTGCTGACGTGGTTCAGGGAACTTCAGGAGCGGGTCGAGGCCGCTTATCTCAAGGCAACTGACGTCGTACAGTCTGTGGAAAACACACCGAAAACCAAGTCACAAGTCTTCGAAAAGACTCAAGAAATGGACCCCAGGGAGGTCATTTCTGACCCTCATATACTAATTACAAACCAACTTGATCCTGTAACTCGTAATTCCTCTGAAAAAGAGGAAGCGGCAACCGTGGTACCTAATGCTCAGACCGAGGATCGGGTTGATAGGGAGCTGGAAGAATGGGTTGCCGAGGTGCGGAAGAAGCGCACGGCGCTCGATCTGCCCACAATCATGCAAGCCTGTCCGGAATTCGCATCCTGGGCGCGCAATATGGGTGGATTCCTGAAGGATTGGGGCGATCTGCACCGAGTTGCGGGGCAACTTAGGCCAATGATCGGGATCTCGGAACACGCTTGGAACGTGGCGCAGGACCGAATGGGCACTCAGGTGGCAACGGCAGCGTTCGCACTTGTCTTCGAGAAACACAGCGCGGGAGAAGTTTCCTCGCCCGGCGGATATCTGCGTGGCATGGTCGAAAAGGCCGGGGCAGGGGAGCTGCATCTCGAGCGCAGCTTCTACGGCAGGCTCAGCGGGCAGGCGGCGTGACATGAAATGTTGATCGTTGAGGTGTGTTGGCATATATTGCCAATGATGGAGGGCCGATAGATGGTGACACGCAATGTCGTTCTGACCGAAACCCAAGACCAGCTGGTTCAGGCTTTGGTTGCTTCCGGACGTTATCAGAACGTCAGCGAGGCGATGCGCGCGGGGCTTCGGCTGTTGGAGCAGGAAGAAGCCCAACTCTCCGGTATCCGGCAGGGCTTGTTCGAGGGATTGGCGCAGGCAAGGGCGGGCGACTTTGCCGAAGGTAGCGGTGACGACGCGATCCGGCGGGCATTTCGGCAAGCCCGCGCATCTTCATGAGCCGATCCCTTCGGCTGACGCGGCGCGCAGAGGCCAGTCTGGTTGAGATTGCCATATGGACGATCGAACAGTTCGGGCTCAAACAGGCTGAACTCTATGAGAACGAGGTGCTCACCCGCGGTCAGGCAATCCTGAACGGTCAGGCGCATAGCCGAAGCTGTGCGGTTCTGGTCGATGAAGCGGCCGATCTGCGGTTCGCGAGGGCAGGGGAGCATTTCCTGGTGTTTCTGGATCAGCCTGACGGGGTCATCATCGTGGATATCCTGCATTCCCGCAGCGATCTTCCGCGTCATGTCGCAGCGTTGGCGGCTCTCAGAAATGTTGACCTATAGTCCCACCGCTTTGGTCAGGTTCACCCGGAACCGGTCGCGACGGCGCTGATAGCGGCGGGTCATCTCGGCCGAAGCGTGTCCGAGCTGCTTCTGGACGTAGCGTTCGTCGACCTCTGCCGAACTGGCGAGGCCGGCCCGCAGCGAGTGACCGGAGAACAGAGCCATGCGCTCTTTCTCGGGTAGCTCGGATCGGATGCCGGCGTCCAAGACGGTGCGCTTGATGAGCCGAGCTACATGCTTGTCGTTGAGCCGCGTTTCGGATGCCCTTTTGCCATCGCGCGAGGTCCCGACAAATACAGGGCCGAAGTCGATCTTGGCAAAGTGCAACCATTGCTCAAGTGCATTTACAGGGCAAGTCTTATCCTTGGACCCGCGGCCGATCTCGACCTCGCGCCAACCGGTTTTGGCATTGAGGGTCAGCAGCGCGCCCTTGTCGAATATCTCGATCCAGCCGCCTGAGTCTGGTGTGTCGTCCTTGTGCACATCAAGACTGACGATTTCCGAGCGGCGGAGCCCACCAGCGTAGCCCAGAAGCAGGATCGCCCGATCCCGCAGCCCGCGCAGGTCGAAAGAAAGAGTGGCCACCATCGCGAGGATGTCCTCGGCCAGAATCGCTTCCTTTTGCACCGGTGGGCGCGCGTGCCTACGCTTGATCCCGGCCAGCACTGTCGCGATATGGCGGTTTTTCCGGTCGAGGGTGAAGCCACGCTGCGCGTAGTTCCAGGCGAGGCCCGAGAGACGGCGTTCTATGGTCGAGACCGATAGGGGTCGGGACGCCGACTGCGAAGGGGAGGGGCCCGATCCGGACGCCAGATCCGCGAGATAGAGGCCGATCATTTCAGGCGATGGCGGCAGCGGCTCAGCCCCCTTTAGCCGGCACCAGCGGGCGAACTGCGCCCAGTCCTTCGCATAAGCCTTCAGCGTGTTATCTGAGGCCGCGGCGCGGGCGTAATCTCGAGCGGTGTCCACCAACCGGTCGAGTATGCCGGACCCGGCGACATGGGTGGGCAAAGCAATGCCATCGCTTTGCCCGTGATCTCTCTCGTCGAGAGGAGCATCATCCAGCTCATCAGAGGGCGTCTCTGAGGCCATTTTCCTGATAATCCAGCGATGAAATTGAACTGCGTCCCAGCATATATTTTTATGTCCGATAATGCAAACTTATTGGACACAAAGAGGAACGACAAGGCGGGGCGGTTTATGTACTATTTACTGGTGGAAAGCGCCGCGACGATGTAGGCTTCCGGCATGACATTTGCCCGGCCCGATCACATGAGCGACCTCGACACGATACCCCGAATGCCCGCTTGGGTCACCTCCGGGCGTGTGGAAACCCTTGAAACTGTGGCCTTTCTGTCGGGCGCCGCGCTGAGCCATCTGCATGTAGTGCTGAGCCGCGAGGACGTTCCTCAAACCTTGTTGCGAGACAGGCTTGCGCTGCGCGCGGCCGAGGCTTGTATCGCGTTCTCTGGGCGCCAAGAGAGGGCAGGGGAGTTGCGCGACGCCGTACATCTTCTGCGCCCCGACGATCTGCCCGGCCCGGCGGGGGAAACCTACCTGGCCTGGCAGCGCGCTGTGGAAAAGCCGGTGTCGGTCAAGGCTCTGGGCCGAGCCCTGCCGAACGTTGAGCCGGGCCAGATTGCTACATGGTTCGATACGGGGCAGGGCGTGCCGGTCGGCCGTGCCGCGATGGTGCTGGAGGCCGTGCTGCGCGAGGCGCCGCGTGCGGAAGTGCCTGCGCTGATCTTCGCGGACGCGGCCCTCGCCCAAACCTTCGGTTGGGATCATGTCGTGCCGCTGCTGGCCGCAGGCCTGAAACGCGCCGATTTGCGCAAACAGGGCAATGACCTTCGCCTTGCTTGTTATCGCGCTGTTGTCTCCTCGGTGGTCGAAGCAGTGCGCCTCGCGGCAGATCTCGCGCGCCGGGCGGCGCATCTGAAGGCAGTCGCACCCAAGCTGCGGGCCAAGGGGGCAGGAGAGGCGGTCGAGATGTTCCTGACCCGTGATGCGATGGCACCTTCGGCTTTGCCTCTGCCGGATCGCGCCGCGCGGCGGCTCTGCGACCGACTGGTCGACCTCGGCGCGGTGCGCGAGCTGACCGGGCGCGACACTTTCCGGCTCTACGGGGTGTAGCGATGGCGAAGGACAGATCTGAGCCGGAGCTTGATCGCGAGTTGTCCGACCTACCAGCCGATCTGCGCTGGCGGGAATGGATGCGCCGGATCGAGGCGGTGTTGTTTGCCTCGGCCTCGCCGGTCCCGCGCGAGGATCTGGCCCGGGTCGTGGGGCAGGGGGCCTCGGTCGATTTGCTGGTCGAGGACCTTGCCGCCGATCTGGAGGGGCGGGCCTTCGAGATCGCCCAGGTTGCTGGCGGCTGGATGTTCCGCACGCGCGCCACCTACGCCCCCGCGATCCGCGCGGCGGCAGATGTCGGGGATCAACTGCTGGACCTGAGTGAATTCGACGTCGCGGTCCTGGCGGCCATCGCCTATCACCAGCCGATCACGCGCGACGGGCTCAAGGATATCTTCGGAAAGGAGATTAGTCGCGATCTGATCGGGCGGCTGCATGCACGCAACCTGATCGGGACTGGGCCAAGGTCGCCCCGGCGAGGGGCTCCCTATACATTTGTGACGACCGAGCAGTTTCTCGTGGCGTTCGGGTTAGAGAGCCTTCGCGATCTTCCGGATCGGGAGCAGTTGGCGGATGCGGGGGTTGTCGACGAAGCACCACAAGTCGATTTCGGGTAACCAGCTGCCGATGCAGAGGGTGAAGTCCGCCGTTCTGCTTATCGTTTCATTTGCGGTGCACCGATTCATCTGCGTGCCAAGAAAGTCACGCGATTACAAAGCGATAATCGTTTCACTATTTCTGACCGAAGTCTCTTCCATTTATTAGCGGCAAGGCCTCCGGCGTTCCGCCTCACGGCCGATGAGAGGCCCAAAACCCAGCATGCGATTTCCACAGCATCTCCTGTGAATCTGCGAAGCGAATAGCCAGACAGTGAATACTGGGAGAACCCTGACGGTTGAGTACGGCTACACACCCGCAGGACGAGTATA
>ERZ1699650.182-NODE-182-length-14448-cov-23.314042_pt1 | contig 14448 bp, 11 predicted proteins | sample MGYA00581512_ERZ1699650 | MGnify/ENA primary metagenome ERZ1699650 (study PRJEB42348, sample SAMEA6618698) | metagenome | isolation source: Polyester-degrading enrichment culture growing on monomer terephthalic acid, Te | collected 2019-05-17 ... | reverse complement strand
CGCCCTGGCCTATGTGGGCGTGTTTGAAATGGGCGTCACCTTTGTGTTCTGGCAGCTGGCGATGCACTACACCAACAACGCCAGTCGCATCGGCACGCTGATTTTCCTGTCACCCTTCATCAGTTTGTTCCTGATCCACTTCGTGCTCGGCGAACCCCTGCAACTGATGACCTTCGGTGGCCTCGGCCTGATCATCGCGGGGCTCTGGTTGCAGCAGCAGATGGCGCGGCGGGAGACAACGCCCTAGTCTTCCTCTACCGTTTTGAACAGCTGAAATCCGCGCGCTTCATAATTGGCGCGTGCATTGGGGTGGTCGCCCGAGCAGGTATGCAGCCAGACTCGTTTTGGCAGATTGCCCTGTTCATCGGCGAACGCCCAGGCCAGACGCAGTGCTTCGGTCAGAAAGCCACTGCCCAGCCCCTGTCCAATAAAGGGCCGTGCCAGACCGAAGTTCTCGATCTCGATCTGGTGGCCCTCACCATCGATCAGCGGCTGACGCACCATCTCTACATAGCCCGCCGGGCTGCCCTTCACGTAGAGCACCCAGGTGCGGACGTCCGGGCGTTCGACCTGGGCTTGCCACTGCTCCAGCGACCAGCGGTTCTTTTCGGTCCAGTCCCAGTCTGCGCCGACCAGTTGGTACAGAAACCGGTTAAACGCCGCCTGACGAATCTCCGCTTCTACCAGCACTGCATCGGGGTGATCGAGCCGTTTTCCGGTCACTGCCTCGGGCGAGCGCATTTCCAGGTGCCAGACGATCATCCGAACAGCGGCCTCTTGCTGACCACGATGCCGGTTTCATCGGCATAGAGGTACATGCCCGGCTCGATCGTCTGGCCCGCAAAGGTGACTGGCACATCGACATCGCCCAGGCCTTTCTTTTCGGTTTTCACCGGAATGCTGGCCAGGGCCCGCACACCAATGGGCATGCGCTGCAGTTCATGAATGTCCCGTGCGCAGCCGTTGATGACGACGCCCTGCCAGCCGTGGTTGACCGCATCGAGCGCGATCTGGTCACCGATCAGGGCTTTAGCCAGCGACGCGCCACCATCGACCACCATCACTTTGCCATCGCCATCGGTACCGGCCAGCTCCTTAACACGGGAGTTGTCTTCAAAGCACTTCACCGTGACCACTTGACCAAAAAATGCCGGTTTGCCACCAAAATTCTGGAACAGCGGCTCAAGGACGCGTACATCATTGGGGTTATCATCACATAAATCAGGGGTGTTCCACATAGGCTCTTGACTCGCTTTCTTAGGCAATGAATGATCGCAAACGTAAACAGGAAAATGAGTGCCGTCGTGACCTTCCGAGACACCGTGATACACCACAAGTACCAGACCGATTTTAGCCGAAGAGCAGCCCCATGCTAACCACAGAGCGACTCGTTCTGGTCGGCCCCGAGGTCATCAAAGCCTCGGTGCTACTGGACTATCACCTGCAAAACGCTGACCATTTTGCCCAAGCTGGCGGTACAATGCCAGAGTCCCAGCGCATCTGCCGGCAACGCCTGAAAGCGGAAACCACCCTGTGGAAGAACGACCGTTCCTATCGGTTTTATGGCCTGCTGGATAACGAACTGATTCTGGATGTCAGCCTGAGTAATCTGGTACGTGGTGTGTTCCAGGGGGCGCATCTTGGCTACAAAATAGCAGGCGGCCATGCCCGGCAAGGGCTGATGACAGAAGCTGTTGACGCGGTGGTAACCCACGCATTCACGCGCTTGCGTCTGCACCGGTTGATGGCCAACTACCAACCCTGGAACACAGCCAGCGGCCGTATACTGGAAAAGCTCGGGTTTGAGCGGGAAGGCTTCGCCAGGGAGTATTTGTTCATCAATGGACAATGGCGGGATCATGTACTGACATCGAAAACCAATAAGAATTTCCGGTTCAATCGATGATCTCACCGGGCCGGATGCGTTGAATGAGGTCACCAATTCAGTAATGGCAACCGACGAGAATAGGCTTGACGACCGAGCAGGTATACTGTCATTTTCCACCATCAAGCCACCTGAAAACGTCTAGACTCACGGCAGGAGCGTCAGCCATGATGTCTATGGGCAACATTCATATATCATCTAAAGCGCCTATCTGAGCGTATCCTTTCAGGGTGGATAAAATCAGGGATTCGAGAGAAGGGGTCTGACCGGAGCACATGAAATTGCCATCCAATCGACGCAATGCCACCAAGCTGTCCGAGCTAAGAGCTAACTATTTAAAGGCTCTGGCAGTCTATCAGGCCCAACTCGAACAGTTGCATTCGCTCACCCGGCTTGAGCCCGATGCACTCATGTCTATGGTCACCATAGCCCACCGACTGTCGGGGTCCGGCAAGGCCTTTGGATTTCCCAGTGTATCCGATGCAGGCAGTGATCTTGAAAGCGCATGCCAGCACGCACACAATGAATCACCGCTAAACGCTGCAAAAACCGTCGAGCCACACCTACTCACACTGATTGAATGTCTTGACCACCTGGCAACTGGTCGCTCGGAACAGTCTGGTACTGTCACGCGAGAGAATCGGGCATTCAAACGCCCTGACGATTCTTACCCGCCTGGGAGTATCACTCTGTTGCTCGTGGATGATGACCCCGAATTTTCAGCTCAATTAAGCGACCTGCTGACAGCCTATGATTACCGGGTGCACTGCCTGGAGGATATTACCCAACTGAGTGATGCGGTTGAGCGCTGCGAACCGCTAGCCATACTGGTTGACATGGATTTCTATGGCAAACGACTGGCGGGAGCTGATCAGGTCGCTACGCTGCGCTACTCTCAAGATGCGCCCTTGCCCGTCATTTTTATATCAGCTTTCGATTCCTTTGAAATACGACTAGCCGCGGTAAAGGCCGGAGGCAATCACTTTCTGAGCAAACCTCTGGATGAAAACCGCCTGATCGCCATACTCCGGCATGAGCTGAATGTTGTCCCCAATGACCCGTATCAGGTCATGCTCGTTGACGATGACACTGAGCTGTTGCGATTGTACGAATCCGTTCTGGTAAAGGACGGTTACACAGTTCAAACAGCATACAGTGCACAGAGTGCCCTCGAACAACTGGAACGTCAGCAACCCGAACTGATATTGATAGATGTTCACATGCCAGACTGCGGTGGCATCGAGCTCGGTCAGATCATTCGTCAACATGTAGAATTTGCTCACATACCGATGCTGTTCATGTCTGCCACTGCAGATACCGACTTACAACTCGCTTGTGCCCGTCTTGCGAACGATGAGTTTATCAACAAGCCCATTGAGCCATGGCGACTGTTAATGGTAGTAAAGTCACGAGTATCACGCAGCCGACGCTTGCAAACCGGAGAACCTGATGTACCCGGGCTGGAAACCCATGGCATTCAGGATTCCCTGACAGCACTACCCACGCTGAAATCCTTTCGCCGTCTTACACAGCAACAGCTGGGTCAGCTCGGGAAGGATAAACTTCTGGCCGTATTGAAAATCGACATTCGCGACTTCCACACCATCAACAACCTCCATGGTCATTTCGGAGGTGATCAGGTATTGCAACGACTCGCCTGGCAACTATCCCAATGCATAGGCACTACCGATCTTTTGTGCAGAGAGAGTGGTGATGAGTTTCTGGTGCTCACAACTGACCATCACTCAAAACACAGTATTGACCGGCTGGCCACTGCATTGGCTTCGGCGATAGAACACCTGGACACCCGGGGTGAGCCCGGTGGCCTTTCTTTGTCGGCAGACATCGGCATTGCCCTGGGCCACGAGAGTGCCGACAGCGCAGACGAATTGCTGCATTGTGCTGACACAGCGTTATTCATGGCAAAAAAATCGCAAAGCAGCGATATCCGCTACTACCAGCCTTCGATGCAGCTCGAGGAACGGAGACGTTTTACCCTTGCACAAAGCATCAAGAAAGCGCTGAATGATGGAGAGTTTACCGCCTTCTACCAGCCTATACTCTCAGTGTCCGGCAATCGTCTGGTTGGTTTCGAAGCCCTGGCTCGCTGGCAGCACCCCAGTCAGGGCACTCTGGGGCCAGGCAGTTTTATTCCGATTATGGAAGAACAAGGCCTGATCACACACTTAACGCAGCAGATGCTCACTCAAGCCTTACTCCAGCTGTCCAAGTGGCAGTCGATTGAACCAAACCTGTTTATGTCCATCAACCTCTCGGCATCCGATGTTCAGAAGCCTGTGTTTCTGGAGACGCTGAAGCACCAACTGCTCGAGCATAAGCTCACTCCCTCAACCGTCACACTGGAAATTACTGAAACGGCATTGCTCGCAGACTGGCAACAAGCGACCCATACCATTGAGTCACTCCGCGCGCTGGGTGTCGAAATGGCTTTGGATGACTTTGGAACAGGGTACAGCTCACTGAGCTACCTCAATCGCTTCCATGCAGCCAAGCTGAAGATTGATCAGAGCTTTATCCGAAGCTGGTCACAATCTGGCGAAGAACAGTTGATTAGAACGATCGTGCAACTGGGGCAGACAATGGGGATGCAAGTGATAGCGGAAGGCGTGGAAAAACCCGATGAGCTCGATTTCCTGAATGGTTTAGCCTGCAACTATTACCAGGGCTTTATCGCCGCACGACCCATGCTCGCCAGTGAGGTGAATTTTGACAATTGGTCATAGCGCACGGCACCCGTCATTTCTGGCGGGGGCCTTGGTCGTTATCCTTGCATTGATAACGGAAATATTTGTCTGGCAGATCGATACCAGTTTAGAAGCGGCTGCTGAGGCCCGGCTACTTGAACAGGCCAGCGATGCCCGTGCCTTGCTGGAGGCAGAGGTCAGCGAAGGGATATACATTACCATTGGCCTGGAGAGCTTTATTCGCAGTCGTGAAGGACGGCTCCCCGTTGACGATCTTGATCGCTGGCTGGCAACACTGTTCGAAAATACAAAACACCTGAGAAACATCGGCCTGGCACCCGGTAACAATATTGAAGCTGTCTTTCCAATATCAGGTAATGAAGGGGTCCTCGGACTGGACTACCGGGAACTGGATAACCAATGGCCTGCGATTGCTAACATGATGCAAACCGGTGACTCATCACTGGTGGGGCCCATCAATCTGGTTCAAGGAGGTGTCGGCCTGATTTATCGGCGTCCCGTTTTCATCGATGAACAATACTGGGGGCTGATCAGTACGGTCATGGTCCTCGATTCCATTTTAAGTGTCCTTAACCAGTCAACCCAGGAGAGCCCAAGTTACTATCGTCTCCGCACCATCGAAGCAGACGGGTATTCAACCATTGCCGGAGATCTCGCACCGGTAAGCAACAGGGTCAGCAAATCACTGGTGTTAGATTTACCCGGCAATCTGAGCTGGGAGTTGACGCTTAGTGAACCTAAGGCACTGTGGCCACTGTGGGGCACACGCCTGGTTTTGTGGGGCTTTGGCCTGCTGCTTATCATGTACGGGTGGCAATGGCGACGTGCTCGCGAACTTCAGCTGAGGACAAACCGGGAGAAAATCGACTTCATCCATACGGTAAGCCATGAATTACGAACACCGCTTACCTCCATTACCGGTGCACTGGCTCTGCTTGAACGGGAGCCAACATCATCATCCACAAGCGAGCGGCTCATCACACTGGCCAACCGCAACGCCAAGCGTCTGGAGCGATTAGTGAGCGAAGTGCTCGACATTGCCCGACTTGATGCTTCGCGCATGTCATTCAGCCCAGAGACTTTAAACGTTTTCTCGCTTTTAGAACAAGCCGTAGAAAACAATGGGTCGCAGGGAAACGCGCTGGGTGTAGCGCTGCGGCTTCATCGCAAAACCACCGGTGATCAATTGTATGTAAAAGCCGATGAGCAACGCTTGCTACAAATTCTGGACAATCTGATTTCAAACGCCATCAAGTTCTCAAACCCGGGGCAGGAAGTAGAACTGAGTGTAGCGCTGCGACAAGGGCGGATCACAGTAACCGTTCAGGACCACGGCATTGGTATCCCGGACCATTTCCAGGCCCGATTGTTTGAACGTTTTGCCAGAGCAGATCACAGCGACAAACGGCGCAACCAAAGTGGCACCGGTCTCGGGCTAAGCATTGCTCGGGAGCTTGCGCGGCAAATGGGGGGCGACATCCGGTTTCAATCTACGGAAGGTAAAGGCAGCCAATTCATGCTCGACCTGCCATCAATACCTCATACCCAAACCTAAAGACACCCAAAGCCGGCGCTAATCAGCGGTATCGCCAGCGTGGCCTTGTCACGGCTTAACACAGAAGGACGTTGCTTATTTAGCGGGCAATTCAATATAGAACTCACTGCCACCGCCGTCTGCATCGCGATAGTTTACCTCGCCACCGAGTTGCTGGCTTATTTCACGGGTAATGGCAAGGCCCAGCCCAGTACCGGGTAGTTTTCGAGTGTCACTGCCATCGGCCTGGGAAAAACGCCTGAACAGCTGACTGCGAAACGCCGGGTCGATACCCGGACCATGATCGCGTACACAGATTTCCACCACTCCGCCTTCAACGCCAGCCGATATGTGAACCGTCTGGCCTTCAGGAGAGAATTTGATGGCATTGGAGATCAGGTTTGTGAGTGCTTGAATCAGACGGGAACCATCCACGCTCACTGTCACCTCGGGCCAATGCCTTGCAGCGCCCAGGTGGACCCCGTGCTGGTCGGCATATCCGGCTATGGATTCAATCGCCTCGTCAATCAGTGGGCCTAACGTGTGATCCACCATGGTCATAGGCATTTTGCCAGCCACGAGTCGCTCCATGTCAAGCAGATCACTGATCAACATGGCCAGGCGTTGAACATTGCGCTGTGCGGTACCCAGCAAACCAATGGCTCTTTCCGGCAACTCACCAACCGCTCCGCCCACTAACAGTCCCAGCGATCCATTGATGGACGTCAGTGGGGTACGCAACTCATGGCTTACCGTGGCTATGAACTGATCTTTCATTTTATCCAGGCGACGCCGTTCAGTAATGTCTTCAATGAGCGACCAAATGACGGGGCGACCATTAGGATCCTGACTTAACATGCCCTGCAATCGCACCGGGTATCGACTACCGTCTTTGCGTATGTATTCCTTTTCGAACGGCCCATAACGCCCTTCCTTGTTTAAACTGGCAAGCGCCGCTTCTTCTTCGGCGTGGTATTCATCCGGAGTTAATTCCCAGTAACTCAACGATTCAAACTCTTCGCGGGTATAACCCGTCGGTACGACCAGCGCATCGTTTAAATCAAGAAACTGACCGGTGTGAAAGTCATTCAACGCGATACCAATCGGCGCAAACTGAAACAGACTGCGCAATCGACTTTCGTTGCGCTCCAGTGCCTGGCGCCCTTCCTCCTGCTCGTGAATATCCACCAGATAACCATGCCAGAGTACGCTGCCATCAGAGAGCAGCTCAGGCCTGGCCTGGCCAGACACCCATCGATAGGAACCATCTGCACCCTGTACCCTATAAATGCTGTGCCAGTCTTCAAGCGTTTTAGCGGAGTGCTCGATGGAGCTGGCTGCAGTAGCAAGATCATCCGGGTGAATTCGTCCGAAGGCCGGGCTCGCATCCAAAGCGGCCTGTTCCGACGTAATGCCATAGAGCGCCTGGATTTGAGGCGAGCTGAACGGAAACGAGGAGCGACCATCAGGAAAGCGCCGATACTGATAGATAACGCCCGGCAGTTGTGCCATCAACTTGCTCAGGCGTTCACTGCCCAGATCACTTTCCAGGATACCCGACAACCAACGGGCAAGCAGACGCACGAACAATTGGTCTATTTCATCGAACCCATCTTCCCGGGCTTCAATGGTTGAAAAGTTGAGCGTGCCGAAGGCTCGCCCCTCAACCTCAATCGCAATGCCAGCGTAAGAACCCAGCGGATTTTCGTGATAGCAAGGGTGTGCTTTAAACTCTCTGTTCCTGGCATCGTCGACAAATAACTCGGAATCCTGTCCTGAGTACAACAGTTGGCACCAAGTCTTGTTTAACGGAAAACGGGCACCTGGCTGAACATCAATGGCTGGCTCACAATCGACCCAGCGCGCTGTATAGACATCCCCCACGATGTGGCTGAGGATAGCCATGTCGGTTCCAAGAAATTGCCGCGCTTTCTGCAGCGCATGAGTCACCTTGGCATCCAGAGCGCTTTTTGTGTTGAACGCGATGTCATTGAGCAACACCAGTGCCTGATGGTGTTTATCCAATAGTAATTCAGCTTCATGCTCGCGGGTAATATCAACGATAAAGCCTTCCATAATCTTTGGATACTGCGGATACTGAGCATCTCCAGCAACCCAGTTCCCCCGCTCCTCCACCCAGCGCAGGCTGCCATCTTTATGGTATAGGCGGTATTCCAGATGCCAGCCTTCTGCCATAGCCATCGAGGCAGCTATGGCTTCATCCAGCCTTGGCGCGTCATCCGGGTGAATCAGGCCGGCATAACTGATGCGGGCATTGCCGATGAGCTCTTCTGCGGAATAACCGCTGACGCGATCCACCTGACCACTGATATACAACATGGTCCAGTGTTCGTCGGGCAAACAGCGGTAAGTCACACCGGGCATATTGTTAACCAGCGCCGCAAATTCATCACGGCTGGCCTTCAATGCCTGTGACGCTTCCACTTCACTGGTTATGTCGGCGTGAGTGCCATACATCAGCAGCGGCTCACCCTCAGATGTCCATTCAACTACCTGGCCCCGGTCGTGCACCCAAACCCAATGCCCAAGTTTGTGGCGCATACGGGCTTTACAGTCATAATTGTCTGCTGAACCGGCAAAATGTGCTTTTAACAGTCTCTCGGATTCAACCAGATCGTCCGGGTGCGCCAGACTCGTCCAGGTATCAATGGACACCGGGGCAAGCTCGTCCAGGGTGTAACCCACGATGTTGGCCCAGCGCTCGTTAAATACGGCTTCACCTGTCTGAACGTTCCACTCCCAGGTGCCAACTCCTGTCCCCTCTATCAGCAGCCGGGCACGTTGCTCGCTGCCATACAGAGCTGATTCGAACCCGAAACGCGCATTTCTCGTCTTACTGTCAGCTGCGATAAGCGCTTCCACTGTACCGGCCAGGTCTTGCAGCAGGTCTATCTGACTGTCAGTAAAGACCCTGGGTTCACTGTCGATCAGGCACAAGGTGCCGATGCGATAGCCATTGACAGTATGCAACGGTGCACCCGCATAAAAGCGAATATGTGGAGCACCGGTGACCAGTGGGTTATCGGCAAATCTCGCATCTTCATGGGAATCTTCGACAATGAGCGACGCGTCACTGAGAATGGTGTGGCCACAAAACGAGATGGCCCGTGGCGTCTCGGAAGCCTGCAGCCCCTGCTTTGACTTGAACCATTGACGGTCTCCATCGATCAGCGACACCAGCGCGATGGGTACTGAAAAAGCCTGTTGAGCCAGTCGCGTGATGCGTTCAAAGCGCTCGTCTATGCCACAGGTTAGCAGGCCTGTTTCGTCCAGTGCCTGCTGTCGGTCAGTTTCATCTTTCGGTATTTGCGGCGCAGTCATGACGTACTCCCTGTCATTCGTCCCGGTTGGGATCAGATCCCGTATTGGCCAGACAAACTTGATTTCTGCCTGAATTTTTGGCCCGGTATAATGCCTGGTCGGCACGTTCAATCAATGCATCGGGCGAATCGTTTGGGAACTGTTGATTATCCGCCACACCAGCCGAGACCGTGCAGGCAAACCGATTCCCACTGCCCATAAACTGAATGGCAGCAAACGCCTCACGGAGGCTGTTCACCAGGCCCAATGCCGTTTCAGCGGTACAATCAGGCAGTATCAAGGCAAATTCTTCGCCCCCGTAGCGGCCCAGTTTATCGGTAGATCTGAATTGCTGACGCAACAGCGTACCAACGGAAGCAATGACAAGATCGCCCACTGCGTGGCCATAAGTATCGTTAACAGCTTTAAAATGATCAATATCGAGCATGACAACGCTAAAGCTTCTCGGGTGCCGTCGAACATACTCCCACTCGGCCTGCAGGGCTTCCATGATACTCGCGTGCTTGATCAGGCCCGTTAAACTGTCGCGCGTCATTGCCTGTTCCAGCTCGCGCAATCGCCTTACCCGATGTCGACACAGGTTAACCAGCAATTCCCGGTCAACCGGCTTTTCCAGAAACGTATCCCCGCCCAGCATCAACGCCTGGGTACGTAACTCGGCGTTAGTTTCAGCAGACAAATAAACGATGGGCAACTGTGCCCAACGGTCAATCTGTGTGAGTAACGCCACCATTTCCGCGCCCGTAGCCTCTGGTAACCAGAAATCCATCAATACCAGTTCCGGGCCGAAATCACTGGCCGTCTGAATCAGTTCTCTCGGGTTGGAGATCGACTTAACCTGCATGCCGGCCTGTTGAAGCACTTCCTGGCAGAACAGCGCCAGTTCGACATCGTCTTCGACAATCAGTACCCGCTCGGGCTCGGATTCCCGTCCCTTTAGTAGGCGGGCTACATGGGCTGCCAGTTGAGGAACGTCCAAAGGTTTGACGAAGTAGGCCATGCCCCCGCTGCGAACCGCGGTTAGCCGTGCATCGAAGCTCTCCTCTGCCCCGGTAAAGATGATCGGGCATGCAAGGCCCGACAGGGTATGTCTCCAGTATTCATCGGGGTTATCTAACAATTGCGCTGAATCGCTCGCGCGATGATCAATCAGTAGCAGGTCTGGCGAAGTCTCGTGGGGTTGCTGGATATCCCGGGCGTCTTTCAAAGACTGTACCGTGAACCCAAAACTTTGCAGTTGCTGGGAAATGTAGTCAGCCAACATCGGGTCACGTTCAATCAGCCATATGCAAGGTTGGGTGCTTTGTACCTCATACGTTTCGACTTCAACACCACGGGCTCTGTTTCGTCCATCATCCTCATGCAAGGCTGCGTAGAGCGTGTCAAGCCAGTCGACCATCGATAACGACGCTGGTCCCGAGCTGATGCCCGGCTGACTCAGCTCCCGAGCCGTCAGCTGTTCATACTCACGCGCCTGTCTACCCAACTGCTCAAACCCAAAAGTGCCAGAGGAGCCAGCAAGCTTGTGCAGCGACTGATGCAAATGTCGCCCTGGCTCTGGGTTCACAGACCCTGGGCGCAGACCGTCAATTTGGCTCGCTATCTGTTCCAGATCGCCTTCCAATCGCTTCCGATAAGCTTCCATCAGGACTTCCAGGCGTGAGTTGACCCCGGTTGACCGTGATGGATCACCCATTGAGGCGATGCCAGATGGCGCGAATGTCGTCTGCCAGCGTCATTGGATCAAACGGCTTGGGTATCACATCAGAAACCCCCAGTTCCCGGTAACGGGCCAGTTCCTCAGGGTGCACCTTGGCCGTCATGAATGCCACGGCCATACCTGCGAGAACCGAGCCCTGATCCTGCAGAGCCTTTAACGTTTCGGGCCCGTCCATATCGGGCATCATGACATCCAGCAAAATGAACTGTGGGCCAAAGGTATCGATCTCCTTCAGAGCCACCTCACCGGATTCACAGACCTTGACGGTCAATCCCCCGACATCCTGCAACGCCAAGGTGGCAATTTCGCGAATATCAGGGTCATCTTCAACGTAAAGTACTGTCTTCAATGTGGTCATTATCAGGCATTGATCCAGGAATTATTTGTTAACGATAGCAGATCTGTTGGTGCTATCACTATAGTGTTCCTAAGCTGCAGACGTCCCCAGTGCTGTGTGCTCATGACCTGGCACTCTATCGAAGCGTCCGAGCAACGTACTGGCTTTTTGCATCCCATCGACTATACGGTTTCAGCGTAAATAATAGACCAACTACGGGCCTAGTCATTATTCAAAACAATAGCACTTTTTTGTTGCCCCAAGGCGATTGACCCGCCTGTCACGTTCGCCCGGGTTACTCGCCGCTGCTTGTACAGCTCAGCCCTCATACCCCACCCCTCCCATTCGGCGGCGTGTTGGATGGCCGCCTGTTATCCTGCGACTCACGGAAGAGGTCACGACACCGGCGCTGCTGCATGAGGTGTATCCGGTTACCGCGCACCTCGAACCCTGTTCCAGAGTCCAGCCGCAGCTGATCATTGAAGACGCGGTTTACCCTGACCGTGCCCTGGCAGACGGCTGCTATTGACTCACGTTTCGGCATTTGCGGGCACAGAATCAGTACCGGAAGCCAGGTAGGGCGATTCAGGGTGCTCCACAGCAAGAATGCCGCAGTCCAGGCCCCATGTGCGGGTTTGCACCGACCCTCGATTCCCCTACCTGGAGTCCGGTGCGGGCGACTGACACCAAAGCCAACCGCGAGCTCCGAAACGTGAGCGATTAACCGCCTCCGCCACAGAAAACACCCATTTCCCTCCCGGAAAAACCAGGTCTATAGTAGTCCAGGACGTGAACAGGCCTGGGAGGGATTGGCATGTCGAACATGATTCTATTAGGCACCCGCAAGGGAACGGTAATATTCGATCGCAGAGATGCGGGCTGGCGTCCCCGCCCAATCCAGCATTCGGGGATTCCGGTGTGCTACGCCACCCGAGATCCGCGTAACGGCACCCTTTGGGCCTCGCTGGACCACGGCCATTGGGGGCCTAAGTTGTCACGCTCACGCGATGGCGGCGATACGTGGAATGAAGTAACCTCGCTCAAATACCCCGAGGGCGCTCGCCACATCCAGCAATACCTGCCCACGCCCGATTTCGACCCGGAGGCACCAGCCGGCCAGCCTCACTACGCCGACGCTTCCGTCTATAAAATCTGGAACATTGCCTTCGGCGCTGACAATCAGCCAGGCCGTCTGTACGCCGGTACTATTCCCGGTGGTTTATTCGTCAGTGACGATGGCGGTGACAGCTGGGAACTGAACCGCCCACTGTGGAACCACGAAACCCGGGGCGGCGACTTGTTCGCAGGCGAAGCCACGAGTGAGACCTTCTGGGGCGGTACACCGGCGAGCATCGATTACGGCGTGTTTGAACCCGGCATTCATTCGATTGTTGTCGACCCACGCGACCCAAACCATGTGTATGTGGCCGTGTCCTCTGCCGGGGTCATCGAAACAACCGACGGGGGCCAGACATGGACAGGGAGCAGCCATGGCATGCTGATGGATTATCTGCCAAACCCGGCCGTGGAATGGGGTCATGACCCGCATTTTGTGACCCAGTGCCCCGGGCAGCCAGACCACCTGTGGCAACAGAATCACTGTGGCGTTTTCTACAGCGATGACGGTGCCCGAAACTGGCGCAAAGTGAGCAAGCCGGACCTGGGCATACACTTTGGCTTCCCCATTGCCGCGGACGCCCAGGATGGCAAAACCGCCTGGGTGGTGCCAGCTCGAGCCGATTCAGAACGCATGGCCCTGGACGGCGGCCTGTTCGTCGCCCGCACAACCGATGGCGGCCATTCCTGGGAATCATTCCGCGACGGCCTACCTCAGGAGAACGCTTACGATATTGTATTAAGGCACGGCCTGGATGCATCAGGAGATTGCCTCTGCTTTGGCAGCACAACCGGTAATGTCTACCTGTCGGAAGACCGCGGTGAAACCTGGCAATGTCTGGGTAACAACCTTCCCCCGATCTATTCGGTACGCTTTGGCTGAGCGTTATGACAACGGTTAAAATGACACACCATCTCTACCGGTACTTTCCGCACTTGGAAAACCAGACGGTCACCGTACCGTCTGGACCGGTAGCAAGCGTTCTGCGGGCGGTCAACGACATCGCACCGGGCTTCACCGACTACGTACTCGACGACCAGGGTGCACTGCGCCGCCACGTGAATCTGGCCATCAATAACACCCTGGTGGTCGACAGAAAAACACTGTCAGACCACGCCCCGGATGGCGGTACCGTCTACATCTTCCAGGCACTGAGTGGGGGCTGAGTGGTGTCCGGCATCGAGCAGCCGTACTGGGTTACTTAAATCCCCTGATATTTTTGTCAACAAAGCCATTTAATTGTGAAACAGAACGAATCACATAGAGTGATTTATCGGCCGTCACTTCTTCCAACTTCCGGACAAAACCATCGTTCCAAAACTTCGGACAAAGCCGTAGTACTTTATAGCTTTGCATGGTTCCCTTTACTATCGAACTACCAGCCGGCCAACCTTCAGGCATAACAACCAGCCCTTTCAACAACCGCTTGGTTACCAGCCAGTAACTGACGAAATAGGGCAAATCTATATAGATCAAGGTATCCGCAGCCTCCAGTCGCTTGTAGAACGACTCGATTGGCCCAATACCGTCAATGATCCAGCTATCGGAAGACAATATGGATTCATGCTCTTCGTCATAGGTCTTTCGATCTACCAGGCCACCATCTTGTTTATATAAAACTGAATCCAAGGCATGCAATTTAATGCCTGTAGCTGAAGCCAGACGTTTGCTTAAAGTGGATTTGCCACTACCAGGCTTACCGAAAACGGCTATTTTCTTCATTCTACCTCCACTAAATGAGACTAAACCCATGAGGCAGACACAAAAAACCCGCCTCTTGGGCGGGT
>ERZ1699650.181-NODE-181-length-14913-cov-3.446359_pt1 | contig 14913 bp, 15 predicted proteins | sample MGYA00581512_ERZ1699650 | MGnify/ENA primary metagenome ERZ1699650 (study PRJEB42348, sample SAMEA6618698) | metagenome | isolation source: Polyester-degrading enrichment culture growing on monomer terephthalic acid, Te | collected 2019-05-17 ... | reverse complement strand
TGAAGTCGACCTCATCCTCGCCGACCGAGATGAAGTCCTTGATTTCATTGGTGACGTGCGGAATGACCTGGATGGTCTTGCCGAGGTAGTCGCCGCGGCGCTCCTTTTCCAGCACCTTGGTGTAGACCCGGCCGGAGGAGATCGAGTCGGTCTTGCGGGCGGGCACACCGGTGAACCGCTCGTAGTGGCCGAGGTCGAGGTCGGTTTCGGCGCCGTCGTCGGTGACAAAGACTTCGCCGTGTTCGAACGGGCTCATCGTGCCCGGATCGACGTTCAGATAGGGGTCCAGCTTGCGCAGCCGGACCGAGTATCCGCGGGCCTGCAGCAGCGCGCCCAGAGCGGCAGATGCCAGACCTTTGCCAAGAGAGGACACAACCCCGCCAGTAATGAAGATGAAACGCGCCATGAGTGTTCGGCTGCCCCCGTGAGAAGTCGAAAGAGTTCAGAATTCAAGTGCCCAACCGGTTTCGAAAAAACCGAAGCATCACGGGACTTCACATATAGAGGATTCGCGCAGAATGCGCAAGGGAACCGCAAGATGCTGTTGCGGCTCTTAAAACCCTGTCTAGGTGTAGTGGATCAGTCGAGGCTGGGAACCAGCGGGGCATTATCGCCCTGCGACGGCGGCAGCAGATCGTCAGCAGCCGGAACTGCGGGGGTCGCCGGAGCACCGGCGGTTTCAGCCGGCGCATTGGTGCGGTCGAGAACCGAAGAACCCGCCGATTTCTGTGCCGCGATGATGGTCATCACCAGCGAGGCGGCCATGAAGCCTGCGCCCAGAATCCAGGTCAGCCTGGTCAGTGCGGTGGCTGCGGAGCGGCCCGAAACGGCTCCGCCGCCGCCGCCCATGCCGAGCCCGCCGCCTTCGGACCGCTGCAGCAGAACAACGGCAATCAGGCCAAGGGCCAGAAGAAGAAGGATAATGAGAATGACGTTTTCCATGGGACCCTGCGGCGGTTGGCTGGTATCGGGCGGTATGTAAGAGAGAATGCCGGGCGGGGCAAGGGTTCCTTTTCGCCGCCCGGCGCTTCGCCGCTTTGGCCGGGGGCCGGAAGGGCTGGACAGGGCAGGGGGCTGGCGTGCAATCTCCTGTTTATGCCGCATGATGACCCTGATCACCCGCACAGCCTGCTGCCGCCGGAACCCGCCTTAAGGGTGAAGGCGCTGGAAACGATTCTCACTGCCAAGGGGCTGATCGACCCGGCGGCCCTGGACGGGATCATCGACACTTACGAAAACCGCATCGGCCCGCAGAACGGCGCCGCCGTGGTGGCGAAGGCCTGGACCGATCCGGGGTTCATGGCGCTGTTGCTGGATGACGCGACGGCGGCGGTCTCCTCCCTTGGGTTCTATGGCCGGCAGGGGGAGCATATCGTGGCGGTGGAAAACACGCCGCAGGTCCACAATATGGTCGTTTGCACCCTGTGCAGCTGTTACCCGTGGCCGCTGCTGGGCATCCCGCCGGCCTGGTACAAATCCGATGCCTACCGCGCCCGCGCCGTGCGGGAGCCGCGCAAGGTGCTGGCGGACTTTGGCGTGACCCTGTCCGAAGGCACCTCCGTGCGGGTCTGGGATTCGACGGCCGAGGTGCGCTATCTGGTGATTCCCATGCGCCCCGAAGGCACGGATGACCTCAGCGAAGCGGAGCTTGCCGCGCTGGTCAGCCGCGACAGCATGATCGGCACGGCGCTGGCAGAGGCCCCTGCGCGATGACCCGCGTGCATGACATGGGCGGGCGGTTCGGCGACGGCCCGGTGGAGCCGGAGGCTGATGATGCGCCGGTGTTCGAGGAAGACTGGCACGCCCGCGCGCTGGCGGTGACGCTGGCCTGCGGTGCGCTGGGGCAATGGAACCTCGACACCTCGCGCCATGCGCGCGAGCGGCTGGCCCCGAAGGATTACGCGCGGTTTTCCTATTATGAGAAATGGATCTCGGCGCTGGCCGATCTGCTGGTGGAGAAGGGCGTGCTGACCCGCGAGGATCTGACCGGCGCGGCGGCTGAAAAGACCCACGCGCTCGCCCGGCGGGCGCTGAAGGCGGACGCCGTTGCCGCGGCCCTTGCCAAGGGCGGCCCGGCAGACAGGCCGGACGGGCCGGAACCGCTGTTTTCGCCTGGGCAGGCGGTCCGGGTCCGGGTGCCTGCAGACAGCCGTCATGCAGACGGCGGCCATACCCGCCTGCCGCAATATGCCGCCGGGGCGCGGGGCTATATCGAGCGGCTGCACGGCAATCATGTGCTGCCCGACAGCAATGCGCATGGTCTGGGCGAGGCGCCGGAGCCGCTCTATGCGGTGCGGTTCCACGCGCGGATGCTCTGGTCGCATCCGGAACACCCGGATGACGAGGTGATCCTCGACATGTGGCAGAGCTATCTGGAACCGCTGTGACGGGCTGCCCTGACATAAACGCGCCGGAGGTGGTGTTTCAGGAACCCTGGCACGCGCAGGTCTTTGCGCTCACCGTGCATCTGAATGAACGAGGGGCGTTCGAGTGGGGCGAATGGGCTGCGCGCTTCTCGGCCACTTTGGCGCGCCACGGGCTGGCGCGCGATCTGGACGGCGGTGAGGATTATTTCACGGCCTGGCTGGAAACGCTGGAGACTTTCCTGGCAGAGCAGGGCAGCGCCCCGCCGCAAGAGGCATCGGAAGCCCGCAATGCTTGGGCGGCGGCCTACCTCTCCACCCCGCACGGGCAGCCGGTGAAACTGCCTGCAAAGTGATTCCCCGGCCCCTTGCAGCGCGGCCCGGCCTGCCGGCGGCAGGCGCAAATGCGCCGCCCGCGCGGGCTTGGCCTGTATGTCGCGCATATGTCGCGCAAATACGGGTGTGTTTTTGGTTCCCCTTGGCGCCGCGCGCGGCTATACGGGCCCCCGGCTTCTAAAGATACGCAGCAAAGGACCGGATATGGCCAACGTCGTTGTTGTCGGCGCCCAATGGGGTGACGAAGGAAAAGGCAAGATCGTGGACTGGCTCAGCGAGCGCGCGGATGTGATCGCACGCTTCCAGGGCGGCCATAACGCCGGCCACACGCTGGTGGTGGGCGAGCAGGTCTACAAGCTGCACGCGCTGCCCTCGGGCGTGGTGCGCGGCGGCAAGCTCTCGGTCATCGGCAACGGCGTGGTGCTGGACCCCTGGCACCTGGTTAAGGAAATCGCCACCGTGCGCGCGCAGGGCGTGGAGATCACCCCGGAAACCCTGATGATCGCCGAAAACACCCCGCTGATCCTGCCGCTGCACGGCGAGCTGGACCGGGCGCGGGAAGAGGCGGCCTCCAAGGGCACCAAGATCGGCACCACCGGCCGCGGCATCGGCCCGGCTTATGAGGACAAGGTCGGCCGCCGCGCTGTCCGCGTTGCGGATCTGGCCGATGACGCCACCCTGGAAGCCCGCGTCGACCGCGCGCTGCAGCACCACGACCCGCTGCGCAAGGGCCTCGGCGTCGACCCGATCGACCGCGACGCGCTGATTGCCCAGCTGAAAGAGATCGCGCCGGAGATCCTGAAATTCGCTGCCCCGGTCTGGAAAGTGCTGAACGAGAAGCGCAAGGCCGGCAAGCGGATCCTGTTCGAAGGCGCGCAGGGGGCGCTGCTGGACATCGACTTCGGCACCTATCCCTTCGTGACCTCCTCCAACGTGATCGCAGGCCAGGCGGCCACCGGCGTCGGCATCGGCCCGGGCTCAATCGACTATGTGCTGGGCATCGTGAAGGCCTATACCACCCGCGTCGGCGAAGGCCCCTTCCCGACCGAGCTGGACGACGCGGACGGCCTCCGGCTCGGCACCCGCGGGCATGAGTTCGGCACCACCACCGGCCGCAAGCGCCGCTGCGGCTGGTTCGACGCCTGCCTGGTGCGCCAGACCTGCGCCACTTCCGGCATCACCGGCATCTCGCTGACCAAGCTCGATGTGCTGGACGGCTTTGAGACGCTGAAGATCTGTGTGGGCTATGAACTCGACGGCCAGCGCCTGGACTATCTGCCGACCGCCGCCGACCAGCAGGCCCGCTGCACCCCCGTCTACGAGGAAATGCCGGGCTGGAGCGAGTCGACCGAAGGCGCGCGCAGCTGGAACGACCTGCCGGCCAACGCGATCAAATACGTCAAGCGCGTGGAAGAGCTGATCGAATGCCCGGTGGCGCTGCTGTCCACCTCGCCCGAGCGCGACGACACCATCCTCGTCACCGACCCCTTCGCCGACTGATGGCGGGGGATGACAAACCGGGCCTGAGCTACAAGGCCCGGCGGCGCTGGTCGCTGGTGCTGCTTCTGGTCGGCATGCCGCTTTATATCGTGGCAGCCGTGACGGTGATGAACTGGCTGGGCCGGCCGCATATCCTGGTCGAGCTTGCGGTCTATATCGTGCTCGGCGTGCTCTGGGTGCTGCCGTTCAAATTTGTCTTCAAAGGGGTCGGCAAGGCGGACCCGGACGCGGAAGACAACGGCGAAGCCTGACACCGCCGGTTTTGCCGCCGTGGATATCTGCCCCGGCGGCGCTACCCTCTGGGCATGTCTCAGGAAACCCAGCGCAGACTGGCCGCCATCGTGGCGGCAGATGTTGTTGCCTATTCGCGCCTGATGGAGGCGGATGAGGAAGGCACGCTGACAGCGATGCGGAGGCACCGGCGCGATCTCTGGGCGCCGGTGGTGAAGAAATTCGGCGGCCGCATCGTCGGCGGTGCGGGCGATTCCATCCTTGTCGAGTATTCCAGCGCGGTGGCGGCGGTCGAAAGCGCCATCGAAGTGCAGATGGGCATGGCCGAGCGCAACGCCGGGCTGCCGGATGACAAGAAGATGCTGCTGCGCGTCGGCATCAATATCGGCGAGGTGATTGTTGCCGATGACGATATCTTCGGTGACGGGGTGAACATCGCCGCCCGGCTTCAGGCGCTGGCCGAACCCGGCGGCATTGCGCTGTCGGACAAGGTGCGCAACGAGATCTGCGGCCGGATGCTGGTGCGGCTGAAGGACAGCGGCGCGCAATACGTCAAGAACATCTCGGACCCGATCCGGGTCTGGCGCTGGGCGCAGGGGCAGGGCGACGCGGGCGACCAGCCGGTGGAAATGTCCAAGGCCGATGCCTCGGAAAGCTTCCCCTCGATCCTGGTGCTGCCGTTTGAAAATATGTCCGGCGATCCCGAGCAGGAGTTCTTCACCGATGGCATCACCGAGGACCTGCTGACCGCGCTGGCCCGTTTCCACGGGCTGATTGTCATTTCACGGACCACCAGCTTTGCCCTCAAGGGCAGCAGCCTGAGCGTGCCGGAACTGGCCGGGAAGGCCGGCGCCAAATATGTGGTGGAAGGGTCGGTGCGCAAGGCGGGCAACCGTTTGCGCATTACGGTGCAGCTGATTGATGCTGCCACCGACAAGCACATCTGGGCGGAGAAATACGACCGCAATATCGAGGATATCTTCGATATTCAGGACGAGGTGACCCAGGCCATCGCCTCGGTCGTGCCCGGGCGGCTGGAGGCGGCGGCGCAGAAATCCGCCTCCCGCAAACCGCCGGAGAATATGGCGGCATTCGAGGCCGTGATCACCGGCAAGGTGCTGCACCACCGCAGCACCCCGGCGGACAACAAGCGCGCGCTGGCGCTGATGGACAAGGCGATTGCGCTGGATCCGGGCTATGCCCATGCGCATGCCTGGCGCGGCTGCGTGCTGGGGCAGGCCTGGGCAAACGGCTATGTCGAGGACCGCGATGCGCTGATCCCGCTGATCGAGGCGGAGCTGCGCGAAGCGCTGGCGCTGGACGAAAATGACAGCGATGTGCACCGGATTCTGGCGGCGGTGAACCTGCTTTATCTGGAGTTCGACAAGGCCGCTTTTCATCAGGAGCGCGCTGTCACGCTCAACCCCAATGATGATCTGATCGTGGTGCAGCAGGGCGAGATCCTGACCTGGCTGGGCCAGCCGGACGAGGGCGCGGAGTGGATCCTGAAGGCAATGCGGCTGAACCCCTTCCACCCGGAGCGTTTCTGGGCGCATCTGGGCCGGTCGCGGTTCTGTGCCCGGAAATACGCCGAGGCGCTGGAGGTCTTCCGCCATGTGGGTACGCCCAACCACGTGATGCTGGCCTGGAAAGCGGCCAGCGCGCAGATGGCCGGTGACCGGGAGACAGCGCAGCAGGCGCTGGCCGGGGCGCTGGAGCAGATGCCGGAGCTGACCATTGCAGAACTCCGCGCGGCAACGCAGTTCAGGAACAAGGAGGACTGGCTGCACCTCGCCGGTGCCCTGGCGGATGCCGGGATGCCGGAGGGCGAGGCGGCCACCTAGCGGCGGGCACCGTATTCTTCGAAGAATACGGTCCGGAATTTTCGAAAATTCCGGGTTGTCCGGAAGCCGGGCCTCAATTGCGAAAAAAGGCAGGCTTGACGCCTGCCTTTCCTTTTCAGGGGCTTCCGGGTCAGCCTGCGGCGCGCTGGCCGGGCTGGAAGCCGATATCGCCGGAGGCGGTGAACCGGCCGCTGTGGGTGCGTTCGATCTTGCCTTCGCGCAGCAGCTGTCCGAAGGAGCGCAGCCCGTCTGCGCGGTTGAACTCGGCATGGCCAAGCTGCTGAACCTTGCTCATCAGCTGCGGGCGCGAGAATTGCTCGCGGCCCTCTACAAAACTCATGTAGGAGGCGGCCGCTTCCAGCAGCTCATGCAGCTCCACCGCGCCGCTTTCCTCGGCGTAGGCCGCAAAACCGCCTTCACTGCCTTTGCCTTCGTATTCGGCTTCTTCCGCGCGGAACGAGGCGATCCGGCGCGGGCGCACCGGGCCGGCGGCAGCGGCTTTAGCCGGCGCGTTGACGCGCTGCTCGGCCACCAGCTTGAGCGGGGCTGGGCGGGCCGCAGGTTCGGGGCGGCGCGGGCTGCGGGCCGCGGAGGGTTCCGGGCGGCGCGGGCGCACCACACTGGCGAGATCGTCCCGGTAGGCTTCGGCATCATCGCCGCTGCCGTTGGAGCCGCCGCCGGCGGCACGCTCCGCTTCGGCGGCGGCCACGGCTGCGCGCAGGCTGCTGTAGGTCTCGCGCGAGCTTTCACTCTCGGCCGTGCCGAGTTTCTCGTCCGCGGCGGCCATCAGCCGGTTGACGTCGCGTTCCTGTGCCGGGCCGTCCGCGGGGGCGGCCTGGGTTGCAGCCGGCTCCTGCGGTTCCGCAGGCTCCGGCGCCGCAGCCTCTTCCTCGTCATCAGCACCGATGGCGATGACCGGCTCGTCGTCCAGATCATCCTCGTCATCTGCGGTGCCGCGCAATTCGGCTTCGACAGCGGCCAGTTCACGCAGCATCTCGGCTTCTTCCTCGGCGCTCAGCGCGTCGTCAAAGCCTGCGTCTTCGGCAGCGTCCTCATCTTCCTCGTCTTCGATTTCTTCCAGCTCGCCCGAGGCCAGAGCCTCCTCCAGCTGCGCGCGCTTGACACGGACAATGCGGGCGCGGGCCGGGCGCGCGGGCTTGTCAGCCGCCGCGGGTTCCTGTTCTTCGGCGGTTGCAATGCTGACGTCGCCGTCCGCCTCTTCCGCCTGGCCGCTGCCGTCCGCGGCTTCCGGCGCAGCGCTGCTGTCCAGGCTGCCAGCGGAGCTGTCTTCGGCGTCGTCTTCCGCGTCCTCGGCGGTGCTGCTGACGGTATTCTGTGCACTGCCGGTCAGGTCAAGATGGTCCAGCGTCCAGGCAATATCATCCTCATCGCTGCCGTCTTCGGCAGCCCGGCCCGCCTCCGGGCCAGTCTCGCCCAGAGCCTGGGAGATGTCATCGGCGGCGTCTTCCAGGAATGCCTCGGCGTGTTCGTCTTCGGAGTATTCCTCGTCCGTTTCACCGGTGCCGCGGGCAACAACGTCGCGGATCCGCTGCAGCTTGGCGGCGATGCTGTCGGCGTCCGCGGCAGTGCCGGGCACGCCAGCGGGTTCGGCGGTCTCGGCGATCAGCGTGTCTTCAGCCTCGGCTTCCACCTCGACGGCGTCCACGGCAACAGGCGCGGCTGCTTCCGGTTCTGCAGCCGCGGGTTCTGCGGGCACCTTGGCCGGTTCAGCAGCTTCATCCGCTTCTGCTTCCGCATGTGCGGGTGATGCATCCCCTTCCTTGACGGTTTTTTGCACGTCCTCAGCCGGCTGTCCGGCAGCGGGCTCGGCAGGGGCAGGGGCGTGCGCGGCCGCTTGCGGCGGCAGCGCCTCTGCGGCAGTTGCCCGCAGGTGCACGCCACCGGCATCCGCGCGCGCCTCGACCTGCCGGGCAATCTCGCGCTGCGCGATGCGTGCCATCATGTCGGCATCGGGCTGCGGCGGCTCGGCTCCGAAGTAGCGGTCATCGGCAGCCAGATCGCGGAAGTACTCTGCAATCACCTTCATCGTGCCGAACGAGTCCTCGAACCCTTCCAGCGTGCAGGAAAAAGTGCCGTATGAAACCGTTAGTACCTTGTTGTTCTGTACCATCGGATAGCTCGTCCTCACCAAAATTGTTGCCGCTCAGAAAACGGGGGCAGAGCGACATATTCAGCCCGAATCCGTGCAATTGATCGTATCATTTTGTGACCAGATTGTGGCTTGTTTCCAAATCTGCGAGAAACCGCGCATGGATAGAGCAATTGTTGAGAGTAAAGATCCATTAACCCTTGTGGGCGGCGGCGCGCTGTCCGAGGGGGATCTGGAGGCGGCGCTGGCGCTGGCGCCAAGGCTGGTTGCGGCGGATGGCGGCGCCGGCGCGGCGCTGGCCGCGGGCTATATGCCGGAGGCGGTGATCGGCGATTTTGATTCGCTGACCCCCGCGATGCGCGCGCAGCTGCCGGCGGCAAGCCTGTTTCCGCTGCCCGAGCAGGACACCACCGATTTCGACAAGGCGCTGCGCAGCATATCGGCCCCGCTTGTGCTGGGCGCGGGTTTCCTTGGCGGCCGGGCCGATCACCAGCTTGCGGCCTTCAACGTTCTGGTGCAGCCGGGGCGCTGCCCCTGCATTCTGCTGGGCGCCCACGAGCTGATTTTCCACCTGACACGCGAAACGCGGCTGCCGGTTGAGGTCGGGGATGTGGTCTCGCTGTTTCCGATGCAGCCGGTGACGGCGCGCTCGGAAGGGCTGGAATGGCCGCTGCAGGGGCTGATGCTGTCGCCTTCGGGGCGCATCGGCACTTCCAACCGTGCTCTGGGGCCGTCTGCCGTCAGCCCGGACGGGCCGGGGCTTCTGTGCATGATCCCGCGCCGCCATCTGGCCGCGCTTATACCGGAGGTTGCGCAGGCTCCGCAGTGAGGGTGGCCCGGCGCAGGCGCCGTGCCTCGGCCCCTTCGCGCAGCACCAAATAAAGGCCCGCGCCTATGGTGATGGCAATGCCCGCCAGCGCCAGCCCGTTGGGAAACTCGCGGAAGACCATCCAGCCGATCACCGCGGCAACCGGGATCTCAAGATACTGCATCGGCGCCAGCGTGGCGGAAGGCGCGTAGCGCAGGCTCCAGGTCATCAGGAGATGCGCCATCGTGCCCAGCATGCCAATGGCGCCGAGCAGCCACAGTGTCGGCTGGTCCGGGGCGATCAGCTGCAGCTCTGCCACCCCATAGGCGTCTCCGAAGGCCAGCACCGGCGCCAGCACCGCACAGGCGATCACGCCGGACACCGCTTGCAGCCCGATCGGGTCGGTTTCCTTGGCGATCTGCCGGGTGGTCAGCATGAAGAAGGCAAAGACCACCGCCACACCCAGCGGCCAGAGCGCGTGTGCGCCGACAGCAGCAAAGCTGGGCTGGATCACCAGCAGCGTGCCGCCAAAGCCGGTGACCGAGGCGCAGATGCGGCGGATGCCGACGGTCTCGTTCAGCACGAATTTGCCGAGGAACAGCATGATGAAGGGCATCACAAAGGCAATCGCCACCGCATCGGCCAGCGGCAGGTGGCGCAGGGCGGTGAACATGCAGCCGATGCCCGCAATATGCAGCAGGGTGCGCTGCACTGTCAGCCGCAGCACGCGGCCGTGCATCCGCCAGGGGCGGCTGCCGGCTATGACCAGCGGGGCCAGAAGCAGCGACTGCAGGGCAAAGCGGACCAGCAGCAGCTGGCCCAGGGGCACGGACTGTCCCAGAAGCTTTGCCACGGCGTCGCCCAGCGGCGCGGTTACACAGAACCCCAGCATCAGAAAAATGCCGAGCAGCGGACGGTCGTGGCTCATGCTGAACAGGTTAAGCGCGCGTGATCCGCCGGGCAAGCCGCCCCAAAGCTTACGCTACGTCAAGCGTCAGCAGTTCGGCACGTTCACCGCCAGCCCGCCGAGCGAGGTTTCCTTGTACTTGTCGTGCATGTCGGCGCCGGTCTGGCGCATGGTCTCGATGCAGGCGTCCAGCGGCACGAAGTGCTGGCCGTCGCCGCGCAGCGCCAGCGAAGCGGCAGAGACCGCCTTGATCGCGGCGAGGCCGTTGCGCTCGATGCAGGGGACCTGCACCAGGCCCTTCACCGGGTCGCAGGTCATGCCCAGGTGATGCTCCAGCGCGATCTCGGCGGCGTTTTCCACCTGCTCGGGCGTGCCGCCCATCACGGCGCAGAGGCCCGCGGCGGACATTGCGGCGGCGGAGCCGACTTCGGCCTGGCAGCCGGCTTCGGCACCGGAAATCGACGCGTTGAATTTGACCAGGCCGGCAATCGCGGCGGCGGTCAGCAGGAAATCCTCGACATGGCTTTCCGACGCCCCCGGCACGTGGTCGAGGTAATAGCGGATCACCGCCGGCAGGGTGCCTGCGGCGCCATTGGTCGGCGCGGTCACAACCTGGCCGCCGGCCGCGTTTTCCTCGTTCACCGCCATCGCGTAGACGCTCATCCAGTCGTTGATGGTGTGCGGCGCAGTGAGGTTCATGCCGCGCTCGGCCATCAGCGCGTCATAGATGCCCTTGGCGCGGCGGCGCACCTTGAGCCCGCCGGGCAGGATGCCGTCGCGCTCCAGCCCGCGGTTGATGCAGTCGTTCATCACCTGCCAGATGCGGGCGGTGCCTTTCGACAGGCTTTCCGCGCAGCCGCGGGCGATTTCGTTGGCGCGTTTCATCTCGGCAATCGACTTGCCGCTGGCCTTGGCCATCTCCAGCATCTCGGCCGCGGATTTGAACGGGTAGGGGACGGGGTCGCCTTCCTCGGTCGCCTTGCCCTGGGCCAGTTCCTCCTCGGTGACGACAAAGCCGCCGCCGATCGAGTAGAACACTTGTTTCAGGATCACGTCGCCCTGGGCGTCGGTGGCCATCAGGATCATGCCGTTGGCGTGGCCCGGCAGCGCGTGGTCATAATCAAAGATCATGTCCGCCTTGGGATCGAAGCGCAGTTCGGGCAGGCCCTCGGGCTGCATCTTGTGCGTCTTTGCCAGTTCCGCCAGGAAGGCTTCGGCTTTCTCGTCGTCATAAGTGTCGGGCCGGAAGCCGCCGAGGCCCAGGATGGTGGCGCGGTCGGTGGCGTGGCCGACGCCGGTGAAGGCCAGCGAGCCATGCAGCGAGGCGCGCAGGCCATGGAACTCGAACGGAGAGGCGCGCATCATGTCGAGGAAGCGCGCGGCAGCGACCATCGGCCCCATCGTATGCGAGGACGACGGGCCGATGCCCACTTTGAACATATCGAAAACGGAGAGGAACATTAGGTGGCTGAGCCTTCTGGAGGAGTGGCGTAGTCGGGGGCGGTGAAGGGCCGGGCGTTCAGCCCTTCGGCGGTGATGGCGGCCTGCACGCTGGCGCGGGTCTCCAGGCCTTCACAGATAGCATGAAGCGCCGGGTGGCGGGAGAGATCGAACCAGCCGCGGTCAAAATCCTGCGGATAAAGCGCCATCCAGCGCAGCAGGCAGGCGAGGTAGAGGTCCAGCACCGAAGGCTGATCCGCCCCCAGCCAGGCAGTGCCGGCAGCGGCGTCGAAGTTCTTCAGGTGCTGGTCCAGCCGTTCCGTCAGCATGGTGCGCACAGCTGCTTGTGCAGCGGAGTCCGGCCCGGCGTATTTCTCAGTGTAGAACAGCATCCGCAGGTCGGCGTGCAGCGTGTTGGAGGCGCAGAACAGCCATTTCAGGAAAGCGGCGCGGTCCGGGCTGTCCGGGGGCGGCGCCAGCGCGCCGTGGCGGTCGGCCAGCCACAGCAGGATTGCGGCGGTCTCGAAAATCGGGCCGTCCGGCGTTTCCAGCACCGGGATCAGCCCGTTCGGGTTGATGGCCCGGTAGGCGCTGCTGTTCTGGCCCCCGCATGAGCGGTCCACCAGCACGGTTTCGTAAGCCAGGCCAAGCTCCTCCAGCGCCAGCCGGATCACCAGCGAGGCGTTGTCAGGGGCGTAGTGAAGGCGCAACGGGTCTGTCATGCGCCGTATCATAATCCAAGCGGCCCGGCTTTACGCGCTGTTTGCGGCGTTTCCGAAAGGAAACACGCACATTTCCTGCATGTTTGGATTTGGTCATGGCCGGGCGGCCCGCGCCGTGCGGCGTTTCCCGAGCGCCAGCCCATCCCGCAGGTTGAGCGAAAGCAGGGTGATATTTGCCGCTCCGGCAGCCAGTTCCACGTCCTGAACCGCATAAAAAACGGTGTCAAACTGCCCGTTGCCGGCGCGAAGGGCGAGGAAAACAGCGCTCGGCAAGAGAGCCAGAATGCCGTTGGCCGCGATGAGCTTCATCCGGCGGGATTTCGATGCCACCTGCGGCAGTTTCCAGCCCTTGCCAAGCGACGCGCCTGTTGCCCCGGCGGTGGCCATTGCCGGGATCAGCAGCCCCATTCCGTAGAGAATTGCCGTTTTCACTGCTGCAACCGTCTGATGGCTGCCGAACAGCTCCGATGCCAGCGTTGCCGTCCAGAACGTCGAGATTGTGAGCAGGGCAAGGGTGCCTGCAGCGGCGTGGATTTTCAGATTTGGGGTCATTGCGGGTCTCATTTACATAGCGTGCTATGTAAATAGATTTGAATAGCACGCTATTCAAGTGTCTATTGCGGGCATGAGCAGTTTTCAGGAAACCTCCGCCGGCTATCTGGCCAATCACATGGCCCGGCTTTTTGCCGCGGCCCTGCAGCGCCGCATTCAGCCTCTGGGGCGTGCGCCGGCACAGTTCATGGTGCTGCTGGAGCTGTGGCGCGAGGACGGGCGCACCCAGGCCGATCTGGTGGCGGCGCTGGATGTCGAGCAGGCGACCATGGCCAATACGCTCGCCAGAATGGAGCGGGACGGGCTGGTGGTGCGCCGCGCCAGCGAAACGGACAGGCGTTCGCGGCTGGTGTTTCTGACAGAGTTTGCCAGGGGCCTGGAAGCACAGGCGAAGGACGCGGCGCGGTCGCTGAACGCACAGGCGCTGGGCGGGCTGGATGAGGCCGAAAGCGCGGCCTTCCTCAGTCAGATGCGCAGGGTTGTGCGGAATCTCCAGCAGGATTGAACCGGCGCCCCGCGGCCCCGTCTGCACTGTCCGGCAGGCCTGGCCGCAACGGCGGTGTTTTTCACCCTCGCGCTGGCCGGGGCCATTCCGTATAAGGCCTTGAAACCGCTTTTTGGGGGAGCCCTGCCATGACCGGAGAACTGTCGCCCATCGACAAGGCCAAATTTGTCGCTGCCAAGCGCGCGGCCGACATGGTGGAAGACGGTATGCGGGTCGGGCTCGGCACCGGGTCGACCGCCGCCTGGCTGGTGCGCTGCATCGGCGAGATGGTGCGCAACGAAGGCCTGAAGATCCGCGGCGTGCCGACATCGGCCCGCACGGCGGAACTGGCCCGCGATGTCGGCATCGAGGTGATTTCGCTGGATGAGGCCAAATGGCTGGACCTGACCATTGACGGCGCCGATGAGTTCGACGCCGATCTGAACCTGATCAAGGGCGGCGGCGGCGCGCTGCTGCAGGAGAAGATCGTGGCCACCGCCTCTGATCAAATGGTGGTGATCGCCGATGCCGCCAAGGAGGTCGACACGCTGGGCGCCTTCCCGCTGCCGGTGGAGGTGATCCCCTTCGGCTGGCAGACCACCCAGGCGCTGCTGGAGGAAACCCTTGTGTCGATGGATGTTCTGGGCCGTTCGGCCTCCTTGCGGATGAACGGCGATGCGCCCTTTGTGACCGACGAGGGCAACCACATCCTGGACCTGCATCTGAACCGTATCGGCAATGCCCGCCAGCTGGCTCTGGTGCTGAACCAGATCCCGGGTGTGGTTGAAAACGGGCTGTTTATCGATATCTGCGACAGGGTGATCATCGGTCACGGCGACGGCAGGGTGGAAATGCGCGACATCAACGACGGCACGGTGGAGCACGACAAGCTGGACTTCGCCGAGAGCGACAACCTGTTCACCGATTTGAAAGACTGAAAAAAGGCGGAACTGATGAGCTTTGACTACGATCTCTTCGTCATCGGCGGCGGCTCGGGCGGTGTGCGCGCTGCGCGGGTGGCCGCGGGCGAGACCGGCGCAAAAGTCGGCCTGGCGGAGGAAGACCGCTATGGCGGCACCTGCGTGATCCGCGGCTGTGTGCCGAAGAAACTGATGGTCTTTGCCTCGGAATACTCCGGCATGGTGGAAGACGCGCAGGCCTATGGCTGGGACCTTCAGGCAGGCCCGTTCAACTGGGATGCCTTCAAGGGCAAGCTGCATGCGGAACTGGACCGGCTGGAAGGCATCTACCGCAAGCTGCTGGCCAACAGCGGCGTCGACAGTTTTGACGCCCGCGCCAAGCTGGCGGATACGCACACCGTGGAACTCTCCGACGGCCGCCGTTTTACGGCCAAGCATATCCTGATCGCCACCGGCGGCTGGCCCACGGTGCCGGAGTTCCCCGGTTCGGATCTGGCCATCACCTCGAACGAGATCTTCCACCTGGAGACGCTGCCGGAGAGCATGCTGATTGTCGGCGGCGGCTATATCGCCTCCGAGTTTGCCGGCATCATGAACGGGCTGGGGGTGAAGACCACGCAGTTCTACCGCGGCCCGCCGATCCGGCGCGGCTTTGACGAGGAAGCCCGCGGCGTGATCGCCGAGGGCATGGTTGAG
>ERZ1699650.180-NODE-180-length-14943-cov-7.566765_pt1 | contig 14943 bp, 9 predicted proteins | sample MGYA00581512_ERZ1699650 | MGnify/ENA primary metagenome ERZ1699650 (study PRJEB42348, sample SAMEA6618698) | metagenome | isolation source: Polyester-degrading enrichment culture growing on monomer terephthalic acid, Te | collected 2019-05-17 ... | reverse complement strand
CGAGATGATAGGCTGTGACTGGAGTTCAGACGTGTGCTCTTCCGATCTCCAAAACGGCCAGTTCCGCACGCCACGCCATATCATCAACCTGATGGTCAACCTCATGGCGCCGACCCCGCAGGACACCATCTGCGACCCTGCCGTGGGCACCTGCGGCTTCCTGGTGGCGGCTGGCGAATATCTGCGCGATCATCACCCCAAGATGCTGCGCGATCCCGAACAGCGCAACCACTTCCACAACTCTATGTTCCACGGCTTTGACTTTGACAGCACCATGCTGCGGATCGGCGCGATGAACATGACGCTGCATGGCGTGGACAACCCCGACATCGCCTACCGCGACAGTCTGGCCGAGGAACACGGCGCCGATGAAGGGCGCTATTCCCTGATCCTCGCCAACCCGCCTTTTGCCGGTTCGCTGGATTATGACACCACGTCCAAAGACCTGCTGAAAATCGTCAAAACCAAAAAGACCGAACTGCTGTTCATGGCGCTGTTTCTGCGCCTGATGCGCACCGGTGGGCGCGCGGCTGTGGTGGTGCCTGATGGCGTGCTGTTCGGCTCCTCCAAGGCGCATAAAGACATCCGCAAAATGCTGGTCGAGGATCACAAACTCGACGCGATCATCAAAATGCCCTCGGGCGTGTTCCGCCCCTATGCCGGTGTGTCCTGCGCCATCGTGGTGTTCACCAAGACGGGCGTGGGCGGCACCGAGGATGTGTGGTTCTATGACATGACCGCCGACGGACAAAGCCTTGATGACAAGCGCACGCCGCTGCTGGAGGACGCCAAGCTTGGCCCCGTGCCGGAGGAGGCATTGACCGAGGACGAGCACGCCAAGAACAACCTGCCCGATATCCTGACCCGCTGGCAGGCGCTGGAGAGTGAGGCAGACCGCCCCCGCACCGCGCAAAGCTTTGTAGTGCCAGCATCCGAGATTATCGCCACTGGATCATGGGATCTGTCGCTGAATCGCTACAAAGAGATCGAGCATGAGGAGGTCGAGCACCAATCCCCCGCCGAGATCATCGCAGAGCTGCGTGCTCTGGAAGGTGAGATTATTGAAGGGTTGGATCGGTTGGAGGGGATGTTGGAATGAATAACTACGTCCCACTTGGTGACATTGTCGATATCAAAGGTGGCGGCACTCCGGATAAGAAAGTTGCCGCATATTGGGATGGGGACATCCCTTGGGCCTCAGTAAAAGACTTCAAGAGCGGCACTTTAGATCGAACTGTTGACCGCATTACTGCGGCAGGCGTAGCTGCTTCAGCGACGAATATAATTCCAGCTGGCCACATTATTGTTCCGACCCGCATGGCGGTCGGAAAAGCCGCGATTAACACAATAGATTTGGCAATCAACCAAGATTTGAAGGCTCTTTTCCCGAAGGTGCCCGTGGATACTCGCTACTTATACAATGCGCTTCTGGCGAATAGTGGGAAATTGCTTGACCAAGCTACAGGTGCAACGGTTAAAGGGATCAAACTCGATGCGCTGCGAGGTCTAAAAATCCCCCTCCCGCCGCTGGAGGAGCAGAAGCGGATTGCGGGAATATTGGATCAGGCGGACGCGCTCCGCCGCCTCCGCACCCGCGCCCTCGACAAACTCAACGCCCTCGGACAGGCGATCTTTCATGAGATGTTTGGGGAGACCTCAAAAACCTCTAACGGAAAGGTCCTACTCGGTGACTTGTTGACCTTTGTCACGAGTGGTGGTCGCGGTTGGGCTAAATACTACAGTGATGAAAGGCAACGTTTCATACGGTCTCTCGATGTGCAGATGAACGCAATTGGCGACGATGAAGTTGTTTTTGTAAATCCGCCAGACAATGCTGAGGCCAAGCGGACACGTGTTGAGACTGGCGATGTGTTACTGACCATCACCGGATCAAAAATTGGCCGGGTCGCTCCTGTAGAAAAGGAACTCGATGGCGCGTATATCAGCCAACACGTCGCAATACTGAGACCAGACCAAAACCAACTAACTCCTGAGTTTCTTAGCTTTTTCCTCTCGATGGAACAATTTGGTCAGAAGCAAATCAAATCTAAGCAATACGGCCAAGCCAAGCCTGGTTTGAACTTCCAACAAATCCGCTCATTCGAATTGCCAAAGGTTCCAATAGAAGATCAGCAGTCCTTCGTCCGCCGCTTGCATGAGATCAATTTTACTGAGCGGAACCAAACCGCTGCCGCTTGTGCCAATGGCATCCTCTTCGCCTCCCTCCAACACCGCGCCTTTCGCGGGGAACTCTGATCATGATTTCGACCGAAGACCTGATTGACGCCCTCCGTCTTCGCCTCCGTTTTCCCATCGGGCTGCGCACCGAGCGACCTGAACAGATCGGCTATGTTGACGCCTGCCTTTCGACGCGACCAGACAATCCAATCGTTATCCTTCCCGTGGGCTATTCCCAGCGTTATGCGAGTGGAGCCGTTATTCAAAGGATTTCCAAGCGCGATTTAGTCGCTATGCCCGTCCTGATTCCGGAAGCGGCGGTTCTAAAGCAGGCAGAAGCAGTTTATCGCGCAGTGCTGGATCGGAAAACGACTGCAGACCGGCTTTCACAAATCGCAGATGCCCGTTTCAAGGTCGAAGAACTTACGGACACTTCGATCCAAGCGTATTTCATGACGAGCGTGGCAGACATGATCTCTGAACAGAAAGCTCAGTATTTGAAAGAGATCATTGACGACGACATTCGCGAAATTGACGCATGCCGAAAGGCTGGTGCCCTGAAGGCCTGTATGGTGCTTTCGGGGTCAGTTTTGGAGGCCGTCTTGCTTGAGTGGGTGGCAGAGTTACAGGGCAGGAAACTCACCAGTTTAGCATCATCAAAGCTACATGATATTATCAATCAATTGGTTGAACAGGGTATTTTGTTTGACCCCAAAGGTGAGAACGCCCATCACATTCGGAAACAGCGAAATATTGTTCATCCAATGCGAATGCTGAAGAATGAAAAGTTGACAGAAACGTCTGTCGATGAAGTTCTAAACATGCTGAAAGATATTATTCATTTGAGATTTTCATAATGTCCCAATTTTCTTTTCTCGCCGCCGATTTTCTTGATCTGAAGCAGCACGCAGAGAAGGCCGAGAAACTGGCCCTGTCCGACCCGCGCGGCGCGTGTTTCTGGTCACGGCTGACGTTGGAGACGGCACTGAAATGGCTCTACCGTCGTGATCCCGTCCTGCGCCACCCGTATGAGCGCACGCTGGCCGCCCTGATCGCAGAACCCAGCCTTGAGGCGCTGACGGGTCCTGCCATCACCACCAAGGCGAAATACATCAAAGATCAGGGCAACCGCGCTGCCCATGACAGCGGCAAGGCCCTGACGGCCCAAGATGCGGCATCGACCGTGCGGGAGCTGTTCCATGTGTGCTATTGGATCGCACGCACCTATGCGACGGGAGCCAAACCTGACCCCGCCTTGTCTTTCAACATCGGCAAGTTGGAAAAATCTCTGACAATCTCGGCCAGCACGGTTGCACAGATCCAGAAGATCGAAGGAGATGTCAAAGCCGCCAACAAGCGCGCTGAGGAGGCTGAGGAAGCGCGCAAGGCCTCTGAGGAAGGTCGCAAGGCAGTAGAGGAAGAACTGGCGCGTCTTCGCGCCGAATATGCAGCTGCGCGCAAAGCTAATCAGGCAATTCAGGACGATCACGACTATGGTGAGGCCGCCACCCGCGATGCCTTCATTGATCTGTTGCTACATGAGGCTGGCTGGGCATTGGACCAGCCCCGAGACCGCGAATTCCCGGTTAGAGGGATGCCGAGCCAGAGCGGCGAAGGGTTTGCCGACTATGTCCTTTGGGGGGCTGATGGAAAGCCACTTGCCGTGGTCGAAGCAAAGCGCACCAAGAAGGATTCTCGCACAGGCCAACAACAAGCCAAGCTCTATGCGGATTGTCTGGAAAAGATGTACGGCCAGCGTCCGGTGGTCTTTACCACTAATGGCTATGAACACTGGATTTGGGATGATCTGCGGTATCCTCCTCGGAAGATCTCTGGTTTCCTGAAACGCGATGAATTGGAGTTGTTGCAACAAAGGCGAGGCAACCGGAAAACTCTTGATGATGTGACCGTTGATGAGGCGATCGCAGGGCGGTTTTACCAACAGCGCGCAATCCGCCGTATCGGACAAGCCTTTGAAAAGGATCGCCAGCGCAAGGGGTTGCTTGTGATGGCGACTGGCAGCGGCAAGACTCGGACCGTAATCGCCCTAATCGACCAGTTGATGCGTGGCAACTGGGTCAAGCGCGTGCTGTTTCTTGCTGACCGTGTGGCACTGGTGAAGCAGGCACATGGAGCCTTCAAGACACACCTGCCTGCCACCCCGAGCGCAAACCTCTTGGAACGGCATGACCCTGCGCGCAATGACCATTCCGGCGCAAGGGTATTTCTTTCTACCTACCCCACCATGATGGGGTTGATTGATGAGATTAAAGGGGGTGAAAAGCGCTTCGGGCCGGGACATTTCGATCTGATCGTGATCGACGAAGCACACCGATCCGTCTACCGGAAATATCGAGCAATTTTCGAGTACTTCGACAGCTTCCTGGTGGGTCTGACTGCCACACCAAAAGATGAGATCGATCACAACACCTATTCTCTGTTTAACCTTGAGAGTGGTGTTCCGACCGATGCATATGATCTGGATGACGCGGTGCAGGATGGCTATCTTGTGCCCCCGAAATCAATTTCTGTACCCTTGAAGTTTCAACGCGACGGGATTGCATACGATCAGCTTTCTGACCACGAGAAAGACGAATGGGACGCGATTGAATGGGATGAGGGCGGTACGATCCCGGATCGGGTTGAATCTAACGATCTGAACAAGTGGTTATTCAACAAGGATACTGTCGATAAGGTGCTTGAGCACGTAATGCGAAACGGTATCAAAGTCGCGGGTGGTGATCAGCTGGGAAAGACCATCATCTTTGCCAAGAACAGCAAACACGCTCAATTCATCATTGAGAGGTTCGACGAAAATTACCCCCACTTGGCTGGGCAGTTTGCTCGATTGATTGATTACAGCGTCACCTATGCCCAATCACTGATAGATGATTTTTCCGAGCCGGAGAAACCGCCGCACATCGCGGTGTCCGTCGACATGATGGACACGGGCATTGATGTTCCAGAAGTCGTGAACCTCGTGTTTTTCAAAATTGTGCGATCCAAGACAAAGTTCTGGCAGATGGTCGGTCGCGGCACCCGCTTGCGCGAGGACCTATTCGCGCCCGGTGAGGACAAAGAAGAGTTCATCATTTTCGACTTCTGTCAAAACCTGGAATTTTTTCGTGAGAACCCGGATGCCCGGAATGCCGGTACAGCGCTTCCAATCGGTGAACGTCTGTTTAAGACGCGTGTGGAGCTAATCGGCGACCTACAAGAGCAAGATAGCACTCATGCTGACTTGGAGAAATCTTTGAAGGAACGCCTCTTTGATGAGGTGTCAGGCATGAACCTCGAAAGCTTCATGGTACGCGACAAGCGCCGCGCGGTAGAGCAATTCAAAAAGATGGATCGCTGGGCAACTTTGGACCTCGACGCAAGGATCACGCTGACTGATGAGATCGCGGGTCTACCATCTGCCTACCAGGACGACCATTTGCCTGCGAAGCAATTCGATCTTCTGGTGTTGAACGCACAGCTGCTTCTGCTACGCGGCGATGCCGGTTTTCAACGGCTGCAAATGCGAATGGTCAAATTTGCTTCTGCTCTTGAGGGGTTGTCCAACGTCCCTACTGTAGCCAAGCAGGTGGAACTGATCCTTGAAATGCAGACAGATCAATTTTGGACTGATATTTCTGTCGATATCCTGGAGGAGGTCAGACGCAAGTTGCGCATGCTCGCAGACCTAATCCAGCCTAAGGAACGCAAGGTCGTGATAACCGACTTTGAAGATGAGATTGGTGGTAATGAGACCATAGATCTCCCAGAAGTAGGCACCGGGATAGACAAGGCGCGGTTCAAAATGAAAGTCCGCAAATTTGTCGAAACACATATGGATCACATCACCCTGCAGAAAATTCATCGCGCAGAGGCTCTCACACGCACTGATGTTGAAGAGCTCCAAAAAATGCTGATCGAACAGGGTGTTTCAGACACAGAGACGCTCGCTGCTCTCCAAGAGGAGGAACCGCTGGGAGTATTCCTGCGCCGATTGATCGGACTCGACCGCGCCACAGCAAAACAAGCCTTCAGCGCTTTCATGTCAACGCACCAGCTAAATCCTGATCAAACAGAATTCATTGATATGATCATTGATCACCTCACCGATAGCGGAATTGTGGAACCCAGGACTTTCTATGAAAGTCCTTTTTCAGACATTGATGACCTCGGAATTGCCGGCGTTTTTAAGAAGGATCATGCGGCCGAGATTATTCGGATCGTAAAATCCGTAAACGACGCGGCGGTCGCGGCCTGAATATTGAGAGCTAAAGATGCAAGAAACTGAATTTCGAAAATGGCTCGAAGCCCAAGGCCAAAGTGAAAGATCAATGGGTTCCAGAATTAGCACGGCGCGCCGAGTTGAAAATGCGATCGGGGATTTGGATGAGGTTCTTTCAGAGCAAAAAATAGAAGATCTGTTGCGACGGTTTTCGTACAGTACTGAAGATGAGAGAAACAATGCACCCAATCCATCGCCTGTGCAGATTGATGGCAATCTAAGGAACGGCCTGGCAAGCCTGCGCCAATCCATTAGCCTATATGCTGACTTTGTTCGCAACAGCTCATCCATGCCCAACAAACTGGAACACTCACATTACCTTCGAGAGCTGACTAAATCCGAAATCATCGCTGCAATGGATGACTGCGACACGGAGGGGCTCAAAGCATTTTTACAAAACCGCAGCTTTGGAAAGCCGCAGGTTTGGACGATACGACCGGTCGCTGAGGCCGACCATAACGACGGTGAGGCGCTACGTTACCCTGCAAAAGCGATCATAGCCACGGCGGTCGCGAAGTTACCAGACGGGCCTGCCTTGACTGCCAAGGAGTTCTTCAACGGCTTCGGTGAAAGCCAGTCATTCGAGCGTTTGAAAGAATTGGGCTTTGAACTGATCGAGAACAATGAGAAAGACAGGCAACCCGCCGAATTCTCTCGACAAAATATTGAAGCGGCCATGGTCGCCTATGACGCTTATGTACTTGATGGCTCCCAGAAGGAGGTGTTTGATGCTTTCGGAGATCCCAGAGACTACTGGGTGAGATCAACGCGGAGAACAGCCACAAAGCCCTATCCGACCAAACCACTGGTTGGCTTTCTACTCGGAAAAACGACGCTGAATGGCGGGTGGGGGCAAAAATCTGATGCAGCCGCCCGTCTCCATAATGCTGGCTATATTATCGTAGATCAGGACAATACCCCTGTTGAGCCGCCAGAGCGCTATAGCCACCTCATTCGACATGCCGATCGCATCCGGGCTTGCGCACTGAACTACCATATCGAACCAGCCCGCGAGGCGGGACAGGCGTCTGTTACGATTAAAGCTGGGGGTTTTGGAAAAGAAATAGGTCTACAAAACTCTCATCCAAACATTTGCAGCGCACTCTTGGGTTCTAAGTTTCAAGAGATGACAGGCCTTCCCAAGCCCACCTACACAGAACCGCAGCCCAGCAGCACGACCGAATTCACCTATCAATTGACCCGTTCCCTTGGTGCGACCATGCCTGAAACAACTACGGGGCCAGAACAGAGATTAGATATGGAAGAAGCGAAGAACCTGATCCTCTACGGCCCACCTGGTACAGGCAAAACTCATGCGACAGCGACCGAGGCGTTACGCCTGTGTGGCGAAGAGGTCCCGCAAGACCGCGGGGCTGTGATGGAGGCCTACAACCGCCTCAAATCTGAAAAGCGGATCGAATTTGTAACCTTCCACCAATCGATGTCTTACGAGGACTTTGTAGAAGGACGCCAACCTACCACAGATGTAGAGGGAGACGGCAGCTCTGGAACCGGTTTTAGGCTGCAAACCGTTTCTGGCGTTATTCGACGAATGGCAGAGCAAGCTCAGTTCGGCGGATCCGAAAGCAGTGGGGACGACGACTTCTCCTTGGAGGGCAGACAGGTTTTCAAAATGTCGATAGCCGCCGGAAAGGACCCTTCTGAACAATACCTGTTCGATGAGGCAATCTCGGAAGGTCACACCCTCTTGGGATGGGAAGATATTGATTTCAGCGATCCAAAATATACCGACCCTGAAGAAATTTTGAAGATATGCCGCGCCGAAGGGCGCCGCGAAGGACCTGTCACTAAACAATCCGGCCAAGTCGCACTCGTAGATGTGTTCCGCAATCAAGTTCAGGTCGGCGATATACTGATTGTTTCCAAGGGGAACAGCCTGTTGCGAGCAATCGGTGAGGTGACCGGAGAATACGAATACAAGCAAAGGGACAACCGAAAATACTGCCATCGTAGGGCCGTGAACTGGCTTTGGGTGGACCGCAAGGGAATTCCTGTATCTGAAGTATACGACACGAATTTCACGATGCGTTCGATCTATCGCCTTGGGGATAGCAAGCTAAAGAATCCTGCCCTTCTCCGGCTGATAAATGGGGTGAAGAAAGATGAGTTTCTCGAACAGCTCCCTCATGTTCTGATCATTGACGAAATCAACCGCGCGAACATTTCTAAAGTCTTCGGTGAACTGATCACCTTGATTGAACCGGACAAGCGGTTGGGGATGGAAAATGCTCTGAAGGTTCGACTTCCTTATTCTGGTGAAGACTTCGGGCTACCCAGCAATCTACATATTCTCGGCACCATGAACACCGCTGACCGCTCTATTGCGCTCCTCGACACCGCACTGCGTCGCAGGTTCGAATTCAAAGAGATCGAGCCCGATCCCGAAACCCTGCGCGACGCCGCGCTGCGATGTGGGCTGGACCTGCCCAAAATCCTGCGCGTGATCAACGATCGCATCGAATACCTCTATGACCGCGAGCATCGTATCGGGCATGCCTATTTCATTGGCTGTGCATCCCGCAATGATGTTGATCAAACAATGCGCCATAAGGTAATTCCTCTTCTGGCCGAATACTTCTTCGAGGACTGGCACAAGGTTGCCGCAGTATTAGGGGATGCCGAGGCGCATGAAGGGCCAGTCATTGGCGGCTTTCTCAAGCGAGAGCTGTTGAAGGCCCCTCCTGGCATGGACAGTGAAGCGGACGGCCCAACCCGGTTCCGCTGGAGCCTCAAGGATGCAGATGAAGGCTTTGATTATACGAGATTGACCAGCCAATGAAGCCACATACCATTGGCGAGTGGAAAAAGATTGCCTTCGGATCAAAGAGCGATCCCATTTCCGAAGGTCAGGCTGACCGCCTCGCTAAAGTAGCGCGACAATCAGTTTTTGCGGGGAGTAGCGGCGAAGGTGTTTTAGAACACCGCCGAAAACACCTGCGCGCTCGGGGTGTCGTCGGAGTGATTGCCGCCACAGACTGCCAGCTTGAGATACTCCCCAAAATTGAAGCATCAGGGGAGCACGACGCAGCACCAGAAACTCTACGCCAACGTCTTGTTCACATGCTGTCTGTGGCGCGCGATCTTCGCATTGACGCACAGAATACAGCGAGTCTGGGATGGCAGCGCGACACTCTGCTTGAGATCCTGATCAGGATCTTCTGCAACAAGATGACAGAAGCCGTGCGTCATGGGATCCCGCGTCGCTACATCGCCCACACAGATGATCTTCCAGCGTTGCGTGGGCGTCTGAATGTCACAAGGCAGTTTTCTGTTCTGGCGGCACAGCCCCAGCATCTGGCGTGCGAATATGATGAACTCTCTCCGGACATTGACCTCAATCGGGTCATGAAGGCCGCAATTTCTAAACTGTCTCGGGTTGCGACCTCCGCCGATAACCTGAGGTCTCTACGTGAACTCTCTTTTGCCTACGCCGACATCACCGACGTCGCACCATCGGCGCTTCGCTGGGACCGTATTACACTTGATCGCACCAATGACCGATGGCGCGAGCTACTGTCACTTGCCAAATTGCTTTTAGGAGATCGTCACCAAACAACGAATGCAGGGGCCACCGATGGCCATGCGCTTTTGTTTGAAATGAATGTGCTCTTTGAGGAGTATGTCACCAAGCTCCTCAAACGAGGTCTTGCTGGCACCCCGTTCACAGCTACTTCCCAAGGTGGTCAAAAGGATTGCTTGTTTGAGGGGGAACAAGGCCGATTTAGAACGCGCCCTGACTTCATAATTCGTCACCATGGTGAAGTGGTCATGGTCATCGACACAAAGTGGAAACGCATATCTCCCCGTATTGAGGACGCCAAACAAGGCATTAGCCAGGGCGATGTGTATCAGTTGATGGCTTATTCCGAACTCTACAAATGCGACCGCGTCATGCTGCTCTACCCGCATCACCATGGGCTGCCTGGCAGCCAGCCGCCGCAGGCTTACTCAATTGGTTCTGCAGGGGCCCGCAAGAAGCTCTTTGTATCCACAGTTGACGTGTCGCGGAGGCATTCTCAGGTAACCACGTCACTGGTACATTTGGTCAAGACATCACTGGAAACGAGCTTGTCAAAACCTGACAATTCAGCCCAAAATTCAGTTTACAGACGCTAAGGTAACTCATTGATTTCACTACCACCACCTTTCGGCTCAGTTTACAATTTTATCCAATAAAAACAGTACCTGCATACGGATTGCAAATCCGTGTACACCGGTTCGATTCCGGTACTCGCCTCCAACACTTAGCCGATTTCGGCAAATCGCTCTCAACAGGTTTCGCAACATTCACGCTTTGGGCGCGGTCTTATAGCGGCGCGCTAGCTTCTGGATTTTTTGTGACTAGCTTCTGGACGGAAATTTTGAATGCCGCCAGATTCTGACGGTTGGGTCAGCCCATCCTGACACCCCTCGATATCAGCAGCTCGGTACGTTTTTGTCTGGAGCCGGCCGTTTTTGAAATCGTGCAGGCCAAAGGCGAGCCGATTCTCACCTCCTCCGCACTGGCTTCTGCTCCCAGCGAACCCGCCAGACCCGACCCGCTTTTCCCCCGGCTGTTGGATCGCAAGATAGTGATCGGGGTCTGCCCCTCGCGCTCCCGCGCCTTGATGGTCGCGGGCTTTAACGGGGCCCAGGGCGTTCCATCGGGGCCATTCTGTTCGCGGAACCGGTCCGTAGCACCGTCGCGAAGCCGTAAACCCACATCAGCGTAGAACCCTTTTGGATCATCCAGACGCGAAAATAGCTCTTGCAGCGCACTTCTGGCTACGGGGTCGGAAAGAGTGCAAAATCCCGCTGGCCCAAAAGACAGAAGCGGCGGGGCTGACAGTCCCGCCACCATTGCAGTCATTGGATTTCAGAAATGGAATTCATAGGATGCGGGACTAAGCCGACCTTCGCTGCACGTCGTCACTGTCCGGTTTGGCGACCCGTTCCACAAACGGTGGTTTTTGACCGGTCGGTTTTAGTGGGACAAAGAGAAACGTGGTATTCATACAGTCCATTTGTGCCGATGCAAACTTGCTCGAAAATCCCAGTTGAGACCTGATCAGGCGTCACCCAAAATTGCAAATCTAAGAAGATGCGGGTGTCAAGTGGATACGGGTGACTCCGCCGGACCGGCTCTTTTCGGCAACTTCCAAGAGCTCCACTTCCACATCTTGCCATGCGAAGATGGGTGCGGCGTCCTCACTGGTGAAGGTTTGAAAAGCATTTTCTTGCGTATCAAAGAACGTCACCGTCAAATAGGCAAAGGCGGAATTGTCGTCCTCTGTCAGTGGTTCAGGACTTTCCAAGCATAGCGGCAAAGCGTCCAGATGGATGTTCCCTTTCGGTGGACCTAGGTAGACGTGCCCGACCATCGCTTCAGGACTAGAGACCGTGATCTGCATCAGCAAATGGTCTTCCTTGGGCAGGTATCCCTTCAAGTGCAGGGTCAGGTTCAACCTCACTTGGGTTTTCATACACGGCGCAATATCGGTCTGCATGCCTGCGCGCCCGTTTTCGAGATCGTGGCGTAATTCCTCAATGATGGCGGGGCCGTCCTGCCCCATATCAGTCCAACCCATAGAAAACAGTACCCTTTCAGAGAATAGCCAGCCTGTACCGGACAGGGCCAAGAGGCCCGCAATGAGAAAATGTGTTTTTTTCATCCGCCTTCATCCACCGGGCGGAACACAAACCGGCCTGACGGATTTTCTTCAGGCGAGCTACCCTCAACCACGCCGCGCATTGCACCGTCAGGGTGCCAGAGCACGCGGCTGTCGCTGCTCACAATCTCAGTCAAACCAGCATCCTGTGCAGTCGCGCTACCGGTATTCCAAGTCAGCGAATAGTCGGTGCGCCGCGCATAAGCGTGGACCGTTGCACCAGTATGATTAGCAATCGCTGGTGCCAGACCGCCGACCCCTCCAGAACGGGTCGTCGATGTTTGGCATGCCCAAGAGTAAATCTGGCTCTCTCTTCCAGGTAACTGGAACCGATCTGGATCAAGCTGGGCGACTTCGGCTGTTGTGAAAGTCTGCTGCGACGCTTGAGGTCCTTGCCAGCCAAAGGCCAGATCTTCTGGTACACCGTGGGTGTAAATATCGATCCGCCTGACCCTCCGTTCGCAAGGTTGGTTCTGGAATTGGCTTTCATTCAACAAGCCAATCAACTGCGCGCTGGATGAGACGGCAAACGTGCGTCCCGCGCTGGCATGTCTCGCTCCCGCAGCCTCGATGGCTAAGCGTTGCTCAGAGGTATAACCGCTACTGAAATAGATCAGTGTTTTGTAATCGGCACCACCCGAATTCACACGGAGGCCGCGCACTGCCTGAGCAGCGAACATCATCTTGTTGGCAAAATCTGTGTTCCGCTCCATCTGAGCGATACCTTCTTCAATGACCCTGTATCCACTGTTCGGATTACCCGAAGCCATCATCCCTCCTGAAATCACCTGCTCTAAACCGGAAAGATTGTTAATGGCGGCGCGGGCCAATTGTTTCCGGTGTGAAATGATGCTGTACCCTAGTCCAAAATCCTGGCTTGTGCCTACAATGGCCACGTAATCCGTCAGGATACAGGGTTGCGTGTCACCAGCCATGTCGGGGAGTCCCCAGCATGGGTAGTCGGCTAGACAGAAAGGGCTGGATGCGCGCGCGTCTTATCGGATCTTGCAAGAAGTACTGTCCACAGCAATAGGCTAGAAGCATGAGCGTGTCCGTGCTCCATTCTTCAGTCTGCAATTCTTGAAAATACATTCTCCAATTCCGTGTGATCTCTATCCATGTGCTGGCAGGATGCAGAATCCACTTTGCAGAATCAATCTGGCGAAAGTAAGCTAGGACTTCTTTTTCTTGATAATGCCGTTGTCCGAGGTCGTGGAACAGACTTACGTTTTGCCATACGGCAAGACGGTCTATTTCACGGCTCACGCTGGGTGGGCCGGCACGATTGGATACATATTGCTCCCATTCACTCAGAAGAGTGCGGACATGTACCTGAGAAAGATAGCCCATACGCTGCCGTAATTGTACAAGCTGCGGGTATTGCGCATCATGGAGGTAGCCCAATCCATAATGATAGCTGAGACGCGCTTGCATTACGTCATCGGAGGCAGTCTCGAGCCCCACACGATGCCCAAGTGACGCAGCGCCCTGAACCAAAGAGAGTACGTCCTCAAACTCATCGCAGCGCTCATCTTTTTCGACCGCCTCCAGCAGACCAGCCGCCAGCATTCGACTTTGCAACGCGCGCCGCGTTGCATTGATGGTTTTTCTGTCAGTTGTGGAAAGGTGGGCGGCATCGCTTCTACCAGACTGGTCGCGTGCCTTCAGGCGCAGCAGTAACTTATGGCTAACTGGTTTTAGACCGATGATAATTTCGCCAAGAAAACTCTTCTGTGTCATGGTGCCAGACAAGATCAAACTGAACACGCTGGCGCTATCCCAAAACCTGAAATACGGCTTTCCATCCAAGCCTTCTACCGTTGGGCGGAGCCAATTTTCCAAACGCACCTTGAGTTGATGTAATGGAGCATCGGACAAGACAATGAAAGGTAATTGTCGGTCCCAGAGCCCTGCAAGATGCTGGTCGGTCGATCTGAGAAGATTTGCCGCGACAGCGCCATCCAAGTCAAACTCTAACAGAAAAGGTGCGGTCTGATTTACGTCCTCTTCTTCGTCCCAAGCCAGCCTGCACACTTTGGATCCAGCATCTTCAGCGATTGTTTCGGCTTCAAACACCAAGAGCGGGTCAAGAAGAACGAAACCGGAGGTGCCCTCGGTTGGGCGCAGGATATCACACATTTGCGCGTCGGGATTGTCTGCATTCAGCAGAGTGAGGTCCACCACATGCTGGTCGAATTGTAAACGAATGTCCTGCGCGTCAAGCTCTTGCAAGGGAATGGGGGTCCGAATTCCGTCAAAGTACGCACCACCTAAAGCAAGGCACGCTTGGAAATGCGCTGCGGCTTGCTCCGGATCCGACCGATTGACGTGAGCGATCACAGATTGTGCAGCAATGCCGTCACCAAAATTTATATTTCCCTGAAACTCAAACATTATAACCTTAAGATGAGTGCGCACATTCGCACACATATGGTAAACTTTTAGCAGGGTCCACACTGCCTGTGGGGAGCGTCCAGTTTCCGCGGTGACAGCCATGCGATGACACTGTTATCCCGCGACACAAACGAACCTGTCGAACCAAAGCTGATCGACGCGAAAACCGGACAAGAGATCACCCATCGCAATGTCCGCGCAGCAAGAGCCGTAGAAGATCACAACTAAGCTGTGCCGGCACTGACCCTGTCATGGTTTAAGGTGCCCTGGCTCCGGCAGTTCGGTCTCATCGCTGTAGCAGCGCGCCCGATTGCAACGCAAAAAGCCCCGCGAGAGCGGGGCGTAATGTATAGTAGTTATTGGTAAATTTTGGTTGCGGGAGTAGGATTTGAACCTACGACCTTCAGGTTATGAGCCTGACGA
>ERZ1699650.179-NODE-179-length-15102-cov-21.139430_pt1 | contig 15102 bp, 11 predicted proteins | sample MGYA00581512_ERZ1699650 | MGnify/ENA primary metagenome ERZ1699650 (study PRJEB42348, sample SAMEA6618698) | metagenome | isolation source: Polyester-degrading enrichment culture growing on monomer terephthalic acid, Te | collected 2019-05-17 ... | reverse complement strand
GGTGCCCGGGCGTTTGATCGCGTAGCCAGCGGCATCGAGCCGAATCATCGACACACCGGATTGTTCAAAGCGGTCGAGAATGCTGTCCAGATATGCCCTGCCGACCTCGGTTTCAACGTTGATGTCCAGTTGCTGTGGGGTGAAGGTGGTCCACATCAGATGTTTGGTATCGCCCAGCGTATAGGGTGTCCACGGCAGGCTGGGCCGCGGCCGGTAGATCGCGGTGATCTCCGCTTCGCGGGCACCGTCCGGGAAGACGCTCTGGTAAGTCAGAAACAGCGGGAACCAGGGGCTGTCGCTGCCTCGGGCAACGACATCGGCAAACTGAGGCGACCGGCTGGAAACGTGATTGACAATCAGGTCGGCCATAACGTCGGTGCTGTTACTCAGTTCAAGCACATCGCCCCAGTCACCCAGGCGCGGGTCCACGGTCAGATGATCATCCGGGTCGAAACCCGCATCGGAACCATCGATGGGGGTATAGAACGGCAACAGATGCACACCGCCAAACACCCCTTCTAGAGAAGTGGTCAGCAACTGGTGCAGGGCCTGAACGCCGCTGCCACCCAGGCGATCAACGTAGGTAATTAACTGAACCTGATTTTTCATGCGCGGTCTCTGTAAGGCGTTAACAGGCTTCGGACGATAATGTTCTTAAACGATTAAGTAAAGCACTAAACCATTGTTTGATCTTGCATTGGTGAATCAACGGACAAACTGACTCCTAGAGTCTAAAGTTCTATCACTGATTGCAGTCATACTTCTGGCAAAGTTGCTGAGGTGGTTCAATGTTGACGTGGTTCTTGCCCGATACTAAGGGTGATCAGGTTCGGGAAAAGGCGGTTGTGGTGTTTTGCCTGCTGGCATTGCTGGTGGGTGCTTACTCACTGGTAAAGTGGCGTGCTTTCGGGGTGGGTGAGCTGCAACTTACCGCGCTGATTCTAATGGCGCTGGTGCTGCCCGTGCCGTTTCTGGTGCGCCAGGGTTATTCAGTCGTGCTTGGGGGTAACCTCGCCATTCTGGGCATGGCGGTTCATGCGCTTTACTCGGCCTATATGTTTGGCGGCATCGATTCGCAGTACCTGTTGTGGATGGTCACGCTGATTGTACTGGCTTACATGATGACCAATCCGCTATGGGGGTCAGTATGGTCTGTAGCGATGCTGCTGATGGCGGTCGTTTTTGTGCGCTTCAAGCTGACTGGGCATGACTTCCCGGAACCGCCATTAACGGGGTCTGATCTCAATCGGGATATCGTTGTGGGCTACCTGCTACCGGTGATCATGATCTGGGTAGGGCAGTCTTACATGCAGCGAATCACCTTGAGTGCTGTGGCCGATGCACGGTCGGCCGAAGCGTCTGTGAGTGAGCAAAAAACCAGCCTTGAGCAGGCGGGCGAGCAGATGAACAGCGTGATGGCGCAAACCCGGGACGTCTCCGGCCGGCTCGTGAAGGCAACGTCATCACTGGGGCAGGTTCAGTCGGAAATTGGTGCTCAGTCTGGCGAGTTGAACGATGCAGCGGGGCGTCAGCATGAATTCGCGGCGAGTCTTTCGGACAGCCTGGCCCGGGTACAGGCGGCGGTATCGGTCAGCGAGCAGGCGCTGAGTCAGGTTGCGCAGTCGCTGGATGCTACCGAATCCGAGAGTGAACAGACGCGTCAGTTGGCGGAACAGCTGCTGACGCTTATGAATGCAATCAAGACCAGTAATGATCGCATCGAAAATGCTTCCCAGGTGATCATCGATATCGCTAGCCAGACCAATTTGTTGGCGCTGAACGCAGCCATTGAGGCGGCCCGTGCGGGTGAGCATGGGCGCGGTTTCGCAGTAGTGGCCGATGAAGTCCGTACCCTGTCGACCCGGAGTGATCAGTCGGCCAATGAGATTAATAGCCTATTGTCTGATAGTGCCAAACAGATCAAACAGGGGCTGGCTCAGGCAAGCAATAGCCAGCAGCGGGTCCAAGCTGTATCCGCACAGGTCACTGCCATGCGCAGCGCCTTTACCGAACTAGAAAGTCAGGTGAGAGCGGTTTCGACTGAGATGCAGCAGTTGTCGCGCGGTGGCGACGAACTCAGTGAAGTCAGCAATACGACGCTGAGCACGGTGCAAAGCCTGACTGAGCGATTAACGGCACTGGCCGAAGTGGCGGATATGGTGCAACAGTCAGCCGATGAGTTGCACCGTGCGACGCTGTTGTAGCTTTAGGGCATCCAAACCAGCTCGATCAACAATGGTTCCGACTGTGTGAATTGTGCCGCCAGTTCAACCAGTTGCTCGGGTGTTGCGGGTTGAGCTGAATCAAAGGTCAGTGCCTCTATTGGGTCCTTTCCAAACAAGGGGGCGTAAGCGAGGGCTTCCGCTTGTTGTTCGGCTCCGTTGATGGTCTGTTGGAAGTCCTGCTCCATGGTTGCGTGCCACTGTGCTATCTGGCTTTCTGCCGCCGGTGATTCAGCCAGTGACTGCAGCCGGGCTTTTACCTCAGACACTACCGCCTCGACACGTTCAGGGTCCGTTGCCAATTCGATGATCAGTGTAAATTCAGACTGGGAAATTGTGGCGCCATCAATGACAGAATTAATCGAATAGACACGGCCCTTGTTCTCCCGAATGTCTTCAAACAGGGCATTGTTGATCCAGGCTTCGAGCAAACTGAGCGTCTTAAAGGAAGTGTCTGGCGTTTCAGACTTGGGCAGGCTGTACCGAAGCACGGCGGTTGCCGTCTGTTCGCCACTGCCAGCAACAGTGCGTGACGCAGATGCCTGCGGTGAAGGGTATGAGCGTACAGTTGTCCAATCGGCTGACTGCCGGGGCAGGGTAGCAACAGCCTCTAATACAGATGCCTTTGCGACATTCTTGCTGATGTCGCCGACAATACTCATGCGATAATTCTGCGTGCCCGCGAAATAAGAGTCGTAGAGTGCCTGTATCGTGTCTGGTTCTATGCGCTCAAGTTCCTCCATCGTTAAGGTTCGCAGAGCCACATCGTTGTTAAACAGTGTCTCCTCTACCTGGCTGTACCAGAGTTCATGAGGGTGCCCCTTTAACTGATTCAGGTGCTCCTGATTTTGGTTGCGTATGTGTCGCCAGGCTGCCTCATCCACCTGAGCCTCTGTCAGGGCAACGTGCAAAAGGCGCATCATGACCGGGAATTGATGGGTTGGACCCGAACCGTACATCCCCCGATCAAAAAATGAAAAGGTAGGCACCTGAGTAATGGCCCTCGCATTGAGCCATTCGCTGAGCTCGGCACCGTTTAGATCGCGCAGGCCACTGGTTCCCAGCGTTGGAAAGGCCAGTCGGGCGACCGTTGTTTCGGTTGGCGACAATGCATTGAACCCGTGCAAACCATAGAGTTCGTAATATACCTTGCCGGGTGCCTGGTCACTGTGCCGGTAATACACGGTCATGCCATTGTCGAGAGTCCAGCGGGTGACCTCTTCGGGCAGGTTTTCTTCTTTGACGATGGTACCAGCAGTTGCCGGACTAATGGACCACAACGACTCACCCTGAGCGGCACGGATTTGGGCTTGTGGTGAAACGACTACGCTGGCAAGCCAGGTATCAATGTCGTCTGTTGTAGGCGCTGGCGACTGATAGGGGTGTACCAGGGTTATTTTCGGGTCTAAATTAAGAAGGGTCGTAAAAGCAGCCTGGACACTTTGGGGGGTTAGCTCGTCGAGTCGGTCTTCATACAGAGCTATGCGCTCCGGCTGGCCCAACAATGGCCAGCCAACAAGAATGTGATCATAGATCACACCTGCCAGATGCCCTGCCGAGTCCTGTTGAGAACGCTCATGCTCTAACACGCTGTTACGCCAGTCATCGAGCTCAGTCTGGCTGATTTCCGAAGTGATAAGGCGCTGACGTTCGCTTTCGATGATCTCGATAGCCCGTTCAAAGTCGTCCTTTGAGAGATAGGCAGACAGGCTAATATTCAGTGTATCGGGCGACACGGTTTGCCAATAGTAATCGGCGTCGACAACGGCACCCTCGGTTACTGGCAAGCGAGCCTGAACCCGGTCATACCATATATCCAGTGCTGCTTGCCAATGTTGCATTGCCAGCACGTCATCGACCGTTGTGGCAGATGGGCGAGCGATATAGTAGTCGAGGCTAACGTAGCCGCTGGCTTCGTAGGGGTCGGTCAGAATCAGCCGGTCTTTCATAGAGCCGGGATTGACTGAAAAGGAACCTGGGTCTGGACTGCGCTGAGTGTCTGCAGGGAAGTACTGCTGAACCAAATCTGACACGAGCTTTTCATCGACGTCACCTGCTACGACGATGGCCATGTTGTTGGCACGATACCAGCGTTGGTAAAACGTTTTCAAAGCATCGGAAGATGCAGATTCAATGCTGTGCTTTGTGCCAATGGGTAAGCGTTCAGCCAGTCTACTACCCGCTAGATAATTCCCCTCAATACGAGCGGCGACCCGGTCTGCTTCAGTCTCCGAAAGACGCCACTCCTCTATGATGACCGCCTTTTCTTTTTCTACTTCCTGTTCATTGAAGTCAATACGATACGCCCATTCGGCCAGTAGTTGGATGGCTGCCTCAAGACGCTCAGGATCAACCGCGTTTAAATACAGGTCGTAACTGGTGTGGTCGAAGGTGGTATAGGCGTTTGAATGATCGCCCAGACTCATTCCCAGGTTTTCCAACTGAGTCCGGATGGCATTGCCCGGAAAGGCCTCGGTACCGTTAAACGCCATATGCTCAACAAAATGCGCATAACCCAGCTCGGACTCTTCTTCCTGCAGACTACCGGCCTTTACCAGAAGACTGATGGATGCTTCGTTGTTGGAGTGGCTGTTGCTGTTGGGCCAGATATACAGTTCAGGCAGGCCCGGATTAGTCATTGTGACGGGGTGAGGGACTAAGGGCGTCTGGGCACAACCGGTGAGCGCCACCAGAACCAATAAGACAGTTGCAATCCCTGTTCTTTTAATATCCATTATGTCGTTTTCTCCTTCGTTGGATATTGCTGGTTTATGGATAGGGTTGGACGGTCTGTGTCGGCACGGTCTTTTGCGATACCGTAGACCATCAGATAAAACGGAGCAGTAAACAGGTGGTGAATCTCCATCCAGGCATGTTCAAAACCGTCATCAAACTCGATACTTTCACCATAGAAAAGCCGGTTCATATATAGCCAGAGGGCATTGACATCACTCACTGACTTTGTGTCTTGCCTGTGCAGTGCCAGCTCGAAACTGTGCACCATTCGATGTCTGTGATTCATTTCGATGCGTTGGGCTTGCTTGAAGGCGTTAAGCGCGCATAATAGTTCCGGGCGCTCTATTTCAAGGCTGTCCAGATAGGCGTTTTCGAAATCCAGCGCCCAGGTTTCACTGTCAACCTCCGTTAATGGAAGGCAGGCATAATCAGAGTGGCGATGCAGATATTGATGAATCGCATGCCCAAGTTCGTGAGCCAGTTTTACCGTTGATTCTAGGCTGCCATCGAAGTACAGCTGAACATGGCTTCCAAAGGGGGTGTCCAGGCAAAGGTCGGGAGAGTAGGAGTCCGGTAGCAGCCGAAGCCGACGGTTTGCCAGCACATCGTTAAACTCCCGTAAACATTCAGGGTGACATTGCCCGAAGGCGCGTCTGAGTACTCCTAAAGCATCGTCTGGCGTGAAGTGGATAGTTGAATATATTCTACTCTCAATGTCGCGTACGTCTGATAGAAGAGCCGTTTTTCTTCCGGTATTATCCAGTAGTCTTCTGAAATAGGCTTGGCTCTCAGCCTGGTATTTCACTGTAAAATCGGCCTGGTCTTTATGAAGGTGGTTATCACGCATTCGACAATCGTATGCCACTAATTCGGGATCAATCCGTGACCGCTGGGTAAGGGCGATAGAGCCATTCTCGATATCCGATTCGTATTGGTTTGCAATGAAGGCATAGTGTTGCTGAAGCTCCGGGGGCACACCCGGATTCGAAATAGCGTGAAGCCACTTCTTAACCAAAGAAGGGGTACGACTATTGTGTGAATTTAGAATGGTTATATAGTCAATGATCAATTGACCGAACTCATGGCTCTGACAGGCATACCAGTGATTGATGGCGGAGTCTTCATTGAAGACTTGCCCTGACCATTGCTTTAGATCAAATGCACAGTGTATTGCGTGCAGGGTTTGATCGATGCTCATCAACTCATGATGTAACGATAAAACGTCATCAAAGTACCGGAGCCCTTTTTCCACGGCCGCTCTAAGGTCTTTTACTTTCCGTTCAATGCATTCGCGATGCTCTTTCAGCTGGAACTGGGCCAGAACACGGTTGGCTGGCGTTAGGTTCCATTGAGCGTCGATCAACCATTCAGGCTGTGATGCCAGCGCTTCCATTGACATCAGTGCCTCAAAAAATAGCTGACAGAAAAAGTCGGCGAGTCCAGGCAGTATACCTCATGGAACCAACCCGCTGGCTGGATCAGCAGTTCGCCGGGATTCAGCACTGTTTCGATACCCCGTGCTTTAGCGAATTCGGGGAAGCGGTTATAGTCCGGCGCTTCCGGTTTCACCCAGCACGGCTGGTAGTTGTTATATGCCTTCATTGGATACAGATAGGGTGCTTGGTCCGGGGCGTACATGATGATCTTCTTGCGACCCATGACCTGATACAGGAATCCGTCCAATGGATCGTGGTGTAGGCTGCTGGCCGGCACATTCACCGGCACCGAACCGAGCCAGATTTGAGGGTCGATGTAGTCGTCCCACGTGAAGTGATTGGGCATGAAGTCTTTGTGCATCGGTTCCGGCAGGAAGCAGCCTTCGGTGTAGGACTTGGTATGGCCTTCGATGATCCGGTCGTTCTCCAGGTCCGCCGATCGCACCCGCTGAATGAACTCGGCCACGGTTTCTTTTCGCTCGGCCGAACGGACGCGCAATGGTACCTCGCCATAATCGGCTTCCAGTCGGCCGAGTGACCACTGGCCGTGGGGAACTCGCATGTCCAGGTCGGTCACGATCATGGGGCGACCGGCGGCGATGAATTCAAGAATCTCCAGTTCTGGCGGATTAACAACACGGGGGATCTCGGTCAGGGTGTAGGCGTCCGTTTCGAGCTGTTCAGCCAGTTCGAAACGCTCGCGTGTATCTTCGGAGGGCCGCAACAATGATTTGGCAATGTGGTTGATCAGATCCAGATCACCGTCAAGGTGTATGGTGCCTATGATTTCCGGATCTCTAAAGTCCACCTCGGTAATGCTGTTCACGATGCGATCCACTGTCTCCCGCGGCATTGTGAGGGTTGCCTCTGGCCGATCCATCCACTGATGTTGTACAGATAGGTTGCTGGGTGTGAAGCAAATGGAAATAGGGTGAGCCAGATCATAGTCTGGTATGTTTAGCTGTACCCGACCGGTTATGCCTTCCGGATTTTCAAACCCATCACGTACCAGTTGTGCCAAACTGTCTATCACCTTTGGTTGGGCTACGTCGGCTGGGTGATTTGCCAATGTCATTGTGATCTCCTTGTCATTGCAAACGGCTGTTAGCCTTCCTTTTTAGTGCAGTTGGTTTAGCCAATCCCATTGGCGATAATATCCAAGCTCAATCAGATCACGAGCAAGCTCGAGCTGAGTAGTCAGAGCTTCCATTTCTCGATCCAATAGGGCTTTCTGCCGATCTTGTACTGCGCTGTAGCTTGCCAGGCCTTCCCGATAACGTGCCAGTTCATAGTCGAGCGCTCGCTGGCTGAGTGCTTGACTCTGCGCGTGCAATGCAAGCTCGTTGAGGAGTGTTTCGGTATTCTCCAGACGTCGGGCTGTTTCCCAACGTAGCTGCTTTTCCATGTCTTCCACGTTCCAACGCGCAATGGTGGCATCCGCACGTCTGCGAGCTTGTTGTTCACGGGTGGGCAGGTCAAACAAGGCGTAATTGATCCGCAGCCCCCATGCCTGGTTTTCCTCATCCGGCAGTACATCCCGGTAGTTTTTCTCGTACCGGTAGTAGAAGCTCAGGTCTGGCCAACGGTCGCGTTGTGCTGCTCGTTGTTCAAGGGTTGCACTACGGAGTAGCAGTTGCTGTTGGCGGTATTCAGGGTGTCGATCTGCATTCGAATGATCGCTGAGTATTGGCAACAATAGGTCAATCAGCACTGAAATTGAGGGTTGTGACTGAACCCGAATATCGGTGTCGGTTACCCAGGGGAGGGATAGCTTGTCTCGGCTCTGTAGAAGAGAAAGCTGAGCATTGGCGACCACCTGCTCCTGGCGCAGAGCATCAAGCCGAGCCAGGTCCAAGTCTATTTCGAGGCTTCGTCCTTCGGTAACCAGCGTTTCGGTTAAGTCGGCCAAATAGAGGGTGTGTTCCAACTTCTCTTGTTGAATGTCGAGCCGGTCATGCGCTTCCTGAACTAACAGGTAGTCGAGCATTGCGTCACGTAGGAGGGTTAGACGGCTCAGTTCCCCTTCGGCTCTGTATTGCTCCCATTCCGTACGAGCCCGATGCAGCGGCAGGCGGTTGTAAAACACAGTGTTTTGTTTCAGCAGCGGTTGGGAGACCTCAACACTGAGGGTATGGGCTTGCAAGTCGTCTTCTGGAATACCCTGGCTGACTTTATCCAGTTGGCGCCCATATTGATGCTCCAACCCTAGAGTCACATCGGTGCCAACCCAGGAAGTCCAGGTTGTATCAAGGCCTGTGGTGACACCGCTTTGGACAGACCGGCTAGACAACGAGGGTTGTGTGGCCTCGGTTTCGTCTGTTATCTCGCTGTAGTCAGACCGGGCCGTGACTTGCGGCCAGTAATATCGTTCGCCCGCTGTGAGGCTCAGCGATTCGGCCGGAGCCCGGGCATCGTGTTCTCGCTGCACCTGATGGTATATCAGGGTCGCTTCGAGATAGGCGGTTAAATCCAGGGTATCAGTCACATCGGCCCATAACGGAAATGATGCCAAAAGCCACAGCAATATGCCGACAACACTCATCATTGGCTTCACGATGACGTGCTCCATTATGAAGGCTCGCTTAGGGCGGTGCGCAGGTGTTTGGTGAAAGGGTCGAACAGGTAATTGATAAGACGACGTTCGCCGGCCTTAATCTCTACACTCAGCTGCAGACCGGGCCGGAGAAAGGTTTCCGGATTAACGATGTCCATTTTGGTTATGATGCCGGTCATCCGGTAGAAGCGCTGGCCGTCTGCGCCATTGATCGACTCTGAGGATCGGGATACAAAGCCGACGGTGCCATGCAAACGTCCATGGTCATCCGGATTACTACCCATTGAACTGGCCCGAAACTCCATGCCGGGTTCTACCCAAATCGCGTAGTTGGAGGGTATTCGGATCTCGATTTCCAGATCGTCGCTGTCAAACAACGGACGCAGTTTCAGCAATGGGGCTCCGCCCTCCATTACCTCGTGTCGACCTCGGGCAAAAACCTGATCGACCACAGCGGGAAAAGGCGCGCGTACCGTCATGTCATCACGTTGACGCAATTGACTGCTTAGGCGGCTTTGGGTTTGGCGGTACTGATCCAGCTGATCATTCAGCCGCAGTAGGCGTTCCAGAATAAAGTCGTCTTTTAGCTTATCCCGCTCAACCGAGAGGCGGCTTTGTTCTGTTTGTACATTGCTACGCTCGGAACGCAGAGATTCCAGATTGGACCTTAGATCAAGTAAAGTCCGCTGTGCGGCATCGACGGCGCTTTGACTTTCGATGCCCTGATTGTGCAAGCGCTGCACCCGATCAAACTCCGCTTGCTCCATGTCGAGTGACTCTGCCAGCAGGTCAATTTGCCGGGAAAGGTTCGTCTGGCGAATATCCATCCCCGCCAGCGATTGATCCTGAGCGGCCAGTGAATGCTGCAGAGCGCGTTCCAGATAGCCCTGATACTCCAGACTATCCATGGGGTTGGGCACGGTTTCGAGGCTGCTGCTGAGGCTCGCCCGAGTAGTCGGTGCCAACCACGCCTGTATCTGATAAAAGTCACTCCATACCGCACGTGACAGCGTTGTCAGCTCCTGGCGAAGACGATCTACCTCTAGATCCATCAATTCGGTATCGAAACTCACCAACTCGGCACCCTGTTCAACTTTCATGCCCTCGGTTATATGAATGGTATCGATATACCCGGCCTGAGGGCTGCGCACTTCGAATAACTTGGCGCGAGCCTCCAGAATGCCCTGGGCAGGTACAATCTTATCGACCTTAAAGACAATCGCGCAGGTGACTGCTATAGCGACAACCAGCAGAATAAGAAAAGTCATAACCTTAAGGTCGATCGGCACATTAAACCGTTTACTGTACTCGGGGTTGTCGCTCAGCAGGTTGAGTGCATGAATCTCCTTGAAGCTATACTGCATCTGGAACCTCGACCACTGGCTTCTCAGGCAGAACTTCAGGGTGAAGTGATAGCCGGTCCAAGGCAGCATCACGTTTCATCATGGCATCCCACATCGCCTTATAGCTGTTGTCGCCAGCTAATAATTCGTCGTGCGTGCCCACGGCCTCAATCTGGCCCTGTTGCATCACCACAATACGGTCGCAATAAGACAGAGTGTTTAGCCGGTGAGCGATGATAATGCCGGTTTTGTTCTGGCAGGCCTGATAGATCGTATCTTTTATCTTCTCTTCCGTCTGGTTATCCAGCGCGCTGGTGGCCTCGTCGAACAGCAATATATCGCTGTTGCGCACCAGTGCCCTGGCAATGGCCAGCCGCTGGCGCTGCCCGCCCGAGAGGTTACCACCATCTTCACTCAGGTGGGTCAGGAACCTCTGCGGCATATCATCAACAAAGTTACTGCTGCCCGAAGCGTCCAGAGCGGTTTGTATATCGTCCACGTTAGAGTTAAGACGGCCGAGGTGAACATTTTCCAGGACGGACGTATTAAACAGAAAGCTGGTTTGTTGCACCGAAGAGATCCGGGCTCGTAGCACCTCGGGTGGGATCAGGTCGATATCGTAACCGTTGACTTTGATCTTACCGCGGGTGGGCTGGTAGAAACCGAGCAGAAGATTGGCCAGAGTAGACTTTCCCGACCCACTACCACCGACGATGCCCATGATCTCATTCGGCTGAATAGTCAGGGTTATGCCCTTCAATACGTAGTCATCGGCTTCCTGTGCGTCACCAGACGAGGGTGTGGGGTATCGGAACCAGACATCCTGGAATTCGATGGGGCCATTCAGATCCAATTCGTCCGCTTCAACTGGTAGAGCGATGGGTTCCGGTGGTAGAAGTTCCTCAAGACGTCGCTTGGCCAGTTTGAAAGTTTCCCAGCCACTGGCTGTCATTACCAATGATAAAAGAGGGTTCACCACGTTGCCAGCCATCATATTGAAGGCAATCAATTGACCGATAGTCATTTGGTTGGCAAATACTGCCTGGGCACCGAAAAAGATTACGGCGATTGTGATCAGTTGGCTCTGGAAGTTGACGATTCCCCGCACCACATGCCCCAACTTAGCGATATGGAAATCACCGTAGAGATTGGTTTCCAGACTGGTGTTGATACGATGTCGAAAATGGGACTCGTTGGCTAGCGACTTGATGGTTCGCATGCCCTTGACCATCTCGATTAGGGTCGATTGATAAGAAGCGTCATAGATATAGGCCTGGAGTACCCGATTTCGAAGAGGCTTTAGAGAAAGTCCAACGGTCAGAGCCATCACCAAGCCTATTCCAAGAACCATTAAAGATAGCATGGGGCTATAGAAGAACAGAAATGGCAGCACTACGAACAGTGATATTACTGAGACTATGGAAGCCAACAATTGGCGAACGAGAAAGTTTGAGGCTTCTTCGATTTGATCAATCAGTTTGGTCAGATCGCCGACTTTCTGACCATCGAAGAATGGAATATTCATGGAAAGTAGCCGGGAAAAGACTTCCTTGCCCAAGCCGTTTTGGTACTTGGCGAAAAGAACGCTTTCCTGATAGTCGTGGAAACACTGGAAAACGCTCGTGGCAATGGCTGCCAACAGTAATAGAATTACGATTACTATCAAAGAACCTTGAGCGGAGTAAGGGAGAATCTTGTCGGTGAAGGTTTGGAAGCCTAGTGGGGTTGCAATGCCAAGAAGGGCGATGACCATTGAGACGCCAACTATAACCTTAGCTGTTGATTTTTGGTTGAAAAAGTGGAAAAGAACATAGTTACCTGTTGATTTTTTCTTGCTTTTTTTCTTTTCCTCATTCGCATTTTTTTCTATTAGTAAACAGTTTGGTAAGAGTTCCAAATCTTCTGCTAGCTCCTTCATAGTGCCATTATACACTTCAGACTGTACATTAGGCCTAGTGTAAACAGATAGCTGGTACTGATCATTACAGTAATCCGTAATTAGGTATGCGCTTCCTTGCTTTGAAATTAGTATCCACTGTTGGCTATGTAAAAGACTTACTGGTACGGAGGATACATGACGCCACTGACACTGAAGTCCATCTAAACCATTTAGGTTTTCAATAATCAAACTGGAGGCTAAATGATCATCTATTGTAAAAGGTATCAGGGTCAGCCCGACTCGATGAGACACCTTTAGTTCCCGGAGGGCCTGATCAAACAGGTCTAAGCTGTTTGCTTGCAGTTTGGCTGGAGTTTTAATAGGTGTCATAATCTATGGCCTGATATTGATGTTCATGGTTATTGATGCATTGGCAAATCTAAGTGGCTGATCAATATTAAACATCCAGCACTCATTCATGACATGTTTCTTACAGCCACTTACGGAATTCTGTCGTATATTCTGGGATAGATTTTTTATCGATAGCTAGTTTTTAAAAAAGTTAAGAGCGGATTACCGCTTTTTACCCCTAGTTTTTCTCCATTAATTGCTAAAAGTCAGTCGCAATTTAGGTAGTTCAGGTAGAGATCTTTAGAAACTGTTATCTTATGACGTTGAACATGCACATTTTTGTTGTCTTTCCCTTTTTCGAATTACTTCTCAGGCATATAAACTAAAAGAGGCCAAACCATGAAAGTAACTAAGCCTCAGTGCCATGGTGGGTGGCTTGCAAACCAATTATCTGCTAGTAACAGTATCGTAATGCTTAAGGTATTTGAATAAAAATCAATTGATAATTATCCATGCAGTCAGATTGATTAGAAGAATTATTTCTGGTATTTTTGACATTAATATTCTCATTGGAATGGGGGTTTTGTTGTCTTTATAATGCTTTATTAAGCTATTTATACTCATTCCTTCATTGATAGTCAGTCTTGTTTTTGTGATATGAGCAGATAATGCTGAAATCATGGCTAGTCTTATAATGCTGTAAGCCACGAGAAGTATAGTTGCAGTCAGGCTTGTCATGCTGCCTCTCCTTGATTTGCGAGGTCAATTTGACCTCGCATCCACATTTTTAGTCTTTTTTCTGCCATCCGGAATAGCTGCTAATTGCCCAGCCTATTGTCTTAGTGGCGGCCTTGGTTGCAAAAGTACCTACACCACCTCCGATCAGCATGCCTGCATTAGAAACGTCTCTCGACGTTATTTCTCTTCGGTTACTCAACACGCCTGCACGATCGCTATTTCCCGGATCACTGCCACCGCCAGGGCCAAGAGTTTTTCTCCGTCTTTTACGACTGCCGCCACCGCCACCGCCACCAAAGGCGGCGCCAGTAGCCCCAGCGATAGAGTTGATTTGCTTATAAACCTTAGACATACTTATGTCTCCCTGTTGACTTTTACGTTTTGGGTTAGAAAGGGCCGCCTTGCGGCAGCATTCGGCGGGCACGGTTCTTGGTGGAGCGTGCTCGCTGAATTCCTGATCTGTCAGCCTACCTAGGCCCACAGTTTTTTATTCATGGCCTGTTGTTCGTTCGTGATTGTCTCTTTGAAACGAACGCCTTTCCAATAGTATATTTTTCGAACACTGCCATCCGGGTGTCGCCCTAAGCTGAATGCTCGATAATCCGGGAATACTTGGGTTCTCAGGTCGTTCAGTAGTTCTTTGCTGTGCCCCCAGGGTGCTACGAAGTCTGCAAACATCAGTTGGCCACCACTGTTCCACTGGTTTACGTCCAGCGGAGTGTTGTTGGCAAGTACCTGCTCTTTGGCGTCGTCGTCCAGCCAGGCCCAGGTGGCAAAGCCGACCGGGTTTTTATCTTCGTCAAAATAGAGTTTGCTTTGGCCGTGCAGCAGGGCGGGCACGATATCGGTATCTACACTCCAGAGCGGCCATTGGCTATGGTAGTCGGCGTGTTTCATCAACCACATCATCATGCCCAGGGCTTCGTGATAGCTAATGGTGTTGTAAGAGGCTTGTTCGTTTGATGTACTCATTACCAAATCCTCCGAACTGTATTGGATTCGGCATTAGGGTGAGGTGCCAGGAAAGCACTGTCGTAGCTACTCATCTCATGCTTGAGTGCTCGAAGCATATTGAGTGGGCTGGAAAACGGGCAGAGCAGGTCGAAGAACCACAGCTTGTCGCCAGGGGTCTCGTTAAAGAGTTGGGCAAGGTCTGTAGATGTGTTCCAGGTGTTAGCCAACAGAGAGTGATGAAGCGCCTCAGGAAGCTTAGCCCAGCTCACATAGCCATAAGGTCGACTGTTTTCATCGAAAAAAATCTTAGCATTGCCAGCATTTAACACGGGCATCAGTCGCTCAAGGGTGTCGCGCACGGAGCTGTCGATGTAGTGGCTGTGGTTCATGGCCAAGTCCGTTACCAGGCCTATGGCTTGGTGAGGCGAAAGTTGCCCGGAATCCGGCAGCACGCACGAGGCTAGGGGACTGTTGATGTTCAGTCTCATGAAGAAATCCTTCCTTCAAATTGTCATTGGCGCTTCAGCAAAAGCTGGGTCCCTACGCCGTTGTTGAGTCTCGATGTTTGACTCGATGAGTAGAGATTATTCTATGGTGTCTCATTTGAACAGCCATAAAAGTGACCATTTATTAATAAAATAGTGTCACGTTCCTAGTTCATTTTATTATTGTGATTGAGTTGGCTTTTAAAGCGGCAGGTACATCAATAGCTGCTTGTTGAGTCAAGTTACTCTGGGCGTAACCTCAATCCAGATAATACCTGCGGAGACGTTTTGCACCGGCTGGTTTTGTCGCGATAAGTGTAGCTCGCAAAGGTGCTGGGTGCCCTTCGATGGTTTGTGTTTGATCAGTTGGGCTTAGGTAATCAATCAGCGACTGGCCGGGTTTC
>ERZ1699650.178-NODE-178-length-15161-cov-21.102343_pt1 | contig 15161 bp, 16 predicted proteins | sample MGYA00581512_ERZ1699650 | MGnify/ENA primary metagenome ERZ1699650 (study PRJEB42348, sample SAMEA6618698) | metagenome | isolation source: Polyester-degrading enrichment culture growing on monomer terephthalic acid, Te | collected 2019-05-17 ... | reverse complement strand
CATGCAATCAATGAATGGGTGAGAGACACGTCCGTGTTAAAGGTCCCACGCTTGGGACCGTGGTTTTCATATTATATGAGACCGGACAAGAGACGAGGGATGAAGCAGGCCGTGCTAATCGTGCTTTGCAGCAGCGATTAACTCAGAGCTATTGGTCTTGCTTAGGCCTGTATCCACGCGGACCACGATTTTTCGCAGCTCTTGACTGATTGAGGATGCACTTCTTACCAACAATTGGCTATGCTTTTTTGTGAATGATCGGCTTTCCCAATCGAGACTATCTGGACATGCATTACCTGGCGGCCCTGGGTGTATTGCAGGCTCTATTCAGGCTGTATGACGCGGAAGGACCACTTACGGTTAATGAGCTCTACAGTACAGGGTCTGGCTATCGCCGTGCTCAACTGGGATTAGTGGCCGTGAACGGGCTGATTAAAAATCAACTCAGCGAGTTCCAGAGAAGCTCAAAACGACTCTCTGGCGCCCCGGCCGGCTATGCATTGGCTGCGAAAGGGCGCTTCCATCTGAATCGCTTAATGGCCCGAGAGGCACCTGATATTGATGACAGAGGCCATCTTTTACGATGGTTGACGTTACTAAGGAATAACGGGATCAACTCATTTGCGCAGCTGAGACTGTTGGTGCAGATTGATGAAACCCCTGGAGTGTGCGGAAAAGAGCTATTTACCTACCGGTCGGGTAGTAATAACGAGCAGATAGATCACTTTGTGGAACACGAGCTGGTGTCAGAGGTCCTTGTCGGCACGCGAAAGGAGAAGTACCCAGGCAAGCGGTGGGCAGTGCTAAGGGGGTACTTAAACAGACCGATTACATATGAGTTGCTATCTGGAACTTTTTCTCTGCATTCAGACTCTTTCAAGTCGAGACTTAATCAAACCTAGCCTCTTGATGCAGGTTCTAAGACATGGTTTTAAATAAAAAGGGAATATAAAAGGCCAAAGAGACTTCCCGTTAATTTTGGATAGCTTTAATGGGATTCGATAAATTCACTATTATGATACCTTATCCAGAAAACGCTTCAAATGTTCACTCGTGGGGTTGTTGAATATCTTATCTGGAGACCCGTATTCTTCAATTTCTCCTTGGTGTAGAAAGAGAACGTGGTCTGCTACATGCCGCGCAAAATCCATTTCATGCGTGACCAGGATCATAGTCGTGCCTTCCTCGGCGAGTTTCTTCATCGTGTTCAAAACGTCGCCAACTAATTCAGGATCCAACGCTGATGTGGGTTCGTCAAAGAGTAGAATATCAGGTTCCATTGCTAGCGCTCTAGCAATCGCGACCCTCTGCTGTTGACCGCCTGAAAGATGAGCCGGGTAGTAATTATGAAAAGTATCATCGAAGCCGGCGCGCTTCAGACATGACTGGGCTACGTTAACAGCAACCTTTTCTGTCCGTCGCAGCACATGCTGTTGAGCTAACACAACATTTTCTAAAACTGTCATATGAGGCCAAAGGTTAAAGTTCTGAAAGACCATTGAAAGTCTGCTACGTAACCAGCGCAGCTGACCATTGTTGCGAACAGTAAGCTCATCATTGTCACCACGCACCAATTCAATAGACTGATCGTTCAGGAACATGCAACCTTTGTTTGGTCTCTCCAGGAAATTCAAGCATCGAAGGAATGTGCTTTTACCAGAACCAGAAGAACCAATTAGGCAGATAATATCGGACTTCTTTGCGGACAAAGACACATTTCGAAGAACCTGATGCTGGCCAAATGATTTGCTCAGGCCAGTTACTCTCAATATCTCAGTCATATGCTAGCTAACCTATCAGGGTTTGTCTTGGTACTTGTTTCCATGGGCCTTAAATGAGCCAGCCAGCGCTTCTCCGCGCGATTGAAGAGTGCTACCAGTATGAAAGACAAAGCGAGGTATATTAGCGCGGCAGTACCAAAAGCAGCAAAGGACTGATAAGTAGCTGAGTTTGCATCACGTGCTACTTTTAATATATCAGGTACCGTAACCGTAAAAACGAGGGAGGTAGCGTGTAGGACCAGGATGACCTCGTTGCTGTAGGCCGGCAAGGCTTGTCGTAGTGCAGCGGGCAATACGATACACCGATACAGCTTGTAGCCAGAAAACCCATAGGCTTTGGCAGCTTCGATTTCGCCGTGGGGTAGAGAGCGAATAGCACCGGCGAAAATTTCGATGGTGTAGGCGGTAGTATTGAGTACCAGCGCCAGTAGTGCACACCGGTAGCCGCTGCTAAAAAACCAGTCAAGAAAATCACTTTCCCGGACAAACCCCAGGGTGTATATGCCGGTGTAGATAACCAACAATTGGACGAAGAATGGCGTGCCCCGGAAGACATACGAGAATAACCAGATTGGAAGCGCAATAAAACGATTTTTAGATAATCGGCCTACAGCCAGGGGGATGGATAGAATGAACCCGAAGACCAGTGTTATGACCAGTAGAAACAAGGTAACTGCGATACCAGTAAACTGATACCCATCAGTCCACAAGAATGCCTGACCATACTCTTTAATTATATCAATCATATCGAATACTGCTTTATGCCAATAGAGTAGCGACGCTCAAGATACCGGAGCAATAGGTTTGATATCGTCGTTAACATGAGGTAAATAGCCGCAGCTAACAGTGAAAAGGTCAAAAACTGATAGGTCGCCTTACCGGCAGCCTGGGTGGCGTGTACCAGATCAGCCAAACCTATGATCGAAACCAAAGCTGTTGCCTTAAGCGTGATTTGCCAGTTGTTGCCGATCCCAGGTAGAGCATGGCGCATCATTTGGGGAAAGAGAATTAGCCGAAATACTTGCCATGGGCTGAAACCGAATGCCAAACCAGATTCGAGTTGTCCCTTGGGTACCATCATAAAGGCACCACGGAAAGTTTCGGCGAAGTAGGCCCCGTATATAAAACCAAGCGTTAGCACCCCTGCGGAAAAGGGATCAATGTTAACGATCTCAGTTTGTAGTAATCCCGTGACTTCGTTAAATAGACTTTGAATGCCATAGAAAATGAGTAGCATCAGAACCAGATCAGGGACACCACGGATGAGTGTGGTATATAGGGAGGCGAGCATCCTTGCCCAACCGGGAGCAAATAGCTTGCAGCAGGCTACACCAAGTCCGATTCCAATGGCGATTGTGACCGATAAAACCGCCAGGTTTATGGTCGTCAACGTGCCCTGTAGTATGACTGTGCCGTAGCCGTACAACATTAGCTAGTTCTCCCGGAATATACTGATACCACTAGTGTTAGTCGAAGCTATAAACGTCGAAATCAAAATATTTCGATGCCAATTCATCATAGGTTCCGTCTTCACGAATTGCGGAAATCGCAGTGTTGATGCGTTCTCTTAGTTCGGTGTTTTCCTTGCGTAAGCCAATACCGGTACCTGGCCCAAAGATCTCCTCGTCATAAACACGATCCCCTACGAACTCAAATCCGGCTCCCTGGGGTTTGTCAAGAAAGGCCTGCTGCAGCACAACGCCATCATCCAATACGGCGTCTAGCCGACCGAAAACCAGGTCGGTGTATGCCTGTTCTGAGTCTTCATAAGAAGTAATCCGCACGCCTTCAGGCTGCCAATACTCCTTGGCGTAGGTTTCAAATACTGACCCCTGGATCACCCCTACCTCATTCCCGGCCAGATCCTCAGGGTTGTCCGTCAATGAAGAGCCTTTTTCAGCAACCAGAAATCCGGGGGTGTTGTATAGCATGCTGCTGAATGCGATTTCCTGCTTGCGTTGCTCGGTAATTGAAAGAGCAGACAAAATGGCATCGAATTTCTGTACTTTTAAGGCTGGAATCATGCCGTCGAAGCTGTTTTCTACCCAGACGCACTCCACGTCAAGCTCGTCGCAGATGGCCTCTCCCAAATCGATGTCGAAGCCACCCAGGCTGCCATCAGGATTCTTATATTCAAAAGGGGGGTAGTTTGCGTCTACTCCAAACCGCAGTGTTTCCCCAATAGCATATGAAGACAGTAGTAGTGAACCTGCGAGAGTCATCATTTTGATTGTTTTGTTTGCAAGCATTGTCATTCTCCTCGGTTGAAATTTTCAGATGGATTTTTCGCCTCTGAATTCTTTGGTGAGTCTTTCATGAAATTCTGGCGATATTGAAAAGCGGTGCCCGAAACCCCCTTCTTCGCGACAAACCTGAGCTGCGTATACGGCCCCTTCGGACAAGCACTGGTCGAGTGTCTTACCGGCCAGGCTTGCCGTTAGATAAGCGGCGATGAAACCATCGCCTGCAGCCATTGTGTCTACAACTGTGGTTTCTACTGCAGGCTGTTTGGCGCTAATTTCGGTCGTAAAGGCCATTGAGCCTTGCCCGGCTCGTGTCATTACAACCTGGTGGGCGCCCAGATCAAGGCATCTCTGTGCAAGCAGCTGACACTCGAGTTCTGATTGATCGCTTGCCGAGATGAATAGGATGTCGACATAAGGGCAAACGGCATGTAATTGCCTGTCAGTCCAGTCATCTGAAATGTCATAACTCAGCTTCTTGCAAGCTCCGTGTAGCTCTGGAAGGCGCTGGTCTAGCCCGCTATAAGTACTGGTATGGACAGCGTCGAACTGCGATATATATGTTTGAATAGCGGGAGAAAGCTCCAATCGCTTGCAAACACCGGCGTCGCTGCCCAAGAAGCGCCTGTCACCATGATTGTTTTCGACACAAGCCCATGCATTATTTCCTTTCACGGTCTGGCATCGCGATACATCAACGGATTCTCGAGCTAGGCTGGCAAGTAGACGCTCCCCGTGGATGTCATCACCAACGGCACCTAAATAGGCTGAACGGGCTCCCAGTCGACTGCAGAAAACAGAGACATTGACGGCATTGCCACCTGGAAAGCCCAGAGCTTCATCAAGGTAAACATCGATAGTGTTATCGCCCAGGCCTAATACGCTAACCATCTCAGTACTCCAGTTTCCACATGTAACGACGTGTTGTTAGTGGTTGTTCGTTGAGTTCTGCCAGGTGCACCGCGATGCGTTCCGCCGCGAAGCCCACAATGTAAGGGGCGAGTATGGCTCTGACTGAAGAGGAAATGCCTTTCATTGGAAATGTTCTGGCGTCATATACTTCTGCTCGGCCGACAAAGCGCTTGCAAAAACGCTCCACCCGTTCCATCTGAGGTCGGCTAGGGTCTTCTCCCAAATACAATATGGCGGCGGTGGCGTCATCGAATGACTCGAATGGACCATGGAAAAACTCAGCCGCTTCCAGCGGGATGCTATGCAGCCATTGGCTCTCGGCTAGAATGCAAACACCAAGAACATACGCTGCTGTAAACATGGGCCCTGACGCCAGGTGATAGATGACTTTGTCATTCTTGATGGCATGCGCAATGTTTCGGGCACGCTCATCCTGTTCAATGGCGGCATCCGCCAAGGCTTCTGGTAGATGTTCAAGAGAGCTAAGAAGTTCTGATTCATGAGGCCATTTTTCGCGCTCGGCTAACAAGCCTCCGATCAGGGCCTGGAGCACCATGAAGCAGCCAAAATAGGCTTCTTCGGTAGGCCCCAGTAAGAATGTGTCGGAGACAGCTCTAGCCAGTGGCAAATCTTCAGTTTGGGTTACTGCGACGGTGAGGCAGGGCTTGCCTAGAAGGTATTCGGCTAATTCAACGGTTTCGCTAGTGGTACCGGACTTGGATGCCATGACTACCAGTGTTCTTTCATCCAAACGCGGAGGGGCCATCTGCATGAACTCGGCTGGAAAGTAACGACGGACTTCCAGGCTGTTGCTGAGATGTTCCACCCAGTACTGCAGCCCGAGCATTATCCGGTTGGGTGCACCACAACTGATGAAGTAGATGCGGTCTACCTGATGTGCCAGGTGACGACCGTGCTTTGCTGCTGGTACCAGTTGCGTAATGGATTCTGCCAAGGATCCGGTGAATTGCTCTCGGTGGAAGTACGTTGACATGCTGCCCTCTTAAACTATGAGTCACTGTTATTGATGCGAACGAAGTTATACCAAAAAAAACCACGCATCAAATAAAAATAGACCATAGACAGTGAAATTGTTATGATGGTCTAGTTATTTGCGGGTAAGCTTTTTTAGAAACGTGAGCATTGAAAGCCAGATAAATAGTGAATATATTGGAAAATAGGCGACTTTAGATGGAATAGTGAATGTTGTGCGCTTTTCCATGGCGCTATTGAATTTAGACCATTTCTTCGGTTAGGAACCAGCCATGTCATCGTCAACTATTAGTCACCGTCCTCATAAGAAGGCATATGAAGCGCTACTTGATCTTTTAGAGCAGCCAGATTTTGATCAGGGCTCCCAGCTACCTGCCGAACGGTCACTAGCGGAGAATTTGGGTGTTAGCAGGATGACACTTCGCAAAGCGATAGACGTGCTGATAGAAGAAGGTCGGCTGGAGAGGCGGCCTTATGCAGGCACCTTTGTAACCGGACCGACCATTGAGCGCCCTCTGACCCAGCCTATTACTCACGGGATCAGCAAAATCACTGAGTTGAATGGTGCCCAACCAGGTAGCAAGTTGCTTTATTTCGAGCAATCTGTTGCGAGCAAACAAACTGCTGCAATGCTACATATCGATCAAGGCAGTCCTTTACTGGTAATTCGCCGGTTGAGAACGGCTAATGGCCTGGCTTTTTGCTTGGAAACCAGCCACATACCCGCTAGTCGGGTCCCTGGTTTGGTGGCAGGTGACTTGGTAGAAGGGGGGTCACTCTACCAGTTGATGGCGAACCGCTATGATATTCATGTCGATGCAGACGATGGATCAATCCGCATGATGGCAGTGACGGATGATGAGGCTGACTTGCTGGGGATTGGGCATGGTACGTTTGGGTTGGTTTATCGTGGGGTGATATATGATAGCCACGGCGAGCCCATTGAATACCTCGTATCAATCAACCATCCACAGCGGGTAAGTTTCAAAGTTAGCAATGGCCGGCTCTCACACGAGGTCGCAGTGCGATAATGGCATGGTTGAGTCCAAGTCCGACAAATGTCTCGCTAAGTTATTGATTTTGGGTCGCAGACACTGAATTCAGAAAAGCGTATTAGAAAGTGTTGAACCTCTACAGGCCACGATTGGTGGTCACCGACAGCGTACATGTCATTTATGTCATTTTTTGGAGGGAAATCTCCAGCCCCCCTCATTGGTTTGCCAAAGGGTGCTTCTTACGGTAGTGACGGCCTCTTCACAGTGAAGGCTCCATACTCGCTTCATCAAACCCATGAAATTGGAGTTTCTTTTTTAAAACAGTGAGTTATGTAACTTTTTCCGATTTTTTTAGTTGTATGACAGCCCTCGAATACAGTAAGACTCGCTTACTGGTTACAGAATAAAACCATCAAGACGTATTGACACGTCATATTTTGTTGCTTAGTCTGCACCTAGCTTCGAAGCAAAAAAATTTTGATAATTAATATGACGTTATAATACGTCCTTTCTTGGAGTCACCATGAAGACATCTGACATTGACCAGCAAATCGAGAGTGCTATTAGCGCCGTCATGAAGGTAAATGGGTTGAAGGACATCTATTTTGTGGCTTGTGGCGGGTCCCTGGCCCTTATGATGCCCAATAAATACCTGATTGATCGGGAATCCAAGACTCTGTCTTCGGAAGTATACAACTCTGCGGAATTCGTACAGCGTGCCCCGGCCCGGCTTGGCTCGGACAGCCTGGTGGTTGTCTCCTCCATGGGTGGAACCACCCCGGAGACCGTTGAAGCTGCGGAATTTGCGCGTAAGCATGGCGCTCTTACCGTAGGTCTGACCACCGATCCCTCTTCACCCATGGGCCAGGCGGTCGACTATTGCATCGAGTATGAACTGTCACCCAGCCAGGCCAACGACAAAGCGGCCGCCTGTGTCTTCCTGAAGTTGCTGTTTCGGCTTCTGGCCGAGAAGGAAGGCAATGAAAAATACCAGCAAGTGGCGACGGGGGTCAGCAAGATTACTTCAGTCGTTGATTCCGTGGTGGCGTCCCACGCCGACAGGATTCGGGATTTTGGCCAGCAATACAAGCGTGAATCCGTCATTTATACCATGGCCAGCGGCTCGAACTACGGTCCGGCTTACTCCTTCGCGATTTGCATCCTGATGGAAATGCAGTGGATTCACTCTAACGCTATCCATGCAGGTGAATACTTCCATGGGCCGTTTGAAATTACAGACTTCGATACACCCATTATTACCCTGCTGGGCCTGGATGCCACCCGGCCGCAAGAGGAGCGGGCGTTGGCGTTCAGCAGGAAGTTCAGTGATCGGAACATCGTTTTAGACGCCAAGGAGTTCGATCTTTCCAGCCTACCCGAAGTTTCCCACGAGTACGTAACCCAAATCATTTTCGGGTATCTGTTGCGGGCCTATGCCAATCGTCTGGCTGAGGACAAGGGCCACCCGCTCACCGTTCGTCGATACATGTGGAAGATGGACTACTAAGAATCTCGGACTGCCGGGCACAGCCCGGCATGAGATACTAAAAATACAAATCAATGAGAGGATAGCAGGATGTCTAACAAAAAAACGTCAATTAATATTATTCTAGCTGCCACAACTTTAGTCACGGGTATCGCCAGTGCCGAAGACATCGAGCTGGACCTGTTCCATAGATGGCCTAACGAGCCAATCCGGTCGTTTATCGCTGACCGGGTTGCTGAATTTGAACGTCAGAATCCCGGCATTACAGTCAACATTGACCAAGTGTTGAATGACTCCTACAAAGACAAGCTTCGGGTCATATTGGGCAGCTCCAATGCGCCCGATGTGTTTTTCTCATGGAGTGGTGAATTTGGAAATAATCTGGTAAGAAACGGAACTGTGCGGAGCCTGGAAGGGTTTCTGGAGGAAGATCAACAATGGTTGGAGGACAACATCCTCCTGTCCCAGGTCGATCCATTTGAATACGAAGGCGAGGTGTATGGACTGCCTTGGCAGATGAACGGAAAGGCGCTGTTCTATAATTTGGATGCCTTTAACGATGTAGGGCTGGATCTTCCGGATACTTATCAGGACATTCTGGCTTCCTGTGATACCTTCCGGGAAAACGGCTACATCCCGGTTGTATTCAGTTCTAAGGAACATTGGGCGATCAGCCACTGGGTTGGCACGTTCAACGAGCGACTGGTTAGCCCATCTGTGATCGAAACGGATTACCAGCGCGAGTCGGGCCGTTTCACAGACCCGGGCTATGTCCGGGCGCTTGAAGAATTGGAGCACATGGTCACCCAGTGTGCCAACGACTTCCCCAACGCGACGGATCACTCTACCGAACGCAGTATGTTTATCGCCGGGCGGGCAGCGATGAACTTCCTGGAATACGGTGAGATACGCTATCTCGAAGAGGACGCGGACTTTGCATGGGATTCGACAAATTTCCCGCCGTTTGAAGACGGAAAAGGCAACCAGAACACCATGCAGGGTGCACCTGAAGGCTACATGATTGCCGAGAAGTCTGAGCATCCGGAAGCGGCATATAAGCTCGTCAAGTTCCTGACTTCCGGTGAAACCGCGCGCCAGTCTACCGCCGTTACCGGTTTCATCAGTCCTGCAGTTGGAGCCGTAACGCCAGAGACCGCGAGTGAAAATCAGGTCGCAGCCGCGGAACAGATCGCGGAAGCGGACGGCATGCATCTGTGGCTAGACAACGCTCTGGACATTCGCATCGTCAACACCTATATGAATGGTGTCCAGTTGATGCTTGATGGCCAAATGACTCCGTCTGAAGTCATGGCCGATGTTCAGGAGGCAGCCGCCGAAGTTCGGGAAGTTGCTTCAAGATAATGCAGTAGAACCTGACTGGCCTTCTTTGGCCAGCCAGGTACATTGAAGCCGGAGAAGCACATCATGAATATTGCCAGAAAATATGGTTCTCTTATCTACGTGGTTCCTGCTGCATTGATCACCACGGTCTTTGTATATTACCCACTGTTGCTCAACTTTATTTACAGTTTCTATGAGTTTTCGGCAATATCGCCGGGGAAGGTGTTTGTTGGCTGGTCCAACTTCAAGGAATTGTTGCATGATGAGGCGGCGCTAATCTCGCTGCTCAATAATGTAAAATACATTCTAATATCAGTTTTCTTTCAGGTGATTCTGAGTTTCATCATCGCTGCAATCCTTGAGGACCGGTTTTTCAGGAAGGTATCGCCCTTTCTCCGGGTTCTCTACTTTGTCCCTGTCCTTCTGTCTGTCACGATCGTTGCCTTTATCTTCCAGTTCTTTTATGACCCGGTAAACGGCCTGATCAACCAGTCACTGGCTGCCGTCGGCCTGGACAGTTGGCGTCAGCCATGGTTGGGCAGTTCGGACACTGCCATATACGCAGTGATAGCGATATCGCAGTGGCAGAGCATGGGTTATACGGCGCTGCTGTTTATCGTATCCCTGCAAACGATCCCCAAGGACCTGTATGAAGCATCGTCCCTGGAGGGCGCCTCCAAAGTTCAACAGTTTTTTCATATAACGGTGCCCCAATCGAAGGAAATAATTCTGGTTGTATTGATTGTCACCGTTGCCCAGTCATTCACGGTGTTCGGCGAACCTTATATCCTGACCGGCGGTGGTCCCGGCTATTCCAGTTCCGTATTGGCTACCTATCTTTATGAGAATGCGTTCAATCAGGACCGCATGGGCTACGCCTCCAGTATCGCCGTTGTCGTATTCTTCCTGACAATGGCCGTTCTCGCGGTTCAGCTTAAAATATCCAAGACGGGAGAGCGGTCATAATGAATTTCCAGCTCGATACCATAAAATCGGACAAGAACGTGCCACGCCCTGACTCGCATGTCGACGACGGTCGTTTCAGTCTGAACGGCTTGCTGTCAAGGGCGGGCTATACGGCTACTTCGTTTTTCCTGGTGTTATATGCAATCGTGGTCATATACCCGTTGTTCTGGACGATTATTAACTCACTTAAATCGACTCAGGAAATCTATACCTCTAGCTGGTCATTGCCTACCACATGGGAGTTCGGCAACTACGTCGAAGCCTGGAATGGTGGGGTATCCAGCTACTTTCTGAACAGCTTTATTGTATCCACCAGTTCGGTCCTGATAACGATCTATGTCTCTGCTCTATGTGCCTACGGGCTGCTGAAGTACCGGGGCAAGGGCGCGAATGCATTACTACTATTCCTGATCGGCGGACTCCTGGTATCTCCCGAAGTTAGTGTGGTACCACTCTACGAGTTGATGCAGGTCACTCGTTTTCACGATACCTACCTGGCGTTGATCGTGCCCTACGTGGCCTATCGACTGCCCATCACTATCCTGCTGATTCGCGCCTACTTTTTGACCATTCCAAAGGATCTGGACGAAGCGGCCTATATTGATGGTTACAACTCAATGCAGATTTTCCACAAGATCTATCTGCCGCTGAGCAAAACTATTCTGATTACCGCCGGGGTACTGACCGCTTACTATACTTGGAACGAGTTCCTATTCGCGATCATCTTTATCGACTCCGATAGCCTGAAAACCATTCCTTCTGGATTGATGGCCTTTAGAGACGCGCTGCAAACGAATTGGGGCGTACTGTTGGCTGGTTTGGTTATTTCGGCAACACCATTGATAGTTGCGTTTATGTTTTTACAAAGAAGCTTTATCAGGGGCATGGTTTCCGGGTCTGTTAAAGGTTGATTGATTGTTGAATGATTAAAATTGGTACTAATATGAACCTTAATTACTCTCTTGTGGCCATTGGTGACAATGTGGTCGATAACTATATGGATCGTGGTGAGTTTTATCCCGGTGGCAACGCTGTCAATGTTGCGGTGCTAACCCGGCGCTATGGCTTATCGAAGACTGCCTATATCGGGATTTTCGGAAATGATTCAGCCGGTGATCACGTCAAGGCGTCGCTCACCGAAGAAGGTGTAAATATCGATTATGTCAGAACGGCGATTGGTGAAAACGGTAAGGCGTATGTTACATTGAATGACGATGGAGACCGGGTGTTCGGAGAGTCCAACAAGGGTGGCGTGCAGTCCCGGTTAAAATTGAATTTTCACCCCAGCGATCTGGAATTCATTGCCGGCTTTGACCTGGTTCATACCAGCATATACAGCTATATCAACGACGACCTTCCTTTGTTAGTTCAATATGCGGATGTATCATACGATTTCTCCGTCAACCGAAAAGAAGAGATACTGAACGCGGTTTGCCCCTATGTTAAGTACGCGTTTTTCTCTTGTTCTGATTTAAACCATCATGAAGCAGTGGCGTTCGGTGAGCATGTGCACTCGATGGGCCCTCGCCATGTGCTGATAACACGGGGGGAGCAAGGCGCGATATACGTGGGCGATCTCGGGATCCATAGCCAGGACATCACTCCCGTTCGCGCTGTCGACACCCTGGGTGCCGGTGACTCCTATATTTCGGGGTTCCTGGTGTCAATGGCAGCAGGGGAGAGCCTGTCGGATTGCATGCAGGCGGGTGCCGCCGCTGCTGCCGAGACGTGTATGCGGTTTGGCGCCTATGGTTATGCAAATCAAATAGGTTGACCGGTAAATCGGATTCAGAGCCTGGTAGTCAGGGGCTACATGCTTAACTTCAGGGAGACCCGGCTGGCGGGTGTGAGCAGTATGGATCGATGCAGCGGCTTGTCTTCATCAAGGACGATCTTTTCCATCTTGAACAAAGGCTCGGTCATTTCGCACTCAAGTAGGCCACATTGTTCTTCACTGGGTGTCGTAATGGTAATTGTCCTGTCAGCATGCAGGGGTATAAAGCCGTAGCGTTCCCGGATAACTTTGTAGAGCGAATCATCTTCTTTTAACCAATCGAACAGCCCCGGAAACAGAGCCGCCGAGAAATAGGATGTGTCGAGATTGAATGGGTCGTCATCGAGATAGTGTAGCCGTGTCAGCTTCAATACCTGGACTCCCGGCTCAAGTTGCAGGAGTTTCTTGGTGGGCGCATCCGGTGTAACAATTTTCTCCTCAATAATGTGATGGCTAACCTTTATGCCCTTCTTGCTGAAGGCCTCGGTAAAACCATTTAGGTTAACCAGCTCCTGTTCAAAACGTTTGTGCCGGACAAAGGTTCCCTTGCCATGCACTTTCTCCAGGTAGCCGTCAGCCACCAACTCGTTGATGGCTCGCCTGACCGTGATTCGGCTGACATCGTATTCTAGACACAACTTGGCTTCCGAAGGCAAAGCGGCGCCATAAGAGTATATACCGTCGTATATGCTGGCTCTTATATGGCGAGCGATCTTCTCGTACGCTGGTACGGACCCAGAATTAGAAATCTTCAATTGAATATAGCTCCCTTCATGAAATGATGTATGAGATTATATGACGTCATTATATACAGACACATTGCCCCGGGAAAGCGAGGGCCTAGCCTACAAAGATAATGACAATCTAAGGAAGGGAAACTCCCAGTACATGAGCATTGTGTAGAGTTCGACAAGCCTAGCCTAACATCGTTCCAATGTCGTGCGTAGACTATTTTGCTAGTGAAAGAAACCTAAGGTGTACTTTGCGCATACCACTTTCTTCGGTTTGAGAGAGCCAGCAAAAAAGCTGGTTTATGTACCCTTAAAGGGTTTTGAGGGATTTGACTCCAAATCGGACAAATGGCTCGCTAATCACTGAATTACGTTAAGTGCACTAAAGGCATTTAACTTCTATAGACTATGATTGATGGTCACTCATAGGGCAATCGCCCCAGAAATTGAGGGAGCGCAATAGTAGAATCTCGCATTCCCCATAGGGGAAATAGATTCATCAAAAAGTCCCGTTTTACCGACACCCTGGCGCGCTAAGTCGGCGGTTAGGACGCCTATATGGTCAAATGCATAAAAGAGCTTGAAGGTGAGAATTGAGGACTGTAGGAGGTGTACGGCGAAGTACGACTCAAATCCGAATCGTGCAAGGAGCTCTTGGGTGAAAGTGGCAATGCCAACTCGCTCACCAGCAGGTGTTATTATTCAGGTTAGACCTTCAGACACGATACCGACCTGCTTTACCTCCTCCGGGTAGGCCACGCGCTTGTGCAGGCGGACCGCCTGGCTTTTGTTGCCTTTGAAAGTGCTTGCTCGCCCCAATTCTCAATCACCTCGAAGGTTTGTCCTATGCTAAGACTGACCATGGGATATGTCGATGGTATACCTTCTTTTTGTTGCTAAGTTATAGCAGGGTAACCGCAAGTCATTCATCGGTTTAGGGTCGCCAGAATGACAAGTTTCGGCCACGTAGTTCCGGCAGCTAGGCAAGGACCTTCAGGCACTGATCGATAAGCTCGGAATGTCGATTATCGAGCTTGCCGTTCAGCCAGCCCCGGTGTATTTCGTCCTCACGGGCTCGGACGACTCCTTACCAGACAGACGGGATGCCCCAGATCGTTACTTGAGCCTGTCAAACCTGCAACTCCCAGTAAGATGTGCAGGGTGTAATTGATTAACTTGAGAAAACTAAACTTCCCGACCAACAGGTTTTATTGGGGAGTCTAAGCCTTCCAGCTCTTCAATAGAGGGTAGTCCACCCTCGGGGACTTGAGCCATTAGCTCCGCGAGGCTGGGTGATCTATTCGAACTAAGATGCAAGTTAACTCCTTCTACTGTCAGGTTCAGTTCTTCACCGACAGCCCACTGAGTCTTTAGGAGCAGGTCAGCAGGCAGTGTAATAACTCGCAAGTCTCCAGTTTTTTGTATTTTGGTTGTCCATTGCGACATGGTCAGCTCTCTATAGTGTCTATTCTATATAAGTTAGCACTCACTTCTTACCTGTACAGCAGTTATTGCCACCAGACCAGATTGACCAGCTTGCCATAAAAGGGAGCCTGCGATGTGGGGTCCGTAGCAGTCTGACTAATACTAAACAGTGTTAGATTTATTTTCGGGCAGTTTTTGGTAATAGCGTATATCTAGGCCACATGCTGTAGCCCGGTACTGATGGATGTGGAGCTTGTAGTTGATTGATGAGGTGTTCTGTGTGTTCTCGGTCGCATGATTCAGGCGTACTGGGAATTGTTGCAAAGGCTCGGACCTCGAACAGCGGTTCATGAAAATCAACTTGGCATAGCTCGGTAATTCACTACAATGCTGTTTATTTATCCAGTAGTAGATTATGAAAGCCACTATACAGTCATTGGCACCGCTCTTGGTAGCAGACTCCGTGCCGTACTTCACAGACCCGGTCCAGGCGGGCTTTCCGAGCCCGGCCCGG
>ERZ1699650.177-NODE-177-length-15215-cov-11.130541_pt1 | contig 15215 bp, 12 predicted proteins | sample MGYA00581512_ERZ1699650 | MGnify/ENA primary metagenome ERZ1699650 (study PRJEB42348, sample SAMEA6618698) | metagenome | isolation source: Polyester-degrading enrichment culture growing on monomer terephthalic acid, Te | collected 2019-05-17 ... | reverse complement strand
TGGCCACCGCGGTGTGATAGGCCAGCAGCTGCGCCGGGATGGCATAGAGGATCGGCGCCACAAGCTCCGGCACTGCCGGCAGCACGAGGCTGTGCCAGACGTCGTCGGAAGCCTCGGCATGGCCCTTGGCATCGGTGATCAGCACCACCTTGCCCTGGCGCGCCACGACCTCCTGCATGTTGGACACGGTCTTGTCGAACAGCCGGTCACGCGGGGCCATGACCACCACCGGAACCGTGTTGTCGATCAGCGCAATGGGCCCATGCTTGAGTTCGCCCGATGCATAGGCTTCGGCGTGGATATAGCTGATTTCCTTGAGTTTCAGCGCGCCTTCCAGCGCCAGAGGATACATCATGCCACGGCCCAGGAACAGCACGTCGGTGGCCTTGGCCAGGTCGGCCGAGATCGACTTGAGCGCATCGCTCTGGGTCAGCGCATCGTTGATCTGGCCGGGCAGTGCGCGCAGGGCCGATACCTTGTCCTCAAGCGCGTCATCGTCGATCTCGCCCCGGTCGTGCGCGGCCTTGAGCGCCAGGAGCAGCAGCACCGTCAACTGGCAGGTAAAGGCCTTGGTCGAGGCAACGCCGATCTCGACCCCGGCATGGATCGGCAGGGCCACGTCGCTTTCGCGGGCGATGGAGCTTTCGGGCACGTTGACCACCGACAGCACATGCGCGGCCTTGCCGGACATGTAGCGCAGGGCGGCCAGGGTGTCGGCGGTTTCGCCCGACTGGCTGACGAAAAGCGCGGCGGTGTTGGCGGATACCGGCGGTTCGCGGTAGCGGAATTCCGAGGCGATATCGACCTCGACCGGCAGGCGGGCCACCTGTTCAAACCAGTATTTCGCCGTCAGGCAGGCATAAAAGGCGGTGCCGCAGGCCACCATCGTCAACTGGTTGACCTTGGAGAAGTCGGGCAGGTTTTCGGGCCAGTTCAGCGATTGGCCCTCTTCGTCCAGGTAGCGGGTGATCGCGGTCTGGATCACCGCCGGCTGCTCGGCGATTTCCTTGGCCATGTAATGGGTGAACCCGGCCTTGTCGACCTGGGTCGCCTCAAGCGACACGGTGCGCGCGGGGCGGGTGACGGGGCGGCCCTTCTCGTCGTGGATTTCCAGCGTGGTGCGGGTGATGATGGCGCGGTCGCCTTCGTCGAGATAGGTGATCGTGTCGGTCAGCGGCGCCAGCGCAATGGCGTCGGATCCGACGTACATCTCACCCTTGCCGTGACCGATGGCCAGCGGAGAGCCCTTGCGCGCGGCAACCATCAGGTCCTCTTCTCCCTCGAACAGGAAGGCCAGCGCAAAGGCGCCCTCCAGCCGGTCGAGCGTGGCAAAGGCAGCCTCGACCGGCGGCAGGCCCTGGTTCATGTGGTGCTGGGTCAGCAGGGCGACGGTTTCAGTGTCGGTCTCGGTTTCGCAGGCGAGACCGGCAGCGGCGAGGTCTTCCCGCAACGCCCGAAAGTTCTCGATGATGCCGTTGTGGACGACGGCGACATCGCGCGCCCGGTGCGGGTGGGCATTGGTGACAGAGGGCCGGCCGTGGGTGGCCCAGCGGGTGTGGCCGATGCCGGACTTGCCGGCCAGCGGGTCGTGGACCAGGGTGTCGGACAGGTTGACCAACTTGCCGACGGCGCGGCGACGGTCAAGGCGGCCTTCCTGGATGGTGGCGATCCCGGCGCTGTCATAGCCGCGATATTCCAACCGTTTGAGCGCGTCGACAAGGATCGGCGCCGCCTCGTGGCCGCCAAGATACCCGACAATTCCACACATTATGACTTGCTCCCGGCCTGTTTGGCCTTTTTCGATTTCAACATTTCAAACAATTTTCGTGCCAGGCCCGGTTTGTTGACCTGCTCGGCCCGGGCCAGGGCCAGCGCGCCCTCGGGCACGTCCTTGGTGATCACTGCGCCGCTGGCGGTCATCGCCTCGTCGCCCACGGTGACCGGCGCCACCAGCATGGTGTTCGAGCCGATGAAGGCGCGCTTGCCGATCTCGGTGTGGTGCTTGAAGACGCCGTCGTAGTTGCAGGTGATCGTGCCCGCGCCGACGTTGGTCTTTTCGCCGATATGGGCGTCGCCGATGTAGGTCAGGTGATTGACCTTGGCGCCTTCGTCCAGCACCGCGTTCTTGATCTCGACGAAATTGCCGACGCGCACGTCCTCGGCCAGCTCGGCGCCGGGGCGCAGGCGGGCATAGGGCCCGACGATGCCGCCGCGCGAGACATGGCAGCCTTCGAGATGCGAGAAGGCGCGGATATGGGCGCCGTTCTCGATGGTGACGCCGGGGCCGAAGAAAACGTTGGGCTCGATCTCGCAATCGGGGCCGATGTAGGTGTCCATCGCGAAGAACACCGTTTCGGGCGCGGTCAGCGTGATGCCGCTTTCCAGCGCCTCGGCACGGGCGCGCAGCTGAAAGGCCGCCTCGGCCACCGCCAGGTCGGCGCGCGAATTGACGCCCATTGTCTCGGTCTCGTCACAGGCGACGGCGGTGGCCGACAACCCGGCCTCGCGCGCCAGGGCCACGATGTCGGTCAGGTAGTACTCACCCGAGGCATTGTCGTTGGTGACCTTGTCGAGCAGCGAAAACAGCGTCTCGGCGCTGGCCGAGATCACGCCGGAATTGCAGAAATCAATCGCCCGCTCGCGGATTGAGGCGTCCTTGAACTCGACGATCTTCTGCAGCTCTTCGCCATCCATCACCAGCCGGCCGTATTTGCCCGGGTCGGCGGCGTGAAAGCCCAGCACCACCACGTCATGGCTCTTGCGCGCTTCGGCCATCGCCTCAAGCGTTTCGGGGCGGATGAAAGGCGTGTCGCCATACAGCACGATGACATCGCCGCTGACACCTTCCAGCGCCGGGCGGGCCTGAAGCACCGCATGGCCGGTGCCAAGCTGCTCTTCCTGCAGGACGCAGGTGGCGGTCTCGTCAAAGTTGCGGGCGGCGGCGTCGACCTGCTCGGCGCCGTGTCCGGTGACAATCACCGTCCGTTCGGGCGACAGGGCCGCGCCCGAGGCCATCGCGTGGGCCAGGAGCGGGAAGCCGGCTACCTTGTGCAGGACCTTGGGCAGGTCGGACCGCATCCGCGTTCCCTTGCCGGCGGCCAGGATAATCAGGCTGGTGCTCATATCGGATTCTCTTTGTAATTGCCTCATGCCCGTTTTATCCGCTGGCCCGTGGGTCGCAAGGTTGCGTAACTCACTTTGGATTGCGGAGTGTGACAGGGGCCTGTTTCTTATGCGAACGGTGATTTTTGACCTCGACGGGACGCTGGCCGATACCAGCGGCGACCTGCTGGCCGCGGCCAATGCCTGTTTTCGGGCAATGGGGGCGGGCGAGGTGCTGTCCGCGACCCGCGACGCCGGTGTCGCGCTGCGCGGCGGGCGGGCGATGCTGCTGGCGGGCCTGACCCGGATGGGCCGGGACGCGGGCGGCGTGAGCGACGAGGTCGACCGCTGGTATCCGGTGCTGCTGGAGGAATATGCGGGCGCGCTGGACCGACACACGGTGCTGTACCCCGGCGCCGTGGCGGCGCTTGAGACCCTGCTGGCCGAGGATTTCCGCATCGGCGTCTGCACCAACAAGCCCGAGGGCCTGGCCCAGAAGCTGCTGGTCTCGCTTGGCGTGCGCGATCTCTTTGGCTCGCTTGTGGGGGCCGACACGCTGCCGGTGCGCAAGCCCGATCCTGCGCCTTATGCGGCCTCGGTCGAGCGGGCGGGCGGCACCGTGGCGCGGTCGATCCTGATCGGCGACAGCGATACCGACCGGGCCACCGCACGCGCCGCCGGGGTGGCCTCGGTGCTGGTGACATTCGGGCCCTCGGGCGAGGACATGGCCGCGCTGGAGCCCGAGGTGCTGCTGGAGCGTTACGCGGATCTGCCCGGCGTGGCGCGCGATCTGCTGGGCGCGGCCTGAAGCGTTTCGGGCAAACCTTGCATCCCCCAAACCCTGCCACGCCTTTGGCGCTCTCGGGCTATTGGGGATGCTTCATGGCTCAGGTATTCTCTGAAATGCCCTGGACGCAGGGGCGGTTGACCTCGGTTGCGGCAGGCGGCATGACTTTCGCATGAGCGAGCGTTTCACCGGCAGTTTCACCCAGCAGGAACCCATCCCCGAAGAGGGGATCGCAGCCGCCGTCGAGGTGCTGCGTTCGGGCCGTCTGCACCGTTACAACCTCGTGGGGGATGACCCCGGCGAGGTGTCGCTGCTGGAGCAGGAATTCGCCGACCTGGTGGGGGCGAAATACTGTGTTGCGGTGGCCTCGGGGGGCTATGCGCTTGGCGCGGCACTGCGCGCGGTGGGCGTCAAACCCGGCGACAAGGTGCTGACCAATGCCTTTACCCTGGCCCCGGTGCCGGGGGCGATTGCCTCGGTCGGGGCGGTGCCGGTCTTTGTCGGCGTGACGGAAGGGCTGGTGATCGACCTGGACGACCTTGCGGCCAAGGCAGCCAGCACGAACGGGGCGAATGTGCTCATGCTCAGCCACATGCGCGGGCATATCTGCGACATGGACCGGCTGATGGCGCTTTGTGCCGAACATGGCATCACGGTGATCGAGGATTGCGCCCATACAATGGGGGCGTCCTGGCGCGGGGTGCCCTCGGGCCGGCACGGGGTCATCGGCTGCTATTCCTGCCAGACCTACAAACATGTCAATTCCGGCGAGGGCGGCTTGCTGGTCACCGATGATGCCGAGGTCGCGGCGCGGGCGGTGATGCTCTCGGGGTCCTACATGCTGTATGAGCGCCACCTGGCAGCGCCAGCGCCGGAGGTTTTCGAGCAGGTGAAATACGTCACCCCGAATGTCTCGGGGCGGATGGATCACCTGCGCGCGGCGATCCTGCGGCCGCAATTGCGCGCCTTGCCCGAACAGGTGGCGCGCTGGAACGAACGCTACGCGGTGGTCGAGGCCGGGCTGGCCGACACCCCGGGGCTGACGGTCGTGAAACGGCGCGCGGGCGAAGCCTTTGTCGGGTCGTCGATCCAGGTGCTGCTGCTCGACTGGCCGGAGCAGGGGATTGCCGAGGTGCTGCGCCGCTGCGCCGCCCGCGGGGTGGAGCTGAAGTGGTTCGGCGGCGCCGAGCCGGTGGCCTTTACCTCGCGCTATGACAGCTGGCGCTACGCGCCCTGCGAACCGATGCCGGCAAGCGACCGGGTGCTGAAGGGCATTGTCGACATGCGGCTGCCGCTGACATTCTCGCTTGAGGATTGCGCCCTGATTGCGCGGATCATCCGGGCCGAGGTGTCTTCGGTCTTTCAGGCCGCCGACTGACGCCTGTCGCGGCACCGCTGCCAAATTGAGCGCTTCCGCGCGCTTTCATTCCGCAAATGACGATGTGACGCCCGGATCGGGCGGATGCTGCGCCGCCCTCGGCGCGGCCCGCATTTGTGTGGCCTCCACGCAAAGCTTGACCGATAGGGCGATTCGTGGCATTTATTGAACGCTCGTTCATTAATGGGAGAAAGAAGCGATGTTCAATGCGGTGATGGCATTTGACCTCGGAGAAGAGGTAAACGCGCTGCGCGATATGGTGCATCGCTGGGCGCAGGACCGTGTCCGGCCGATGGCGGCAGAGATCGACGCCAACAACGCCTTTCCCAACGAGCTGTGGACAGAGATGGGCGAGCTGGGTCTTCTGGGCGTGACGGTGCCCGAGGAATTCGGCGGCGCCGGGATGGGCTATCTCGCGCATGTGATCGCGGTCGAGGAAATCGCCCGGGCCTCGGCCTCTGTGTCGCTGTCCTATGGCGCGCATTCCAACCTTTGCGTGAACCAGATCAAGCTGAACGGCACCGATGCGCAGAAGGCGAAATACCTGCCGCGGCTGGTGTCGGGGGAACATGTCGGCGCGCTGGCCATGTCGGAAACCGGGGCCGGGTCGGACGTGGTGTCGATGAAGCTGCGCGCCGAAAAGCGAAACGACCATTACCGCCTGAACGGCAACAAGTTCTGGATCACCAACGGGCCGGATGCCGATACGCTGGTGGTCTATGCCAAGACCGACCCGGAGGCGGGATCGAAGGGCATCACTGCCTTCCTGGTCGAGAAGGACATGAAGGGGTTTTCCACCTCCAAGCATTTCGACAAGCTGGGGATGCGCGGATCGAACACCGCCGAGCTGATCTTCGAGGACGTGGAAGTGCCGTTCGAGAACATCCTGGGCGAAGAGGGCAAGGGCGTGCGCGTTCTGATGTCCGGTCTCGATTATGAGCGCGTGGTGCTGGCGGGCATCGGCACCGGCATCATGGCCGCCTGTCTGGACGAGATCATGCCCTACATGGCCGAGCGCAAGCAATTCGGCCAGCCGATCGGCAACTTCCAGCTGATGCAGGGCAAGATGGCGGACATGTATACCAAGATGAACTCGGCCCGGGCCTATGTCTACGAGGTTGCCAAGGCCTGTGACCGGGGTGAGGTGACGCGCCAGGATGCGGCGGCCTGCTGTCTGTATGCCAGCGAAGAGGCGATGGTCGTGGCGCATCAGGCGGTGCAGGCGATGGGCGGGGCCGGTTTCATGAACGAAACCCCGGTGAGCCGGATTTTCCGCGATGCCAAGCTGATGGAGATCGGCGCGGGCACCTCCGAGATCCGCCGCATGCTGATCGGGCGGGAAATGATGTCGAAAATGGGCTGAGGCGTTAAGCTGGGGGAGCGGGGCATCATTGCCCCGGGCAAGGGAGGCATCATGGCCGATTTCACCGGATTGCGACCCCCCGCAATGATTTCGGGCGCGCCGCATGGGATGCGGCGGCGCTTGCGGCGGGTTCTGACCTTGGCGCTTGGCCTTGTTGCCGGGGTGGTGCAGGCCCAGGACCTGCATCAAGACCTGCCGGATTTGCAGACCTGTCTCGACATCGAGGCGGATCGTTATGAATGGTCGCGGATCATTCACCGCAAGCGGTCGCTGGAGGCGGCGGATTTCGCGCTCTGGAACGTGCTGGGCGTGGAATATTGCGGCAATATCGCGATCACCCTGTGCGACCGCTCCGAGACGCCGATTGCCTGCCAGCAGGCGCTGATCACGCAGCAACTGGCGTTGCACGACAAGGTGCTGGCAAGCCTGCCGGCTCCGGACAGCCTTGCTGATGCGGGCGGGGAGGCGAGCCTGCCCTGGCGGCTTTACCCGGTGGCTTATGACCTGGCGCTGGGCACTTCGGCGGGGCCGGATTGCGAGGGATCGGAGGATCCGATCCTGACCTGGTGCGGAGCGCGCGAGGCCAACAACCGGCTGCAGAACGCGGTGCTGGCCTGGCAGGTGGGCCGCTACCTGGAAATCGCGCCGGGGGCGATTGCGGCGGGCTGGGCCCGGGTGCCGCCGCCGGTCCGGCCCAGGGAACGGCCCAGGGAACGGCCAAGCGGACGGCCCGAGAGATGAGAGATTTTGCGCAGCAGACCTGCGGGAGAGGCGAGACATGAAACTGACATCATCCTTGGCGGCGGGATCCGCCGAAGCCAAAGCCAACCGGGCGGCGCATCTGGACGCGCTGCGCGTGGTGCAAGAGGCGGCGGAAGCGGCGGCGGCGGGCGGGGGCGAGAAATCCCGCCAGCGCCACCTCGACCGGGGCAAGATGCTGCCGCGCGAACGGGTGGCGAACCTGCTGGATGCGGGCTCGCCCTTCCTTGAGGTCGGCGCAACGGCGGCGCATGGCATGTATGGCGGCGCGGCACCTGCGGCGGGGGCGATTGCCGGGATTGGCCGTGTCATGGGGCGCGAGGTCATGGTGGTCTGCAATGACGCCACCGTGAAGGGCGGCACCTATTACCCGATGACGGTCAAGAAGCACCTGCGCGCGCAGGAGATCGCCGAGGAGAACCATCTGCCCTGTATCTACCTGGTGGATTCCGGCGGCGCGAACCTGCCCAACCAGGACGAGGTTTTCCCCGATCGCGACCATTTCGGGCGGATCTTCTACAACCAGGCGCGCATGTCGGCCAAGGGGATCGCGCAGATCGCGGTGGTCATGGGGTCTTGTACGGCCGGTGGCGCTTACGTTCCGGCGATGTCGGACGTGACCATCATCGTCAAGGAGCAGGGGACGATTTTCCTGGCCGGTCCGCCCCTGGTGAAGGCTGCGACGGGCGAGGTGGTGAGCGCCGAGGACCTGGGCGGCGGCGATGTGCACACGCGGCTGTCGGGCGTGGCGGATTACCTGGCCGAGGATGACGGGCATGCGCTGGCGCTGGCACGTCGAGCCGTAGGCTCGCTGGGATCAGGAAGAGCGGTGGGGTCGTTGGGCGGTGCGTGCAAGACATGCACCCTGCCGGGCGGGGAGGACCCGGCCTATGACCCCGAAGAGATCTTTGACGTGGTCCCGGCGGACCTGCGCACGCCCTATGACATCCGCGAGGTGATCGCGCGGCTGGTGGACGGCTCGCGCTTTGACGAGTTCAAACCGCGCTTTGGCGAAACGCTGGTGACTGGTTTCGCCCATGTGAAGGGCTGCCCGGTGGGGATCATCGCCAACAACGGCGTGTTGTTTTCCGAAGCGGCGCAGAAGGGCGCGCATTTCGTCGAATTGTGTTCTCAGCGGAAAATCCCGCTGGTCTTTTTGCAGAACATCACCGGCTTCATGGTTGGCCGGAAATACGAAAACGAGGGCATCGCCCGCCACGGCGCCAAGATGGTGACGGCGGTGGCGACGACCTCTGTGCCGAAGATCACCATGCTGGTGGGCGGCTCGTTCGGGGCGGGCAATTACGGCATGTCGGGGCGGGCCTACCAGCCGCGCTTTCTCTGGACCTGGCCCAACAGCCGGATTTCGGTGATGGGCGCGGCACAGGCGGCGGGCGTGCTGGCCACGGTGCGGCGCGATGCCATCGAGCGCGGCGGCGGAAGCTGGAGCGAGGCGGAGGAGGCCGAGTTCAAGCGGCCCACCATCGAGATGTTCGAGGAACAATCGCACCCGCTTTATGCATCGGCCCGGCTTTGGGATGACGGCATAATCGACCCGCGCAAATCGCGCGACGTGCTGGCGCTGAGCCTGTCGGCGGCGTTGAACGCTCCGATCGAAGACACGCGTTTCGGCGTGTTCCGGATGTAATTTGGGGGCTCTGCCCCCGTCGCCTTTGGCGACTCCCCCGGGATATTTTCGAAACCGGAGAAGTCCCTGGGTTGGGAAGAGGATGAGAAATGTTTGATACGATCCTGATTGCAAACCGGGGCGAGATTGCCTGTCGGGTGATGAAAACGGCGCAGTCGCTGGGTGTGCGTTGCGTGGCGGTCTATTCCGAGGCCGATGCGGGTGCGGCGCATGTGGCAATGGCCGATGAGGCCCATTGCATCGGCGGGCCGGCGGTGGCCGAGAGTTATCTGAAGGGCGACACCATCATCGAGGTGGCGCTGGCCGCTGGCGCGGAGGCGATCCACCCGGGCTACGGCTTTTTGTCGGAGAACCCGGATTTCGTGGATGCGGTGGAGGCGGCAGGGTTGGTCTTCATCGGGCCGTCTGCCAAGGCGATCCGGGCGATGGGGCTGAAGGATGCGGCCAAGGCGCTGATGGAAGAGGCCGGTGTGCCGGTTGTGCCGGGCTATCACGGGGCCTCGCAGGAGGGGCTGGCCGAACGCGCGGCAGAAATCGGCTATCCGGTGCTGATCAAGGCTGTCGCGGGCGGCGGTGGCAAGGGCATGCGGCTGGTGGAGCGGGCCGAGGAGTTCGACCGCGCTTTGGAGAGTGCGAGGGCCGAGGCGCGCACTGCCTTTGGCAATGACGCCGTGTTGATCGAGAAATTCGTGAGCCAGCCACGCCATATCGAAGTGCAGGTCTTTGGCGATGGCAGTCGCGCGGTGCATCTGTTTGAACGCGATTGCTCGCTTCAGCGGCGCCATCAGAAGGTGATCGAGGAAGCGCCCGCGCCGGGCATGACCGAAGAGGTGCGCAACGCGATGGGTGCGGCGGCGGTCCGTGCGGCCGAGGCGATTGGATACAAGGGCGCGGGCACGGTGGAATTCATCGTCGATGGCTCGGACGGGCTGCGCACCGATGGCTTCTGGTTCATGGAGATGAACACAAGGTTGCAGGTCGAACACCCGGTGACCGAGATGATCACCGGCGTTGACCTGGTGGAATGGCAATTGCGGGTCGCGGCGGGCGAGCCGCTGGACACCCGGCAAGAGGACCTGGCGATCAACGGTCATGCCTTCGAGGCGCGGCTTTATGCCGAGGATGTGCCGGCGGGGTTCCTGCCCGCCACCGGCACGCTGACGCACCTGGCCTTTCCAGCCGGTGCGCGGGCCGATACCGGCGTGCGCACGGGCGACGAGATCAGCCCCTGGTATGACCCGATGATCGCCAAGCTGATCACCCACGGGCCGACGCGCGAGATTGCGCTGAAGCGGATGCGGCAGGCGCTGGCGCGGACGGAAGTGGCGGGGTCAGTGACCAACCTTGCTTTCCTCGGTGCGTTGGCGGCGCATGAGGGCTTTGGCCGCGGCGAGGTCGACACAGGGCTGATCGGACGCGAGATCGACGCGCTGACCGCGGTGCCCGAAGAGAACCGCACCGCGCTGGCCCAGGCGGCGCTGATCGAGGCTGGGCTGTGGGAGAGTGACACCTGGGACACCGGGTTCCACATGTGGCAGCCGCTCTGGCGGGTCATGGTGCTGGACGAGGGCGAGACGCGTCACATGCTGCGGCTGCTGGTGCGGGGGCCGGGCGATTGCCTGATCGATATCGAGGGTCACGTGGTGGAATGTCTGCGCGAACCCGGCGGTTGGACGCTGGATGGCAGTCGGGCCTGGCCCTTTGCCGTGGCGGCCGACGTGGTGACGGTCTTTGCCGATCACGGCCGGGCCTACCGGGTGATCCGGGCGCTGGACCGGGCGGCGGAGGGGCTGTCGGATGCCTCGGTGATCGAGGCGCCGATGCCGGGTCTGGTACGCCAGGTCGAGGTTGAGGCCGGCCAGAGCGTGACGGCGGGGCAACGGCTGGCCGTGCTGGAGGCGATGAAGATGGAGCATGCGCTGACCGCGCCGCGCGATGGCGTGGTGGCCGAGGTGCTGGTGAGCGCGGACAGCCAGGTCGAGGCAGGCGCGGCACTGATCCGGTTGGAAGAGGTCGAAGAGGACGCCGCATGATCAGACTGCACCATGTGCCGCTGGGCCGGTCCTTCCGGGTGATGTGGCTGCTGGAAGAGCTGGGGCTGGATTACGAGGTCGCCTATTACTCGATCCGCGACGGGTCGATGCGAACGCCCGAGTTCCTGGCGCTGTCGCCAGCGGGGCGGGTGCCGGCGTTGGAGTATCATGGCGAGGTGCTGTTCGAGAGCGCGGCGATCCTGCAGCTGTTGTGTGAGCGGCACGGTTGTTTGATGCCGGCGCCGGGGGATGCGGAGCGGGCGCTCTACCTGGAGATGCTGGCCTATTCGGAAACCATTGGCTGCCTGGTCGAAAACCTGAACCTCAACCGGGTGTTCCTGCGCGATCCGGCGGATGCCTCGCCGGTGGTGATCAAGCTGTTGACCGCGCGTCTGCGGGCGGCGCTACGGGCGATGGACCAGCGGCTTGAGACAGAGATGCTGCTGCCTTCCGGGTTCTCGGCGGCGGACATCATGTTTGCCTATGGGTTCGAACTGGCGCGTTACTACGTGCATTTCGACGAATTTCCCCGGCTGACCGCCTATTGGGACCGGCTGAAGGCGCGGCCCGCCTATCAGCGGGCCAAGGCGCGGGACGGCGAGCAGGACCTGTATGACCGTGACTTCTATCCGCTACCGGAGGCGTCAGCATGACTGAGACAGTCGAGATTTTCGAGGTTGGCCCGCGCGACGGGCTGCAGAACGAGAAACGCCAGATCCCGGTGGAGGACAAGATTGCGCTGGTCGATTGTCTTTCCGGGGCGGGCTTCCGCCGGATCGAGGTGGCCAGTTTCGTCAGCCCGAAATGGGTGCCGCAGATGGCGGATTCGGCGCAGGTGCTGGCCGGGATCACCCGGGCGCCGGGCGTGTCCTATGCGGCGCTGACACCGAACATGCGCGGGCTGGAAGGTGCGCTGGCGGCGCGGGCCGACGAGGTGGCGATATTCGGCTCGGCCTCGGAAGGGTTTTCCAAGGCCAACATCAACGCCACCATCGCCGAGTCGCTGGAGCGTTTCGCGCCGGTGGCGGCGGCGGCGCAGGCAGCGGGGCTGCCGGTGCGGGGCTATGTCTCCTGCGTGGTGGAGTGCCCCTATGACGGGCTGGTGGCGCCGGAGGCGGTGGCCCGGGTGGCGAAAGCGCTGCATGAGATGGGCTGCTACGAGATCTCGCTGGGTGACACCATCGGGCAGGGCACGCCGGAGCGGATCGGCGCCATGTTGGAGGCCGTGGCCGAGGTGGTGCCGGTGGCGCAACTGGCCGGGCATTACCATGACACCAGCGGACGGGCGTTGGAAAACATCGAGGCGTCGCTGGATCGTGGCGTGCGGGTGTTTGACGCGGCGGTGGGCGGTCTTGGCGGCTGTCCCTATGCGCCGGGGGCGGCGGGCAACGTGGCGACCGAGGCGGTGGCCGAGCGGTTGACGGTGCTGGGCTTTGACACCGGTCTGGACAAGGGCCTGGTGGCACAGGCGGCGGAAATGGCGCGCGCGATGCGGGCTGCGGGCGAAAAATCTTGAAAAGATTTTGGCAAATTCCTTTCAAAGGAATTTGGCGCAAGCGGAGAGGGCAGCGAGATGTATCAGACCTTGAGGATCGAAACGGATGCGCGGGGCGTGGCAACGCTATGGCTGGCGCGGAGCGAAAAGCACAACGCCATGTCGGCGCAGATGCTGGAGGACCTGGTGGCCGCGGCCAAGGCGCTGGGCGCGGATGACGCGGTGCGGGTGGTAATTCTGGCGTCCGAGGGCAAGACCTTCTGCGCCGGTGGGGACCTTGCCTGGATGCGGGCGCAGTTCGAGATGGACAGTGCCACCCGGCGGCGCGAAAGCGCCAAGCTGTCCACCATGCTTCAGGCGCTGGACACCCTGCCCAAGCCGCTGATCGGGCGGGTGCAGGGCAATGCCTTTGGCGGCGGCATGGGGCTGATGTCGGTCTGTGACGTGGTGGTCGCGGTCGCGGGCGCGCGCTTTGGCTTTACCGAGACCCGGCTGGGGTTGATCCCGGCCAATATCGGGCCTTTCGTCCTGCGCCGCATGGGGCCTGCGCTGGCGCGGCGGGTGTTCATGTCGGCCCGGCTTTTTGACACCGGCGAAGCGATGGACCTCGGGCTGGTCGCCCGCGCCGTGGCCGCAGAGGATCTTGATGCCACGGTCGAGGCCGAGGTCGCGCCCTACCTCTCTTGTGCCCCCGGTGCCGTGGCCGATGCCAAGGCGCTGATCCGGGCCCTGGGCGGCGGGGTGAGCCAGGCCGAGATGGACCTTGCCATCGACGGGCTTGCCGCCAGGTGGGAGAGCGCCGAGGCGCAGGACGGTATCGCCGCCTTTTTCGACAAGCGCAAACCCGGCTGGGTGGATTGAGCTCGGCGGATTGAAATCCGAGCGTTTCAATCGGGATTTTGCGGCGACCCTGTATGGTAGCGCAGAGTCGCAAGGGGTTGTGACGGATAAGTTTCCAAAGCGGTGAAAGGAAACGCGACAGCCTTCAAAAAAGGTGCAAACGCGATTGATATTAAAGGGTTTTTATTACGCATTCATTCTGGTGAATGTGAGCGGTCTCCATTGACCCTCCTGCGGTGCAGCGCTAAACCCTCAGCATACCAAGCGAGCCAACTCAGAGCATGCGTTCCGTGCGTGCCGGAAAGGAGCCTGCCCCGTGGAAGAGATGCTCAGGGAATACCTTCCCATTCTTGTCTTTCTCGCCGTCGCCGTCGGACTTGGTATCGTCCTCATCCTCGCTGCCGTTGTCCTTGCGGTCCGCAACCCGGACCCGGAAAAGGTTTCGGCCTACGAATGCGGTTTCAACGCCTTCGACGACGCGCGGATGAAGTTCGATGTCCGGTTCTACCTTGTGTCGATCCTGTTCATCATCTTTGACCTTGAAATCGCCTTTCTGTTCCCTTGGGCGGTGGCCTTCCGGGATGTGTCGATGGTGGGGTTCTGGTCGATGATGGTCTTCCTTGCCGTGCTGGCCCTGGGCTTTGCCTATGAATGGAAGAAGGGGGCGATGGAATGGCAATAAGCACCGCGGCCAATACCGCCGGCGTCGACAAGGAGCACGCCACCCAGGCGCTCAATGCCGAGTTGCAGGACAAGGGCTTCCTGCTGACCTCGACCGAGGACATCATCAACTGGGCGCGCACCGGCTCGCTTCACTGGATGACCTTCGGCCTCGCTTGCTGCGCGGTCGAGATGATGCACACCTCGATGCCGCGCTACGATGCCGAGCGTTTCGGCATTGCGCCGCGCGCCTCTCCGCGCCAGTCCGACGTGATGATCGTGGCCGGCACGCTGACCAACAAGATGGCGCCCGCCCTGCGCAAGGTCTATGACCAGATGCCCGAGCCGCGCTACGTGATCTCGATGGGCAGTTGCGCCAATGGCGGCGGCTATTATCACTACAGCTATTCCGTGGTGCGCGGCTGCGACCGGGTTGTTCCGGTCGACATCTATGTGCCCGGCTGCCCGCCGACCGCCGAGGCGCTGCTTTACGGGCTGATGCAGCTGCAACGCAAGATCCGCCGCACCGGCACGATCGTCAGGTAGGGGGCAGGGATGACCGCAGCATTGAACGAGCTTGGCAGCCATATCGAGTTGAAGCGCCCCGATTGCGTTCTTGGCTGGTCTGTCGATCATGGCGAGCTGAACGTTGACGTGGCGCCCTCAAACCTGACCGGGTTGGTGGAGTTCCTGAAAAACGATCCCAACTGCCAGTTCTCGACCCTGATCGACATCACCGGCGTCGACTATCCCGAGCGGCAAAAACGCTTTGACGTGGTCTATCACTTCCTGTCGATGTACCAGAACCACCGCATCCGCCTGCGGGTTGGTGTGCGCGAAGAGGACATGGTGCCTTCGATCACCGGCATCCACCCTTCGGCCAACTGGTTCGAGCGTGAGGTGTTCGACATGTTCGGCGTGCTGTTTTCCGGCCACCCGGACCTGCGCCGCATCCTCACCGACTATGGTTTCCGCGGCTACCCGCTGCGCAAGGATTTCCCGACCACCGGCTATACCGAAGTGCGCTATGACGAGGCGCAGAAGCGCGTGGTCTATGAGCCGGTGTCGCTGGTCCAGGAATACCGGCAGTTCGATTTCATGAGCCCTTGGGAAGGGGCCGAATACATCCTGCCGGGTGACGAGAAGACCG
>ERZ1699650.176-NODE-176-length-15869-cov-10.322689_pt1 | contig 15869 bp, 15 predicted proteins | sample MGYA00581512_ERZ1699650 | MGnify/ENA primary metagenome ERZ1699650 (study PRJEB42348, sample SAMEA6618698) | metagenome | isolation source: Polyester-degrading enrichment culture growing on monomer terephthalic acid, Te | collected 2019-05-17 ... | reverse complement strand
GTGTCTTAGATCATCGCCCCATGATCAGGCAGGCGGTCCCAATGGCGCGGTTACGGTGAACACTCCCCCGCGCATCAGGAAACGATGTACTTCGGCAACCATCGAGGCGATCCAGCGCATATTGTACTCCCGGCGTTTTGCACCCGTAGCTCCGTCGAAACGGTCGTCGATATCGGCGCGCAGTTGCACATCCCAGTGGCGTCGGCGCGATGCGTTGACCGCGATTTCTCTCATGTCCGGCGGAATGGTGATATTGGTATGTGTCTGGCTAAACTCGCCAATGTTTCCATCGAACGTAAAGGCCTGGACACCCTGAGATTAATATCGTCGACCTTTGTAATGAGATTAACCACTAATCTCGAAATCCGATGTTATCTGTCTGTCAGTCCGGCTTCGCGCAGGATCTCGGCGACCAGATGCTCTCGGCGGTAGGCCATGATGTGGACACCGGATACGCCTTTAATTTTTCGCATTTTCTGAAGCAGTTCTACACATATTTTCCGGCCTTCATCGCCTTGATTATCGGCACCTTCAAGCCGCGAGATGACATCGTCAGGGATGTGGATGCCCGGGACATTGTTGCGCATCCATCGCGCGGCCTTGGCAGATGCCAGCGGTCCGATGCCAGCCAGAATATAAACCTTTTCTTCCAGCCCAAGATCCCGCACGCGTGTCATGAAGCGCTCAAACCGCGGCAGGTCAAAAATGTAGTTTGTCTGAATGAACTGGGCACCCGCCTCGACTTTCTTTGCCAATCGCTCTGCACGCCATTCCAATGGATCAACACAGGGGTTTTCAGCGGCACCGATGAACAAGTGTGGCGGCTTGGTAATCTTGCGACCCGACAGGAACTGGCCGGTGTCTCGCATTGTCCTGATTGTTCGGATAAGCGAGATCGCGTCGAAATCGAACACGGGTTTCGCGCCGGGTTGATCCCCTGCTCCGACCCCATCGCCGGTCAGGCAAAGTATATTGCGCACGCCCATCGCCGCTGCGCCCAACACGTCACCCTGTATGGCGATCCGATTTCGGTCGCGACATGAGATTTGATAGACTGTTTCGATGCGCGCCCGCGTCAGAAGACTGCAAATTCCTATGGAGGACATATGGCAGTTTGCCCCGGATGCATCGGTGGCATTGATCGCGTCTGTCACGTCTGCGAGCGGTGCGGCGGCTTCAAATACGTCTGCCGGATCGGCGCTATCTGGCGGGTTGAGTTCCGATGTCACCGCGAATTTGCCTGCGCGCAAAACCTTTTCCAGTTCACTGACAGAGGAGAGCCCCTCGGGCGGCGCAGAATATGGCTTTGTCGGGTCAGGATTTTCTGCTGAAGAGGTCATTTCCTAGCTCCTGATTTGCGTTGCGTATCAGGCTCTTGAGCGAGCGGTGCTGCCGCTGGTTCAGTGATGCGTGCGGTTGGAAATGCGCGGGCCAACGAGGTCCGTTCGGCATCGTCCGACACTTGCAGAGACAACGCCTTTTCCCGGCTTGCTCTCAACCAGGCCGAGGTGCCTTCAAGTTGGCGGTCAACAGGCGGAAGGACATTGCCGATTCTGTACCCCTCTTTCATGCGAGAGGCCCCGTCCCACGCCAGAACCCATACACACCGCATATCGGGTTTGACTTCGCAATACCCACCAGGCCGAACGCCGCCACAAGGCCCATTTCGAAGTTGCTTCGGGCAGTTCATCGGGCAAGACATTCCAGTGGAGGACAAAACGCATTGTCCGCACATCTTGCAGTCAAACAGCAGACCTTTCGCGGTCCGCTCTACAACTGAAACCGGCCGTTCCAACCTGTTGTACCCGATCCTTTCAAACAGTGGATGGAGCTTGACCAATGTCGTTTCAAGCGCTGCATAGATCCGTTCGAACTGACGTGAGTGTTTCACAGCCCAGAGCCTCAATCGATACATAGATCCTCCTTTCGCGTGCGTGGCACGCATGCTGAAGCCCCGTAGACATCGCCAATGGCTGCGGAGCTTCCCCGGTATGGCCCCGGGCCTTCACTTTGCTCCGGGACAATCCGCACAGGTCATGCGAGAAAAAACGTCGCCGATCCTGTTTAGCATGGTCTGATATTCAGCCTGCACGGTGAGGGCCGCTCGCGCTGCCAGGCCATCAATGACGGGGGGCAACAGCACCGCTTCGTTCTACCCCCAACGCATTGCGCCGGAACAATCGCTCCATCGGGAAGGGTCCAGTATGGAGCGATTGCAGTTGGAAATACTGGAGCGCTAATGTTTGCGGCCAGGTCCTGTATTGATCAATCGCGTTTGATCGGCTTGGGGTCCACTGTCACACGTACGACTTTCTGCACATGCGCCTCAACGGGCGGCTTGTCGGAACCGCCGTCCGGTTCTCCCCAGATCAAGGTCAGCTCTTGTCCTTCGATCGCAAGGTCCGCCGGGATGGAACCCAGCGAGATGCAGGACCGATCAGCTTCGGAGTAGACTGGGTAAAAGGAAACGCCGACGTCCTTGCCATCCAGTTGCACGCGATCACAAGGAGCGGTCGCATAGCTGCCGACGGGCATTTCGATTTTCTTGTACTTGTCGCCTGATTTCATGGAGCTGGCGTAGATGTCGACGACGTCGTCGCTGTTCCAGATAAGCCTGACCTTCTTGAGCCGCTTCTCGGGTGCCAACTTCTCCAACGCTTCGCGGCCCACAAAGTCATGGTCGAACTTTATCATGAAGCCATAGCCAAGGTCGTATGGCGTCCTGTAGTAATCTTCGACATTCTTGGACATGCCCACCGAACCGCCAATGGAATGGCGCGCCTCGAACCCGCCTGCCGGCAACCATTCGCGGTAAGCGCGCATGTCGTCACCTGTGAAAACGGCAGGAAGAATCGAGCCGACCCAGCCAGATACGGCCGCCGTTACCGGATAGGTTCGTCCGCCAATTGGCGTGAGGTCGTATTTCTTGCCGGCTTCAAGGATCAGATCGCGCACCTCTTCAGCCACATCAAACGGGCCCCAGAACTCATAACCCGGTGCGCCGGACATACGGTGGTTGAGCGCCACCACCTCGTGCGGGCCAATGTTAAACTTGCCCATCTTGAAGAAAGGAATGTCGGGCAGCGGGCCGCCGTTCAACTCTTCCAGCAGCTTGTCGGCATTGGGTCCCTGCACCTGATACCGAAACCGAACGCGGTCGCTAAGGTTGGGCGACGGCGGGTCGACCTTGGTCACCGTCACATCGTAATCACCCTTTTCGACCTGATAGCGCAGCCAGTTGGCCGCACCGGGCTTGCCGACGACGCTGACTTTGTTTTCTTCTTCGCAGAATAGGACCGCGTCACCAAGGACATAGCCATCTGGATTGCACGCCACGTATTGTTTGGCCTGCATCGCTCCGAACCCGGCAAACGAATTAATGCCGAAGTCCGACAGCAGCCGAACCACATCGGGCCCTTCAAAGAAGACGTCGGTCATGTGGTGGGACATGTTCTGAAAGATGCACGAATTGCGCCATGCAATTTGCTCGTCTACCCAGTTCGAAAACTCGGGTTGGACGGGAAACTGGAACTTGTGCTCTTGCGCATGGTAAAGCATCGACCAGACGTCACCGGCTGCGTCGATCTTGTCCTGAAGGGTTTTGATGCTGGTAGTCATGTTGGTCCTCCCAATAGATGAGAGCACATTAATTGTCCGTCACACATGGATATGTCAGCCGAACAGATGACGTTTCTTCAAGCTCGCGACTGCGACCGGATGAACAAGGCCATTAACTCGGTCGCCGAGGTGACGTCCAGTTTGCGATAGGCACGGGCGCGCAAGGTTCTGACAGTGGCTTCGGACACAGAAAGGTCCAGGGCTGTGGCGGCAACCGACTTGCCCTCTATCAGCGAATCGCAGACAGCGGCCTCACGCCGCGACAGGTCAGAGAATGCAGGGACATTGAAGTCACGCAGACGGGTCGCCTCCCCGTCAAAGCGCATTCGATGTCGCTCCGCCCCTACGATTTTGTGCCGAAGCCCGATCAACGCATGCACAATGGGCAGGATTTCACAGATATCCGCGAATTCTCCATCGCTCAACCAGCCGTCTTCTGCGCTGCGCAAGAAGAACGAGCGCAATCCCGAGCGGCCCGCACGCGAAGACACCGCAATCCGCTCCAAGATCCCGTTGCGAACGTAAATATCGTTACGTGCATCGTCTTCATTGGGGTGCCATCTTTCGATGTGGACCCCATTCTCAGGCGCATCGTTCATTTGTTCCGCAATGAAACGTTGCGATTGGGGCGTCGCAAGGATCAAGTCGGCATCGTGTTGAAACCAATAGTCGCTGATCCGCCCTGACCAAAAAGACAGGACCGGATTGGGCCGGGAAAGGTCTGTTATGTAATAGGCCCCAAAATTCTCGATTCGTGCGGCAGATGACAACAAATGCAGCACAGCTTTCCCGAAATTGTCCGATGCCGTCTGTGTGACTAGCAACGCAACATCGTTCGTCGCCATGATCTTTCGCTTGTGGTTGGTTCTCATTGGTTTGGCTTGACCTCCCCGATCACTGGCACCGTGGCGTTCTTGGCCTTTGCAATCCAAAAAATAAGATGTCGCGTTCTGTTAAGAGGGCTCGAATGGCATTGAACCTCTATAGGATATCGCGGTCAAGCCGCACAAGAAATCAGTCCGACATGCTTGTGCTCAACCGGTGCTTTGCCGGATCTCCCAGTAGTGCTTGAGCACCATTATAGTTGACATCGCATCATTGTGTAAGCTAACCAAAGCGGCATCACACAGTCGGGCCACAACAATCGATCCTAGGCCTACGCGACGCAACACGCTGGTAGCCAAGAGCTAACTTGACCCGTTGTGCACCGTTGGAAATAGGACGAGAAATCTTTGCCCCGATGACCCAGTGCCGGCCGAAAGGAGCAATCATGACCGAGAATTTCTGCCTTACTTTCACTTGTCTGGCTCAGCCGGGGACGATTGCGCTCATTTCTACGACACTTACCAAAAATGGGTGCAACATCACCGACAGCTCACAATACGAAGACGTCGAAACCGGGCATTTCTTCATGAGGATGAGCTTTTCTGTCGAGGCAGAGGGCAATCGCGACAAACTGAAAGAAGAATTCGTAGCCGCAGTCAAAAAACTCGATGCCACCTATGCAATCCACAATCAGTCACAAAAGATGAAAGTTGTGGTGATGGTGTCGCGTTTTGGCCATTGTTTGAACGACTTGCTATATCGGGCCCGCATTGGTGCGCTTCCGGTGGAAATCGTGGCCGTCATTTCAAACCACATGACCTATCAGAAGGTTGTAGTGAACCATGACATTCCGTTTCACCACATCCCCGAGACAAAACAAACCAAGCCCCAAGCCGAAGCCCAGATCATGCACGTCGTCAAAGACACCGGCGCCGATCTGATTGTTCTGGCACGGTATATGCAAATCCTCTCGGATGAGATGTGCCAGAAGATGTCTGGTAAGATCATCAATATCCACCATTCTTTCCTGCCCAGTTTCAAAGGGGCCAACCCTTATAAACAGGCCTATGAACGCGGCGTAAAGCTCATCGGCGCAACGTCACATTACGTAACGGCTGATCTCGATGAAGGGCCGATCATCGAGCAAGACATCGTCCGTGTGACGCATGCTCAATCTCCCTCTGACTATGTTGCATTGGGGCGTGACGTAGAGGCGATCGTGCTTGCACGGGCCATCCACGCGCATGCCCATCACCGCAGCTTTATCAATGGCAACAAGACAGTTGTGTTCCCCGCCTCTCCTGGCAGTTTCTCCTCTGAACTCATGGGCTAAGCCGACGCAAACCGGGTGAGACCGTTGACGTGAACACCCCACGCCAGCATCAATGTGTGAAGGTGGTGAGGCTGCGATGATCCACAAAGGATGACAGTCATGTCTGAGGTCATCACGGTCGGGCTCAATCCGGCGAAGAATGTGCTTCAAGCGCAGCGCGGGCACCTCTTACCCAGGCGCTCTTTCCTGACTTGATGATGGCTGCGCCAGGATGGTCCGGCGCAGACATCTGCCGGAGCGTGATGTTTTGACCGGCGTGAGGCCAAGTGCAGGTCGCAGTGCTCAGCATCCTGCCGCACCTTCTGCGTCTGGCGAGATCGATTGCGGAGCCGCTGCCGTGGCCTTACCTCAAAAAAGTTCCCATCGGCAATTTCAGCGAGGTCCTTGTTGCTCTTCCCGGTCCCTAAAGAAATAGTCTGTCCGGCGTAGCCAAGATACTCGAAGCGCAGCTGGTCACACATTGTGAAAGTGCATCATTGGCCCTGGTGGTTCCTCACCTGTCCCAGACGACGCGAAAGCCTTGGTGGGTGGTTGTGCTGTCCGGTGATGTGCCGGAACGGGCCGCAATGCGATAGCGATAGCTGCGGTGGCACAGGAACGAGCCGCCTTTGGACAACTAGTAGCCCTTCATGCCTTCCAGCCGTTTCTTGACATGCTTCTTCAGGGACCGGATACGATAGGGTTCAGAAGTCCATTCCCAGACATTGCCAACCATAATGAAAAGGCCATAGCCGTTGGGCTCGAAGGACCTAGCGGGCGCGGTGGTCGCAAATCCATCCAGCGCGGTATTGGTTTCGGGGAACTGACCCTGCCAGATATTGCAGGGGGTGTAGTCCGTATCGTCCGGCTCCGCATCGCCCCAAGGAAAGCGTTTGTCACCGAGCCCCCCGCGGGCCGCATGTTCCCATTCGGCCTCTGTCGGGAGCCGTCCGCCAACCCAGTCGCAATAGGCCCGCGCTTCGCTCCAGGATATCTGCACAACGGGGTGATCGGGATGGCACGCGTCGTCGGTGCCGGGCCCGTTCGGCGTGGACCAGATTGCCCCCTCGACGCGCCGCCACCATTCAACCGCGACCACGCCTTCGGTCGGGCCATAGCTTTCGGGCACCTGCGACCAGAAAACGAAGGACCAGCCGAACCTTTCGGCCTCGGTGACATATCCTGTCGCCGCGACAAAATCGGCGAATTCGGCGTTGGTGACGGCCGCCGCCCCTATCGCAAAGTCCTCCACCCGGACCCGACGCAGGGGGCTTTCGCCGTCATCTTGGATCTTCGGTGCATCGGTGCCAACAAGCGCCGCGCCACCCGGAATGGCCACGGCATGGTCGGCCAGCCTTCTTTCGGCGGCGCGGCCCGGGGACCGCGCGATCCTAGGTGCAGGCGTTTCGCGCGATGGACCACAGCAGCCATTGCCGATCGTCAGGCTGTCACTCATGTCTCTTCACGTCCCCGAGCGTCCTCGCGCCCATCTGTATCATGTTGTTTTCAAGGTCCTGCTTCAGGACAGAATAGGCGTGGTCGCCGCCCTTTTCGCCAAGCGCCGCGACTGCGTAGAGGAAGCCTCGGCCCAGCAGGCAGAAATCCGCACCGCGCGACAGCGCCCGCAGGATGTCCAGCCCCCAGAGCGCACCGCTGTCAAACAGGACTGGCACCTGCCCGGCCACCTTTTCCGCGACCTCGGGTAGCGCATCAATCGAGGCCCGCGCGGCATCGAACTGCCGTCCACCGTGGTTGGACACAACCAAGCCGTCCGCACCGCAGTCGATGGCCTTTTCGGCGTCCTCCGGGTTCAGCAACCCCTTTACCACTAGATTGCCCCGCCATTGCTGCCGCAGCCGGGTGACGGTCGACCAATCCGGCCGCCCATCGACGATCGTACCCACCATCTTGGCGCTGTCGGCCATGGCGGAAGCGGGAAAATAGTTTTCCAGCGTCCGGAACCTCGGTTGACCGTGTTGCAGGGTTTTCAGGGCCCAGACGGGCCGCTGCGCGACCCGCCACAAGGTCAGCGGCGTAACCTTAGGAGGCACCGTCAGGCCCGCCGCCAGTTGGCGTTCGCGGCGGCTTCCGACCGGGACGTCCAGCGTAACCACCAGGGTCCGTATACCGGCCGCAGCAGCACGGGCCAGAAGATCGTCCTCGATCTCAGGCTCTTTCAAGGGATACAGCTGGAACCACGCATTCTCGCCACCGGCCTCCGCCACGGCTTCGGGCGTCTCGTTAGCAACCATGCTGAGCGTATAGGGAAAGCCGTTCTCCCGCGCCGCGCGGGCCAGTAAAAGTTCGGCCCCCGGCCAGATGAGGCCCGACATCCCAACCGGGGCGGCGCCGAACGGAACGCTGTAGTGCTGGCCGAAAAGGCTGGTGCTGGTGTCGGGCTGATAGCGGCCTTGCGCCACTTTGGGCGGCAGCAGGACCCGGTCCAGCGCTGCGCGGTTCTCGCCGACCAGCCGTTCCGCGCCGGTACCGCTGGCCAAGTATTCCCAAGCAAAGAATGGCACCCGCCGCCGGGCGCGCGAAATCAGGTAGCTAAGGGCCGGGTATTTTGCCTCGGACGTCTGCATTTAACCTGCCTCCAGCATCACACCGGGGTTGAGCAAGCCGCGCGGGTCAAAAACCTGTCTGATGCCGTGCATGAGACCGAGTTGGGCGGTGTCTTTCCGCGCCGCCAGCGTTGCGACTTTGGTCCGCCCGATCCCGTGTTCCGCGCTGAAAGAGCCGCCCATCTCGGCCAGAATGTCGCCTACCCGCATCCCGAACCCCTTGCTGTCCAGCGCGTCCCAGTCGCACCCCTGGGCGGCGACCACCGCGTAGTGGACGTTACCGTCTCCGAGATGCGCGACCAGAAGCGGACGCAGATTGGCCGTATCGGCCAGCGGAGCAACGCGGTCGATGAACTCGGCAACCCGCGCCAGCGGCAGTGAAGCATCGAGCGACAGGAAGGGCCCCTCGGCCTGAATGGTTTCCAGCACCGCCTCGCGAAGCGACCACAGGTCGATACGCTGTTGTTCGGAGGTAGCAAAGAACCCGTCAGTCACAAGTTCATCCTCCATCAGCCCTTCCACTGTCTCCAGCATCAGCGCGTCCAGCCTGACGGTGCCGGTATCGTCGGCCCCGGCGTCCGAGCGCCGCGTCGAGGCCAGTTCGACCAGGACCCCATGTTCGGGCAGATCGTCAAGCGGCGCGCGCAGGGCGCTGTTGTGGCGCAGGATGGTGCGTATTGTTTCAGCCGGGAGCCATTCGAAGGCCTCCACAAGCCCGCCCGACGCATCCTGTAGCGCGTTGAGAACATCCAGCGCCGCCTTCAGGTCGGGCACCGCCAGAAAGGCAGTGGAGCGCACCCTGGGCGTTGGCACCAGTTTCAGCACAGCACCGGTAATGATGCCGAGGGTGCCTTCCGAACCGATCAACAGATTCTTGAGGTCATAGCCCGTATTATCCTTTCGCAGCCCGGTCAGGCCGTGAACGATCTCGCCGTTGGGCAGCACCGCCTCAACCCCAAGGCACAGATCCCTGGCATTGCCATAGCGAAGAACGTTGGAACCACCGGCATTGGTGGCCAATGCGCCGCCGATGGTGGCCGACCCGCGCGCGCCGAACATCAGCGGATAATCAAGCCCCTCGGGCGCCACTGCGTCCTGCACGCTTTGAATGATGGCGCCGGCATCGACGGTCACGGTGCGGGCCCGCGCGTCAATGGACCGGACCCGGTTCATCCGCGTCAACGACATCAACAGGCCGCTCTCTTGCTGTCCCGGCACGCTGCCGCCCGCAACCGAGGTGTTGCCGCCCTGCACGGTCACCGGCACATCCTGCGCGCGCGCCAGCTCAACGATGGCCGCCACCTCTGCGGTGCTGCCCGGTCTGACCACCGCACGCGCCGCGCCGGTCCATTGCCCAGTCCAGTCGGTCAGGTATCCTGCGGCGTCTGATCCGGTCAGCACATGTGCCGCGCCGACGATGTCGGAAAGCTGCTTGATCAAATCTGTCATCCCGGCCCCACGGGTGTTCTGTTGGGTCCGATGTCGTTCGGGCGCGATTGCAGATAGGCCGTCAGCGCTGCTTGCATGTCAGCGTGATCGGGGTCGTCGAACAGGTTCGACATTTCGTCGGGGTCGGCGGCCAGATCGTACATCTCGCCTGCGCCGGATCGCAGATCCATCGTCAGCTTGGCGTCCCGGGTGCGCACCGTGCGCAGCGACAGGGCAACACCGACGCGGTTGGGCAGCAGTTCCCATTCCATCACGGCAAAGTCGCGGGCGCCGTCGCCCTCAAATTGCGGGCGCAGGGATTGGCCGTGCTGTTCAAGTCCGGGCGTGACACCGGAATAGTCATAAAGAGTTGCGGCGATATCGAGGGTCGAGACCGGCTCGGCCACGACGGCCCCCGCCCGAATGCCGGGCCCCTTGGCCAGAAACGGCACACGCAACAGCCCTTCATAGGGCATCGGGCCTTTGAGAATATGCCCATGATCGCCCAGCCAGTCGCCGTGATCCGAAGTGTAGATGACGATGGTGTTCTCGGCCAGGCCGGTTTCTTCCAGCATGGTCAGGATGCGGCCCACCTGTTCGTCGATAAAGGCGATCTGGCCATAGGTATTGGCGATGATTTCGCGCAGTTGGTCGTCGGTTTGTGGTTCGATCCGGGAATAGTTGGACCTCACGGCAACCTCGGCCGCATCGCCCTTGGGCGCGTTCTCGATCGCGGCGCGGTGCCACCACGGGCGATTTTCGAGATCCCGCGTCCGGTGTTCGGGCAGATCGACCTCGGACGGGTCGTGAAGGCGCGACCATGGCTCGGGGCAGTCAAAGGGGTGGTGCGGATCGACAAAGCTGACCCAGGCGCAGAACGGTTTGTCCGCATCACGCCCATGCCGCAGCCATTCCATCGCACGGTCGGCTGTCCATGGCGTATAGTGCCAGTTTGTCGGCAGTTGCGAATGCCAGGTCTGGGCGGCGCCGCTCGTATCGCCCCGGCCCTCGTGGTATAGCCGCGCTTTTTCGGCGCCTTGTCCGTCTGCGTAGAAAAAGTGTTCGTAGTGCAACCCTTTAGGCGGGGCCAGTGGCGGATGGTTCGTCGGGCCCGAAAGCATAAGCTCCACATGGCCAAAGCCCATATAGGGACCGGTCCATTGCGGGTCAAAATCCACCGATGACAGAACAGATTCAGGCCGCCCCGTGGGCTCGCGGGCGTCATAGCTGGAAAAATGCGCCTTGCCAAAAAATCCGGTGTCGTATCCCGCACGGGCCAAAGTGCCGGCAAAGCCTTTTTCACCGGTGCCTTCATCAAGATCGATACCGTTGTCATGCACACCATGCGTCCGGCACAATTGGCCTGTCAGGATAGAGGCGCGCGCCGGCTGGCAAACCGGCGCCGGGCAGATCGCGGCGATAAAGCGCGTGCCGTCCCGCGCCATGCGGTCCAGGTTGGGCGTGCGGACCTTGCGGCCTTCGACACCTAGACAATCGCCGCGGTGCTGGTCGGCGCTGATGATCAGGAAATTGGGCTGCTTCATAGATGCGCCTCCTTAGTAGGAAATCATGACGGGAATGGTGGCATTGGCGAGCACATGGCGCGTTGCGCCACCCAACAGGTCCTCGCGGAAGAGGCCTTGCTCATAAACGCCCATGAACAACACGCCGGCATCTACCTTGTCGCAATAGGCCAGAAGTTCTTCACCGAAATGGCGGCCGCTGCCGGGCAATCGAATGCGATCTGCCTTGACGCCGTGACGTGCCAAAAGATCGACCGTGCCAATGCTGTTGGCGGGCTTGTACATCTTTTCGCCGGAGCTGACGACATCGACCTGGGACTTGGTTTCGAGATAGAGCATCGCGTCATGAATGATCCGCGACGCAGCTTTGCGTCCATCAAAGGCGACAACCGCGCGCTTGTTCAAGGTGGCAGGGTCAAAGGGCGTAGGCACCACGAGGATCGGGCGGCCGCTTTTGATCGCAACGCGTTCAGGGTGTAGGTCGATCGCCGGGTGAGACTTTTGAGCGTTCGGGCCCATCACCGCCACGTCATACATCACCACGTATTTTGCCAGCGTATCGTCCGGTTCGCCGCTCAGGGCCAGCCAGTGCAGCTTGTCCGCAGGCACGCGGCCCTCGGCAGTAGCCCGAAAGTCCCGTTCTACCGCCGCTTCCTTCTGCCGGATGCCGTCGCTCATGATCTTGCGCACATTGTCCGGCACCCAGTTTTCGGCCGCGAACTGATCGCGATGTCCGTAATGAACAAGTATCCCGGTCAGATGCGCGTCATATTTGGCCTGCGTTTGGATCGCTGCCTCAACGGCGCTTTTGGAACCTGTGCTTTCATTGACGGCAACGAGTATGTTCTTGATAGCCATCAGCCTTTCCCTTCTTTTGCGGCCGCCTTGCCAGTCTCAGGTATCTTTGGGCGGGAAAAGAAAATGACAACGGCCACCGACAAGGCGAGAAAGACCAGCGACAGCGGGCTTTTGAACAGGAACCACGGATCGCCGCCCGATACAGCAAAGGCCTGCCGGAACGCATTTTCGAGATTGGCCGCCAGGATGAAGGCAATCACGAAGGGCAGCGTCGGGATCCTCAGCTTGCGCAGAAGATACCCCAAAACCGCGAAGGCCAGCGCGAAGTAGATTGCCGTGAAGCTGGTTTCCTGGGCATAGATTGCCGTCAAGGTCAGCAACAGCACCATCGGCAGCAATACCTGACTAGATATTCTCGACATGAAGCCGCAGGCCGCCATGATCCGACCGCCGATCACCCAGTTGAAGATGTTCGCGAGCATCATTGCAGTGAAGAGGCCGAAGGCAATCACGAGTTCCGAATTCACCTCGGACGCCGAGAACCGAAAGACGGTCGGCCCGGGATTGAAGCCGCCGATGGATTCGGCTGCAAGAATGATGAATACCGCACCGACATTGCCCGGAATACCAAGCGACAGGACCGGTATCAGGTTGGAGCCGGAAACCGCACTGTTGGCGGCTTCGGTCGCGGCGATACCTTCGGGCGTGCCCTGGCCAAATTTCACTGGCCCTTTGTGCATCTTGTCGCCCGTGGCATAGCCAAGGGTCGCTGCCAGGGTCGATCCGATGCCCGGCAGGGCACCAACAACCGTGCCGACAAGGGCCGAGATGCCGATGAACGGCATTAGCCCCTTTCGCTCTTTCCAGGTCAGGCGGTTGTCGCCGGATTGGGGCGTTTCCTTGACCACCACATTGGCGCGCCGGTCACGCCACATGTTTTCAAAGGCGACCAGCACTTCTCCGAGTATCAAGACACCCATGACGGCTGCGATCATCGGCACGCCGCCTGCCAGGACATCGGTCCCCAAAGAGAGGCGCCCGTAAAAGTCCTCTCCCGTGCCGATGGAGGCGACGAAGAGCCCCAGAAAGGCAGCGATCATGCCTTTCAACGGCGATACGCCGACGACAGCCGCGATGAAGGCCATCGACAAGATGATTAGAGCGGCCTTTTCCCCGAAGCCCAGATATGCTTCGACGATCACCGCGAGGAAAGGCGCGCAGGTAAAGAGCACAAGGTCAGAAAACGTGTCGCCCGAAACCGATGCGAAATGTGCTGTCCGAAGCGCTTTTCCAGCTTGGCCCTTTTGCGCCATCGGGTATCCGTCGAGCGTCGTCATCATCGCATCGGGCGTTCCGGGCGTGTTGAAAAGGATGGCGGGCACTGCGCCGCCGACCGTGGCGCCTTTCATTACGCCGACAAGAAAGCCCATCACCGGCAAAAGCGCGTCCGGCGTGAAGCCAAAGATCGACAGCAGGATCGGCAGCGACACCGCCATCAGGAAAGGACCGGACAACCCAGGGGTCGCACCGCCGACGACGCCCAGCAGAAAACCACCAAACACCATCAGGACAGTCAGGGAAATGCCGAGGCCGAAGATCTCGAACGCGACAGGCCCGGCGATGACAGCCATTACACCGGCCCAGACATATTCAAGCGGGGACATCAAAAATCTCCATTCGGGGGCAAGAGGGTCGTGTCGAACGGCACGTCGAAAATGAAGATCAGCGCAAGCACGGTGAGGATGGCGCTAAAGACGCGCACCCATCTTATCCGCCCCTCGATAAGCGAGGTCAGACCAAAGACCAGTGTGAAACCGCCCAGCACGAAGCCGATATATTTCCAAGGGAAAGTCGACCGCATCTGGCGATAGGTCACAGGTTCGTCGCCCGTCGGCCCGAAAAGGGACAGCGCCAGCGGGCCCGCCCAGAACATCAAGGCCAGCGACAGGGCCAGCACGCCCCCGAAATTCACGAAGAACAGGATCGTGGCACGATCAAACGGTGGCTGATCTTCCGCTTGCGACTGACGGTGCAATTGCAGCATAAGGTGAGCCACCGAAAACAGCAGAATTCCGCCACCGGCGACCATCGGCAGCATTGCGTCACCGATGCTCACTTGCCTGCGGAATTCATAGATCGCGGCGGTTTCACTGTCGAGCGGCGCCCAGACAAAGACGGCAAGCCCGGCAAAGACTACAAAGAATATCGCAAGCCAGATTTCGACACTGCGAGAAAGCATGACAAAGTTCCCAATGGTTGAAGATGGACCGGCCTTTTGCAGGCCCGTCCATATTTTCAGGATTATTCGGCGGATGCGTCGAGCAGCGCGGTTTCGGCGTCATAGCTGTCTTGAAGATACGCCTCCAACGCGGCGCCCTGCACCACATTCGGCCCGGCAAAGGCCCTTTGCGTGAACTGTGTCAGTTTGCTTTCGGGATCGTTCAGGATTTCCGCGATGTGGTGCTCCCAGGCTTCGCGCGCCTCTTGCGGGATGCCCGCAGGCGCCAGAACCACGAACTTAATGCCGAAATTGTAAGGCAGGTTAAAATCCTGCACCAGCGGCGCGTCGGGCTGCATCAAGAGGGGTTCAGCCTCGGCGCTTGCAAGGTTGGTGATCTCGCCTGCCTGCACTGCCGCTGTCTGGGCACCGGCCGACCAGCCGATATCGACGTCATCAGCTACCACCGCGTTCAGACTGGCCTTGCCACCGCCGGTCATGACCGTGGTGAATTCGACCCCGTTATTCTTGCCCAGAACATAGGTTGCATCAGCCAGACGCTGGCTCATGGCACCAACGGTGATCTTTTCGCCGCCCTTGGCCGCCGCGATCACGTCAGCCAGCGTTTCCCAGCCCCGCGCGGGTTTGGCAATGATACCCATCTGTGAACCCGCGAGGGTCGAGATATAGGTGAAATCGTCCAACTGGTAGGGCGGCTTTCGCATCGTCTGAATGCTGTAGGTCAACACTTCGGACACGGTCACACCAATCGTTTCGCCGTCGACAGGTTCATCCTTGAGCGCCACCGCCGCGGTCAGGCCGCCCTTGCCCGGCGCGTTTTCGGGAATGATCTCCCAGCCGTAGCGTGTGTTGATTTCTTCCGCCAGCAATCGGCCAAGCGTGTCGGCACCGCCGCCAGCCGAAAAGGCGATCATCATCTTGACCGGGCCTTTCGGTTTCCAGTCTTGCGCTTGGGCGCCGGTTGCTGCGGCAATCAAGGCAAACGCGGCAGCCGTGCGTTTGAATGTTGCGAATTTCATGGTTTCCTCCTCCTTGTTCGCGTTCGATTTCTGTCACGACCCAGGAACGGGCGTGGCGCCTGATGGCCCGGTTTGAAAGGCTTTTTCTGGCCCTCCGAACCGGGCAACCAGTTTGTCCTGGTCAGCCTTTGCCCGCGCATCGACATTTGCGGGATCACAGATCCCGCGCAGCGCGCCGCGCATGCGGTCCTCCTGCAAGGCATAGACCGGATCCCCGGCCAGATTGCGCTGCTCCAGCGGATCGGCTTCCAGGTCAAAAAGTTCGGGCGCATAGCCGATATATTCGTGATATTTCCAGCGCGCATCCGCGACCATGAAACCGCCGCTCGGCGAATTGACCGCATGATATTCAGAAAAGACCACGCGCGCGGGATCGTCGGGCGCGCTGGCAATCTCTGTCAGCGAACGCCCCGACCATTCAGGGTCAGGCGGCAAGTCGAAGGCCTGGGTGATGGTCGGCGGGATATCCATCAGGGACACCGGTGTGTTGACCTGCCCGCCTGCGGCAACGCCCGGTCCGGCCACGATCATCGGCACCTGTGT
>ERZ1699650.175-NODE-175-length-15920-cov-168.338040_pt1 | contig 15920 bp, 13 predicted proteins | sample MGYA00581512_ERZ1699650 | MGnify/ENA primary metagenome ERZ1699650 (study PRJEB42348, sample SAMEA6618698) | metagenome | isolation source: Polyester-degrading enrichment culture growing on monomer terephthalic acid, Te | collected 2019-05-17 ... | reverse complement strand
ACAGCTCACAGCTCACAGCTCACAGCTCACAGCTCACAGCTCACAGCTCACAGCTTTAAACTCCCAAAACCTCCGCGCCAATCCGTTCCCGAAACCACCCCAATGCTTTCCCGGTTACTCCGGTTCGCCAGGCAATGACCGCCTCTGAGGGCGGATTCGTTTCATTCAGCTTCACTTGCACCAGGGCGCCACTGTCCAGTTCCGCCTGAATGCGGTGGCGAGGCAGATAGCCGACGCCGAGGCCAGCCAGTTGCGCTTCGATTTTATCGCGCATGGTAGGTACGGTGATCAGTTTGTTTTGTCGCGTCCAGCCGATGGTGCGCGGTGCCATAAGCTTACTGGAATCCCGCACGACGATGGTTGGGTAGGCTTCAATTTGTTCGTGGGTCCAATCGCAGGCATTGCTGGCCAGAGGGTGATTCTTCGCGACAGCGAACACCATGCTCATTTCACCAAATCGGCTGGTCTCGTAGCCGTCGATTTTGGGGTCCAGTAAGTCGGTCGACAGGATCAGATCGGCGTCGCCGTTGATCAGCATTTCCCAGGTGCCAGAGAGTGATCCGTGAACCAGATGCACCTTGATGTAGGGGTGTGCTTCGTTGAATTCATGCACCAGTGGGTAAAGTCGCGCCGGTTCAAAGACGGTATCAACACCGATGCGCAGCTCGGGTTCCCAACCGCTGGCGATTTTCTTGGCCGAACTGGCCAGATTGTCGATATCGCGCAGGATGCTGCGACCTTCTTCCAGAATCAGCCGGGCTGCAGGTGTCATTTTGGCGCGATGTCCGCTGCGATCGAACAGGTCTATGCCAAGGTCCTGTTCAACCTTTTGCACGGTATACGTCAGCGCGGAAGGCACTTTATGCAGGGCTTCGGCGGCGGCGGCAAAGCTGCCACGCTGGTCAATGGCATCCAATGCGCGGAGCAGGTCCAGTGTCAGGGGGTTGTGGGCCATAAAGGTTCAGTTTTTTTGAAATGTAGAGGCAATATATTCCGCTTACGGGCCACCCTGCAACTGCCTAGACTGGTCGCTAGCAGAAATCGACCAAACAGCAGACCAGGAGGTGCTCTCATGACAACATTACGCAGCGTTCGGCAGGTGGCCAAAGGGTTACCGACGTCGGATGGCGCCGGGGTAAAGCTGACCCGGGTCATCGGCAACCAGTACGTGAAGAATCTGGACCCCTTTCTGATGCTCGACGAGTTCAAGTCTGACGATAAGGCCGACTATATGGCGGGTTTCCCCATGCATCCGCACCGCGGCTTCGAGACCGTTACCTATATGCTCAAGGGCGCGTTTCGTCATGGTGACAATCAGGGCAACACCGGGTACCTCGCACCTGGCTCCATTCAATGGATGACCGCCGGCCGCGGCATTGTGCACGAAGAGATGCCCAACCAGGAAGACGGCCCGGTATGGGGCTTTCAGCTCTGGGTCAACCTGCCGGCCAAGCACAAGATGACTGCGCCCCGCTACCAGGATATTCGTCCCGAGCAGGTGCCAGAGGTCGAGCTGGAAAACGGTAAGGTCAAGGTACTGGTGGGTAATTTCCAAGGGGTGATTGGCCCGGTTGAAGACGTAGTGACCGACCCGCTGTATCTGGATTTTCACCTGAACGAAGGGGCCACCCAGCGTATCGATATTCCGGGTAACAAATCAGCTTTTGTATACGTCTACCAGGGATCGGCGCAAATTGGCACAACCGAACTGCCAGAGCGGCATCTGGGCATTCTGGGGGATGGTGAAGGGCTTGAAGTGACGTCAACCGCCGCCGATACCCGCCTGCTCGTGGTCGCGGGTGACCCTATACAGGAACCCGTTGTGCAATATGGGCCCTTTGTCATGAACACCGTCGATGAAGTGCAGCAGGCGATTGTCGATTACAACGAAGGGCGGTTTTGAAATCAAAGCTGTGAGCTACGAGCTGCGAGCTTAGAGCTAAAAACTCACAGCTCGAAGCTCACAGCTCGCAGCTCAAAACCTATCGAAAATGCTTCAGAGCGAGCGCAATAACCCCTTTCCCGGTCATGTCTTCTGACCAGGAGTAGGGCTCAATCTGTGAGCGGCCGATCAGCTCGGGTACCAGGGCTTCGTTAATGCCTTCGTGAATGCCGGGCTCCATAAGAGCGTAGGCTCTTACGCCGGGCCCGGTGACGACGATGCGTTCCGGGCTCATCAGTGCCAGAATGTTGGCGATGCCGTACCCCAGTACCTTACCTGCCTGGTGAAACAAGTCGACCGCATAGGAGTGCTTCTGATGTCCTAGCTCGGTTAGCCTTTGCATCTGTTTTTCCGATGGGTGGCGCCGGTCAGTCGCTGGAAGGTCCATTACCGCGCTGGCGTCGCGATAGAGCGCATAATCACTTACGTAGGCTTCAATGCAACCCCGTTTGCCGCAGGCACACTGAGGGCCTTCATGGCTGTATTTGGTATGGCCAAACTCTGCTGCAGCGCCGAAATGGCCACTGTACAGGCTGCCATTCACAACCAGGCCGCCGCCAATGCCGTAACCGATCATGATCACGACGAAGTTATTGCACTGGCTGTATTCGGGGTGCTTTTGAATGGCGTAGGCAATGCTGTTGGCGTCGTTGGCCAGTTCTACCGGGCATTCAAAGGCGTTTTCCAGGGCGCGCGTCAGATTGACGTTTTTAATGTTCAGCGCCGGGCTCCAGACGACATCGCCCTTATGTACATCAACAAACCCCTGAATGGCAATGCCCACGCTGACCAGTCGGGCGGCGTGTTCCGGGTGTTGGTCGAGGAACCTTTTTGCCTGTTCGACCAGCATCTCATTCAGTGAGGCCTGGTCATGACGCTGGGTCTTCTGCACCACAACAGTCTCGTGCGCAATGTTTCCCTTCAAGTCGCCGAGCATCAGCCGCACTTCATTGATTGACAGTTTGATGCCCAATACCGAAGCGTGGGTGGGGTTCAGGTCGATCAGGACGCGCGGGCGCCCGCGGCCCCCTTTGGACTCGGGCCCTTTGACTTCCTGAATGATGGCGGCATCCGACAATTCAGAGGTGATGGCGGTTACGGTTGCCGGACTAAGGCGGGTGATCTGACCAATGTCGACCCTGGCCAGTGGACCAAATACGCGCAGGGTGTTGATGATGTCTATCCGGTTGTCCGCTCGAATTTGCTCGGTGTCGTTTTTCTTCATGATAGGGCAACTTACTGAATAGAATCATGTTTTCAGTGTAAACCGGGGGTCTTTTCCAGTCGACTCTAAAATTAAATCTACGCTGGAATACAAGGTTTGAGTCTCGATTGTTGGTTTGTCTCGGTGTTTGGTGAGTGCACCGCCAAGCAATGTTGAGGCCGGTTTGTACCGCCTATCCGGTGTCTTGTTCATTCAATTCTCATGAAACGGTGGCGACTCCGCCTTCAATAATAATTCATTAGGTAAAATAAATGGCGTGATATGTGCCGTTTTGTGGGTGGAAAGTATACGACCATTGTCGATATTTGGCTGATTTCATTGACTTTGTCTATTTTGCGATCAAGAATAACTTTGGGTGTAAAAATAAAGCTGGGCGCAGTCCTGGCGGCCCGCTACTTACAATAACAATATGGTCCCGAATCAGGAGTTATAACGATGAGAAAAGTACTGATCGCTGCCGCTTTATCCGCCTTTACTGCGGTTCCTGCTGTAACTATGGCACATGACCTTACTGTCGGTGTGTCCTGGTCAAACTTTCAAGAGGAGCGCTGGAAAACTGACGAGACGGCTATTATTGCTGCTCTCGAAAAGTTGGGTGTTGAATACATCTCTGCGGATGCCCAATCGTCTGCTTCAAAACAACTGACCGATATAGAGAGTCTGATCGCCAACGGCGCGGATGCGTTGATTGTGCTTGCTCAGGACGCTAGCGCGATTGGCCCAGCCATTGAGGCGGCCGCCAACGAAGGCATTCCGGTAGTCGGTTATGACCGGCTGATCGAGCATCCCGATGCGTTTTATTTAACCTTCGACAACAAAGAAGTCGGCCGGATGCAGGCTCGCGCCGTGCTTGAAGCCCAGCCGGATGGTAATTACGTCTTCATCAAAGGCTCGCCAGCCGACCCCAATGCCGATTTCCTGCATGCCGGGCAGTTGGAAGTGCTGGCATCGGCCATGAATTCCGGTGCTATAGAGAACGTGGGTGAGGCCTACACCGATGCCTGGTTGCCAGCTAACGCACAACGCAACATGGAGCAGATTCTTACCGCTAATAATAACGAAGTGGATGCCGTTGTAGCCTCAAACGATGGTACGGCTGGGGGCGTGGTTGCTGCGCTGTCCGCACAGGGTATGGACGGTGTTGTACCCGTTTCAGGGCAGGATGGTGACCACGCTGCACTGAACCGTATCGCGCTCGGTGTGCAGACCGTATCGGTATGGAAAGACTCTCGCGAGCTGGGCAAGGCGGCGGCCAATATCGCCTTCCTGATGGCCAATGGAGCCGGAATTGATGAAATTCCCGGTGCTGGCGTGTTCAGTGATGGACCCCGGGGCGTGTCAATGAACTCCATCTTCCTGAAGCCATTGCCTATCACTGAAGATAACCTGGATGTGGTGATCGATGCCGGATGGGTAACGAAAGAGACGGTATGCCAGGGCGTGCCCGCCGGACGTGTTTCTGTTTGCGATTAATGTAATTCAAGACGTCGGAGGCGATAGCCTCTGGCTGCCTTCTGAAGACATGGCAAATGGAGCCTCGTGACATGGTTGAGACTTCGGTCAACCCAGTTAAAAAGCTATTGGAAGCCACTGAGGTAGATACCCGCATATTGGGCATGGTTGCGGTATTGGGCCTGCTCTGGCTAGGGTTTGGCATTGCCACGGATGGCGCCTTTCTGACCCCGCGTAACCTCTGGAATTTGAGCGTCCAGACCTCGTCCATTGCGGTGATGGCTACGGGTATGGTGCTGGTCATCGTGACCCGGAACATAGACCTGTCGGTGGGGTCTCTGTTGGGGTTCACTGGCATGATCATCGCGGTGACCCAGGCTGAATGGCTGCCCGCACTCTGGGGTTACGATCATTCGATGACCTGGGTAACTGCCTTGCTGGTAGGTATGGTTGCTGGCGCGCTGGCGGGTGCCCTGCAGGGGTTTGTCATCGCTTACATGGGTGTGCCGGCTTTTATCGTGACGCTCGGCGGGCTGCTGGCCTGGCGAGGCGCGGCCTGGTGGGTGACCTCGGGTCGCACCGTGGCGCCGATGGATTCGACCTTTCAGATCATGGGAGGCGGGCCGTCCGGCTCTGTCGGTGAACTGGCCACCTGGCTAATTTCAGGTGCGATCTGCCTGATGATTGTCGCCGCTTTTTTAAGGGGCCGGCATCTGCGCCGCTTGCATCAGTTTCCATTGCGCCCGGTTTGGGCCGAGTTCGTGTTGGCGGGGTTTTACTGTGCCGGCGTTATGGGGGCTGCAGCGGTTGCCAATGCTTACCCCTGGCCCTCCCGCATTGCAGAGCGCTATGCACAAGCTGAGGGCATTCCCATTCCTGAAGGAGGGCTGGTGATAGCCCATGGGTTCGCCGTGCCGGTATTGATCGCTGTCTTTGTGGCCGTAGTGATGTCGTTTATTGCAACACGAACCCGGTTCGGGCGTTACGTCTTTGCCATTGGCGGTAATCCGGAGGCGGCTGAGTTGGCTGGGGTAAATACCCGCAAAGTGATACTGCTCGTATTCACTATTATGGGCATTCTCGCTGCCATCGGCGCGGCCATTTCCACGGCCCGGCTAAACGCCGCCACGAATGCACAAGGCACGCTGGATGAACTCTATGTTATTGCCGCCGCTGTGATTGGTGGTACATCGCTGGCAGGGGGGGTTGGTAAAGTTGCCGGTGCTGTTTTGGGGGCGCTAGTGATGCAGTCGCTGCAAAGCGGAATGGTTCTGGTGGGTATTGATACGCCGTTGCAAAATATGATTGTCGGTGTGGTATTGGTCATCGCCGTCTGGGTTGACACCCTCTATCGTAAAAGGAGCTCGTTATGATGGATAACCAGCAACCCCTGGTCGAAATGCGCAACATATCGATCTCGTTCGGGGGCATCAGAGCCGTTGATGACGTATCCATTGATCTGTATCCCGGTGAGGTTGTTGGGCTGCTGGGGCATAACGGTGCCGGCAAATCGACCCTGATCAAGATCCTCTCCGGGGCTTATCCGATGGACGCCGGTGACATTTTTGTCGATGGTCAGCCGGTCACCATCCACAACCCCAGAGATGCCAAAAACCTGGGCATCGAAACCATTTACCAGACGCTTGCACTGGCCGACAACGTCGATGCCGCGGCCAATCTGTTTCTGGGTCGTGAGCTGCAGTCGCGCTGGGGTACGCTGGATGACGCGGCTATGGAGAGTGCATGCCGACAAGTGATGGGCAGGTTGAATCCCAACTTCCAGCGCTTCAAAGACCCGGTCAAATCCCTGTCTGGTGGGCAGCGACAGTCGGTCGCGATTGCGCGCGCGCTGTATTTCAATGCCCGTATTCTCATTATGGATGAGCCGACAGCGGCACTGGGGCCTCAGGAAACCGCTCAGGTGGCGGAGTTGATCAAGCACCTGAAATCCGAAGGCATTGGAATATTTCTAATCTCCCATGACATTCACGATGTTTTTGATCTCTCGGATCGGGTCAGTGTTATGAAAAATGGCAAGTTGGTGGGTACCGTCACTGTCGATGTGGTGACCAAAGATGAAGTGTTGGGCATGATCATTCTCGGCAAGTGTCCGCCTCAGGTAAAGCCAGGCCCGGGCGCGGTGGCGACAGAAATGTCAGTAGAAGAGGTCGTTTCGGGGGGTGGGTAGTAATAAGCTGTGAGCTTCGAGCTTTGAGTAAAGGCATTAACTCGCAGCTCGCCGCTAATAGCTCGAAGCTTTCCCTCACTCCCTATAAAACACCGCAGACGCCCACAAGCTCTCCCAAACGGCACCGGTTTCTTCGACCACATCAGCTGGCGGCTCTTTCATGTGCACGCTACTGACCAGATAGGCGGTATCTGCCCGAAAAGGGACGCTGATCTGGCCGTTCTCATCGGTCGTCAGCCGAAGCTCTTCGGCCTCTTCATTGCCTGATTTCATAAACACCCGGGCCAGTATGCCGGCCGATGGCTCGTCGTTCAGAAAAAGCGTTGCGGTCAGTGGTGTTTGTCGGGTGAGGGTGTAGGGGTTGGCTTCCAGGCGCCATTCCAGTGGGTAGCCAATCAGCCTGTCTTCGCCTTGCGCATTGCCGGTGCCAATGTAGGTTTTTGCAAAACGCCTGAACACTTCAGTAAAACCGCGCTCTGGCAAACCGCGGTCTGCATGAGCCTGGCGCACCCAATCAAGTCCGTCGAGCGTGAGAAAATTGTCGAAAACAGCCGGATCGTCGTAGGTGAGCTCGGTATAGGTTGATTCGTAGGTCAGGGTGGTTAGCCCATGGCTGTCGACGGCTTGTGCGGCGGCAGGGCGCGCGCCGAGACGACCACTGATGGGGCGTTCCCGGCCGTTGTGGTGCAATTCGAAGCGAACGAAGCGATTGGGGAAGAAGGCGTAGGTATCGCCCTTGAAGTTTTCGCCGACTTTGATGTCGGCCTGCGCGGTCTTGTTGACGTCGATGCGGTACTGGAGTGGCTCCAACCAGAATTCATGGGCGCTGGCCAGGTTGCTCAGGGGTAGGCCGATCAGGGCGGTGAAAGCAAGGCGTAACAGTCGGCGTGTTGCGGTTCTCTGGGTCATGAAGGGGCTCTGTATGGCTGAATGGAAAGCATACTGAGACTGCGTTAGCGAGGCCAGTGCAGATGCGGGCCGAGTTTGGGGTGCGGTTGTTAACCTAATGTCCGGGCACAAAAAAACCGGCGTAAAGCCGGTTTTTTAGCGTCAGGTAACTCTGAAGGCCGATTAAGCGGCTTTCAGGGCCTTTACGCGGGCGTTCAGGCGGCTGATGGTGCGAGCAGCCTTGTTCTTGCTGATGATGCCTTTACGGGCCATGCCATCAACAACCGGTTGAGCGGTAGTGAGTGCTTTGGTCGCCTGGTCGTAGTCTTTGGCTTCGATTTGAGCAACAACCTTTTTCAGGTAGGTACGAACCATGGAACGCAGGCTTGCGTTGTGCGCGCGACGCTTCACTGCCTGACGAGCACGTTTTTTAGAACCAGCAGAGTTTGCCACGGGCAGCTCCTTAATAGTCGGTTACTGGGATTTGGAGTCAAATTTGAGGGGCGAGATTCTAGGTTTTTGAACCCGACCTGTCAATGGCTGATTGGCTGTAAGTGCCTCTGTGTTGCATAGGTGGTTGTTCCGGTTAGGTTGAATTGGGAGGTGGGAGGTCGCGCTGGCCACCGGGTAGGCTTATCCGGGGCCGGCGTGAACCCCTCCATGGGGCCTAGATCGCAGCATCCTTGCTGCGAACTTCCCCGGATAAGCCTACCCGGCAGCCATCACTTACTATGGAGTTGTTTCGAACTTACTGCAAAAGGCTACAAGCACCTAAAAAGACGCAAGACCCATTTTCCAGTATCCGGTAGACTGGCGCCCATTCTTGAACTGCCTACTGGCCTTTATTTGCACTCATGACGACGCCTACACCAACAGAGCCTGATTTGCCAAAACAGCCAGCCGTTGCTGGTCGCAAGACCCGAGGTATTCTGGGTAACTCCGTCATAGTGGGTGGCGCTACCGGTCTTTCTCGGGTGCTTGGTTTGGTGCGGGATACGGTCTTTGCCGTGCTGTTTGGTACGGGTGGGGCGATGGATGCCTTCTTTGTTGCCTTTAAGATCCCCAACTTTCTGCGGCGTCTGTTTGCTGAGGGAGCGTTTAATCAGGCGTTTATTCCCGTGCTGGCCTCGGTGCGTGAAGCGGAAGGGGATAGCGGGGTGCGTCGCCTGGTAGCGGCAACCCAGTGGACGCTGGGGTCTGTGGTTGGCTTTATTACGCTGATTGCCATGGTGGGAGCGCCACTGGTGGCCTGGGTGTTTGCGCCGGGGTTTCACGACGATGGGGTTAAGCTCGATCAGACGGCCGATTTTCTGCGGCTGACCTTTCCTTATTTGTGGTTTATTGCGCTGACAGCCCTGGGTCAGTCGGTGCTGAATACCTACGGCCGTTTTGCGGCGCCTGCCGTGACGCCGGTGATCCTGAATCTCTGCCTGATTGGCTCGGCTTTCTGGCTGACGCCTCAGTTTGATGTACCCATGACCGGTCTGGCCTGGGGCGTGATGCTGGCGGGCCTGCTGCAGTGGTTGTGGCTGTGGCCGTCGCTGATTGCCGTTGGGGTCTGGCAACCCCTGCGGTTGGGCTGGCATCCCGGGGTACGGCGGATTGGTGTGCTGATGATTCCCGCCCTGTTTGGGGTGTCGGTCAGCCAGATAAACCTGCTGTTGGATACTGTGCTGGCCTCGTTGCTGCAAGATGGTTCAGTGGGCTGGTTGTATTATTCGGATCGCTTGTCGGAGCTGCCGCTCGGGGTCATCGGCATTGCCATTGCCACGGTGTTGCTGCCGAAGCTGTCGCACAGTGCGGCGACGTCTAACCATCAGTCCTTTAAGCAGACGCTGGGCTGGGCGATTCGGGTGGTATTGCTGGTTGGGCTGCCAGCTATGGCCGCTTTACTGGTGCTTGCCGGGCCGCTGCTGACTACCCTGTTTCAGTACAAGGCCTTTACCGTATTCGATGTGCAGCAGAGCAGCGCGAGCCTAATGGCCTACGCGTTGGGGTTGCCTGCCTTTATGCTGATCAAGATTCTGGCACCGGCTTTTTTCAGCCGGCAAAACACCCGTACGCCGGTCAAGATTGGCATATGGGCCATGGCTTTGAATATGGTATTCAATCTGATTCTGATTGTGCCGCTGGCCCACGTTGGCTTGGCGCTGGCCACCTCGTTGTCGGCCTGGATCAACGCCGGTCTGCTGGCCATTACCCTGCACCGCCAGGGGGATTTGCCCGGTGTTGAACTGTGGCGAGGCTCGGTGGTGCGCGCCCTGGCGGCCTCTGTGGCGATGGCACTGGTTTTGTGGTTGCTGCTTGGCTGGCCGCTGCTTGACTACCCGGAGGCCGTCTTCGGTCGGGTGTGGCGTACGGGGTTGCTGGTGGTTACCGGGCTGGTCAGTTACAGCCTGTTTTGGTTCCTGCTCGGGGGGCGGTTGCAGGAGGTGCGCCACTGAGTCCTTTTTCAGCGAGGCTCGCACGGGCAATTATTCAGAGGCTCCTTAAAGACGGGCGCGACGGTTTTTTGTATACTCCGCGGCCTTGTTTTGTCCCTGGTTCGTTTTATGCACATTAGCCGCAGTCCCTACCGCCTGGGTCAGCCCAGCGCCGTTACCATTGGCAGTTTCGATGGCGTGCACCTCGGGCATCAGCATCTGATTGCTGAGGTGCTGCGGGAGGCGAAGCAACGCGGGCTGACCTCAACCGTCGTCACCTTTGAGCCCCAGCCGCGCGAGTTCTTCGATCCCGAGGGTGCGCCCGCCAGGCTGTCGTCGTTGACCGATAAGGTGCGTCGGTTCCGCGAGCTGGGTGTTGAACAGTTGGTTGTGTTGCCGTTCGACCGGCGTTTACGTGCCATGTCCGCCGCCGACTTTGTGGAGCAGATACTGCAGAAAGGGTTGCGGGCACGCTGGGTACAGGTGGGTGATGACTTCCGCTTCGGTAACGACCGCAAAGGTGATGCTGCTTTTTTGCGTCAATACGACTTCGACGTCGCTGAAATGCCTTCACAGCGCATTAATGGCCAGCGGGTGAGCAGTACGGCCATACGGTCGTTGTTGGGTGGCGGTGCATTGGGTGAGGCGGCCGCCATGCTGGGCGAGCCCTATACCCTGAGCGGGCGAGTGATTTACGGTCGCCAACTCGGCCGGACCCTGGGTGTACCTACTGCCAATATGCTGCTGGCTCATCCGAAACTGGCGATGGCCGGGGTTTATGTTGCGCAAACCCGCCTCAATAATGAGTGGGTGCATGGCGTTGCCAACCTGGGGCCCAAGCCGTCGGTGAGTGATTCGAGGTACTGGCTGGAAACGCACCTGTTCGATGTCAGTCCGGATCTTTACGGCCAGCGGCTCGATGTGCAGCTGCTGCACAGGCTGCGGGGTATAGAAAGATTTGATACGCTTGACGCCCTGAAACACCAGATTCATGCAGATATCCAGGCCGCTCGTGCCTGGTTTTCCCCATTAAACGGAAGTGATCGAGCTCCATGACAGACTATAAAGCGACTCTGAACCTGCCGCATACGGATTTCCCGATGCGCGGTAACCTGGCCAAGCGTGAGCCGGAAATGCTGGCCCACTGGGAAAAGAACGGCATTTACCAGCGAATTCGCGAAGCCAGTGCGGGTCGCCCCAAGTTTATTTTGCATGATGGCCCTCCGTACGCGAACGGGAATCTGCACCTTGGGCACGCTGTGAACAAGATGCTCAAGGACATTATCATCAAGTCGAAAAACTTCATCGGCTACGATGCCCCCTATGTGCCGGGCTGGGATTGCCATGGTCTGCCGATCGAGCACAAGGTTGAGACCATGATCGGCCGCGCCGGCGACAAGGTCGATTTCAAAACCTTTCGTGCCAAATGCCGCGAGTTTGCGCTGGGCCAGATCGACGGTCAGCGCAAGGAATTTATCCGCATGGGTATTTTCGGCAGCTGGGACAAGCCCTATCTGACGCTGGACCATCAAACCGAAGCCGACATCATTCGTGCCCTGGGCAAGATCGCCGAGAGCGGGCACCTGGTGCGCGGGTTCAAACCGGTTTACTGGAGCGTTGTCGGCGGTTCTGCGCTGGCTGAAGCGGAAGTGGAGTACCATGACAAAACGTCGTTCAGCATCGATGTGCGCTACGCCGCTCAGGATGAAGCCAAGGTGCTGTCAGCCTTTGGCACCGACGCAGGCAAAGGCGAAGTCTCTGCTGTTATCTGGACGACAACCCCCTGGACGCTGCCTGCCTCTCAGGCGATTTCCGTTGGACCAGAACTCGACTACGTTTTGGTGCAAACGCAATTTAACGGTGAACCGGCACGGCTGATTCTGGCTGAAGGCTTGCTCGAAGCCGTTGTGGCGCGCGCCGAGCTGGGTGATATTGAGGTACTGGCGCGTGTTCCCGGTACGGCACTGGAAGGCCTGGTGTTTGACCACCCCTTCTACCAGCGCGATATCCCCATTCTGCTGGGTGACCACGTAACGCTCGACGCTGGTACTGGCTGCGTACACACCGCGCCCGACCATGGCATGGAAGACTTTGTGGTCTGTGGCAAATACGGCATCGAGACGCTGAACCCGCTGGACGACAAGGGCGTGTACCGTCCCAACGTCGAGTTGTTTGCGGGCGAGCACGTCTACAAGGTTGAACCTCACATCCTGGAAGTCTGTACTGAAAAGGGCCGGCTTCTGCACGAAGAAAAAATCCGTCACAGCTATGCCCACTGCTGGCGCACCAAAACGCCGCTGATCTACCGGGCAACACCGCAGTGGTTCATCAGCATGGACAAAGAAGGTCTGCGCGCCAAAGCGATGGACGCCATCAAAGGCGTGCGCTGGGTGCCGGGCTGGGGGCAGAATCGTATCGAAGCCATGTTCGAGCAAAGCCCCGACTGGTGTATCTCACGCCAGCGCACCTGGGGCGTGCCGATTGCTTTTGTGACCCACATCGAAACCGGCGAGTTGCACCCGGAAACCCCGCGTTTGATCGAGGCCGTTGCCGCTCGTGTTGAAAAAGACGGAATGGACGCCTGGTGGGATCTGGACCTGGCTGAGTTGCTCGGCGACGATGCCGTTAATTACGAGAAAGCGACCGATACGCTGGACGTCTGGTTTGACTCGGGCGTGACGCACGATACCGTACTGCGCAAGCGCGAAGAACTGGGCCAGTACCCGGCCGATATGTACCTGGAGGGCTCGGATCAGCATCGCGGCTGGTTTCAGTCGTCGCTGAAGACAGCGGTGGCGATCAACGGCAGCGCGCCCTACAAGCAAGTACTTACTCACGGCTTCACCGTCGATGAGAAGGGCTACAAGATGTCCAAGTCGCTGGGTAACGGGATAGAGCCGCAAGAGGTTTTCGACTCTCTGGGGGCCGACATCTTGCGCCTGTGGGTGGCTTCGACCGACTACAGCGGCGATATGGCGATGTCGAAAGACATTCTGAACCGCTCGGCCGATGCGTACCGCCGTATCCGCAACACCGCCCGATTCCTGATCTCTAACCTGGAGGGCTTCGACCCGGCTGAACACAGCGTGCACCAGGGTGACATGCTGGCGCTGGATCGCTGGGCTGTGGACCGCGCCTACCGGTTGCAGCAGGAAATCTCGGACGCATACGACAACTACCAGTTTGTGCAGGTTTACCAGAAGATCCATCACTTCTGCGTGCTCGACATGGGCGGGTTTTATCTCGACATCATTAAAGACCGCCAATACACCACCCAGGCGGATTCGCTGGCTCGGCGCAGCTGCCAGACGGCGCTGTACCACGTGCTGGAAGCCCTGGTGCGCTGGATCGCCCCGATTCTCAGCTTTACCGCCGATGAGCTGTGGCAGTTCATTCCGGGCAAGCGCAGCGTTTCGGTGTTCGAACACACCTGGTACGACGGCCTGCAACCGCTGGACGACGATGAGCCCATGGGCGTTGCCTTCTGGTCGGAAGTTCAGGCTGTTAAAGAAGGCGTGAACAAGGTACTGGAACTGGCCCGCAACGAAGGCCGGGTAGGGGGTGCGCTGAAATCGGAAGTGACGCTCTATTGCGACGATGCCCTGAAGTCAGTGCTCGCCACCCTGGGTGATGAATTGCGGTTCGTCACGCTGACCAGCGCGGTTACCCTGTCAAACCTGGCGGATGCGCCAGAAACGGCCCACGCCACCGAGCTTGAAGGGCTGAAAGTCAGTGTTGCTGCTTCAGAACAACCGAAATGTGGCCGGTGTTGGCACCAGCGTCCGGATGTTGGTCAGCATGCCGCTCATCCTGAGCTGTGCGGTCGCTGTGTCGAGAACGTCGATGGTGACGGTGAAGTGCGCCACTTTGCGTAAGGGCTGGGCATGGCAATGAATGCAAGGATGAAACAATCGGTCTGGTTGCTGATTGCCGCTGTGGTAGTGGCGCTGGACCTGTGGACCAAGAGCCTGGCAACCCAGATGTTGCAATATGGTCGACCGGTCGAAATTCTGCCGGTTCTCGACTTTACCCTGCTGCACAACCGGGGTGCGGCCTTCAGCTTTCTGAGTTCGGCCGGTGGCTGGCAGCGCTGGGTGTTCACCATCATCGCTTTGGCCGTCAGTGTCGTATTAGTGGTATGGACGTTACAGTTGAAGCCGCATGAGCGCTGGCTGTCCGTGACGATGCCGTTGATTCTGGGCGGCGCCCTGGGCAACCTTCATGACCGGCTGACGCTGGGCTATGTGGTTGATTTTGTTCATTTTCACTGGCAGGGCCGCTATTTCCCGGCCTTTAATATCGCCGATGCTGCCATTACCGCCGGCGCCATTATGATGATCATCGACGCGCTCTGGCTCCAGCCCCGGCGAAATGCAGCTTCTGGTCAGTCTTAATGTCGTTGCTGCACTCCTCTTTCGTACAGGTAGTCAATTATGCAGATTCAGGAAAACTCGACCGTTACCTTGCACTTTGCCTTGCATCTGGACAGCGGCGAGCAGGTCGACAGCACCTTTGATCGCCGCCCGGCTACCCTGACCATTGGTGATGGGAACCTGCCAGAAGGGTTCGAGCGCCATTTGATGGGGATGAGCGCAGGCGACCGTCGTAAAGTGCAGGTACCGCCGCAAGATGCCTTCGGCCAGCACAACCCGCAGAATATCCAGCAATTCAAACGTGACCGCTTTGCCCAGTCTGAGCCACTGGAAGTGGGTATGGTGATGTCGTTTGAAGATGCCGGCAAGAATGAACTTCCCGGTGTCGTAGCTACACTGGACGACGAATTCGTTGAAGTCGACTTCAACCACCCGCTGGCGGGTAAGACGCTGGATTTCGAAGTCGAGATAATCGAGGTAAAAGGGGCGACCGATGGACATTAAACTGGCTAACCCACGCGGCTTCTGTGCCGGCGTGGACCGCGCCATCGACATCGTGAACCGGGCGCTGGAGCTGTATGGTTCCCCCCTCTACGTGCGCCATGAAGTCGTGCACAACAAATTTGTGGTCGATGACCTGCGTAACCGCGGCGCCGTCTTCGTTGATGAACTGCACGAAGTACCCGACAATCAGCTGGTCATCTTCTCGGCACATGGCGTCTCCCAGGCCGTGCGCCAGGAAGCCGACAAACGCGGCCTGAAAGTCTTTGACGCCACTTGCCCGCTGGTCACCAAGGTACACCTGGAAGTCTCCCGCTACAGTGCCGATGGCATGGAATGCATCCTGATTGGCCACAAAGGCCACCCTGAAGTGGAAGGCACCATGGGGCAGTACGACGACGCCAACGGCGGTGCCATCTATCTGGTTGAAGACGAAAACGACGTGGCCCAGATGCAGGTGCGCGACGAGACGCGCCTGGCCTACGTCACCCAGACCACCCTGTCGATGGATGACACGGCTCGTATCATCGATGCCTTGCGTACCCGCTTCCCTCACATTCAGGGCCCGCGCAAAGACGACATCTGCTACGCCACCCAAAACCGGCAAGATGCCGTTAAGACTCTGGCGCAGGATTGCGATGTGGTGCTGGTGGTCGGCTCGCCCAACTCATCCAACAGCAACCGGCTACGTGAGCTGGCCGAGCGTATGGGTTGTAAGGCCTACCTGCTCGACGACGCCTCTCAGCTCGACCCTGCCTGGTTCGACGAAACCACCGTAATCGGCGTAACCGCTGGCGCCTCGGCACCGGACATTCTGGTCAGTCAGGTTCTGGAAGGGCTGAAGGCACTGGGTGCCACAGCTCCGGTTGAGCTGGATGGCATTCCCGAGAACATCACCTTCTCCATTCCCAGAGAGTTACGGGTAAAA
>ERZ1699650.174-NODE-174-length-16204-cov-8.061056_pt1 | contig 16204 bp, 15 predicted proteins | sample MGYA00581512_ERZ1699650 | MGnify/ENA primary metagenome ERZ1699650 (study PRJEB42348, sample SAMEA6618698) | metagenome | isolation source: Polyester-degrading enrichment culture growing on monomer terephthalic acid, Te | collected 2019-05-17 ... | reverse complement strand
TGACATGGATTCGCACGAAAAGCCGCGTTTTGCGCACTCATATGCCCCCTCGGCACATAGATGCGATTGGCGAGCCGTGGAGGACTCGAACCCCCGACCTGAGAATTAGAAGTTCCCTGCTCAAAACACCCCCTACCTAAACCTACTGACTACTACCGAATGGCGCAAACGAGAGCAGAACTTCGTGCCGAATAGCTTCAGGCAGAGCAAACGTGGCCCCAATATGAACGTTCCGCCAATTTAGAGAGCCCGCTGCGTGGGTCTCTGACCCTTCCAAATCCAAGAACCACAACGTTCTGAGCCTCACATAGCGATATAGCCACTACTGCACCTTGGCGCGCGCGCTACCCAAAAAGCTGGCGTGCGCCAAGGTGCAATGGCCCACCGGGCCATTCTGTCTAAGCAGACCAACTCTGGGGCAGAAACCTTCTTCTATTCGTGCGCTTTATTGAGCTATACATACAGAAACGACCGTCTTGGCCTTGCCAACGATGAGTTTAACCCACTGCTTCTAATCGCATTACCGCCTGCTAAGTAACCCTATAAGAACTCAAGGGTGCACTCTTCTCCACTTCGAACACGCCGCTCGTCAAGAGTTGCAATCCTTACGTTGGTGAGGTTGAGATCGTCACGTAGCTGTACGATTTCACTCACCGACCTATTATAGCCCGATGAAAACACAATGAATACTTCCGAGAACTCTTTGGTTAATAACGAAGCTAAACCTAAAACTTCAGCGCGTGAACTTCGGGTGCTCTTCTGAGGAGAAACTTTCACCTCAATCGCCGCGACGGGAGTCCCTTCAGCCCAAATCTCAAAATCACATGGCAGACGAGAACCTCTACTTCGATATCGCAGCTCAGGGTCAGGTCGATCCGTAAAGCGGGACAAATTCTTCGAAATATACTGCTCAGCTAAAAGCGAGAACTCATTCGCTCGCTTCCATCGCTCGTGGCCGACCGCTCCCCGTGCTCCCTCAAATTCCTTCGTTTCTTCTAAGACTTTTTTTAGATCGGCGCGACCGATCTCGGATCGGAATACTTTTTTATAGTAACGATCCGCGACCTTTGGACTTATTGCGAAAATTTGCTTCAATAATAGCACATTTGTCATTGCCGGTGGCGTTTCGATGTTTAGCCATTTTGACGGCGCTTGTTCCGAAACCCACCGCTCAGCAGCTAAAGGGTTCTGCAAACTTGCCGGGTCCTTGCCCTGGAGGGCTGCAACTTCCAATAATACTTCATTTTCACCACACAAATTAAATCTTTCGAATGCCGACATTGCGGAACGAAGTTTCCTGGCGAACACAAACCAGTTTGGCTCGTTTGCAATGTCTTCAAGGCTAAGGTCACGAACCATCTCTATAGAATTCCCATGGGTACGATCTAATTTCTACTGGCGGATGCACCGAACAAGATTATCCGTAGGTTTTCTACTGAGCAAGTGACCGACTACAGGGTAGCACAGAGCGCGCCCGCTATATTTGGTAGGACGGTAGGGTGTCAGCCCGTTCACGCGCTGTTGTACAGAGCCGCGGGCCGGTCCTGCCTCTGGGACACGCGTGCGGCGCCCGCCAGACGAAGCGTCGGAAATACTTTCATCGAACACCGAATCGCGTTAGGACTCCTAACAGCGACACGTTTGCCGAACCTGACCGTGATGACGGAGGATTGCCGGGGCCAGGGTGTAGTTCAACCAGACTAAGGCTGTCTAATGATGAAATTAAACCAGATCAGCGGCCGCTATCATGTAGTCCTGATACATAGAGTCCACACCTTTGAGCAGTTCGACATGCCCATACTTTGGCTATACGGGCGCGGCAAACCGAAAGCATTCAACTTACTGATCGATTACTTCCATGATCGTAGAACAAGATCCCTAAATTGGCGCCGCAAAGCAGCAAGAGCACTTGGACTTTTCTTCGATTTCTTAAACAGCTTCGAATTTGACGAGAAGAGTTCTTACAGGAATCGAAATTCAGCTACTATGTCTGCGTTTTTTTTTGCTTTGCAGCGCGGCACAATTTTAGCGGACGGCTCGGACCCGACCTTACTTTTCTGGCCGCCCTTATCCACCAACACTACCCATGAGATCGCAAGACACCTCGACATGTTTACGGCATATGCCGCGTCAAAGGTCAAAGAGGTGAATCCTAACCATCCGCTAACAGAAATACAAGAGACATTTACCAAACACCCGACAGACGGGGCAACGATAGCGCGGTTCTTGATGACCTCAAAGAAGATTAGCAGTCGAAGTTTTCTCAGTCACCTGAAAAACGAAGTTTCCGGAGCGGGTGAACAAATACGATGTGCTCGCCTCAATGTGGGACTGGATAAAATGATTCATAATTTTCGAACCGTAAAGCCAATGTCATTGGAGCTTGCGCAAAATATGCTAAACCATGGCTTCGTCAAGGACGCCAATGCGACCGACTTAGAGCAACGAGAAGACGTCACAGGAAAAATGATCTTTCTGCTGCTCTTCGGAGCAGGCTTGAGGCGTTCAGAGCCACTGCACATGTGGTTCAATGATATAACGTTTCCAAACCTGGCGGGAGAACAAAGATGTATTCCGACCATGCGGCATCCCGCTCAAGCACCGACTTATATAGTCGGTGAAAACATGAACAGACTACAATACCTTAAACAAAAGGGGCTATCTCCCCGGCACCTTTCCTCCGGAAAATCCATGTACATTGGATGGAAGAATGTCCCGACGGACGCGAGAACAAAATCCACAGAGGTGTTTTTTATCCATCAGAACTTCGAACGGCTGTTCGAGGCCTATTATCATTACTACTTAAACTACCGCCGCGAACTTATTTCCTTAAGGGTTGCGCAAGGCGGAATGGATCATCCTTTTCTGTTTGTAAGCAACGGGTTAGATGGGAATGCAGGAAACTCCTATGTGGGAGCGCCATATTCGTGGGCCGCATTTGAAGGTTCTTTTTCTCGAGCGTTGAACCGTGTTGAGAAGCTCACCGGCCTGACGATACCTCGTGGCAAGAGCCACGGCACCACCCCTCATGGCCTTCGCCATGCCTACGCGATGATTTTGGTGGAATTAGGCGCACCGCCTAAAGCGATACAAAGAGCTTTGCATCACGCAAACATTCTCTCGCAGGAAGTCTATACCCAACCTGAGTGGGAAGCCGTGAACGAAGCTCTTACTGAGGCTCGGAACGGCACCTACCCGGGTTCGAAGCGCGTTCTCTCTCAGCTCAGCAATCCGTTCGATGCGACAGAGGATCTTAGAAAAAAATGGAAGTTCTGACGGTTGGAAACATCAAGATCAACGCATCTGTCGAAAAATTCTACCGAGGTTCCGCATCAATCGCCTGTATAAACGGCGCCCTTTCCGCCGCTGAGCGGTTCGAAGAGGTATGCGACGTCGCCATGATGCCGGAGATTTTCAAAATGAAAACCGAACATGGTGTACTGTTTCCGTATACATTTGCTGTGCAATTTTGCCGAGGGAAGCCCGGCTGGACATCCGTATTTTCCGAACACTTCCCCTCGCTTGAACGCGAAGCCGAACGCATTACCGATTTCACGGGGTCAAGTTTCAACGAAGCGATGCATAGCTTCATTAGGAGAACTCTTCTGATGATGCATACTACAACTACGGTCAAACAGTTATCAGAGCTTACCGAAGATGTATGGGGCGCATGGGTATCCATCATAAAAGAAGCTGACACACAATACAAAACGAGATTGGGACTAAAACCTCAAGACATAAGGGCGCTTCGAATTCTGGCTGCATACATGGACGCGCATTACCCGACTACCACCGGATACTTACAGAGCCTGAATGTAAGAAGAAAATCGAACATCTCCGAAAAGACTGGAAAAGGCAAGGCCTTCGTTGAGAATCCGCCGAAGGCATTTGAGGCTTGGGCGGATATATTCCACGAATACAAGCTTGTTAGAAAGCTAAAGAACTCCAAGCTTCCGAATAGTGCGTTCCGATTGCTCGGCTCTTGGCTCGAACAATATCCGGAAGAGGCATACAAGGACCCTTATCTATTTCTCAGAAAAGAAAGAACGTCGCCGTCGCTAATCACTCACGCAAAAACGTTAAAGGAGAGGCTCTGAACTCGTCAGCGCGCTCGGAGATTAGATTCCTGAACGATATGGTCGATTATTATATCGAGCGGAACATGGCAGTGCTCGATGACGATGAACGAACAATTCTGGGATATTCGATTTTATCGAGGCATGAGAAACATAGTTTATTTTCTAATAAAAGTTTCAGTGCTACCTCCAGAACCGAGACGAGCTCTAATCCTTTGCCTCTTAGGTGGGTTCGAGAAGTTCAGAGAATTTTGACAGAAAACGACTGGGAGTGGCCGAAATCACAAGAGAGCCAATGGATCACGCTTCTGCACGACGGGCGCCCAAAGCCGCTTTGGAATCCGGTTTGCGCTTACTTAATTTATAGTATGACTGAGCTCCCGTGGCGAAAAATTCAGTTTAAGTCGCTGGACTCCGGTGAGGGGGACAGACAACGATACGACTTCGCAAATGAATGCTGGGTTCCAAACACGGGATTGGCTTCAGGCTACTGGGACCGAGATCAGTTTGCACGCAACAAAGCTCGAGGCGTTCTGAACCGACAGGGCGGAGACTTTTGCTTTTATGTAAACACCAACAAAACAAGCGACAGAAAATACGATCACGGCGAAATGTCTGGGTATCACGTTCCGTGGAAGTACATGCCCATGATTGAGCTGTTTTCAGAGTTGCGGGACTGGCAGGAGACTTATAATCCGTTGAGACTTCCGACGAGCTATGCGGACGTTTCAGCCGCATTCTACGGGCCGGATGTTCCTTCCAAAAACATTGCGGACAACATACCGGCCCGCTTCTACCTTTTCCGTGACGTCCAGGGCAAAGATAATAGGCTCGGCCCGCCATCTGATAACCGACTCTACTCGCTCTGGCGATTGCTGATGGATGAACTTGAGAAACGCCTTAGGGCCAAAGGTGATGACGCTACCATCATACTCTCACGAAACAAGTCCGGAGGCCCACTGGTTTCACATTTTCATCTACATGGGCTTCGCGTGTCCGGACTTACTGCTTTTGCCGAGGCCGGCGTTCCGATTGAAGTTCTCTCGAAGTTGGTAGCCGGTCACGCATCGATACTGATGACTATTTACTACTTAAAATACTCAGCGGCGCACGTCACAGACATACTATCCGAGGCGCGCCTTAAAGCAGAAGCGATTGCGGCTAAAGATTTCGGAAGATACCTTCGGAGTCAGACTATTGAGAATGCAATGGCCGTTGCTGTAGCCAATGAGAAATACACATTGGAAAGTATATCCGACGGGCAGATCTCAATCGATCAGTTTTTTGACACCGGCTTGGGCGTGTGTCCCTACAACGGTACTCGTTGTGACGATGGAGTAGCATTCAGCGGTGGGAGAACGTCGCCGGTGCCAGGAGACGCGAAAAATTGCCTGCTGTGCAGGCACTTCGTGACGGGCGAACCGTGGCTCTTGCCACTGATACTCAAACAGCAAATGTTCTCCGGTCAAGCTGCCGACCTCGCAAGGAGCATTAGGGAATTAGAGCGCGAACTCGAGCAAAGCGAAGGACGTCGTGCGGGCATCATTAAAGAATCCCTCGTCGCCGCCGTTCCGCCGGATCTGACCAGAAAAATTCGTCACCTTGAGTATGAGATTGAACGTCAGAGCTTGGACTTGGATTGTCTGCTATCGACCATGAATCGAACTCATCTAATTATTGAGCAAGTAAAGGCCTTGCAGGCGACGAACCAGGATGGCCAATCAATTTTGCTTCTGTCCGACACGCCTTCTGAGGCTGAGGCATACCGCGAGGGAACTCGCTTCGAGTTAATTGACACAGTTCTTCAGGCGAGCAGAGTTTACCCAATCCTTCAAGATGAGGGGTTCGAGCAAGAACGACGCAGCTACATCGACGCTATTATGTTTAACAATGGCATGAGGCCATTGTCGCTGTCCTCCCTTACTGAGGATCAGAAACAGAAAGCAGCGGATGCGGCAGGAAAGTGGCTTATGACAAAAGTTGGAGCACAACAAACCGAGCTTCTCATTTCAGGCGCCCAAACATTGAAGGAACTCGGCTTTGAGGAGGACGAGTTCAGCCTCAAGGTGAGATCGTCAGCTAATCAACACGATGCCATCGAAGCATCCGATATATAGGTAAAGCGCTTCTATGACCTCAGAGACTCTTAAAGGACTATTGGACGACGCGGAAGGACGTTCTAATGATCTTATTTTGAATTCACGCAGTGACGTCGCCACGAGGCTTCAAGCGGTCCTTGATGCTTGTCGCGCGATCGTGAAGGCAGGGGGAACCGTAAGCGTTTCGAGCGTTCGTGGATGGCTCGTCACGAACCGTGGGATAAGTATAGCACCAAGTACACTGATGAACCTACGAACCGACCCTAAGTCGGGGAAAAAGGTCCACGCACCGGCAAGGCGCATCATAGATATGTACGTCTCTGCGCAGCGGCAGTTGTCGACGAACGCAGGCCAGAAAGGATCCTCCTCCTATAGTTCCGTCTTTGTCACGGAGGCTGAGATTGGCGAAATCGCCGATCATCAAACGCGTTATAAAGTCCAGTTGTTGGCTGCCCGCGTCAGAAATTTGGAAACCCAGTTAAACCAAGTGAGGGAAATTGGAAGAATGCCAGTGTTGAGCCCTGGGTGCGTTCCTCAAGATGATCGAGGCGACCCACGTAGCGATGAGACAAAGGCGATCAAGGGAGGTTCCGATAGTCAAAATAGACCAGAAGAGTGCGAGCTTGACGCACTCCTTGACTTTTTGAACGCAAGCGCGATGCGACGAAGAAAGATTGGGTTCAATGAAAACGGAGCACTGGTAGTTACTCATCCACCAAGCCCCGCAACCCGGACTTCTAACATTTCGAAACCCTTTTTTGAGACGGCCCTCCAAAAAATTCTTCAACATTTTCGGGAGCGCCCTTAAGGCTAAGCTCCCAAAACAATATCCGAACAACAGAGAATTCGGTCAGCGGTAGGTGAGGTATGTTAAACAAATCTCGCCGAACTTCGACGACATCCTGTCATTCTTTGGCTCTGCAGGCTACAACTTTGACGCGATTCGCTTTGCAAGAGCGGCGCGTTGATCATGCTTGGTCAACGCTGGACCGTAGCCATTACAAGAAAGGTCATAGGACATGCAGCTCTCCACATTTCGGATCAAGAACTACCGCTCCATCCAAGACAGTGGAGAGATTTCCGCCTCTCGCATCACAGCGCTTCTGGGCCGGAACGAGAGCGGTAAGTCAAACCTTCTTCGCGCGTTGACACATGTGAACCCGGTCGGCGAATTGGACCTTTGAATGACGTCAAGGATTTCCCGCGAAACAGGCGACTCGAAGAATGCACGGAGGACACTCCAGTTGCGATCACGACTTGGAAGCTCAATGATCACGAGCAAGCTCATCTATCAAAAATCTGGCCACGCGCTCGATCAGACGACCCGATCAAGATCACACGCTATTATGGCGCAAAGCGAACTATCTTGATAAATCGACGTGATCTCCCGTTCGATGCGAATGCAATTCAAAAGTCCACACAGAAGATTGCTGCCGCCGTCAAAGCTGCGGCCTCCAAGGTCGAGGAGGCGGAGGCCAAAACCGTTCTTGAGACCGCCGCTGAAACATTCATGGGCTCCGCGGCCCCTCAACGAGACGCAGAAGCTTGGGCTGCGGCCGCCCTGTCCGCGATCGACGCTCTTCAAACGGAGTTGGCCAAAGCAGATAGCGAACTGACAGGGAAGCAAGAGGAGCTTCTTTTCGATCTTGAAAAGGACGCTCGTATCATCGCCGAAGACAAAGAGGCAGACAGGCAAGCCAGACTCTGGGTGATGCAGCAGCTGCCATTGTTCGTTTATCTGGATGACTACCCTGAGATCGCCGGGCACCAGAGCATCCCAGAATTTCTCAAACGCAAGGCGGAAAACAAGATGAGCTCCGCGGATGAGAACTTCGAAAAGCTTTGTAAGGTCGCCGGCCTCGATCCGGCTCGGCTACACGAGCTCCGGAGCACGGATACCGAGCAAAGAAACCAACTGGCCAACCGCGCCAGCTCGGTTGTTTCGGCGGAATTGCAAAAGAGATGGACAGATCGCGGGGTCAAAGTTCGCTTTAATCTCGACGGTGACGACCTTCAGACCTTTGTTTCGGACACCACCTACACGTTCGATGTTGACGTGAACCTGGATGATCGCAGTCGTGGGTTCCGGTGGTTTTTCGGGTTCTATACCGCCTTCGCGGCCGACACGGACAACGGGGATAAGGATACGGCAATCCTGCTACTCGACGAGCCCGGACTTTATCTCCATGCGAAATCCCAAGGCGATCTTCTTACCCATCTCGAGGATGATTTCGAGAACCAGATCCTCTACACGACGCACTCTCCATTCATGGTGCCAACAAAACACCTCGACTGGGTGCGGACGGTGAACATCACCGAGGATGATGGAACCACTGTAACCAATGATCCCACCGGTGACCGCAGAACGCTATTCCCTTTGCAGGCCGCCCTTGGTTACGACCTCTCGCAGAGCCTCTTTCTTGGTGGCAGCAATCTGATCGTCGAAGGGGTCACAGATTTTTGGGTTCTGTCCGCCGTATCCGAGTTTTTGATCTCGGAGGGCCGGGAAGGCCTCGATCCAGGGCTGACTATCACGCCGGCGGGCGGGGCTCAGAAAATCCCATACATGGCAGCACTGCTGGCCTCAGAGAACCTTAACGTGCTTGTTCTTCTCGATCATGAGAAGGATGCGGCGGCTACCAAGGACGATCTGTCTAAGCGAAAGGTCCTGCGCGAGCAAAACATTCTGTCTGTCCTTGACGCGTTTCCCCAAGACAATCAGCCAAAAGAGGCGGATATCGAAGATCTGCTCGACGGCGAAGTTTATCAGAAGTTGGTTCTGGACAGTCATGCGGCCGACATCGGAAAGAAGAAGGTTTCCGTGAATGAGCGGATCCCGCGTCTCGCCAAACGTATGGAAAAGGCACTCGCTGACGCTGAGGTAGACTTCAGCAAGACCCGACCCACAAGACTATTCCTCGAGAAGATGGGAAAATCCCCTTCCGAAGTTCTTACACCTGATGCCATCGAACGCTTTGAGCGACTTTTTGGTGCGATCAACGACAAACTCGCTCGGCATATTTCTCGGCAGGCTGGGCCTTTTCGCTGAGTCCGTTGTTGGCAGCTGCCAACGCGGCAGAGAGGTCTTTTGTCACGCAGTATGTAAGGTATTTCATTGCCTTACATCTTCTTCGACATGATGTGACACCTCGAAGTCGAGGTCTATGTAAAAGCATCCCGACGAATGCCGCTTGTTCTTTTCATTGCACAAAAGCAGCATAGATGTGCACTCTTTTGAACATTAGTGCTTGATCAGCCTTCGATGAAGGCGCTTTCATCAGCAAGGTGGCCTTAATGTCGAAACGAACGGATCAACGAACGCAATCCGCGCTGGTGCGCGCCGTGCTCATGGCACTCAGCGCCGAGATCACCCGAAACCGTAAACGGCGTGGGTTTTCTCAAGACGATCTTGCTCAGCGCATAGGATGCTCCCGAAATACTCTTCGTGCCATTGAGGCTGGGCGCCCTTCCGTTGAAATCGGCCTCTTTCTCGAGGCCGCCGCACTCCTGGATAAACCGCTTCTCGGTGGCGATTTCAGAGACATAAGGTTGCGCGGTGACTATGCCCGGCGTGAGGCGGAGCTTTTGCCGCAGCCACGCTCTGTGACCGAGATCTTCGATGATTTCTGATTTTAGTAGCGAGTGATCACAGGGCGACACGCGAGCTCACGCTCTCCCCACCGAGCGGCAACCGCATCGTCTGTCGCAAACCAGACTCCATCATCGCCCTGACCGTGGTTCGCTCCCATACATGAACATTGGCACTCGTGGCCTGTTGCGTTCATGCACGCCGGCGCGCAGACTTCTGCTGACGATAGGGCTGGATGACGTGGATACGACCCCAACGGCGCATGCTGCGGTTTACGAGATCGTTGAACCTGGCTTTCGGCAACTCGCAGCAGGCCAGACCTGCGTTCCAGTTCGGCCGAGCCCGACGGCCTTCTCGCAGCCAGGCGTAGTTTCCTTCGGCAAAGGGCAGGCGAACCCTCACCTGCTCGCCCCTCCCGTCCCGGCGAAGGACAAATGGATTGGCCTTCTGGTTCCAGATTTCCTTCAGGCGGTGGGATTCATCCATCGACATGCGTCATGTCTAACGACCCTGAGGCTGAGCGCCCAAGATGATCGATGTTGGCAGCTGCCAACACTCACCCGATATCGCCCCCCTCCGACTGAGCGACCGTCTGTCTGTCTTTCTCTACCTGACCTCGTTTCCTAAGGAGGGGACCCAGGTAGCTCAGCAGGAAGATCGCTGTTGTGACGATGATCGACAAAAGGGCCCCTTCATTTAGCCACCCATAGCTCACTGCTGTGATGATCCCGGTCGCAAACACCAAAAGTCCGCCGAAGGGTGCAGGCAAGCTGCGAGTAGCAATACGGCGCGCCCAGATGAAAGCAAGCAGCGCATTGGTGCCAAGCCATAGATAACTGATGGGGCCAAGCGGAGCCTTGACTGGTTCCAGCAGCCATATCTGCGCAAAGCCGACCATTGGCGAAAGCAAGTCGCAAGAAAGATGAACTGTGAGGCCGACAAGCGCACCAGCGATTGGCGCAGCCCCTGCCTTCGCACCCAAAATCATCAAGACCAGGACAGGCAGGACGGAATGAGTTACGATCGAGCGGTGATGCAGGATGCCAAGTAGCAGGAAATCCAAGTCTGGAACCAAAAGGAAAAGGTAGGCCATCAAGAAAAAGAGGCTGATCTTTACTGGGGTTGATCGCCCTGCCGTCTCTCTTACCTGCCGTGCGAGCGGAACATATCCGGTTAAGCGTTGCATGGTGGTCTACATTCCTTGGATCACGGCGAAGCTCCAAAATGAGCAAAATAAGATTACCCGCAAGGGGTTAGTAATTTGTGCTACAGTCTCTGCGAGGACGCACCGCCGCGATGCTTGCGGTCACTTAGGGAGGAGAGCTTTATGAGTCATATTTCATCAAGTTTGCTGGTCGAGGGCGCACTGATCTTCATAAGCCTGATCCTTATAGTCACGAGCATATGGATGGTCTGGCCTCCGAGGAAGAAGCCGCGGTCGCACATTGATGTCGATGCCGCGATCCGAAACGCACCATACCATCTCCTTAAGGAGATCGGCATTCATGTGGCACCCTCGCCCACCTCCAGCTGAGAGCACACTGAGGCCGTGTATGAATTTTCCCTTATGCCAAAATAAACCCTTGAAATTGATCTCAGGGCGTTCTATCTGTTGTTCAGCAGGAAGGGATAGCTTATGAAAAACACAAAGCATATGGATGCCCGGATGAACCAAAGAGGCATCACAAAAGAGCTGGTTAACTTGGCACTCGAGTATGGCGAGCCCGTGGGCGACAAGACCGTCTTGGGTCGGAAGCAGTGCCATCAGATCATGACAAGCTTGAAGCGCGAAATGAAGGCGCTGCAGAAGGCGATGAGCAAAGGCGGGATCACCGTCGTCTCCGTTGGGGAAGACCTTATTACCGCCTATCGCACCGATAGTTACTCATCGGCAGCGGCACGAAAATAAGGGCCTGAAAAATAATGAAGAAAAAATATAACGAGATTTGGCGCAGCCTTGACGGGGTTTCTGGTCATGTCCGCTCATCTGAACTGCCAGACCTCCTTCTTGCTGAAATCTCTCAGCGCAACGGGATGGCGGCCGAGCAATCGGAAAGGGCCTTCATCGCCCTTGAGGCTCTTCGAAAAACTGACGGCTACTTGGCTTTGCAAGAGGCGAGTGCTCGCTTCCTTGCAATCCCCAAATCAGAGCGGCTTGCTGCCATCGATGAGATGATGGGTAACTACCAAAGCCCAGAGCTTGGGTTTTGGATCGGGCACTTGCCTGCCAAACGCATTGCCGAACTGGTCGGCGGACCCAAGACTGCACGATGTGCCTTCTCAAGCGCGCTCCATCCGGCTCTTTTGCTGGCCTCGCAAGGAATCTCTGTTCACTTCGAGGATCGACACCCGGAGGTTTGCAATACAGCGCGGATGATCGCAGCTGTTCTGGAGGTCTCGCTACAAGTCAGGGTCGTTGATCCATTCAGCAGGGTGGATGATGAAATCTATGATGCGGAAATCATCATGACGCCGTTCGGCCGCAAGGTTCTCCCCTCTGATGAACTAAGCCCGAGAACCCTGAATATCATCGGACATGATGGTCGGTCCCGACGCCTTAGTAGCGAGGCTGTAGCGCTGGCCGACGCCCAAGTGTCGACTGCGGAAACCGTTATCGTGTCGGTCGCCAGTGGTGCGATGTTCCGCGGTGTAGGTGTCGAACCAATTGCCCGGGAGGCCTTGGTGGAGTCCGGTCGACTTAACGCCATTCTCTCCGTTCCTGGCGGAATGATCTTCCATAACACTGGAATTCCCAGCGATATCCTTGTTCTGGGTGAGCGATCGGAGAATGTTCGGTTTGTTGATCTCGGAAGCTCTCACTTTGCGGGGAAAACCGTTCGAGGCCGGCCGGAGATCAAGCCAGAGACTTCTTGGCTACAAACAATTGCTGGACCTATCCCGGAAAGCGAGGGCGTCGCTGCTGATGCTTCAATCTCAGATATCCGCGAAAAAGACTACATTTTGAGCCTGGATCGATATCTTATCCCACCCGCGGTCGCTGCTTTGGATCGCTTTCTGGAGAACAGGGTCACCCTTCCGCTCTCGGAAGCTGTCGAGCTGATCCGTCCGATCTCTCTTGGCAAGGGGGATGAGGGAGAATTCCTTGTCCGAGAGGCATCGCCTGCAGATATCGGGGGAAGCGACTTCCTGCCTGAACCGAAGAAAGAGCTGCTGATTGATCGACCTCAGCTTCGAAAAGCTCGATCACAGCGCTTGCTTCCTGGAGATGTGCTTCTTTCAGTGAAAGGGACAGTTGGATCGGTTGCTCTGGTTCCTGAAGACGCTCCGGTGAAGGGTGAGAGCCACTTCTGGACGGCCGGACAGTCATTCATGATCCTGCGCTCCAAGCAGGGGAAGATCTCGGCCGTGGCGCTTCTGGAATACTTCTCTAACGCGGCAGTAAAGGCATCTCTGCGCTCGCTTGCTGCCGGGGCTGTAATCCAGACCATTGCGATCAAAGACCTAAAGGACTTCGAGGTTCCTATTCCGTCTGAGGAAGAAAGTGCGGCTATCGAAAGCGCTTTTCAGAAAAGGCAAGGAAGGCGCGCCGAGATCCGGATTCTTCTCGAGGAAATCGACCGCGAACGGAATTCTTCCTGGCCGCATAGCGACCTGCAGGAGTGGCAAAGTCAGTCCTGACTGCGCCTCATCCGGAAATCTCCTTCGTCCCTATCGCTCTGGACCAATATCCCAAGAGACAAAGTAAATTCACACATCAGTATCCCAGGACTTCGCCAACACGATCGCCCGGATGGATCGCGGCGGCGTCCTCTACAAGATTTGTCAGAACTTCGCAGCGATCGACCTGCACCCGAACGCCGTTCCTGAGCGGACGATGTCGAACGTCTACGAGCACCTGATCCGGAAATTCGGCGCTGAAGTAAATGAGGCTGCAGAGGACTTCATGACACCGCGGGATGTCGTGCATCTCGCCATCGAACTTCTTCTCGACCCCGACGAGAAAATCTTCGTCGACAACCCCGGCCTCATCACCACGCTTTATGATCCCACCTGCGGCACCAGCGGTTTCCTTTCGGATGGCATGGAGCACGTCGACACCTTGCGCGACCGCTATGGCAAAGCACCAACAATCGTTCCTTACGGCCAAGAGCTCGAACCTGAGACACACGCGGTTGCCCTGGCGTCGATGCTCTTGAAGACTATCCCGTCTGACCCTGGCCGCGACTTGTCGCAGAACATCAAGCTCGGCAGCACCCTTTCAAACGATCAGCTGGCGAACGAAAAGTTCAACTACTGCGTCTCAAATCCTCCGTTCGGGAAGAAGTGGGAGATGGATCAGAAAGATGTGGTCAAAGAGCACACGGACCAGAAGTTTGAAGGCCGTTTCGGCCCAAAACTGCCCCGTGTCAGCGACGGTTCCATGCTCTTCCTGCTACACCTACTGAGCAAGCTCGAGGATCCGGAGAAAGGCGGCGGCCGCGCGGCCATCGTCCTGTCCGGCTCACCCCTCTTCAACGGTAGTGCTGGTCAGGGTGAATCCGAGATCCGGCGACACTTGCTGGAGAAGGATGTGGTTGAGGCTATCATCGCACTACCGCAGGAAATCTTCTTCCGCACCGGCATCGGCACCTACATCTGGATCCTGTCAAACAAGAAGCCCGAGCATCGCAAGGGTAAGGTTCAGCTGATCAATGCGACCGAGATGTATGAATCTCTCCGCAAGAGTGAGGGTAATAAGCGGCGCAAGATCAGTGATGATCAGATCCGCGAGATCGTGGCCATGTATTCGGGCTGTGAGCCGTCGAAGCAGAGCCTGATTATGGACGCGCAAGACTTCGGGTATCGCCGCATCAAGGTTCTTCGCCCTCTGCGCAAGAAGCTCGTCATCTCTGACGAAGGCTTCGAGAAGCTGGCTGAAGAGAAGGCCTGGGCCAAGCGCTCCGAGGAGCAGCAGTCGGCCTGGGCAGGTCTTCTGCGTGAGGAGATGAATTCGGAGCATGACTGGCATTGGGTCGAGTCCTTTGCCAAGAATGCGGCCAAGAAAGACACGACGCTCGGCAAGGTTGATGCTGCGCTGATCAAGTCCTTCCGGGCGGCTTTCGGGGTGCGCGATCCTGAACTGGAGCCTGTGGTCGACAAGAAGGGCAAAGTCATCCCTGATGACGATATGACTGACTATGAGAATGTGCCGCTCGGAACCGACATTCAGGACTACCTCGCCACAGAGGTTCTGCCTCATGCCGAGGACGCCTACATCGACGAAACCTTCAAGGATGAAATCGATGAAGGCATCGGCATTGTTGGATATGAGATCAATTTTAACCGGTACTTCTATGAATACCAGCCCCCGCGCGATCTGGAGGAGATTGATGCGGACCTGAATGCTGTGGAAGCACGCATTGCGGCTATGCTGGCAGAGGTGACAGAATGAGCGAGACGCGCGATTTTCTTGAAGATTTTGTCGATACATCTCTTTGGGATACCATTCCAGTGAAGCATCTTTTTCGGTACGAGAAGAACCCCAACACTGGAATGAAAGAGAGACACCGGCTGGCTTTGACCATGCGTGGCGTAATAGATCGGTCCCTTGAGGATAATGAGGGTCTACAGTCGTCGGACTATGGCTCTTATCAAATATTCGAAGAAGGTGATCTCGTATTCAAGCTGATTGATCTTCAAAATATTAAGACGAGCCGAGTTGGTCTCGTTCCCCAACGTGGTATCATGAGCCCGGCCTACATTCGGCTGACAAGGAAGTCAGAGAAAGTCCATTCGGATTTCTACTACTGGTACTTCTATGCTGCCTACTTGGGTAACATTTTTAATGGGCTCGGAGGAGGTATTCGCCAGAATCTAAACCCATCAGAATTACTTGAATTTCCAGTTCCAGACATCGACGCTTCGGAGCAGGCAAACATTGCCCGGTTCCTCGACCGCGAGACTCACCGCATTGATAATCTTATCGCTGAGAAAAGAAAATTTGTTGCTCTCCTGAGGGAGAAGCGGGGGGCCAAAATTTCGCGGGCGGTCACGAGAGGTCTTAATGCTGATGCGCCAGTCAAAGCATCTGGCATTGATTGGATAGGTAAGGTTCCAGAAGCTTGGAAGGTTACCAAGCTTGGCTACCTCGGACGTTCGGCCAATGGCATCAGCATTGGAGGCGAAGCCTTTGGTAGTGGATACCCCTTCATCAGCTATGGTGATGTCTATAAGAACCGCCAGCTGCCGGAAAAATTTAGCGGGCTCGTTCAATCTTCGAAAGAAGACCGCGTATCTTACTCCGTAAAATCCGGCGATGTGCTATTTACACGTACATCAGAAACTGTAGACGAGGTCGCATTCCCATCTGTAGCGATGTCTGACGTTCCTGAAGCTGTTTTTGCAGGCTTCCTGATCCGCTTCCGACCCTACAAGGATACATTGCATGCGTATTCCGGGCGCACGCGCCCAGTGATTCCGATCTGATGCGCCCACCCATT
>ERZ1699650.173-NODE-173-length-16369-cov-177.059336_pt1 | contig 16369 bp, 13 predicted proteins | sample MGYA00581512_ERZ1699650 | MGnify/ENA primary metagenome ERZ1699650 (study PRJEB42348, sample SAMEA6618698) | metagenome | isolation source: Polyester-degrading enrichment culture growing on monomer terephthalic acid, Te | collected 2019-05-17 ... | reverse complement strand
CCGATGGTAGTGTGGGGTCTCCCCATGTGAGAGTAGGTCATCGTCAAGCTTTTAAATAAAACACCCCCGGTACCGAAAGGTATCGGGGGTTTTGTATTTAGAATACCGGATGACGCGCTTTCCCTAATTCCTGGGGCCCATGTGACCGCCATGCACCGAAGGTGCGTAGCGGGGGCGCGGAACGCGTCGCGCAGCGATGACGAGCATCGCTCGGCACCCCGAGTAGGTCATCCCAACCGCCGAATACAACTCCCTTACAGCCCAAGTACAGAAATAGTACTGGCGGTTTGACGCCTCGATTTTTTATGGCTGTTATTTATCATCAATGAAAATCCCGCGACCGAATGCTTACCTCCTTGCTGGCTTCCCCTAGCCCATCTATCCGCTGCGCGATGACATGAACCACATCGTTATCCCAGGCTTTTTCAATCAAGCCGGTTACCAACACCAACTGCTCGGTGGTCAGTGCTTTGATGTATTGCTGGGCCTGCTGCAACCAGATAATAACGTTGATGTTTCCGGTGTCGTCTTCAAGCGTCACGAAGGTCACCCCGGCTTTGGTTTTGGGACGTTGCCGGTTAACCACCAGTCCCAGCACGCGGATTGGCAAGCGCACCCGGTCTGGCTGGTTTAGCCCCAGTCGATTCGATAGCCCCGCAATTCGGCGTTGTTCGGCCTGCATCATGGGCAGCAAATCACTGGCGGGAATGGTCTGAGGTATGGCGTTGTCTTCCCGTAATAGGGTGATCAGATGTCGCCCCAGGGTCAGTCCCTGGCTGTGGTAATCCTCAATCAGGTTGTCGAGTTCGTTGGGCGCTGGCAACTGGCTTTGTTGATCGGCTGCTGGTTCGAACGCATCGGCTAGCAGTGGCGTTTGCAACCGCAATGCCGAACTTTCCCATCGTGCCTGGTACCGATCCTGACTGAGGTCGGCGAAAGCGCCTGCTGATGCCAGCAAGTCGAGATCGGTTGTGCTGATGCCGGGCAGTTGCTCCAGTTCCTTGATGCGCCTGAAACCGTGTTTGGGTCTATGCCTGATCAGGTTGCTCGCACTGCTTTGAGTGAAGCCTTTTATGCGGCAGAACCCCAATCGAATGGCGGTGTCATTGTTGTGCCATTCCAATTGGTTTTCCCAGTCACTGTGATTAATGTCAATCGGCAGAACCGTCTTGCCATGGCGCTGAAGGTCCTGCACAAGCTGTGAGGCTGTATAAAATCCCATGGGCAGACTGTTCAGGAGAGCACAGCAAAATTCTGCCGGGTAGTGGCATTTGAGCCAGGACGAGAAGTAGGCAATCAGCGCAAACCCGGCCGCATGGGACTCGGGAAAGCCGTATTCACCAAAGCCTTCAATCTGACGATTAATGCGTTGAATAAATTCATCGGGGTAACCGTTTTCGTGCATGCGCTCGGTCAGTTTGGAACGCAGTTTATTAATGTGTCCGCTTTGTTTCCAACTGGCCATTGACCGTCTTAAATCGTTTGCTTCGTCGGAACTGAAACCGGCAGCGACCATAGCCAATGCAATGATCTGCTCCTGAAAGATGGGCACGCCCAGAGTGCGCTCCAGTACCGGACGTAGCGCTTCATTCGGATAATGCACGGCCTCTTTGCCAATGCGTCTTTTTAGATAGGGGTGCACCATATCGCCATGAATGGGCCCCGGGCGTACGATGGCTACCTGGACCACCAGGTCGTAGTAACAATTGGGCTTGAGCCTGGGCAGCATGTTCATCTGGGCGCGCGATTCGATCTGGAACACGCCGACGGTGTCGGCCTGCTGAATCATGGCAAAGGTCGCCGCATCGTCTCGCGGAATGTGCTGCAACTTGAGGTTCTCGCCATGGTGCTGGCGAATCAGATCCAGGGTGCGGCGTACAGCACTGAGCATGCCGAGCGCGAGAATGTCGACCTTCATCAGCCCCACCGTTTCCAGGTCGTCTTTGTCCCACTGAATCACGGTGCGGTCTGGCATGGCCGCGTTTTCAATCGGAACCAGATCGGCTACGACCCCTTCGGTAATGATAAAACCACCGACGTGTTGTGACAGGTGACGGGGAAACCCCAGTATGCTTTCCAGCAGATGTTTGAACACACCGATCTGGTGTTCGGATAGCCCCATGCCGTCCGAAATGATTTCTTCAATCCAGTTTTTACTGCGATAACGCCAGCCATAGTTGGCGATTTTCTGATCCAGCTGGCTGATGTTTAACCCCATCGCCCGACCAATGTCGCGCAACGCACTTTTGCGCCGGTAGCTGATAACGGTGGCGGCGAGTGCAGCGCGCTTGCGTCCGTATTTCTGATAGATGTACTGGATGACTTCTTCGCGCCGCTGATGTTCAAAATCGACATCAATGTCCGGCGGGTCGTCGCGCCCTTTGGATATGAACCGGTCGAATAACAAGGAGGCCTGTTTGGGGTTCACTTCGGTAATGCCCAGGCAATAGCAGACGACCGAGTTCGCTGCTGAGCCGCGCCCCTGACACAGAATGTTTTGCGACCGGGCAAAGCGCACTATGTCGTAAACGGTCAGAAAATAGTGCTCGTACTCTTTCTCGCGAATCATCGCCAGTTCGCGCTCAATCGTGGCATCGATCTCGGGTGTGCTGCCCTCGGGAAAGCGCCGGGCAACACCCTGACGGACCAGCAACCGCAAATACTCTTCGGCAGTGTACTGGCCGGGAAGGATGTCTTTCGGGTAACGGTAGCGCAGGGCATCGAGTGTAAAGTCGCAACGGTCGGCGATCCTCAGGGTTTCCTGCATCAGCTCGGCGCCGTAGAGGCTGTGCAACTTATTGGCCGAGCGCAGGTGGTTTTCTGCATTGGGAAACAGGTAGGGCAAGGCCTCGGTCAGGGTGGTGTTGAAACGGATGGCGGTCAGGGCGTCCTGCAAATCTTTGCGTTCGGGGGTGTGCATGTGCACGTTGTTGGCGCAGACAGCGGGCAGGTTGTGTTGCCTGGCCAGGTGTTGCGCTCGAGTGGCAAGCTCGAAACTGTTTTCGGTCAGCAGGTTTTCCACCAGTACCCAGCAGCGGTTTTTAAAACAGTCGGCGTAATAGGCCAGCTGTTCGTCATCATCACTGCGCCCCCGCGGTGACCAGAGGCACAGGCAATCACTGAGATTCAGTGTGAAATCCTGGCGGGTTAACCGGTACTCTCCCTTGTCGCACCGCCGCCGGGCCCGAGTGATCAAGTGGCACAGCTGGCTGTAGGCGGCTTCGGTGGGGGCGAGCAGGATGACTACCTGTCCGTCGAGGCGAAATTCGGCACCGATGATCAGTTTGATCGGTAGCTTCTGGTCTCTGACGACGCGCCAGGCTTTGACCACGCCGGCGACCGAGCACTCATCGGTAATGGCCAGCGCCTGGTAACCCAGTTCGATCGCGCGCAGTACCAGTTCCTGCGGGTGAGAGGCACCGCGCAGAAAACTGTGATTGCTCAGACAATGCAATTCGGCGTAGGGCAGTGAGTCGGTCATGGGTTATCCGAAAAAGCCAGCCAGGCTCCAGTGGCCATCGTCGTGACGGGCGAGCCAGACGGCGTGTTGGTGCTGTGGATGCCAGGCTCGAAAGTAGTCACGCCGGTAAGGGGCCGGTTGCGCCCAGCGGCCCATGACAATGCGCTCGGGCCCGCTGAGTAACTGGTACTGCTGAGGCGCGACCCTGTGCTCTGTCTCTGGCACCAGCAGTGGCTGGAACCGGGGGCGCGATGGTTCCGGGCGTCCAGCGCGATCAACCGCCGGGGTTAGCCGAGTGGCGTGTTCCGGCCTGGGGTCGGCGGTGGTTGTTAGTGTGTGTACCTGGTGGTGACCAAGCCGTGACACCAGTAGCGACAGCAGGCGGTCGGCATCGGCTTGTGGGTAGGCAGTACCAAGCAGGTCGCCGCTGGGCATGGGGTCGGTGCGAAAGCGCCGCGCTCTCAGGTGTAGGGAGAGCACGGGTTCCGGTAAGACCAGCCGGTCGAGCTGCAGGTTGATCAGGCTGAGCCACTCCTGGGCGCTGCGGGAGCCCTGTACCGCCTGAATGCGTAAGCGGGTAGGCGGCTGGTTACGGTGACTGAGGCGCAAGTAGAGGCTGTCGGCCAGACATTGGCGCGCTTTGAGGTAGTCTTCCAGGTTGGTCAGCAGGCGCTTGACCGGGAACAGTAGGCTGGCGCTGTGCTCGGCCTCGTGGCTCAGTTCCAGGCGTTCGTCGAAATGCGGGGGGATCTCGAAGCGGTGGCCCAGGGTGTCGGGGGTTTCCAGAGCTGAGAGCCGCTGCAACAGGTTGGGGCCAAAGCGATAGCCGAGTTCGGCCCGGGGCAGCCGGCGAACATCGGCATAGCAGTGCAGGCCCATGGATTTCAGCCGGGCGGCGTCTTTAGCGTCGAGGCCTAGCCGGTCAATGGCAATGGGGTCGAGTGCGCTGATCTGTCGTTGGCGATCGCTGCTAATGAGTGGCTGATCGTTAATGGCTAACACCTGAGCCGCCAGGGCGGTGTGCCCACAGGCCCAGCGGTAGTGGAAGCCACTGCGTTCCAGCCGTTCTCGCAGCGTGCCGACCAGGGCATCCAGCCCCTGATACAGGCGCAACATGGAGCCGATTTCGAGACTGAGACCCGAGGGCGGGCACAGTCGGATATCGGCGCAGGCCTGATACAGCAACAGCGCCAGACGTTGCAGTTGTTCCTGTTCGGCTAGCGCATCGTACAGGGCAGTTTCGACGTCGTTCAGCAAACAGTAGGCGGTGGCGGTGTTCATGCCGGGCCGCACACCCAGGGCTGTCGCTGCACCATTGCATTGCTCAATGCCGGACCGGGCGTTGAGCAGCAATTGCGGCGTGGCGCTCTCCAGGGTGCCAAACCGGGCTTGTAGAGCCAGCCTGGGAAAGTCGATGTACAACCAGAGTCGGGTGTCAGCCATGGTGTTGGACTCTGTCGGGCTGCAGCGGCACGGTCACTGCCAGATTGCGCAGCGGCCAGCCAGCGCGTCGTTTGAGAATGTGCAGCTGCACCCGGTCAGCCTGCTCGGCGCACACCTGAAGTCGCAGGGCTGCGATGGACGCACGATCGCGCCAGCGTTCGGGGCGCAGCAGAAATACCGGCAGCCGGTTGCTCTCGGCGGCCAGTTGCAGGCGGCGCATGTGGGCGTTGTCGAGCCGGTCGACCCAGGCCACCACAGCCTGGCAGCCACCGGTGGTCAGGCAGCGCTCAAGGCTCCACAGCAGGTCGTCCTGACGCGGGGCCTGGCACAGCAACAGCCGGGATAAATCGAGCCCCCAGTAGGCCAGCCCCGGGGCATGGGGCCGGTTGGGCGGGTTGAACCAGGCTTGCCAGAGCTGGCCCGTCTGGCTGAGTGTGGCCAGGTAAGGCAGCAGCAGTCTCAGTTCGCCCTGACCAGGCCGGGCGTAGAGAATTTCGGTGACGGCCCCGAGCGGCCAGCCACCGCCGGGCAGCTCGGCATCCAGTGCCGCGTAGCCGCTGGGGGCGGCATGAATGCGGGCCATGCGCCAGTCGCTGGCGGACCAAAGCCGACCGCTCCGGGTCAGATCGTTCAGCAAAGACATGATGAAGGTGCTCGATAATCTGTATGGATATACAGTATAATCAGCCGCGATCAGGATGCCAGTGGTTGATTCGTAATGATCTGTATCGGTGTTTTCGTTGGAGCGCTAAGCCATCAACCCAGAGGCTATCAGGCTCAGGCCTGAGCCCATCAGCAGGGCAAACGCCAGACGACGCATCCAGAGTTCCGGGAGGGGAGGCCCGAAGCGTTTGCCAATGAGCGTGCCCAGAATGACCAGTGGCAGGCCCAGTGCACAGATCAGCAGAACGTTCATGGCGTTTTGCAGAAAGGGTAACGCCAGAGCGATGCGAATGACTGAGGTGGCAAAAAAAGTCATCAGCAGGGTTAGGCGAATGCTGAGCAGTGGCAGTGGCTGGCGGTACATCAGAAACGCCAGCGGCGGGCCGTAGGTGGCGAACAGACCGCCGAGCAAGCCGGCGATGGCGCCCGCTGTGGCAAAGGCGAAGTGACCGTTTACATCGGCCCGGGGTTTGGGTTTGAGCATCATCAGCAGGCAACTGATGACCAGGGTAATGCCGAGCAGCAGTTGCAGCAGGCTGAGGCTGCTTTGACTGAAGTGGGTGAGCAGCCACAAGCCCAGGCCAGTTAACGGGACAGCCGTTGCCAGCATGGCGATGACCGCGGGGCGGTGCACATGCTGGGTGTGGCCGCGCAGGGCGATGCCGGTGTTGGCCAGGCTCAGGGTGCTGGTGGCGAATGCCAGAAAGGCGAGGTCGGCCAGGCCAAGAACCGAGCTCAGGCCCATAACGATCAGGCCGAAGGCAAAGCCGGTGACGGTTTGAATGTAACTGCCCAGAAAGAACAGGCCCAGCAGCAGGGCAGCGTTGGTGATGTCCATGCGTGTAGTTTACGGGGTTCGGATGACGGCGGCGAGGTCGGATGGTGCGGTCCTAGCCCCGTGGAGGGGCCGGACCGCGACATTAGAGTTCGTCGATCAGGGATTTGACATCGGTGTGCTGGGCTATTACCTGTTCGAGCGCTGCGGGGCTGATCAGCTGATACAGGCGGTTGTCTTTTTCGATGGTGCCCTGAATGTAACCGCCAGCCATGTTGGTGTCGGCGTCGTCCATGGCAAAGTATTGCACCCCCTCAACCTTGGTAACGGCCATGCCAACCCGGGTCTCCGACAGGTCGAGCACGAGCAGAAAGCTGGGCTCGGTGATTTGGCCGTAGCCCGTCATCTGGTGTACATCGATAACGGCCAGGGTTTCGCCGCGCAGGCTGACCAGTCCCATCACGCCAAGGGCATCACTGGGAACAGGATGCAAAGGCTGCCACGGAACCACTTCTTTGATCAGGGTGGCCGGGAAGGCCAGCGGCTCGGTATCAAGCTGAACTACAACCCACATTTCGTTCGACATCGACATTCGACGGGCTCCTATGCCTTACTGCGCGGATGCAGTCCGCATTCAATCAGATTAGTCAGGCCCCGGTGGCCTTGCAAGTGGGCTGACGGGGCAAGCATTGTTCAGGTTATCGACCGGCAATACCAATAGTTAAATTTCAAGTGTGGCTGTGGTCCGCACCGGCACCCAACGCTTGCAATGTGCACACACCGAACTTGAGTTTGATCACGGGCAGCTAAATCGCAGACAAGCCGGCATGACTTTGCTAGCCTTGTCCGCCGTCTTAGACTCTGACCACGCATGCGCTTTTCCAACACCGATTTCACAGACGAGCAACAACGCATCATCGCCCACCCGGGTGGACATGCGCGCATTGTGGCGGTGGCCGGGTCGGGCAAGACGGCGACGCTGACGGCTTATGTCAGCCGCCGCATTCGCGAGGGTTTGTCGCCACGGCGGTTGTTGGTGCTGATGTACAACAAGACCGCGCAGCGGGATTTCGCCCGGCGTCTGACTGAGCAGAACCCGGCGGGAACGCGTTTGCCGGAAGTGCGAACCTTTCATTCGCTTGGCTATCGCATTTATCAGCGCCTGGTTCAGGATGGCGACTTGCCGCCGTTTGACCGGACGCTGTTGTCCGATGCCCAGGTTGAGCCGCTGGTCTGGCGCATTCTGCGGGAGTTGGCCGATGATGATCAGGCCGAAGACATTCTGACCCGAAAGAAGAAGTGGGTCGAGCCGGCGCTTTCCTATTTTGAACTGGTCAAAAGCAGTTTGAACCCGCCCGAGGTGGTATTTGAGCAAAGCCACCTGCCTGCCCAGTGCCGGATTTTCATCGAAGCCTTTGAGCGCTTTGAGCAGTGGCGTCAGTCGGAGCGGCGTGTCACTTTCAGTGATTTGCTGTACGACCCGGTGCGTTGCCTGAGCAGTCGGCCCGAGTTGGCCGAGCGCTTCGGCGGCCATATGCAGGAAATTCTGGTCGATGAGTACCAGGACATTAACCCCATTCAGCAGCGGTTGCTCGAGATCGTGCACGGCGGGCGCGGCCAGGTGATGGTGGTGGGTGATCCGGACCAGACCATCTATGAGTTTCGTGGTTCGGAACCGACGCTGTTGACCGAAGGTTTTACCGAGCAATTCGATGCGGTGCACGACTACGAACTGAGCTGGACCTTTCGGTATGGCCACCACCTGAGCCTGCTGGCCAACCATCTGATCGGCGCCGGGCATTCGCATCCGGACAGCCGGACCCTGTGCTACTCCCATGCCATCACGCCGCCCACTCGGGTGGAGCAGGTGCGCAGTGACGACGGCGCCAGCACGGCGCTGGGGTTGATTCAGCAGATTCGCCAGCAGCGTCCGCTGAGCGAGGTCGCGGTGTTGAACCGCCTGTGGGCGAACAGTGCCCGGCTTGAGTTGCTGCTGATGGCGGCTGATGTCCCCTACCATCTGGATCACCACCAGACGGTGCTGGAGCGGTTCGAATTGCGCCCCTTCTGGGTGCTGTTTGATCTGGCCAGTGGCGATTTCAGCCGCTATGACCCGGACCGGCGACGCCAGGCGTGGCAAACGCTGCTGACCCAGCCTTATCTGAAAATCCGCAAGGCGATCATTGATGATCTGGTCAAACGGTTGGCTACGGTGGCGGTGGATGTCGCCCGGCATCTGCGCAATGCCATTCCCGAGTCGCTGTCGGGGTACCAGGCTGATCAGTTGATGGAGCGGGCGCGGCTGTTGCAAAAGGCGGAGGAGGCGAAAGTCAGTGCCTCCGAACTGCTCAGCGGTTGGATTCGCGGAACGGAGTACTACGCGGCGCTGAAAGAGTCGGCGTTTTCTGCCCAGCAGGTGGATGATCAGGTCGCAACCGTTAAAGCCTTCGCTCAGTTTGTTGCGGCCCAGGATTGGCCCGCTGCTGAGGCCTCGCCGCGTTTGCGCCAATGGCAGCAACACCAGAGCGGGCAGAATGCTTCTGGCCAGTCGCAGCGGGGCGTGCACATAACCTCCATTCACAAAGCCAAGGGGCGCGAATGGCCGATCGTGATTTTGCCCGAGGTTAATGCCCGGTTTTATCCTTACCATCCCGAAGGCGACCTGACCCGGCCGACCTCGGAAGACAGCGAGCGGCGCTTGCTTTATGTGGCGATGACGCGGGCTCGTGAACATCTGGTACTGCTAACCCCGGCCGACCGCAGCGAACACCCGGACAGCCCTTTCGTTAACGAACTGCGCTGGCTGGGGTCGACGGACCTGGCGCACGCCCTGAATGACGGCAGTACCGACCTGACCCTGAACGATGCGATGGACACGCACATGGTCAGTCGGTATCTGAACGCCGTCGGCTCTTCCCTTCGCGTTCACTGGGAAGCCGCACCGCGACCGATTGATGCGGTTGCCGGTACTGCCGACGATGACGCCCCTCCCGATGCCCGGCGCGTGCGGCATCAGCAGTGGGGCGTCGGCCGGGTGGTGCAGCAGGACCCACAGCGACTGCGTATCCGCTTTGTACGTAATGGCCAGGAGCGAACCTTCGACCGGGCAACGGTCGAGCCTTTTCTGGAGTGGTTGTAGGGGGCTGAGGGACGCGGGACATTGAAAGAAGGCAAATATTAAGGGACGAAACACGGTAAAAGACGCAAGAGATGAACACCGCGGTCCATCCGTCGTGCGTTGGTGTACGTACAACTGAGCAACCCATCAACGGAGCTCTTTTGTGTGGAAACTCATCGCAAGCACAGCGCTTGTCGCGCTGCTGACAGGGTGCGCTAGTGTGACCGTCGCAACCTATGAAGACGCCGATCTGGTGTTCGACCCGATCGAGTATTTTAACGGCCCCCTCGTTGCGGAAGGCGTGGTAAGGGGGCGCAATGGCGAGGTTAGCCGCTATTTTAACGCAACCATCGATGCCCGCTGGGATGAAAACGGCGGCGTGCTCGATGAGGTGTTCATCTGGAGCGATGGCGAACGCCAGACCCGGGTCTGGAATTTTGAACGTGTTGGAGAGCAGCATTATCGCGGCACGGCAGGGGATGTGGTCAAGCCGGCTGAGATGCGCTTTGCCGGCAATGCAGTGAACATGAAATACGTGTTGGCGGTGCCGATGGCAAATGGCAATACCATTAACGTCACCATGGACGACTGGTTATATCAGGTAAATGACAAGACGCTGATTAACGTAACGCAGATGAACAAATTCGGCATTCGGGTGGGCGAGGTTGTACTGACCATGCGCAAGCTCTGAATCTTGACAGCTCGGTGAAAAAGGGCCCTTCGGGGCCTTTTTTGGTTGAACACCGCCCTGGAAAATACTCCCGACATTTAAGACGCGCCCCGCTATACTGGCGCCATTATTTTCTACCTGGAGTGAGCTCTATGTTGTTAGCCTGGTTGGCTGTTATCGCCGGACTGGCCTTACTGGTCTGGAGTGCCGACAAGTTTGTTGAGGGCGCCTCGGTTACCGCCAAATACGCGGGTATGTCACCATTGCTGATCGGCATGGTGATTATTGGTTTTGGCACTTCGGCACCGGAAATGGTGGTCTCAGCCATCGCTTCGTTGCAAGGAAACCCCGGCCTGGCACTGGGTAACGCCTATGGGTCGAACATCACCAACATTGGTCTGGTTATAGGCCTGGTCGCGGTCATAGCGCCGATTCGGGTGCAATCGCGAATTCTAACCAAAGAGCTGCCATTATTGCTCGGCGTGACGCTTCTGGGGGGTTACCAGCTACTGGACGGTGAACTGAGCCGGCTGGATGCCTATATTCTGTTGCTGGTGTTTTTCGGCATCATGGGCTGGTCGATTCTGCAGGGGCGGCAGAAACCGGCGGACTCGCTCGAAGCGGAATACCTGAAAGAGATCGACTCACATCCGATGAGCTTGTCCAGAGCCATCACCTGGCTGATTGTTGGACTTGTGTTGCTGGTGATCAGTTCGCGTTTGCTGGTCTGGGGCGCAGTCATTATCGCCCAGAGCTTTGGCGTCAGTGACTTGATCATTGGTTTGACCGTGGTCGCCATTGGTACTTCGCTACCGGAGCTGGCGTCCTCATTGGTGGCGATCAAAAAGAACGAACATGAGCTGGCTCTGGGCAATGTATTGGGTTCCGGTCTGTTCAACACGCTGGCAGTCGTCGGCATTGCAGCCGGCATTCACCCGCTTTCGGTCGACCCGGAAGTACTGTATCGCGACTGGGTAGTGATGGCGGCGCTGACGGTAGTGCTGCTGATCATGGGTATTGGCCTGCGCGGCCGACAGGGGCGCATAAACCGGGTAGAAGGCGGCATGCTATTGCTGGTGTATGCAGGCTATACCGGCTATCTGGTTTCGCTGGTGTTAAGTTAATCACATAACGGATGAGGAACCGTGGTGAGTCGTGGTAACGGGAATTACTATGCTCACCGCCCGGGGCGAGGACCGCTCCGGGTCATTCAACTCATTGCCAACAAGGAAGACAATCATGTCATCTGTACCTGCCCGCCGTTTACCCGTCTTTGCGTTAATCACCGATAGCCTCCGTTACAGCGTCAGCCACGCCCGGGCTTTGCTGATCCTGGCACTGCCCTTTCTGGTGGTGCAGTATGGGCTGCTGCAATTCACCAAGCCCACCACTGAATACCTTCCTGTTCTGAGTTGGCAATATTGGGTTGTGGTTGGTGTTGCTCTGTTGGCGGGCGTCGTCGTTGCCGTCAGTGTTCACCGTCAATTTCTGCAATCTCCTGATCGGCAGATGCCGCTTCGTTGGGGGAAAGCTGAAACGCGCTATGCCTGGGGGTTGCTTAAGCTGACCCTGGTCATGATAGTACCTTCCGTCCTGTATGCTCTGGTCCTTGTTGGTATTCTTGCCGCCGTTTTCTCAAACTGGAATATCGAGTCTTTTGGCGTTGAACAGCCGTTGCTGGCGCTGCCGCTTATCTGGTTAATGATGCTGCCTATGTTGTATTTGTGGGCCCGAATGACACTGATTTTGCCGTCGGCGGCCATCAGCCAGCAGCCTTCGGTCACTTTGTCCGGTTCAATGGCATTAACCAAAGGTAACGGCTGGCGAATGGTGGCTGTGACAGTGGCGCCCCTGCTGGCATTTGGAATGCTGGATATTTTGATTCAAATGAGTTTGCCAACCGTCGTTTACTGGTGGCTTCAGCCGCTCATTGTCAGTGTGAACACGGTGCTGGGCGTTGTTCTGGTGTCGGTGTCTTTCAAGCAGTTGTATGACGAGCGTCACCTGAATACCGAGTCTGACAATAACGGTGTAGTCGCTGCGTAACCTGGCTGCAAAAAAAATGTTGGGTGCCTGCATCCATTTGAGCTGATCAAGTCGTCTGAGGGGTAAGTAGGACGTCCAATGGACCCTATCTTCACCGTTCAATGCACTTGGACGACACATTCTTGATCATGACTCAAAGGGAACACACCATGAAATTACCAACATTCAGCACCTTCGCTCTGGCATCTGCACTGGTATTAACCGGTTGCGCGACGGACTCCTATGCAAGCTCTTATGGCAGCAATGATGAGTCACCGGCAAGCGGCGTAGTTTCGACAGTGGATACTGCCATTGGCGAAGTGTTTGCTACAACGCAAGGGATGACGCTCTACACCTTTACCCGCGACACCGCTTCGGTATCAAACTGCTACGACGGCTGTGCGGAAAGCTGGCCGCCGTTCACCGCATCAAAAAATGCTGAAACCTGGGGCGCGTTCACGGTGATTGAACGGACAGATGGCAGTTACCAGTGGGCGTATGAAAACCAGCCACTATACACCTGGGTGGGAGATCGTCAGCGCGGTGACGTCAATGGCCATGAAATCAGTGACGTCTGGTTTGCTGCCCAGGCGGGTCAGTAAGTCAACGCCGTCAGCTTTTGACGGCCAGCAGGGTGCCGGCACTGATCATGATGGTGCCAGCAGCCCGGTTCAGCCGTTGCATGGCCCGGCTGGACCGGGCCAGTTTGCGGGCTTTCGACGCGCCCCAGGCAACCAGCATCAAACCGGCCATCAGTGCCACAACGGTGAGAGCGGCGGCCAGCACTATGTCGGTATGGCTGAGCCGGGTCAGGTCCATAAAGGTCGGCAAAAAGGCAATGTAGAACAGAATGACCTTGGGGTTGGAGGCTGAGATGGCGATGCCCTGCAGCAGACTGGCCCCGATACCCGAACGCTTTACCGGAATATCGCTCGCTTCAGTCGGGGCTGGCGTCGTCCAGAGTTTCCAGCCAAGGTAAATCAGATAAGCCGCACCGGCATACCGAATGAGCGTAAACAGCGTGCCGTAGTTTTCGGCAATGGCCGACAGACTGAAACACGCCAGTACCAGATAGATCACGTCGCTGATGACCATGCCAAAGGCCAGTGCCGTGCACGCTCTGGCCCCCTGACTTAACGCGCGGGCCATAATGGCGAAGATGCCCGGGCCCGGCGTGATGCCGAAAATAAAGATGGCGACAAAGAAGGTCAGGGCACTGGTTAGGGTCATGCGAACGCTCGGTGGGCCGGTGAAAGCACTATTCTCTCAGTATCCTGTGCTGTCGTGAAGCGTGGCTTGGCATCTTTGTTGGTCCACCTAAGCCTGTTTTGCGGACCCGGTTGGCATTTTTTGTCTTTGTTTTATGGAAAGATCAGGAAAAGTCTTGGCGCCTGCATATGCGCAGGTACACTGCTAAAAACGGCAATGAGTATGGATACGGTGAGAGAAAAACAGGCGTGGCGCCGGGTCAGTCTGGGTGTATTGGTGGCAACAACACTGGCTGCCTGCAATACAGCCGTTGACGAGCCGCTCGCAACGAACAACGTATTATCCGGCACGCCGCTCCAGGCGCGCAGTGCCAGTGCGTTTTCTGTTATCGATCATAGCCCGGTTGATAGTGCCGAAAACCAGGCACTGACGCGGGACATCCGCATCACCTTCGATACCCCGCTGCTCATTGAATCGATCACCGATAACAGTGTTGAACTGTGGCTGAATGACCGGCGTGTTCCCGCCAGAACCGTCTATGTCGCCGACACCCAGAGCCTTCGCCTGATCCCGACGTCCAACCTGATTCCGAATCAACGTTACCAGGTGAAGTTGAATCCACGACTGATGTCGGCCGAGGGTGACCTCTACGGCGGAGCGCAATGGCAGTTTCAAACCGCAGGGTCCATTGGCGCCACCTCGCAGTGGACACTCGATCATTGCCTGGGAGCAACCGAGCAGGCCTGGCTGGAGCAAATAAACCAGGCACGCAGTGACGCGCGCTATTGCGGCCGGGTATTGCAGGCCGCAGCCGAACCACTGAGCTATCAGTGCACGCTGGCAGGCGCCGCCCAACAGCACAGCAACGACATGGCGCAACATGGCATGCTCAGTCATCTCAGCAGTGATGGACAAGATGCCTACCGGCGCTTGCAGCAGCAGGGCTATGACGCGACCACGCTGGGTGAAAACGTGGCCATGACCGCAACCGACGACGCCGATGTGGTTCAGCAATGGCTGGCCAGCCCGGGGCATTGTCGCAATATCATGGAGGCCGACTACACGTCTCTGGGCATGGGCCAGGCAACATCCGATACGGGCGGTGTCTACTGGACGCTGAATCTGGCCGCGCCGCTTAACCCGCAGTCGGACGACTGAAAGTCTACCCCGGCCACCAGGGTGGCCGGATGGCTGAGCATCAGCTCAGCCGGTACCCCGACAACACCGTCTGTACCTGACTCGATTGTTCCACCAGTTGGTCGGTTACCTGATCGATCTCCTGCGAATGTCGGGTATTTTCCTTGGAGTAGTCACTGATCGAGACCAGATGTTCGGTGATGCCGGACACCACCTGGCTCTGTTCTTCTGTGGCCGTCGCAATCTGGGCACTGATGTCGTTGATATCCTGCATCAGGGATTCGATGGCGATGAAGGAGCTCTGGGTATCACCAACATTGCCTGCGGTTTCCTGAACCATACTGGAGCCAGTCTGCATGGCGTTCACCGTTTTATCCACACCCTGTTGCAAGCGTTCAATGCGCTGCTGAATATCGGCGGTGGACTGCTGTGTCTTTTGCGCCAAACTGCGCACTTCATCGGCGACGACGGCAAATCCCCGGCCCTGCTCACCGGCCCGGGCGGCTTCAATGGCCGCGTTCAGCGCCAGCAAATTGGTCTGTTCGGCAATGTTGCGAATAACGTCCAGCACGCTGGTAATGCTGGTGGCTTCTTCGGCCAGTACCTGAGAGGCCTGGGTGGCGCTGTCCAGCTGGGCTTTTAGCTCGGTCACCTTGTTGTTGGCCTCCGCCGCACGCTGGGTGCCGGTGCGTACGTTCTCGAGTGCCTCGTTGGCGGTGCTGGAACCGCGTTCGGCATTGCTGGCCACTTCGCGCGCAGACCCGTGCAATTCTTCGACCGCAGTGACCACTTGCTCCAGCGCTGCTTCCTGTTGCTGTGCCAGCGACATGTTGCCGCTGCTGGCCTGGTTCAGGATGTGGCTGCTGTCGCGCAATTCTTCGTTAACCCGGGTGATGTGTGACATCGACTGATGCAGCTTTTCCATCAGCCGGTTGAAATGGTGCGCGAGCTGGCCCACTTCATCGGCCCGGTCGGACGCCAGGCGTGCGGTCAGGTCACCTTCGCCGGAGGCCAGGTCGTTCAAGCGATCGCGCAGGCGGGCGATCGGCCGCGATAACGACAATGGCAGCCAGAGCGCGATGGCAACAAGCAGCGCCAGGCTAACCGCCAATTGCACCCACGCCTGAATGATGGCCTGGTCGCTGATTGACTCGGCCGCTTCAACCCGGGCTGTAGAGTCGGCATTGATGTGTTCGGACAGTGTATTCTTGATGCCCAGGGCTTCACTGAATAACGGCGCTCCTTCCAGCTCGCCAATCTGAAGGGCAACCGATGCGGCGCCGCCGTCAGCAAACTCGGTAATCTCGGTATTCAGAGTCTGCCAGGCCTCAATTGCCGTGGTGAACTGCGCCATCAAGGCTTCGCTGTTGTCGGTCGCCAGCGTTGCGGCCGTGGCACTGGCCAGTTGCAATGCCTTGTCGGATTCAGTCGTGAAGGTGGCCAGGTAGCCATCGAGCTCGTCTCGAACTGCGCCCCAGGACGCCGCCTGGATATAAGCGCGCTGTGCCAAAAGGGCCTGGTGCAGTGAGGTATCCATCTCGGCCAAGGTCAGCAGGGCAGGCTGGTAGCGCTGAATCAGTACATCGGAACTGGAGGTAACCGTCATTAGGCTGCGTACGCCACTAACGGTGCTGACCAGGGTGACGATCAGCATAAGCAATAGGGGGAGTCGCACCTTGTTGGCGATCGACAGGTTTTTAAGCCAGGACATAGCATCGGATCCTTGAACGGTTGAGCACGGAGAATGGTGCCAGGGACACACCTTGCCATAGTGTTGCCCTGAGAAGGATGTCAGTAATAATCATTATCGACAATTATCGCATCGACTTAAGGCGTTCGCTGTTCTGTTTTGATAAACGCTGGGTACAG
>ERZ1699650.172-NODE-172-length-16940-cov-11.788984_pt1 | contig 16940 bp, 17 predicted proteins | sample MGYA00581512_ERZ1699650 | MGnify/ENA primary metagenome ERZ1699650 (study PRJEB42348, sample SAMEA6618698) | metagenome | isolation source: Polyester-degrading enrichment culture growing on monomer terephthalic acid, Te | collected 2019-05-17 ... | reverse complement strand
CAAAGTACTTGGTGATCGCCGCGGTCAGCGTCGTCTTGCCGTGGTCAACATGGCCAATGGTGCCAATGTTGCAGTGCGGTTTGGAACGCTCAAACTTTTCCTTTGCCATGTCTTCTGGCGCCTCGTGGTTTGGGGGACCGGAATTGGCCCGTTGCTACATCGCGGGCGAGATATTGCCTCTGGCCCGGAAAATCAAGCATCAGTTGGCCGGTTGGGCCGCCTTGTTCTTGCGCTTGCCTTCTGCGGCCTTCTCGACCCGGGCATCAGGGGTGAACCAGTCATAGCGCTTCTGCTGCACGCCCAGCCACACCTCAAGCTGCTTGGCCCCCTTGATCACCAGGTTCTGCATCTGCTCTTCGGCGGTCTGGGTCAGACCGGAACCGGCCACGGTATTGGCGGAAATCGCCTCAAGCACGGTGATCTCGTGCGGTTCCTCGTTCAGCTTGATGCCCTTTTCATCGTCCCAGACGGTGACCCGAAAGATCAGCACCGATTTCGGCTGCAACACCAGTGGCACGCCGACCTGCGCCAGCACGAACCCCTCGACCGAGACGCCGAAGTGATAGAGCTTCTTGTCCTCGCCCTCGTAGCGGCGGAAGCGGTCTTCCAGCGCCTTGTCCATCGCGGCGATCCACTGTTCCTTGGTGGCATCGCGCGACAGCGGGCCTTTCACCAAGTTCGGCGCGATCACGATCGAATGACCAAGCTTGAAATCGCCCAGCGCCGCCGGGGCTTCGTTCAGATCGCGTCCGTCCTCGCAGGAGACAAGGAAAACAAGGGCGAAAAGGGCAATCAAAACGCGCATGGAGCGGAAATCCTTGGTTCAACACAAAAGCCGCCCTTTCCTAGCCCAGCGTTTACCAAGGCGCAATTGCACCCCGGCAGCAGCGGCCTATATGCTGAAGGGAAAGGAAGCGTTCCGATGCCCGACACCCGCCTGCCCCAGCGCCTGCCCGTGCATGTGCCGCTTGGCACCCGGCCTCTGGGCCTCTGGGCCAGCCTTGCAGCTGCACGGCGCAACCTTCTGACAATCATACCTAAAATCGCCACGACACAGCCTATGGTCTCGGGCCGGACCGGGGTGCGTTGGCACATGGTGATGGACCCCGAGGCGATCCGTGCCATGCTGCTGGAGCGGCTCGATGATTATCCCAAGTCGCTGGTGACCAAGAACCTGTTGCGCCCGGCCATTGGCGAATCGCTGTTCATTGCCGAGGGCGCGCATTGGCGCTGGCAGAGGCGCACCGCCGCGCCGGTGTTTTCCCACCGCAACGTGATGAACCTGGCGCCGATCATGGCAGATGCCGCGGAACGTACCTGCGACCGGATTGCCGCTGCCGGGCCTCGGGCGGTCAACCTCTACGACGAGATGGTGACAACCACCTTCGACGTGATCTCGGACGTGACCTTTTCCGGCGACAGCGTCTTTGACCGCCAGGGCGTGCATCGCGCGATCGACGATTACATCGCGGCGGCGGGCAAGGTGTCGCTGTTCGACATGCTGGGGATGCCGGACTGGGTGCCGCGGCCCGGGCGGATGATCTCGGGCAAGGCGCTGCGCCAGATGAAGAGCGTGGCCGACCGCGCCATCGACGCCCGCGCAGGGCGGTCACAGGACGGCGTGCCCGACCTGCTTGACCTGTTGATGGCCGGCGAAGACCCGGAGACCAGCCGCAAGATGAGCGTGGCGGAGCTGCGCGACAACCTGCTGACCTTCATCGTGGCCGGCCACGAGACCACGGCGCTGAGCCTGAGCTGGTCGCTTTACCTTTGCGCCTTCGACCAGGCGGTGCAGGACCAGGCCCGGGACGAGGCGCAATCCGTGCTCGGGGGACGCGCGGCCAGCGGCGAGGACGTGGCGCGCCTGCCCTTCATCCGCCAGATCGTGGACGAGGCGATGCGGCTGTATCCCCCCGCCGGCATCGTTTCGCGCACGGCGCAAAAGGCCGATGAACTTTGCGGGCGCGAAATCCGGCCTGGCGACACGGTAATGATCCCGATCTACGCGCTGCACCGCAATGCGCTGTTGTGGGAGGATCCGGATGCCTTCCGCCCCGAGCGTTTTGCCGACCGCAAGGCGGTGCCGCGCTATGCCTACCTGCCGTTTGGCGACGGGCCCCGCATCTGCATCGGCGCCAGTTTCGCCATCCAGGAGGCGGTGATCATCCTTGCGACGCTGCTGTCACGCTTCCGCTTCACCCCGGTTGCGGGCCGCGATCCGGACCCGGTGATGATCATCACCCTGCGCCCCGATGGCGGCGTCTGGCTGGAGGCGGAACCGATCGCGTGACCGCCGTCCCGGCACCGGGAAACCCGCCCTGCCCTTCATCTTGCCAGGTAAACTCCGGGGGTGAGCCCGCAGGGCGAGGGGGCTGGCCCCCTCATCTTCCACCCGCCACCAGGCGCGCCGTCAAAACGGTGCCGCCACCCGAAATTTCAGCCCCGCGCCGCCGTCGGGATGGCGCAGCCTCAATTCCTCGGAATGCAGCATCAACCGCTCGAAATCCCGCGCCGGCCCCTTGGCATAAAGCGGATCACCCAGGATCACATGCCCCAGCGCCAGCGCATGCACCCGCAACTGATGCGACCGGCCGGTCTTGGGCATGAACCGCACCCGCGTCTCCCCCTCGCCATAAGACACCACGCGCCAATCGGTCTGCGCCGATTTGCCGGTCTCGTGACAGACCTTCTGCAAAGGCCGGTTCGGCCAATCGACGATCAGTGGCAGGTCCACCTGCCCGGTGCGCGGCTCCAGCCGCCCCCAGAGACGCGCGACATAGGTCTTCTTCACCTGCCGCTTCTCGAACTGCAGGCCAAGGTGGCGCTGCGCATGGGGCGTCAGGCCAAAGATCATCACCCCCGAGGTATCCCGGTCCAGCCGATGCACCAGCAAGGCGGTGGGAAATATTTCCTGAACGCGGGCGATCAGGCAATCGGCCAGATCCGGCCCCTTGCCCGGCACAGACAAAAGCCCCGCGGGCTTGTTGACGACCAGGATCTCGTGATCCTCGTGGACCACGTCCAGCGGCGTGTCGGGGGGGGCGTATCTGTCATCCATGACCTGCCTGTCGCAAATGCGAAGAGAGCCCGCAAGGGCCGATAAGCTACCCTTTCGCCCGCCGCATGCCGCGCAGCATCGACACCGAGTAAAGCACCAGTGCCAGCCAGATCAGCGGAAAGGCGATCATCCGCGCCCGGTCCATCGGCTCGTCAAAGACGAAAACCGCGATCAGAAAGATCATCGTCGGCGCGATATATTGCAGGATGCCGATGGTCGACAGGCGCAGCAGCTTCGCCCCGTTGGCGTAAAACAGCAGCGGCACCGCCGTCACCAACCCGCACCCCAACAGCAGCCAGGTGTCCGCCATCACACCACCAAAGGCCCCCTGCCCCGCCGACCAGAGCCACAGCACATAGCCCAGCGCCGGGGCCAGCAGGATCAGCACCTCCAGCAGGAACCCCTGGTTCGGCCCCACCGGCAGCTTCTTCTTGGCCAGCGCATAAAAGCCCCAGCTCAGCATCAGCCCGATGGCCGGCCAGGGCAGCCGCCCGGCGTCCAGCGCGATCACCAGCACCGCCACCGCGGCCAGCGCCACCGCCACCATCTGCATCCGACCCAGCCGCTCGCGCAGCAGCACGGCGCCCAGGAAGATCGAGAACAGCGGGTTGATGTAATACCCCAACGCGGCATCCAGCGCCCGGTCATTGGCAATCGCCCAGACATAGATGCCCCAGTTGATCGAGACCAGCGCGGCGGTCACACAGCCCATTGCCAGCGTCCGGGGGCTGCGCAGCGCCTCGCGCAGGTCGCGCGTCCGGCCCAGCGCGACCAGCACCGCCCCGGCAATCGGCACCGACCAGATCACCCGATGCGCCACCACTTCGGCCGCCGGCACATGCGCCAGCATCTTCATGTAGAGCGGCAGAAACCCCCAAAGCACATAGGCCGTGATCGCAAGGCCCAGACCCTGCGGCGTGTCTTCATCGGTTTTCGGGGCAAGAGCTTCGGCAGGGCGCATGGGCAGGTCCTTTTTGCGCCAGCCATACGCCCGGCGCCCGCGTCGCGCCAGAGCGAAGACGACACCTCCCGCACCTCTGACGACAGGTCACACCGCCCCTTGCACCGTCCCGTCGCGCGGTGCCGCGGCGCGGCGCAGCCGATCGTTGATCGCCCGGCCCAGCCCGTGCTCCGGGATCGGCGCCACGGCAATCACCTCGGCCCCGCGCCCGTCCAACGCGTGCAGCGCGCCAAACAACGCCGCCGCCGCTTCGTGCAGGTCGCCACTGGCCGAAAGCGTCATGTCCCCCGTCACGGGACCAAAGCCCAAAAGGACCTCACCTTCCCCCGCCTCGGTGGCGCTCAGCCGCAAGGCCGCGCCCGGCGCGTAATGTGACAGGAGCTGCCCCGGCGACGTGGGCGCCTCGGCCGCGCCACCAACGCCCACCGGCCCGCCCAAAAGTGCCTCCAGCGCCTCGACCGGCAGGCCGCCAGGGCGCAGCAGCACCGGCTCCGGCGTGAGACCCAGGATGGTCGATTCCACCCCCACCGCACAGGCGCCGCCCATCAGCACGCCCTCGATCGCGCCATCCAGCCCCGACAGCACATGCGCCGCCGTGGTCGGGCTGATCCGTCCCGAGGGATTGGCCGACGGCGCCGCCAGCGGTCCGTCAAAGTCCCGCAGCAAGGCCTGGGCCAGCGGATGCGCCGGCACCCGCACCGCAAGCGTGTTCAACCCCGCCGTGGTCAGTTCGGAAATGCCCGCGTCCGGGCGCAGCGGCAGCACCAGCGTCAGCGGCCCCGGCCAGAAGGCCCGCGCCACCCGATCGGCCAGATCGCTCCACTCCACAAAGCGTTGGACGGTCTCGACATCAGCCACATGGGCGATCAGCGGGTTGAAGCTGGGCCGGCCCTTGGCGGCATAGATCCCCGCCACCGCCGTGCCATCACGCGCATCCGCCCCCAGCCCGTAGACCGTCTCGGTCGGAAAGGCGACGCGCCCGCCGGCGTGCAGGATCTCAGCCGCCCGCGCGATGCCGCCCGACGTCGGTTCAAGCCGTTCTGTCGTCCCTGTCCTCATGAGCTATGACGCCGCGTTTCGGTTGCCGGTAAATCCCGCCTGCGTATAGCTGGCGGTATAGCATTTGCAAAGCCTTGCCCCGGGAGATCATTGTCATGCCCTATGCGTCGCCACTGCGCGATTTCGAACTGATTTTCAATCACGTCGTCCCCCTTGCCCCGGTCAGCGAGACCGCGAAATTCTCGGAGGCCACGCCCGACATGGCCGCCGCCGTTCTGGGCGAGGCCGCAAGGCTTTGCGATGACAAGCTGGCGCCGCACCAGCGATCCGGCGACCTGCACCCCGCGCGGCTGGAAAACGGCGTTGTGCGCACCTCGCCCGGCTATGCCGAGGCGTTCCGCGCCATTGCCGAGGGCGGCTGGATCGGCATGTCCGCCGATCCCGAGCATGGCGGCATGGGCCTGCCGATGATGCTGACCACCGCCGTCAACGACATGATGTCGGGGGCCTGCCTTGCGCTGCAGCTCAACCCGTTGATGAGCCAGGGCCAGATCGAGGCGCTGGAGCACCATGCCTCGGACGCGTTGAAAGCGCTCTATATTCCCAAGCTGATTGCCGGTGAATGGACCGGCACGATGAACCTGACCGAGCCGCAGGCCGGGTCGGACGTCGGCGCGCTGCGCTCCAGGGCCGAAGACAATGGCGACGGCACCTATGCGATTTCGGGGCAGAAGATCTTCATCTCCTGGGGGGATCACGACTTTGGCGGCAATGTCTGTCACCTCGTGCTGGCCCGCCTGCCCGATGGCAAGCCCGGCACCAAGGGCATCTCGCTTTTCCTGGTGCCGAAGCTGATCCCCGACGACAACGGCGATCCGGGCAAGGCCAATTCCCTGCGCGTCGTCTCGCTTGAGCACAAGATGGGCCTGCATGGCTCGCCCACGGCGGTGATGGAGTATGATGGCGCCACCGGCTGGCTGGTGGGCAAGCCACATGACGGCATGCGCGCCATGTTCACCATGATGAACAACGCCCGGCTTGGCGTCGGTGTCCAGGGGTTGGGCCAGGCCGAGGCGGCGACCCAGGCGGCGCTGGCCTATGCGCTGGACCGCACCCAGGGGCGCTCGTCGGTCGAGGGCGGCACCGGCACCATCGTCGACCATGCCGACGTGCGCCGGATGCTGGCCACGATGCGCGCCGATACCTTCGTCGCCCGCGCCATCGCCCTGGCCTGTGCCCAGGCCATCGACCTGTCGACCGCGACGGGTGACGGGCAATGGGCGGCGCGCGCCGCGCTGTTGACGCCGATTGCCAAGGCCTTCGGCACCGAAACCGGCATCCGCGTCTCGGAGTTGGGCGTACAGGTGCACGGCGGCATGGGCTATATCGAGGAAACCGGCGCCGCGCAGTTCAGCCGCGATGTCCGGGTGACGGCGATTTATGAAGGCACCAACGGCATTCAGGCGATGGACCTGGTGGCCCGCAAGATGATGGACGGCGGCGAGGCGATGTTTGCCCTGCTGGACGAGGTGGAAAACCACGCCCGGGCGCTGCGCGCCGAGATGCCCGACCTGGCAGAGCCGGTCTGGCAGGCCGCCGAGACCCTGCGCGAAACGGTCGAAGCGCTTGTCGCTGAAAGTGACCTGAACATCCGATTTGCCGGGGCGGTGCCTTTCCTGATGGGCTTTGCCCGGGTGCTGGGCGGGCATTTCCACCTCAAGGCCGCCGAGGCCGAGGGCATGGACAGCACGCGCGGACGGTTGGCCCGGTTCTACGTGGAAAGCCTTCTGCCCGAACATGCCAGCCTGTTGCTGCAGGCGCGCGCCGGGTCCGGGGCGCTTTATGCGCTGACGCCCGAGGACCTGGCGTCTTGATGGACGGCTGCACCTCCGGCATTCGCTATCCCTTCGCCGAGCCGCCGGCCGAGGGGACCGCGACCGAGGTGGCCGAAGGCGTGCTGTGGATGCGCCTGCCGCTGCCGATGGCGCTCGACCACGTGAATGTCTATGCCCTGGATGACGGCGACAGCTGGACGGTGATCGACAGCGGCTTTTCCTCGGAACGCAGCCGCGCGATCTGGGAAGCCTTGATGGCCGGGCCGCTGCGCGGCAAGCCGGTGGGCCGCATCATCGTCACCCATCACCACCCCGACCATGTGGGGCTTGCCGGTTGGTTCCAGGCGGAGCACGGCGCCGAGCTTTGGGCCACCCGCACCGCCTGGCTGCTGGCGCGGATGCTGGTGCTGGATGAACAACCTACCCCCCCGCCCGAGATGGTGGATTTCTGGCGCGCCGGCGGCATGGACGCGGCGATGCTGGCCCGATGGCGGGTGGAACGGCCTTTCAACTTCGCCGACATGGTCTGGCCCATGCCGCTGGGCTATCGCCGGCTGGACGAAGGCCAGGAGGTCACGATGGGCGGACGGCGCTGGCGCGTCCGATTGGGCAATGGCCATGCGCCCGATCACGCGACCTTCTGGAGCCTCGACGACAACCTGGTGATTGCCGGCGACCAGATCCTGCCGTCGATCTCGCCCAACCTCGGTGTATTTGCCGTCGAACCCGCGGCCGATCCGGTGGCCGACTGGCTGGAAAGCTGCGAGCGGTTCCTGCCGTTTGCGCAAGACGATCACCTGGTGCTGGGCGGCCACAAGCTGCCGTTTACCGGGCTGGCGCTGCGGCTGCACCAGCTGATCGACAACCACCACGGGGCCCTGGACCGGCTGTCGGCGCACCTGAGCGCGCCGCGCACGGCCGCCGAAAGCTTCCCGCCACTGTTCAAGCGCAGCATCGGCGAGGCGGAATACGGCCTGGCGCTGGCCGAGGCGATGGCCCATTGCCTGCACCTCTGGCACGCGGGCAAGGCCGAGCGCAGCCGGCGCGACGATGGCGCCTGGCTCTGGTATTGCCGCTGAGCGGGGGGGCCGATCTGTCAACAGATCGGACCCGATCCATTGATGGATCGGCCCCGCGCCCCGCAGGCTGGCGCCGGGCCAAGGGAAGGTGTATCCGGGGGCAAAGCAGCGGAAACAAGGGCCAGGGCATGAGCAAGGACGACGCAGCGGTGGTGGCGGAGAGCGGGCGCCGCGTGCTTCGCACCGAGGCAGAGGCGCTGATGACACTGGCCGACACCCTGCCCGAGGATTTCGAAACGGTCGCCCGTCTTCTGGCCGGTCTCGAAGGCCGGGTGATCGTGTCCGGCATCGGCAAATCGGGCCATATCGGCCGCAAGATCTCGGCCACGCTCGCCTCGACCGGGACGCCATCGTATTTCGTCCACGCCTCCGAGGCCAGCCACGGCGACCTGGGCATGATCACCCGGCATGACATCTGCCTGCTGATCTCAAATTCCGGCGAAACCCAGGAGTTGCGCGATATTCTGCTGCACACGCAGCGCTTTTCCATCCCGCTGATCGGCATCTCCTCGAACCCCGCCAGCACGCTGATGCAGGCCGCCGATTACCGGCTGACCCTGCCGAAACTGCCCGAGGCCTGCCCGATGGGACTGGCGCCCACCACCTCGACCACCATGACGCTGGCCCTTGGCGATGCACTGGCGGTGGCGGTGATGGAGCTGCGCGGCTTCCGCTCCGAAGATTTCCAGGTCTTCCATCCCGGCGGCAAGCTGGGCGCACAACTGTCGCGCGTCTCGGACCTGATGCACGGCCCCGAGATGCTGCCGCTGGTGCCCGCCGCCATGCCGATGAACGAGGTGATGATCACCATGACCTCGAAGAGCTTCGGCATTGCCGCCGTGGTCGATGAGGGCAAGCTGATCGGCGTGATCTCGGACGGCGACCTGCGGCGCAACATGGGCCGGCTGATGCAGGCCACCGCCGGCGATATTGCCAATGGCACTCCGGTGACCGTGACGCCGGATGTCTTTGCCGCCCAGGCGCTGGCGCTGTTGAACGACCGCAAGATCGGCGCGCTGATGGTGGTCGACGACGAAAACCGCCCGGTGGGCATCCTGCACATTCACGACGTGCTCAAAGCGGGGGTTGCATGAAAACCGTCATCCTGATCCCGGCGCGCTATGCGTCGCAACGCTATCCCGGCAAGCCGCTGGCCGAGCTGACCCAGAAGGACGGCAGCCGCAAGTCGCTGATCCAGATGTCCTGGGAGGCCGCCTGCGGTATCGCGGGCGTTGACGAGGTCCACGTCGTCACCGACGATGACCGTATTCGCGACGCGGCAGAGGCCTTTGGCGCCTCGGTCATCATGACCTCTCCGCAAGCCGAGAACGGCACCGCCCGCTGCGCCGAGGCGCTGGCCTCGGGTGCCGTCACCGCCGACCTGGTGGTCAACTTCCAGGGCGATGCGCCGCTGACCCCGCCCTGGTTCGTCGAGGACCTGATCGCCGCGATGAAGGCCGACCCGGGCGCGCAGATGGCCACGCCGGTTCTGCAATGCGACGCCGCCACCTATGCGATGTTCGTCGAGGACCGCCAGAACGGCCGCGTCGGCGGCACCACGGCGGTCTTTGGTGCCGATCACCGGGCGCTCTATTTCTCCAAGGAGATCGTGCCCTACATCGACCCCGGCAAGGTGCCCGAGACCGACATCCCGGTGTACCATCATGTCGGCGTCTATGCCTATCGCCCCGAGGCGCTGAGGGCCTATACTTCATGGGGCGTGAGCCGGCTGGAAACGCTGGAAGGGCTGGAGCAGCTGCGTTTTCTTGTCCACGGCGTGCCGGTCCGTTGTGTCGAGGTGGAGGCGCGCGGGCGGGTGTTCTGGGAATTGAACAACCCCGCGGATGTGGAACGGATCGAAAAGGTGTTGAAAGACCAATGACAGAGCCCAGGACAGTCACCGTCGGCAAGATCGACATCAGCGCCGCCCATCCCTTTGCCTTGATTACCGGGCCCTGCCAGTTGGAAAGCCTGGACCACGCGCGGATGATGGCTGAAAAGATCGCCGAAGCCTGTGCGCCGACGGCGACGCCCTTCATCTTCAAGTCCAGCTATGACAAGGCCAACCGCTCGTCGATCACCACCAAACGGGGCCTTGGCATGGACGAGGGCCTGACGATCCTGTCGAAGATCCGCGAAGAATTTGACTGCCCGGTGCTGACCGATGTCCACACCGACCGTCAATGCGCCCCGGCGGCCGAAGCGGTGGACGTGCTGCAAATCCCGGCTTTCCTCTGCCGCCAGACCGACCTGCTGCTGGCAGCGGGCGAAACCGGCGCGGCGGTGAACGTCAAGAAAGGCCAGTTCCTCGCGCCCTGGGACATGGGCAACGTGGCCGACAAGATCGCCAGCACGGGCAATGACCGCATCCTGCTCTGCGACCGGGGCACGTCCTTTGGCTACAACACCCTGGTCAGCGATTTCCGGGGGCTGCCGACCATGGCGCGCACCGGCTATCCGGTGGTGTTCGACGCCACCCATTCCGTCCAGCAACCTGGCGGCCAGGGCACCACCTCGGGTGGTCAGCGCGAATTTGCCCCGGTGCTGGCGCGTGCGGCCGTGGCGGTGGGGGTTGCGGCGCTCTTCATCGAAACGCACGAGGACCCGGACAATGCGCCCTCGGATGGGCCGAACATGATCCCCGTCGACCAGATGGAGGCGCTGATCGGGCGGCTTGCGGGTTTTGACAGGTTGGCGAAAGACCTGGGCTGAGGCCGATCTGTCAACAGATCGGACCCGATCCATTGATGGATCGGCCCTGTTGCAGCAGATCAGCCTGTCATTGCGGGCGGATCGGCCGGGTCGTGTCGGCTCCACGCGGATGCGGATTGCCGTGCGCCTGCTCTCGGATATCTCGGCCGGTTTTGTTATGAAGAAGGTCGACCACACCACCGAACCGCCCCTGCACCCCGAGGCACCATGACAGAGCATGTGATTTCCACCACCGCCGAAGCCGCCGAGGCCGCCGCCATCCCGCGCCGGATCGAGGTGTCCGCCATCGACGACGTTGCAGGGGATGCGGGGAACGCCTGCCCGCCCGAAGGCTGCGTCACCGAACGGCCAGTGGCCGACAAGAGCCCGGCGGAATGGGCCTACGAGCGGCTGGTGCTCTATATCCGTGATTTCGAATCACAGCTCGACAACGAACACGAGGTGGCGATGGGTTTTACCGGATCGGACGCAGGCATCCTGCGGATCGAGGGGATGGGGTTCTTTGACCCCGACATGATCACCTTTTTCGGATCGGACCCCAGCGGCATCCGCACACAACTGGTGCAGCACGTCAGCCAGCTCAACGTCATTCTGCGCGCCCTGCCCAAACGTCGCGACGAGGTGGCCCCGCGCCGGATCGGTTTTCGCCTGGCCGAGCGGCTGGAGGACGCCACGCGAGACACCGAAGCGACATAAACGCGCGCCCGTGGGGTCGTGACAGCCCCCCGGGAATCCGCTACATCGACGACAAACAGTTCAGAGGACGACACAATGGCAGACCACAAGCACGGTGAAATGGACATCACGGTCCAGGAAGAGACATTCAACGGCTTTGTCACCGCAACGATCCGGGTCGTGATCGTCTGTATTGCCGTGCTGCTCTTTCTCGCCGTTTTCAACAGCTGATCGCTGAGCGGAGCGCGCGGGCGGATGAAAAAACTGGTTGCTGCCGTGCTGGGCCTTGCCCTGCTTGGGGCTTGTGGCGCGGGGTCGGACCGGACGCGCTTTGATTCACCCGAGCGGGTGGCCCAGGCGGCCTATCGCCACAACGGCCCGCCCGCGATCACGCTTTACACGATGATCAACAACGGCACCGACAGCGGCGCTCATACCAGCATGATGATCAACGCCTCGCAGCGGGTGATCTTCGACCCCGCCGGGACGGTGCAGCACCCGGCGATCGTCGAGCGGGCCGACGTGCTTTACGGCATCACGCCCGAGATCGAGAAATTCTATGCGCGCGCCCATGCCCGCAAGACCTATCGCGTGCTGATCCAGCGCATTGAGGTGCCCGCCGAAGTGGCCGAACAGGCGCTGCAGCTGGTGGTGGCCAACGGGGCGGTCGGTCAGGCCTTTTGCACCCAGTCCACCAGCCAAATCCTGGCGAAGCTGCCCGGGTTCGAACGCATTCGACCCACCTTCTTTCCGAACAACCTGAGCGCGCAGTTCGGCGAACTGCCCGGCGTCACCTCGCGCGTGCTGCGCGAGAATGACGACGACGACAAGACCAAGGCCATCGCGGCGTTCGACGCGCAACTTGCCGCCGCGAACTGAGCTGGACCTGCGCGGGCCGATCCATCAATGGATCGGTTCCGATCTGTTGACAGATCGGCCACCCCCGGAAACGTCGCAAGCCGCCCCTGCCCCGGGGCGGCTTTGTCATTTTGAATGGAACGCGAGGATCAGCTGCCGCCGTCCATCGCCGGGGCCAGGCTTTGCAGGAAGGCGTAAAGGTCCTTGGCCTCGTCTTCCTTGCGCACCCGATAGCTCATTTTCGACCGCGCCTTGCCGTCGTCAAGCGCCTCCTGGATGGCGGCTTTCGGATCCATCACGTAGGTGACAAAGGTGGCTTCGTCGAACACCATGCCCGCTTCGCCCGCGGCGATCATGTCCTTGCCATAGCGGAACCCCTCGACGGTGCCGGCGGTGCGGCCCACCACGCCATAGAGGTTGGGACCGGTCTTGGCCTTCTTGCCGGCAAGGACCTCGCCATCGGCCGTCGCGACAACGTGGCAGGACTGGCATTTGCGAAAGGCCTTTTCGCCGGCAGCAACATCGCCGGTGGCGGTCAGGTCAAGCTCGGCATGGCTTTCGGCAAAGGCCGGCAGTGCCATCCCGAGTGACAGGATCGCGGTCAGTGCAAGCGTCTTCATGTGGGTTCTCCTCAGCTATTGCCTGAAACACATAGAAAGCACGGCACCCGGTCAAGCCAAACAATTGCGACAGATTGACATCTCGGCGCACCGCAACAGGCGCCGGGCCTTGATTACACGACCCTTGGAAGGTTAGGCCATGCGACCATTGAAGGGTATCCTGCGCCTCGTGCCGGATGCAATGCCGCCGGCGTCAGAAGGAGAGACCGCATGTCCAACTTGGTGCCCGCATGGGTTGACGGCACATTGACGCCGGTCGACAAGCTTGACGCGCATCTGCGCGGGTTGCGTCACAAGGCGGTGTCGGTCTTCGTGCTGCGCGGCGACGCGGTGCTGATCCAGCAACGGGCGGCAGGCAAGTACCACACGCCCGGGCTTTGGGCCAATACCTGCTGCACACATCCCTTCTGGGACGAATCGCCCGAGACCTGCGCGGTCCGGCGGCTGGACGAGGAACTGGGCATAACCGGCGTCACGCCCGAGTGGCGGCAACAGGTGGAATATCGCGCCGACGTCGGCGGCGGCATGGTCGAACACGAGGTGGTGGATATCTACAGCGTCGCCGCGCCCGAGGTGATGCCCGTCACCCCCAACCCCGAGGAAGTCCAGGCCGTTCGCTGGCTGTCGCGCGCCGAATTGAACGCCGAGGTTTCCGCCCGACCCGGTGATTTCACCCCCTGGCTGCGAATCTACCTGCGCGACCATGCCGAGGCGATTTTCGGCACCGAAAGTTAGGTCCGGGCGCAGCGGCGGAGCGCCGATCAGGCGTGGCCAGCGGTGGAAGAGAGCGCCAGCGCGTCAACGCCCAGAAGCTTCAGCGCCGCTTCCCACTTGTCGATATCTGGCAGGCTGAAGATCAGCTCCGGCGCGGCTTCGCAGGTCAGCCAGCCGTTCTGGGCCAGCTCTGATTCGAGCTGCCCCGGCCCCCAGCCCGCATACCCCAGCGCCACAAGCTTGCGTTTCGGGCCGCGCCCGGCGCCGATCTCTTCCAGCACGTCGATCGTGGCGGTCATCGAGATTGCGGCATCGACCTCCAGCGTGGCCACCGGCGAGGCATAGTCCGGGGTGTGCAGCACGAAGCCCCGTGCCTGTTCGACCGGGCCGCCAAAGTGGATCCGACCGGGGGCGAAATCGTCGGTCACCGAAAGGTCCAATTGTTTGAGAAGATCGCCGAGGTCGAGGTCGGCCACCGGCTTGTTGATGATCAGACCCATCGCGCCTTCTTCGGAATGGGCGCAAAGATACACCACGGAATGCGCGAACCTGGGATCCATCATGCCCGGCATGGCGATCAGGATCTGGCCAGTCAGGGTGGTGGTTTCGGCCTCGGTCTCGGGCGCTGTCATTGCGTGCTGTCTCCGGTCTTGCCTGTTGGACCAAAGATGGGCCGAAGCGCGACCTGACGCAAGGCTCGCCACAAAGTGAGTTGGATTTCAATGGGCTTTGGCGCATGTCGGGTGGCATGAAACGCGCCCTCCTCACCCTCGCCGCCTGCTTTCTGGGCCTTGCCTCTCCGCTTTTCGCCCAGACCGAAGTGGCCCGGGCCGAGCTTTTGCCCGGCTGGCGACAGGCCGATGGCAGCCATGTGGCGGGGCTTCTGATCGATCTGAAACCCGGCTGGAAGACCTATTGGCGCGCCCCGGGCGAGGCCGGGATCCCGCCGCGCTTCGACTGGTCGGGCAGCCGCAACATCCAGGCGCTGCAACCGGTCTGGCCCACGCCCGAGGTGATGGACCAGAACGGCATGACCTCGATCGGCTATCCCGGCGACGTGGTGATCCCGCTGCGGGTCAACCCCGCCAACCGATCCGGCGACCTGCGGCTTTCGGCGCAGATGGAACTGGGCGTCTGCAAGGACATCTGCGTGCCCGCCTCGATCCGCTTCTCCGGCACGCTGCCGGAGCGGGGCGCCCGTGACCCGCGGCTCGTGGCGGCGCTGGTGGACCAGCCGCTGGCAGCGGCGCAGGCCGGGGTCGACCGGGTCACCTGCAAGGTGCAGCCGATGCAGGGCGGGCTGCACCTGGAGGCGCGGATCACCATGCCCCCGGCGGGCGGGCGGGAATTCGTCGTCGTTGAATCCGCCAATCCCGGTCTCTGGGTGGCCGAGGCCCAGACGCGCCGCCAGGGCGGCATCCTGACCGCCGAGACCGACCTGGTGCATGTCAACGGCACGGGTTTCGCGCTGGACCGCTCAGGGCTTCGCTTTACCGTTCTGGGCCGCAACCACGCGGTCGATATCCGCGGCTGCAGCGCAGGCTAGGCCGGGGATCGCGCGCCGCCAATGGACGCAGCCGCCGTGAATATGCCACTCTGCCCTTGACCTTTCGGCCTCCGAACTGTTGAACCCCGCTGATACTCAAGGACAGGTGGCAGTCCCTCATGGACGATCAGAACAAGAACCTCATCCTCGCAACCGCGCTCAGCTTCATCGTGATCCTGATCTGGTTCGTGCTCTTTCCTCCCCCCGAGCCGGAGGTGACCGATCCGGCGCCGCAGGTGACCGAAGAAAGCCTCGTGCCCTCGGCCGATGGCGTGGCCAGCACGCCCGGCGCGGCCCCCGGCAGCACGCCCGCGACCGACGAGGCAGCGGCAGGCAATGCCGACGACGCGCCGCGCATCATGATCGAGACCGCGCGCCTGTCCGGCAGCATCTCGGCCCTGGGCGGGCGGATCGACACGCTGGCGCTCAAGGACTATCGCGAAACCATCGACGAAGGCGCGCCGATCGTCAGCCTGCTGAAGCCGGTGGGCGATGCCGGGGCCTATTACGCGCTCTATGGCTGGGCCGCGGGCCAGGGCCTTGCCCCCGAGGACGTTCCGGGGCCGAACACCGAATGGCAGGTGTCGCAAGGCGCCACCCTGACCGAAGACAGCCCCGTCACCCTGACTTGGGACAACGGCAAGGGCCAGGTGTTCAGCCGCGAGATCGCGGTCGACCCGGATTTCATGTTCACCGTCACCCAGAAGGTGACCAACAGCGGTGACGCCACCGTCACGATGGCGCCCTATGGCATCCTGGCCCGGCATGGCGAACCTGCGGACCTGAAGAATTTCTTCGTCCTGCACGAAGGTGTCGTGGCGATGGCCGATGGCGAGCTGTCCGAGATCGATTACGGCGACATGACCGATTTCGACATCGACCCGCGTGAAGGTGCGCAGGCCGAGGTGACGCAGGTGGCGGAAAACGGCTGGATCGGCTTTACCGACCACTACTGGATGACCACGCTGATCCCCACCCCGGGCGAAGCGTTCAAATCCGCCGCCAAGTACGACGCCCGCCGCGATATCTATCAAACCGAAACCGTGCTGCCGACCCGCCAGGTTGCGCCCGGTGCCGAAGTGGCCGTGACCACCCAGCTGTTCGCCGGGGCCAAGGAATGGGAAACCATCCGCGACTACGAAAACGCCGGTGTGCAGGGCTTCCTCGATTCGATCGACTGGGGCTGGTTCTTCTTCATCACCAAGCCGATGTTCGCGGTTCTGCACTGGCTGCACCAGGTGATCGGCAACATGGGCTGGGCGATCATTGGCCTGACGCTGATCATCAAGGCCATCCTCTTCCCGCTGGCCTACAAGTCCTATTCCTCGATGGCCAAGATGCGCGAGCTTCAGCCCGAGATGGAAAAACTGAAGGAACGCGCCGGCGACGACCGCCAGAAGATGCAGCAGGAGATGATGGCGCTCTACAAGAAGGAAAAGGTCAACCCGGCCTCGGGCTGCCTGCCCATCCTTCTGCAGATCCCGATCTTCTTTTCGCTCTACAAGGTGATCTTCGTCACGCTGGAACTGCGGCATGCGCCCTGGATCGGCTGGATCAAGGACCTTTCGGCGCCTGACCCATCGTCGCTCTACAACCTCTGGGGCCTGCTGCCCTGGGCCGCGCCCGAGCCGGGATCGATGCTGGCACTGGTCTTCATCGGCATTCTGCCGCTGCTGCTGGGTGTCTCGATGTGGCTGCAGCAGAAGCTGAACCCGGCGCCCACCGATCCGACGCAACAGATGATCTTTGCCTGGATGCCCTGGGTCTTCATGTTCATGCTGGGCAGCTTTGCCTCTGGCCTGGTCGTTTACTGGATCGCCAACAACACGATCACCTTTACCCAGCAGTACCTGATCATGCGCAGCCACGGCTACAAGCCGGAC
>ERZ1699650.171-NODE-171-length-17284-cov-10.068025_pt1 | contig 17284 bp, 22 predicted proteins | sample MGYA00581512_ERZ1699650 | MGnify/ENA primary metagenome ERZ1699650 (study PRJEB42348, sample SAMEA6618698) | metagenome | isolation source: Polyester-degrading enrichment culture growing on monomer terephthalic acid, Te | collected 2019-05-17 ... | reverse complement strand
CGAAAATCTTCTGATGGCCCGCAACCCTGTAGTCTCCGGACACACCGAATTCATCGAGGTCCAGCGTGATAAAGTGCTCATACACCGCTTCAAGCCCGGGGCCGGGCTTGACGATGAGCGTCAAGATCAGTCGCGGATTGCTCAACTCCGTCGCCAGCTTCATCGCCGCGCGGGTCTGCCGGTGCGAGGGTGACATCAGCAGGTCGATGGCCTCGCCCACGAGGATTTCCCCGTCCGCGTCGATCCGATCCTGGTCGATCCACGGGTCCGCGTCCACCTCGACACAGCCCAGGGCGCGCGACACGTGGCGCGCGGGCAGCACGTTGAAGCGGTCGAGGATGTCGGGGCCTGTGTCCACCTCTTGGACCTCGACAATGTCGTCAAATCCGAGGGTGACGGTGGGCGCTTCCCATGTGCCCATGCGCAGCCCGAATTTGCCGGTCGGTTTGAGCCGGATGCTTGCGCTGCCTGCCGCCATCATCCGCGCCAGGACCGCCTGCGGCTTTTCGTTCAGCGAGTAGGATCCGCTACCCCTGAACCGCGGCTCAGACCCGCCTTCGGCCAGCGCCTCCGACACATCGCAGATATCCGCCGCCGCCTTCACGTCATCCACGTCCAGCGCGCCGGGCCGGTTCAGGCCATCAGGATCCGAGACGTAATGATTGATGATCAGGGCGAGATTATCGTCATAGGCAGTGGTGTCGTCGCGCGGGTCATAGACTTTGGCCGTCTTGGCCATCGCCTCCAGTGACGGTTCGCCCTTGGGATAGACGCCCTGCTGCTTCGTCGCCGCGACCGCCCGGCAGATGATCAGGCTGGTCCACTGGCCATCGAGGCGGTGATCCTCGGTCCATTCCGGCCAGACATCGGTGACCTCGCTGTAATGCGTGGCCGGCACAGCGCCAGTGCGGCTGAGAACCTGCGTCACGCCCTGCAGGCCCGGGCCGCTGTTATCCACGACATAATAGGGATGGCTGGTGTCAACGTAGCCGTCCACATCGAGCGGCGTTTCATCGCCGTCCAGGTAGTAGGCCAGCACCTCGGAAATCTCGCCGTGGCCATGCACGCAGACGCGGTACGAGAAACCATTCGCCGCGCGGTGGAACACGATATTGCAGCCGACGCGAACCTGCCCGACATGGGCAAAGCGCTGCGCGGTCGATGCTTTGGTGTTGATGCGCAGGTTTTCCGGCTTCACCTGTTCCGGCGTCTGGCGCAGCAGCAGAGACGCGCCGATGCTGAACCCGATGCTCACCAGCGATCCGGCGAACGTCAGGCCGAGACCGCCCGCCGTGACAAGTGCAAGCGAACCGGATGCACCAAACACGGCGGGCGCGACCAGCGCTAAAGCCTGTGGCATGTCCACCCCCTCAAAAGCTGATATTCCCCGGCATGGGCGATCCGGTAGCCGCCCGCCGTCCGCGTGATCAGCGCGCCGTTCAGCACCACGCCGCAGATTGCCCGCCCGTCCTGCCGCGCTACCGCCACGCCGTTCGCATCGCCCAGCGGGAACAGGCCCGGGATACCGTCCATCCGCCGGGCCACGACGTTCAGCAGCCCGCCCTCACGCTTGAGGATCTGCATGTAGCCAAACCGGCTGTCATAGGTGCCTCGCAGGTCCGCCGCCGGATCGTGGCCGGTCGCGCGCAGCACCAGGTCAGCGCACCATGTCGCGCAATCGGTTCGGCCCCACGCGAAGGCCTCCGCGCGGGTGTCAGTCAGGAATGTCGCGATCATCAGAAGTCCGTCCAAACCACCAGTTTCGACGCCTCGGCGGTGAACTGCATGCCCAGGTCGCCCGGATACCGGCGCTGCTGGTCCATGTCCGTCTGCATGCCGTAAACCGGCACCCCCTTGCGCGCGAGCAGGCTTTCCACCTGCATCGTCACCACCGCCGCGCCCGCCGTGAAGCTGGCCCGCATCTTGTCCATCAGCGAGATGTCCAGCGCCGAGGGCCAACCCACCGGCGCGCCGGTATCCGGGTCGAAGAGCTGCAACCACAGCCCGCACTCGCGGCCCCGGTAATTGGCCACGTCCCGGATGCTGTCCACGATATTTGAGCGCCAGGTGTCCGGCGTATCCCGGGGCGGCGGGATGCCAATGACGTATTCTCTGAACGGCGCCAGCTCCTCGCTGTCCTCTTCGATGTCGTTGATCGCCACCGGCACATGGGCGCCAGCGCCCCAGGTATGACCCCACCGCAGGTCCGAAAACGGCACGTTTCGGTTGCACATGCGCTGCGCGCCGTCCGCAAAGTCCATGCTGATCATGATGGCCGAGGGCACCGCCTCGCGCCGCAGCAGCGCCGCCACGGCATCCCGGTATGCCTCCGGCTGGGCATCGAGGAAGATGCTCATCGATCGAAGACCTCTTCCAGTGCGATCGAGGTCTCGCGCCCCCAGCGCATGTATTCGATGAAGGTCTGCCACCCATCGTCATCGGACAGCCGAAGCCGCGTGCGCGGAAAGATCACGCGGACCTCATCGCCCTCCGACACCGCCTCGCGCAGCGGCGGGTTGAAGGTGATCAGCCCGTCGTCATTGGTCCAGACCCGATACAGGAAGTCATTGATCGAGAAGAACGCCCCCCGCGCCAGGAACAGCCCGAGGTAGCCGTCCAGCCGCATCTGGCGCTGCCCGACCGGCACATCAGCAGCCACAACAGGATCCTGAAAGGTCGGCAGGGAAAAGCCGGTGTCATCGTCAAAGTGCGAGCCGTCGGAATAGGCCAGGAACCCGCGCGCCACGTCATCGTCAGACACGCCCGCCGCCGCGTAGAGCTCTGCCAATTCGCTGCACCCGCCGCCGCCAAGGGTGCCGAGGTTGGCAAAGGCAAGTCGCAGCACACCCGCCCGACCGCACAGCTCATCCCCCACGGCCGCCGACAGCATGGCACTCGCCTGGCCCAGCACTGGCAGCGTCATCGTCGCGGTCCAGTAGCGGTTTTCCGCGAACATGATCTGTTCCCGCCCATTGATGCCGCGCCCGCTGCTGCTGGACGTGGCCGCAAGATGGAAGTTCAGATGTCGGATTGTCAGCGCGTCAGGCAGATCAACAAGAGTGCTCACATACCGTTCCTTCGCCGTTTTTCATTCTGCATCCGCGCGAATTGCGCCGTGGTCGACGCCGCCGCCTGCCGCCCGGCATCCGCGCCGGCGGACTGCGCCACGACACGCAGATCCTCGGTTGTCTCCACCAGGACGCGGACCGGCTGCGCCTGCATCGCCGAATTCGGAATGATCCGGGCGGGTCCAACCACAGGCTCCGGACCGGCTTCACCCGCGATCCCCCATTGCCCTGCCCCAAGCGTTCCACCATCCGCAAAGAACCCCTTGAACCCGCCGAACAGGCTGCTCAGAAGACCACCACCTTTGCCGCCAGACCCGCCACCGAACAGGCTGCTCAGCGCCTCCTGGATGCCGCTCGCCAGAAGGTCCTGCACGATCTGCAGGAACACCTGTTTCAGCGCCGCGCCCATGTCCTGGCCCTGCACAATGGCGCCCGCCATCGCGTCCGAAATGCTGGACAACCCCTGTTCGATCTTCTGGAACGCGGAATCCTTCGACGCCTCTTCGAAAGACCCCGTCACCTGCTCTGCCGCAGCGCGGGCCGCATCCGCCGCCTTGACCGCATTGTCGGCAATCCCGACTGCGGCCCCGTCCATCAGGTTCCGACCGATCTCTGCAAACACCCGCGACGGCGAGCGGATCATGAACAGGTCCTTGACCGACTGGACAAGCCCATCCATCCGCTCGACCAGCCCAGCCTTGAAGCTGTCCCAACGCTCCGCGACACCGGCCTTGATGCCTTCGATGATCTGGGTGCCGATCTCCTTGGCCTTCTCAAGCGCTTCATTTGCCAGGCTCTTGATCTCAGCCCAAAGCTCTCTGCCAATTTCCGCGACCACGGCGGGAATCTCGAAAATCATCGAACGGATACCCGCCGCGATGGATTTCATCACGTTCATGCCAGATGAAACGAACTGCGGCAGAAACGTCTCAATTGCGTTCAGCGCAAAATTCAGATTGCTCTGGACCATCTCGCCCAAGGTTGAGAACACCGTCTTTAGGCTCTCGACCGCCCCGGAGATGTCCCCCCGGAACAGCGACGTGATTGCGCTGATCGTCTCGGTCACCACGGTCTTGATCTGGTTGAACCGTTCGACCGCAAGCGTCTTGAGCCCATCCCACGCCTGCCCAAGCAGCTCTGCCGCCCGGCCCAGAACCGGGAACCTCTCTTTCAAACTGTCCCAGTTCGTGGCGACATAGGCCGCCGCCCCGGCCAGGGCCGAGAACCCGAGAATCACCAGACCAACCGGCGAGGCCAGCGCCGCCAACCCCGTCGCGATGAACCCCAGCGCGATGGCCAGCGGGCCGACCGCCGCCGCCACAGTCGCCGCCGCAGCCGCGAACCGCTGCTGATCCGGCGTCAGTTGCGCGAACCACGCGCCCAAGTCGGCCAGGTATTCCGCCACGCGCTTCAGGGTCGGCGCCAGGGCCACCGCCAGTTGGTTGCCCAGACCCGTGACCACCAACCCAATGGCGCTGATCGCATCGTTGGCTTCCTCGATGCTGTCGGCCTCGATCTCGGTGACGGCAATCCCGAACCGCTCGATCTCATCATTCGCCGCCGCAATGGTCGCCGCATCCAGACGCCCCGCCACCAGACCCGCGCGATCCCCAAACAGTGCCATCGCGACAGACGCCTGCTCTGCCTCCGGGACCGTGTCGGCAATCGCCCGGTTGAGGACGGCGATCTTCTGATCCAGATCCATGTCCGCCAGGTCAGAGGCCTTGACCCCAAGCCGCGCCAGGGCCGCCGCTGCAGGCCCCTTGCCGGTGGCCGCGACCTGCGAAAGCCGCTTTGTCAACTGACGCCCGATCTGCTCAAGCTCGCCGGTCGACACACCCGCCCGGTCAGCCGCCCGCGTCAGCACCTGGATCGACCGGGTGGACGTCCCGATCGACTGGGCCATCTTCGATTGCGCGTCCACCGTCTGCAGCGAGGACCGCAGCGCAGCGCCCCCCAGCGCCACGATGGGCAGGGTGGCGCGGGTGGTCAGCTTCTTGCCCACCGCCTGCATCTTCTTGCCTGCGTTGGACATGGTCCGTTGCAGACGCCCCATCGAGGCCTGGGCACGCTTTGAGCCGCTCTCAAACGCGGCGCTGTCCAGCGACAGCAGGGCGCGCAGGGCGCCGATTTCAACCGCCATGGGTACTCCTGTTGGCCAAGGATTTCATCCAGGCGCGCACATAGGCGCGATCCGCCGCGCCCGTGGTCTCGGGATCACGGGGCGCGCGCGCCGGGTCTGCCGGCATGTCGTTAGGGTCGTGGAAGGCATAGCGGCTGTATTGTGCCGCCAACCACGCGGTGCGGGCGTCCCGCGTCATCGCCGCCTCGATAATCACGGCGGCCTCGCGGAACGTGACACGCGGGAAGGCCTCGGGGTCCTGCCCCGCCATGACCCACCCGCGCAATTGTTGCGGCCAGTCTATTTTTTCGGGGCGGGCCGCCGTGCCCCCTTCGTGTTTTTTCCCGCGGTCTCCGGAAAGGCCTTGTTCGCGACATCCCCGATGATATCGACAGCGGCCTCGAAGCCGATCTGATCGATCAGATCGGCGGCGGCGTCCCGGTCAGCCCCGTCCCCGTTGTTCATCATGGCAGCGAGGATCGCGACCATGTCGGTGATGCGCGGGCTGGCAGCAACTCCCTCCCAGAACTGGAAAAACGTCATGCCGTCGTATTCGCTTTCGAGCCGCGCCATGGCCTTGGTGGGCAGGCGCAGGACTTCCGCCTTGCCGCCCGCATCGATTGTAACACTGGAAATCATTCTGCTGCCGTGCCTTTCGTGAATGTGGCCCCACCGGACACGCGGACCACGAGGTTCATGCTGATAATGTCGCCCACCTCGTTGGTTTCGAGCTTGGGATTGACGTAGCCCTGATAAGTAAAGACGTCACCCGAGGACTGCCCGGTTTCAAGCGGCATCGTGGTCTGGAAGTAGACCAGCGTGTTGTTGTCGCGATAGCCTGCGGCATCCTCATAGGCATCGCTGGAATAGCCGCAGGGCACGGTGATCTGGCCGGCATCCTTCAGGCCCGGGATATACTCGCGATAGCCGTTCGGGCTCTTGAGATGGGTCGCGTCCTGGTATTCGACCTCATCATCCGGCACGGCAATGCCCTTGCACTCCGGGATGTCGGCCCAGGTCGACCCATCGGTGCCCCACTCACTGGTGGCCCCGTAGACAATACGCTGCTTCGTCGCCATGGCGATCGCTCCTTTTCAGCTGTTTGAGATGCCGGGGTCCCCGGCGGTTAGTCCCGATAAGTGATCGAGAAGGTGGTCGAGCGATACGGGACAAGGCCCGCATCATTTGCTTCGCTGTCGCGCGTGCTTTCCAGAAACGCGCCCTGGATCACACCGCCCTGGTACCCTTCGAGCGTGTCGCGGATGGCCCGGCTGGCGGTGATCGCTGCCAGTTGCGTGACCCCGTAGCAATCGATCTGCACCCGCGACGTCATCAGCCCAAGGCTCTTGGTGTTCATGTCGCGGATGCCTGATGTCATCCACATAGAGGCGCGCGGCAGGCCGGTATCGTCAGAGTGCGATCCCCAGGCCACCGGGAAGGACACGGCGCCGGACAGCAAGGTGTAGAGCTCTTCCTCCATCAGACCTTCGTCAGGCGGTAGCCATGCGCAGCCGCCGCTTCTTCCAGAGACGCCAAATCAAGAATCGGATGCGCCAGCACATCCACACTGGCAACACGCACTGACACTTCCGCCGTGACAACGTCGTTCGGGCGGATTTTCAATGTCACGCCCGTCACGCCGCCAATCTCTTCACCGCATTCGGTCAAGACATGAGTGCCGACACCCACGCCCCCTTCATTCTTTACTCGGATCATCTTCATTTCCCCTGTGCCCGCTTCGCCCGTCGCGCCTGCGTTTTCACGATCTCATCCCACAACCGCGCGCCCAGGCCTTCCAGGATCGCGTGCTTGTTGGCATCCCAGGCCGGTTGCAGCATCGGCGTCGGCGCCACCGCCCCCACATATTTGCCCGACTTGTGAAACCGTGGCCCGGTGCCGAACTCGATCAGATGCGCCTCGGGCGTACCCGTCCGCCCGCCGGGCGCGCCGACGAACATGTTCAGGATCGACCGGCCCTTTTTCGGTTGCGGTTGCGACCGGCTCACGCGCGAGGTGATCCTGAAAACATCATCTGCCGACCCCGGCCAGAAGGCATTGGCCATCGCCGCCACCGGCGCCAGTTCCTTCTTCATGGCCCGCCGCGCCACGCCCTTGGCCGTTCCGGCAGGCAGTTGCGCAAGCGCCTTTTCAAGCTCGCGGAAACCGTCCATCTTCATGCTCACAGACATCTCAGGAGACCCCCTTGCGACTTGCTTTGCTCTTGACCATTGCCGCCACATCGGCCAACGCCGATTACTCCGGCCATCCCTTTGTCCAGCTGTTCACCGAACGCCCCTGCACGGAAGCCGTGGCCGCAATCGACCAACGCCCGCCCACCGAAAATATCGACGCCATGGTCCTTGCCATCGCCGAGCAAGGCGCGGCATGGGGTTTTCTTCTGGGCTTCGACCAAGCGCGCGGCGGATTGCACGACGGCAGCGCCACCACCCTGGAAAGGCTGCGCAAGGCCTGCGCCGAAGCGCCGGGAAGACCCGCCGCCGAACTTCTCGACGGTCTCAAATGACCACCACTCCTTCGACCTGCAGCCAAACCCAGGCGCGGTCGGTGATCGCGTCGACATCCACCACATTGTAGCGCGTGCCCGGCAGGGTGTCGCCGTCCACACCGGACGGCAGCCCACGACGGACATCCCGCATGCGATATCCGACACCGATGGCCCGGGCATCTTCGCAGGTGCGGATCTTGATCTTGAACACCTGCCGCCCGGCCAGACGCGCGGCCTGGACCGCTTCCCCGCCCTTCTGAAAGATGATCTCGGCGCCCGTGACATGCGCTTCGGACCAGGTCACGCTCTTGCCGCCAAGCGCGTCGGGCACGGCCACGGGCCGGTCAAAGGCCACCTTGTGGCGCAGGGCCGCCGCGCCCGCCCCGGAGGCCCTCACAGCATCCTCCGGTAGCGCGCCAGCAGCGTCGAAATTGTCATGGGCACCTCCGACATGGACGCGCCTGTCACCGCCGGGCGATTGTCGAACCAGTGCCCGGCCAGCATGATCATCGCCGTTCGAAGGCCCTTCGGAACCGCACCCGCCGTCGCCGCGCCGCCGGTCATGGTCACCGTCACCGGGAACATGCCGGCGCCCAGTGGCGGCAGGCTGGCATTGGCTTCCCAGATCAACTCGGGACGGGTCGAGACCTGCCCCAGATCACCAAGCCCGATCACCTGGTACGCCGAGGACGGCAGCGTTTGCTCGGCACCCTCGGCATCGATGTAGGACACCACAACCGATGTCAGCGGCTCCACCGGCAGGGCCAGCCGCACGGCGGGCCATTGCGTCAGCTCCAGCGCCCAGACCTGTTCGCAGATGACGCGCCCGAGGATCCCCGATGGCCCATCGAGATAGCTGGTGACGGCCCCGATCAGCGTGCCGATCAAGTCATCGCGGTCGGAATGGAAGATCTCCAGGTACTCCTTGACCTCATCCACCCCGATGGCCTCGACCTCGGGCGCTGTCACCTGTGTCAGCCGCATGTCAGGCCTTGGCCTCGGCCCAGACCGCATCGCGCTCGGCCGCCGTCACCTGGTCGTGCTTCGCAAAGTCCGGCAGGCGGTCGTTCAGGAGCGCGTTGATCGCATCCACTTCGGGCACGCCCGACTTGGTGAACCCGTCCTCGGGCAGCGCCGAAATGACCTCGGCAATCACCGCCCGGCGCTGGGTCGCGGCCTCTTCTTCGGCGGCAAGCTTCTGCCGCTCTGCTTCGGCGGCAGCCTTCTGCTGTTCCGCCACGACATCCGGATCAACGGCGAGACCCTGCGCGATCAGCGCATCGGCCTCGGCCTTCGCAAAGCCAGCCCGCTCACCGGGCTGGTACATGCGATAGGTCTTCACGAACCGGACGACCTTCACTGCGGCAACCGGTCCATGCCGCCACAGACCAGCACGGCGGCCAGGGCGGCGGTATCGGTGCCGGACGCGCTGAGATCGGGCGTCAGGTCGGCCCGGACATAGCGGCCACCGGCCACCAGCTTCAGGTCGATCTCGTGACAGCCCGCCTCGGTCGATCCGCCGGTGTCACCGGTCGCCAGGACCACCGTGGCGGTTTTCAGGGTCTCACCGTCCGACAGGTCGGATTCGTCGCCTTCGACCACGTCATAGGTCAGCGACAGGGTCTCGCCCTGCGCCAGCGTGGCGGTATAGCTGACCGCCAGCACACCGCTCGACGGCGATCCGATGGCGTTGCGGTCGATGATGGTGCCGGTGACTTCCGACGCATCGCCGGACCCACCCGCCGTGGCCGCGATGTTGGCGCCCACGCGTGCCACCTTGATCACATCGCCGATGTTGCGAATATCCATGAGTTTCTCCTTCAGGGAAGTGCGGCGGGCCACCGGCCCGCCAGTTCAGGCGACAGGCGCGTTAGACGCCCCAGGTGACGCCGGTCAGCCAGGCCGCGGCGGCGAGGTGACGCAGACCAAGGTCGTGCTGCATGATCAGACGCAGCAGCGTCTCATCGCGCGAGAAGGCCGCCTGCATGGTGCCATTGGCATCCTTGTAGGCCGCCTCGGTCGACATGGCGATCTCGATGCCCATGTGCTCGCCCACGATGACGTGGCTGGGATGCACCAGGCCGATCTCCGATTCCGTACCCCCGCCCAGGTTGTCGGGGATCTCGGTAGTGATGTGCACAGGCTTCTTGCGCAGCATGCCATCGCCCATTTCCGGGTAGACCTTGTTGCCGTTGCCATCGCGCAGATTGGTCAGATACATCGCCGTGCGCGGCGACATGACCCAATGCGCGCCCGAGTAATCGAGGTTGGCATTGCCAAGCGCCAGCTCCAGCCGGCCCAGGTCATTGTCCACCTTTTGCACCGTGGGCGAGGCGGTCATGGTCAGCACATGGGTGCTTTCGAAGGACGTGCCCGCCGTCTGGTAGCGCAGGCCCTTCGGCGCGTATTCGGTGCCGACACCGCGCAGGAAGAACCGATCCTGGATTTGCGCCGCATCCTCGACGGCATCATCGCGGATCAGGCGGTCAACGGCGGTCGAGGATGCCCGCAGCAGGTCGTTCGACATCGGGATGATGCCGCGCAGCTTCTTGGCCGAGAGGCGCACCTGGCCGAAGGTCACGCCGGTGGCCGGCGCATCGGTCTGTTCCCCGCCATATGCAAAGGTCGCACCACTGGCGCGGCGGTTCATCGTCATGTTGCCGTTGGGCAGCGGCACGACGCGCGGGCCCATGGCCGTGACGACGGACCGAGGCCGCAGCAGTTCGATCACCTCTTCCGAGACATCCTCGGGGATCAGGAAACCGCCTTCGGGGCCAGAGCCCGCCGACTGGTTGGCAAAGAGACCGCTGTCGCCATTGGCCTCGGCAATCTGCTGCGCCACGAAGGGCACCCCACCGGCGGCGGCAATGGTCCGCGCCATGCGCGCAAAGCGCAGGCCCTTTTCGGCCGCCTGCGCCGGGGCGGCGCCGCCCTGCGGTTGTTCCGCACCAGGCAGCGGCGCCAGCGGCGTGGCAGACGCGGCGCGACGACGTTCCAGGTCTTCCAAGCGCGCAAGGTTGGCCGAAACCTTGTCGTCCTCGGCCTTCAGTTCGTCATAGCGCGACTGCGCTTCTGCGCCCCAGTCCTCTTCGCCCTCGGCGGGTTCCGCTGCGACCAGTTCCTGCATTTCCGCCAGGATCGCCTCGCGGCGGGCCCTCAGTTCAAGGATCTTGTCCATCCTCAGTTCCTTTCTGCGGCCCGACGCCGCGTTTCGAAATCGGCGGAAGCACGCGCACGCGACCCCGCCCCCCTTGCCCGGGTCTTCCCGGGATCCTTCTTCAGCTCGCCCTCAAGCGTGCCAATGCGATCGGCCATGCCCACCGCCACGGCGGCGGCGGCATCAACCATTGCGCCCTGCCCGAAATCCGCGCGGACGCGGGCGGCACTCACCCCCCGGCCCGCGGCAACATCCGCGACAAAGACATCCTCGATGGCGTCGATCTCCGACTGGATGGCCGCGCGCCCCTCTTCCGTCGACGGATCGGGACGCTTCTTCGGCGCGCCGGAACTCACGATCTCATACGACCGCCGCCCATTGGCATCGGCGCTTTCCTGCTGCGACATCGAGGCCACCACGCCGATCGATCCGACACGTCCCGACCGGTCCAGCACGATCTCGCCCGCCTGGCTGGCCAGCCAATAGGCCGCTGATGCGCCGGTGCCGGTGACAAATGATGTGATCGGCTTGGGCGATGCGCGCAGGGTTTCGGCAGCTTCGCCAAGGCCCGACACCACACCACCGGGGCTGTCGTACAGCATCACGATCCGCTCGACCTCCGCACTGGCCCAGGCCACGCGCACATCCCGCATGATCGTGCTCAGGGCCGATCCTCCGGTCGAGGCGCCAACCATGGACGCGCGCGGAAAGATCGCGCCGACCACCGGGATCACCGCCGTCGCGCCGCGCAGGGTGGACATCGCCGCGCCTTCCAGCGGGCGGCCCACCGCCGCCACCGCAGCCCGCGATTCCGCCATCAGCGCCTCGTGCCCATCGGCGGCCACCCGCGCCAGGACATCCTCATCCAGCGCACGCACGGCAATGGCTTCGATGGCCTCTAGGTATTCGGGCAGGATCGCCCAGGGCTGCGCCCGGATCGCCGCGACCAGCGCGGTCAGCTCATTCTTCATTCTGGGTGTCCTCCGGTTGATCGCCGCGCGGCTGGCCTGCGATTTCCATGTTGCTGGGCCGCCAGTAGGCCTCGCCCGCCTCGCCCGAGATGTTCTTTTTGTTTTCCCGCGCCCGCAGCTCGTTGCCATTGACCATGCCCATCTGCCGCTGCAGCCAATAGGCCTCCATCCGGCTCTTGAGATCGGCTTTGACCAGCGCGTCGGTCAGATGCTCGAAATACAGGCCCGGCCGGGCAAAGGCCTTGGTGATCGCCTGCGAAATCCGCGCGTAATGCGGGCCAAGGTGATAGATCACGAACTCCAATGACTGATGCTCGATGTTGTTGTTGGTCGAGCGCGACAGATCGAAAATCAGGTGCGGCGGCACCCCCCAGATGCGCGCCAGGTCGACCACCTGGAATTGCCGCGTCTCGATGAACTGGTTCCCGCGCATGTCATGGGTCAGGAACATGGCTTTCAGGTCCTGGTCCAGCACCGCCACCCGCGACCCGTCGTTGCCGGAATACAGCCGCTCCCAATCGGTGCGGATGCGCGCCTTGTCTTCGGGGCTGACCTTTTGCTCCGATTGCAGCACCGTCGAAGGACGCCCGCCCTTGGACCAGAATTCGGCGGTGTGTTCGCTGGTGGCAATGGCCGAGCCCAGGGCATCGCGCGCATAGCGGATCGGGTTCAGACCGTTGATGCCATTGCGGCTGAACCCCGGAATGTGCAGGATATCCCGCGCCGGAAACCGCTCGCGCGTGCCGTCGGGCAGCGTGGCGTCATAGAACAGCGTGCGGCCATCCAGCCTGTCGAAGTGCTCCGCAATGCTCACCGCGCCCGGTGTCAGCCGGGTCAGGGCCCGCTCACGCCCGGCAGGCCCACGGCTGATGTAGGCGAAGAAATCGCCCGACAGCATCATGTCCGCCATCATCAGTTCGAAGAAGGCAAACGGCGTCTGGTGACTGTTGGGCGACACGCCGAACAATTGCGCCTCGACGCGGCGGTCAGCGTTTTCACGCCCGCCCGCGCCCCGGCGGTAGTAGTGCAGCGGCGTCATCGCGAAGACCCCGGTCAGGATCCGCAGCGCCTGCAGCGTGGCCGGGATCGACAGCGCCGTGCGCTCACTGACCGCGACACCCGCCCGCGACGGCGCCCCGCCAGTGACGAAGCCGTTCGACCACTGGCTTGCGCTTTCGACATTCGACGATGACGCCGCAGTGACCGGCGGCTCGGCACGCGGCATCGGCGCGGCCGCATCGCGGCCCCGGAAAAGGTCCATCAGTCCCAAAGTCTTACTTCCCCGTATGTTCGGCTTGGCGCTGTTCACCCGACACCAAGGCCCGGTTCATAAGCAGAACGGAACTGAAGAGCGCCAACAGAGGCCCAACCAAAGCCGGCGCACTTCGCTCCTTGGTCACCAGCAAACTGTTGCCGCGCCTTTCAGTCTTTGCCTCGCTTGCACACCACCGCATGTGTGGCTGGTCACAGTGTCTCAGAGAATCGTTTTTCAACTTCACTGGCGTGAGCTCAACCGCCCAATTCATTCTCCAGCCTTGGGAAATCCCCCATATGTCGTCATCTGTGAAGTCCGCGTCGATCAACGCGTCAACGATGGTCGACACACCATCGGGCGGCATCCCAAAGCCACCCTCATCTGGCAACAACTGGGCCTGCCTCAGCTGATCGCAGAGGCCCACAATGGCCGGGAATGCTTCTGCTTCCAGATCATTGACCAATGTCAAATCACCTTCTGCAACCAGCCCGGCCAACGGTTCAGAAATTTCCTTCCGAAGCGTCAATATGTCGGAGTCAGCCCACACCTTGCTCCAGTGCATCCACTTTCGAGTTTTCGCATTTCGGCCCAAGACCGACATACTCAACAGATCGTCCAACCCGCCGCCGTCGAAGGCGACCACGCACTGGTCAGCGGTAGCGATGATATCGTTAAGCGTCATGGCAGGGCGCGCGCCCTCACTCCAGTATTTGCTACCGATCCACCGCTCAGAGCGCGGCTGATTTCCGGTTTCCTCGCTTGCGGCAGTTGTTGTGGTCATTCACTCACATCCCCGTGTATTCGAACGCCTTGGCCCCACCCGCTACCGGGTTCCAGCTCATCAGCATGACGGCATTGAACAAGCCCATCAGCGGGTCGATCTTGGCCGATCCGCTCTTGGCCTTGGTCACCAGCACGGCATTGCCGCGCGTCTCGGTCTTGGCGTTGCCCACGCACCACCGCATGAGCCGCTGGTCGCAATGTACCAGCGTCTTGTTCTTCAGCTTCACCGGCGTGCCCTTGATCGCCGCGTTCAGCTTGTAGCCCTGGCTGATCGCCCGGATATCCTCGATCTCGAAATCCGCTTCGATCAATGCATCGACGATGGCCGCCACGCCTTCCGGGTCCATCCCGATTCCGTCTTCCTCGGGCAGCAGTCCCGCCTCTTCCAGCTCCTGGCAGATCGCAACGATCTCCGGATGCGCCTCGGTGTCGAGGTTGTCGACCAGCGTCAGGTCGCCGGCCTCGACCAGCTCCATCAGCTCGGTCGCGATGCCGGGCCGCAGCTTCAGCACCCCCTTGTCCGCCCAGGCCTTGCCCCAGTGAAGCCAGTTCTTGGTCTCGGCATGCCGGCCCAGGACCGCAAGGCCCAGAAGGTCATCAAGCCCGCCCCCGTCCAGCCCGACGACACAGACGTCCGAGACCGCCTTGATCTCTTCCAGCGTCATGGTCGGGCGCGCCGCACCGGCCCAGTGATCCGCACCGATCCAGCGTTCCGAATGCAGCCCCAGCCCGATCTCGATGTTGAGATGCTGGCTCATCCAGATTTGTTCGGCTTCGGGGCTGACCGCCCCGTTGTTCGTGTAATCGTCTTCCAGCCGCTGCTGGCTGATCGACCGGCCCAGGTTCGGCAGCACCAGCGGCCAGTTTTCCTTGTTGCGCCAGTAGCGCTCCTGTTTCTGCAGCTTCTCCGGAAACTCATAGAGCACCGGCAGCATGATCGGGCTGTTGCCCGCCTTGCCGTCGCGGATCGCCCGGGCCTTCTGGATCTCCGACTTCCAGATGCCCGCCGGTTCCTTGTCCGACTGCGTCGTGATCATCAGCAGCTGACCACCCGTCATGGTGATCCCGCCGCCCCTGATCTGCTGCATGACCTGCTGGGCGCCGTTCTTCTTGCCCAGCTCGTGCAGCTCATCGATGATCGTCATGATCGGGATTTCCCCGGTGACGATCGAGGTGTCGAAGGTCTTCACCTCCAACTCGGTGCCGGTCTTGTACCGCGTGATGGTCTTCACGTGGTCCTGGATGCGGAACACCTTCTGCAACCGCTCATCCAGCCGGATCATCCCCTGCGCCTGGTCGAACAGGCGGTTCGAGATGTTCTGCGACGGGCCGATCAGCAGCATCTGACCGTTTGGCGAATCGATCATATACAGCGCGGTCAGCGCCAGACCGGCCGCATATGTCGTCTTTGACGACTTCTTGGGAACCATGCAGAGCAGTTCCCAGACCAGCCGTTCTTTCGTCGCCGGGTCCTCGCTGGCCAGGAAGGCGATCAGCACGTCGCGGAACCAGTCGCCGCAAGCCTCGCTCATCGGCGGGTTGCCCGCCACGTCTGGCAACCGCAGCCGGTTGAAGAAGGCCAGCGCCTTCTTGGCCTTGGCCTTGTTCAGCGGCACATCCGCCATCGGCGTCTCGCGCCGTTTCAGCCTGTCCCACCAGTCCGGGCAAGCGAACCGGGGCAGCGCCTCAGTGGACGCGGCCATCCGCTTCCTGCATCAACTCCCGCTCCAGATCGTCATCAGCCTCATGGCCCAGCAGCTCACGCTGGCGCTTGACGCCCTGCGATTTCTCCTTCGGCGCATCCGCACCCACTTCCCGCTCGATCAGATCGCGCTCGGCTTTCTCGATCAGCGGCTCCAGCGCCCGCATGGCCGAGACGTTGCCCTCATCCGCGGCCTTGTCGAGCCGCAGGATGTTGCGCGCCCGCATTTCGGCAATGGCCATCTCGCGCGCCAGTCGCGCATTGATCTTGCCGTTCGAAAAATAATGCTTCCGCAGAGTCGGAATGCTGATCCCCAATTCACGGGCAATCTGCTGGTTCTTCATGCCAGCCACTAGCAAGGCCCTGATTTTACGCGCATTTTCCGCAGTCGGGATATGCCCCGTCCGCCCTGGCTCCCCGCGCCCTTCCGGGATCGGATCGCCCAGCAAGTCAAATCTCCGATCCACCAGAAAAAAATCTCCGAATGATGGGGCTGCCGGTTTCCGTTGTGCAGCGGTTGTAGGGATTTTACCCCCCCTCCCCCTGCCGTTCCTGCCGCTGTTTCTCGCGGTCATGGCAGGGCTTGCAGAGGCACTGAAGGTTGCCGCGATCCCAAAACAGCTCGGGATCACCGCGATGTGGGCGCTTGTGGTCAGCCACCAGCTTGGAGGTGTCCGCCACGATGCGCCCACAAGCCGGACGCTCGCAGGTGAAGTTCGCGTCTTCGAGCACCTGCCACCGCAAGCGGCGCCAGCGCGCGAGATAGTACCAGTTGTGCCAGGCATGGCGCTGGCCTTCCGGCTTCGGCGCGACGTTGCGCTCGACCCGCAGCCGAGAGGCGGGCTTGCCGATCCGCGGTTGGTTCCCACGTCCCGCCAGTCTTCCCATGCCGCCGCCTCCCTCGCATCGAGCCGGGCAGGCAACTGCCGAACCCGCCCGGCCCGCGCGTTCGCCCCGTCGTGCCACCCGGAAAGGTGTCTGCGCGCACGCCGGAACGCAAAGCGCCCGGCGGTGGGGTCTCCACTGCCGGGCGCAATTCGGTTCGCGGGCAATATGTCAACAGGGCTAGGATTTCGTCAAGCCCTTTTTTCCCACGGCTTCCGCACAGGCATGGCATCCGTCACCTGGTGACAGGTCAAGTTGCTGTAAATGCGAAAGGTTTCCCGCACATCCCAAAGCGCATCCCACCAGTTCAACCATGCCCGCCGCGCCCGCGCGATCTCATCCACGGTCGGTCGGACCGAGATCGGGCAGGCCATGACCGGGTCATGCACGATCACCCCCTTGCGGTTCCGGCGCGGCTGGCGCGGCCAATCCTGGCACTCGACAGCCTTGGCCCGGACGCCCCAGCGGTTGGTGTGGGTCTCGACCGGATAGACCCGCGGCGTGGCGTCCGGCATCCAGTCCGGTTCTTGACCTGACCGCGCCATCTCGGCGATCCACAGCGCCATGCGCAGCCCGCCCCGTGCCTCGGGCAGATGGGTCAGCGCATCGGCCACCAGGTCAGCGTCGTGATGCGGCAGCGAATGCCCGCCGCCGTCCACCCGGCCCACCTCCAGCTGCGCCAGAACATAGCCCGTGCCGCTCATGGTGCGCGGCCCGGCGCCGGTATCGATCTGGGCGCATTCATCGCGAAAGGCCCACTGGATCAGCGGCCAAACGCCGATGGGCTTGCGGGCGGCGGGACGGGCTCGGGTGAAGGCAAGCGCCTGCATCATGC
>ERZ1699650.170-NODE-170-length-17521-cov-22.396542_pt1 | contig 17521 bp, 17 predicted proteins | sample MGYA00581512_ERZ1699650 | MGnify/ENA primary metagenome ERZ1699650 (study PRJEB42348, sample SAMEA6618698) | metagenome | isolation source: Polyester-degrading enrichment culture growing on monomer terephthalic acid, Te | collected 2019-05-17 ... | reverse complement strand
GCCGTACTCCCGACACACCTCCTTGACCAGTCTGCCACCTTCAACCTCTTTCAGGATCTTAACGATCTGTGACTCGCTGTACCGTGATTTCTTCATGTTGTTCTCCGATTGCCTTATTGTTGGCCGGAGAACTCTATTTACGCATACCCAATTCTAGGGGATGGTTACAATGGATCCACTATATTACTCTAAATTGACCTTGCCACTTCGAGCAAGCCACGTAGCAATAAGCTAGTTCCTGTACCAAACAACACGACTAGCACAATAAGCTCGAATCGCTTAGTACTCAACTTTCGACGAGCACGTTGACCAATAAACATCCCTACCAATGCCGGAAAAAACAGAACAACCGATAACATTGTATCAGTTGCCGTCATCAGCCCCTGTGACCCCAAACCCGTTGCGAGTACCAATCCACCGGTAAGCAGAATGAAACTTGCAGAGAAAATGAAAGACTCATCTCGGATGCCCGAGGCTACAAGAGTTGGAAGAAAAGGAAAACCATAGAAGGCAGTAACACCTCCAAATAGGCCACTGACCAGACCACTTGCAATCAATATACTACTTTTCCGGTTTTCCCTAATAATCCACTGCTGCTTAAGTTGAAAACTAATAGCTAATATAATTATTACGCCTAGTATTACTAGAAGCCACTCGCTTTTAATTACAGTAAGTAGTTGCACCGAGAACGCCATAGTGACTAGAAGAGTCGAAACAGGAAGCCATATACGGTGTAATATCTTCCAATTAGCGCGTGTCTGAAATAATTGTACTAAGTTTGTTACGAATGCCGAAGCAAGAACCCATCCCATAGCCTGTGTGACTGGAACTCCGAGTATTATGGTGCTCGATGGTATTGCGATAAAGGGCATACCGAAACCAGTGAGGCCCTTAACTATACCGGACAATATAAAAATAAGTACCAGCCAGGGTAGTAAGCCCTGCAATAGGACATTCGACATCAGCCGCCTCGTGTACAGAGCTCGGCATCTATAGCCGAATAATTAAAAGGGGAAAAATCCAGCGGAATCCTAAGTAACCGCACAGGTACGTATCTTAATACGGGAAATACTCAAACCTTCAACAAGGTGCGCAGGTTGTCAACCGATTCTAAGTGATCTGGATCCAAATCTCCCCCCGCCTTCAACAGCGACTTGGCTATCATGAATGTGGCTGGTTCGTTGATAGCATCGACAGCTAACAGACGATGGTCGTCGAAATACCAAATTGAGGCAGCATCTGAGCGCTTTTTAGATTTACGATAAACGACTTTAGTATACCCAATGTTTAACCCAGCAGTCTGCAACTTAGTGTCGTACTGGTCTGACCAGAACCAGGGATACGGTTGATAGCGTGCACAAGGATCAACGATTGACCTAGCTACTGCCTCTGCCTGATCGACTGCGTTCTGTATAGATTCAATTCGAACAGTCTGACCGCGAAATTTGAAACTCGCGCAATCACCCACCGCGTAGATACATGGATCCGAAGTTCTACCGGTTTCGTCCACCTCAATTCCTAGTCCAGTTGTTAATCCTGCTTCTTTAGCAATACCGTTGTTCACTTCAACACCTATACCGACAATAACAAGATCAACATTCAATTGTTTTCCACTAGTCAGGGTTACGGAGACCACTTTATCGCCTGCACGTGACACCGATTCGATTCCGGTCTTTTCGCATATTTCAACTTCATGACTTTCATGCAGTGACTTGAAGTAAGCCGCGGTTTCTGCACTTGCGACGCGGTTAAGCAACCGTTCCGACAGTTCAATTAGCGTTACCTTTAACCCCAACTTACGTGCCACTGCTGCCATTTCCAAACCAATGTAACCACCGCCGACGATCAGAAGTGATTGCTCCGGCTGCATATGAGGCCGTAATTTATCAGCATCATCAAGCGTGCGTAAGGTGAAAACATTTGACCCTTCACCACCCTGATCAGAAGGTAATTTTCGAGCCCGAGCGCCTGTAGCCAGAACCAGCGTTTGATAGGGCAGTACCTCTCCAGTGTCCAATACAATATGGCGCAGTGACCTGTCAATCCGGGTTACAAAGGTTCCTAATTTAACCTCTATCTGATCATCTTGGTACAGTGACGCCGGTTTTATCAGCAAGGAATTTCTCTCTATGTCACCTGGTAGGTACTTCTTCGACAAGGGTGGCCGATGATAGGGCAGGCTATCCTCTGCCGATACCATCAGAATAGGGCCCTTGTAGCCTAATTCCCTCAGCTTGAATCCACATGAACAGGCTGCCTGTCCTCCGCCAACAATAATCAAAGGGTCTATCATACTTACCTCACTTGCCCAGTTTATAGGTGCCAACCAGACTATTCGAAAAAGGCATCGTCAAACTCTCCCAGCGTTACTTTTACTGGCATTTCGCCAAGTACGCCTTGCTCCAGCAATACTGAACCGGATGGTTCATCGCGTTTATTGAAAGCCATCAGCTCAGAGGCGTAATATGAGGCCATATCGGAGGGAATTTGCCAATATAGAGTATCCTTGCTAATCACCAGTCTAACCTCAGATGCATCGCCATTAATAATAAGACGATTTGTGTTCGCACTGTCTGAGGTTAACAATACCTCATCTGATTTGGAGCCTGCAGTTGTTTTAAGTGCCTGAATAACCTCAGACACCCCAATCCGATCTGCATGTATTAGCACCAAGGGATGAAAGTCCGAAGGCATGTAGGCAATTCTTAACATAGCATTCTCCTAAATCTAACTGTCTGACTTGTCCACCTGTACAATATCTTGGCTGTGAATAAGTTCCTCTTCGCCTTCGAATTCAACCTCCACCCACTGTCCATCATTCATATTCTCGACGCATGACCCCTTACGCCCATCTTTCACTGAAATCAGATCACCAACAGAGATCGCATATAAATCAATCATCAGGTATCTCCCATACTAGAAAAATGTTGTAAGATTCTTGGCCAGCAAAATGTTCTGGTCGAGAATTATCTCTCGATGAATAATGCGCCAGTCATTACCATCGCGTACCAGGCGATCATAGCGCTTGCCGACGAACGTATAGGTTTCATATTCAACTCGATTCAGGTATACCATGAACCTACAGCTTGTTCTCACTTCAGAGGGTTGGCCGAGAGACGGATCAACATCAATGACTTGAACATTGGTAATCAGATGCGATACCCGGGAAAGCGGCTCTTCTGCATAGTGAACACCTGTCAATATCTGTTCTACGCGCTTTCCTAAACTCCACTTTCCTTCGTCGAACCAACTCATATCCTCTCCCTCACGGGTGTTTTCCAGCTTAGCGTGCTGACCAAACTTTACATTCCGACGCATCGGCATGAAATAACGGATATCGCAATGTAATAGATCCAGCCACTCGTCGAAACGCCTGTTGTCAATCAATTCTGCTTCCCGGTAGAAAAAGTGTTCTATTTCCTGGTTGAGTGAGAAGTAGCGAATTCGGTCTTCAGAGGAATACTGATGAATTGGCAACATATTCTTTTACCCTACTTGTTATTTGGTTTACTAGGAACTGAGGAACCTTGATGGGCAAAACACCCCACATCGAGAACAGTTCCTGAAATGACTTCCGCATCATTAGACAGTAGGAATGCTACCGCCTTTGCTAAATCGTCTCCAGTCGTCACACGACCAGCTACCGTGCCGGCAGCATTCTTAGTCAACTGACCAACGTCCCCATTGACGCGGCCTAAACTCATGCCAGCAACGATTCCTCCACCGCCTGGTATTACGGTATTCACTCGTATCTTTTCGTGAAAAAAATCCAGAGCAAGTGCGGCACTGAAGGCAATCAATCCGCCTTTTGAGGTGGCATATGCGGCCATGTTCGGTTTACCCCAACCGGCACCGGACCCTATGTTAACGATGCTTCCACCGCCCTGGGCAATGAGATGCGGAATTACAGATCGGCTTGCCAGGTAAGGACCTTTCAAGTTAACCGACATGATGTCATCCCATAGGTCAGGTGATGTTTCCAGGATTGTACCTAGAGGACCTATGGCTGCATTGTTCACCAAGGCATCTATTTTGCCAAAGCGTTCAATCGTTAAGGAAATAACTCTCTCTATATCCGAATCCTGACTCACATCTGCATCAAACGCGATTAGTGATAGGTTTTCAGACTCCGCAATAGCTAGCAACGAAGGGATTGAATTTTCGGCCAAACTCGATACTTGCCGCTCCTCTAGTCCGAACGCCACCACCGACCAACCACGTCGTGCAAGCGTCAAGCTAATTTCGCGACCAAGCCCATAGGTCCCGCCCGTTACGATAACAACCGGAGAATCTTTCATAATTTCTCCTGGTTTTGCGCAAATCTAACATCCTCATGCCCAAGAAGTTCACTCCACGGTTTTTCAGCCAAATAATCTGACCAGCGCTTGTAAAATCCACGATTCATATGCTCTGAAATCTGAAGACTTACTTCGCCCTTAATAGTCAATCCTTTAACAATAGGGTCTACTTTTGCAGTATTCATCGATTGTTGATAATTAAATGCGTGTCGCCTAGCGATGGTGCCCTGACTTGCTCTAGTTGCGTAGAGCCAGTTCTCCATATCATCTTGCTCAGTCATGCCAGCTGGACCCGAATAACGCATGTAGTAGTCCCGCAAGAATCTTTTAATTTTTTCCGGCGCGTCGGCGTCTACTAAAAAGAAACGCCACCCTTCCGTTTCAGTTGGGCTGTGAGGATGCCAAGTACAAAGACTACGAGGCTGAGAACCATGAAATGATGTATTGGGGAAAATGGTACCCACAAACGGGCGCAAACGAGACTCATCGCCTTGACGGCGGGAACGCTCGTTATAGCAGTTTCGAAAGTATTCTTCTATGTCAGGGTCATTTTTAAATTGCTCCACATACTCTTGCCCTTCCGGCATAACTGCAGAATGGACGCCATGCCCTTGAGGAAAACTTACCCATACGTGCTCGGCATAATCGAGTTCATTGTCACGACGCCCCTTAACCCCATGCTGCGCTGAAGGGCCAATGCCAATGAGGTCTACTGACCGGTGACTTGGATTATGATATGTATCACCAAGAAAGTTTTCAGCTGCGTATTTCCAGTTCGCTGGAAATACCCATTTGTGAACGCCCACCACTTCTGAACCACCTGGACGTCCGTCGCGACAATCCAACGCCAAATCTAAATGTTGTTTCGCATCACCAAGATAGTCTAGGAAATCAGGGGCTTCGGGGTCCCAGGTCGCCCAGACACTCCCTTTGTAATTGTACATTTTGGCTACTTCAATTAACGACCATTCATTTTTGTCCAAAACACCGTCGTAGATTGACTTGTATAGCGGAACGCCTCGTAACTTCCCGTCTGTCGAATAGGTCCAACTATGATATGGACATGTGAATAAGGAGGTATTACCGGATTCATATCGGCAAACTTTCATACCTCTATGACGGCAGGAGTTCAAAAATACGTGAAGCTCATTCGCCTTATCTCGAACAAGAATTACCGACTCTTCACCCATCCGCGAAACGAAAAAGTCACCAGCATTCTTAACCTGGCTTTCATGCCCTACGAATAACCATGCACGAGTGAAAAGGTGCTCTAGCTCACGTTTGTAGATTTTATCGTTAACAAATATCTCGCGGCTTACCGTACCTTCTTCAACATTTGCTAATTGCTTTACATTTATAAGTTCCATAACGACTCCGTTAATCTTTTCTCGCTGAAAAACACCAAAGCATGCCGTAATTATTGGTTAACTTGTTTACTATGTCAAGGAGCCATGAGGCTTTCCGTTCATGTAACGGCTGATTTTCGGAATCAAAGGAAAGAGTATTAAAACCGCCGGAGCAAGTACGAAAATAGAATCTATGCTAACCCATAGACTTGTACTACCGACTATTAGGGCCAATACAACCATCAGTGTGGACCAAAGGGCGTGTGGCATTCGCTGAATCGGAGACACCAGCATGGACTGCCGAATTAACAGTGCACCTACAATACAATGCAGAAGTACAGTAGCAATTTCATACACAGTTCCATTCATCAATACAGCTGGGTTGTATACCCATAGGAAAGGTAGAACGTAAGCCACTATGCCAAGCTTCATAGCGGAAAACCCTGTTTTCCACATATTGGCCTGTCCAATATTTGCAGCAACGATACTTCCAATTGCAATTGGCGGTGTGATCATACTCATCAAGCCGAAATAGAAGAGGAACAGGTGAGCTGCCATAGGATCGACGCCCAGCTCGATAGTCGTGGGCGCAATCACTGAGACCAATACAATGTAGACGGCTGCAGTTGGCATACCCATACCAAGTATGATCGATACCAGAGCTGTTAAGATCAACATGGAGATTAAGCCATAGTTTTCTGCTACGCTTGTCAGGACCAAGGACAATTGGAAAGCAAAGCCGGTAGAATTCATAACTCCGATGACAGCACCCGCTGCACCACCAATAAGTATCAAAGGTATCACTTCAGATCCGGCGCCGCGTAAGTCGGACAGGAACAGTGATAACTTGATTTCTTTCCACTTCAGGATCAGATAGCATGCCAGTACTACTACTGATGCATATATCGCTGCAATTCCGGGGTTAAACCCTTGCCAAAACATTAGATATATAAGCACCATCAATGGAAGGATAAACATCCAGCCTTGGCGCATGGTAGAACCAAATTTAGGTAATTCTTCTTTCGGAAGGCCCTGTAGGTTTTGACGGATTGCAATTGCGTCGATCTGTAAAAATAGAACCAAATAGTACAGAATTGCAGGTATTAATGCCGCAAATACAACAGCACTATAAGGAACCTCCAAGAACTCCGCCATAATAAACGCAGTTGCACCCATAACCGGCGGCATGAGTTGTGCGCCATTGGATGCTACCGCTTCAATTGCTGATGCATGAGCAGGCTGAAACCCTGTACGCTTCATCAACGGAATGGTCATAATACCTGTTGACATAATATTCGCGACAGTCGATCCGGAAAGCGTACCAAAGGACCCTGAGGCCATTACGGCTACTTTAGCCGGCCCACCACGACGATGCCCCATTAACGCCATCGCCAGATCGTTGAAAAATGTCATGCCCCCAGCAATTGACATTAACTTGCCGAATATCACGAAGGGAACGACCAATTCTACAATAATCCTTACAACCGTACCCGGAACTCCGCTGCTGTCAGCGTAGAGATACATAACAGTTCTTGTAGGTGCAAAGGTTTCGGCACTTAAAACTCCAGGCAAATAGTGGCCTACAAAGCCGTAGGCTATGATGACACTGACAAATGCAGCAATCACCATTCCTAGTGATTTACGCAATGCCTCCAACATCAAAACCAAAGCTATCAAACCGGGCACCCACATATCTGGTGTCCGGAAGGCCATCATGATCATCCACTCTTCGAAGTTCCACGCGTACCAAAACCAACTACTGGCAGCAAGGATAGCGAATAGAAGATTTAAAAAATTTGTCTTGGACCAGTAGGGGTTCGTCAAAAAACTGCCAGCCGCAGCTAAGCCGATCATTATTGCGATGATTTGCTGTGTGACTAACCCGATACCCAATCGCTCAGGGACGGAAAATATCCAGAGGATACTCAATAAGGGCAGCGCTATTTTTACTAAACTAGCCAGCCCGGAATAGATTGTAGCCATGATCTCACCATTAGTTACATTCGGCCGGAGATTACCTCCGACCAAACGAAAAGATGTCAACAAGAAGCTTCGATCTAACTAATTCAGTTAGAAACCGGCTTCTGTATAGAAGCGAACAGCACCTGAATGGTAAGGCAATGTAGCATTTTCGATATAGAGACCTGCCTGAGGCACAGAGCGCAAAGGTGCGTAATCCTGCTGCATTTGAGGCCAGTTCTTGTACAGCGCTTCGGTTAGGACAAAGGCATCTTCATCAGATAAATCGCTGCTTGCGACCAAATAAGTGTCGTAGGATGCTATTTCTGTATCACCGATAATATAAGGGTGGCGATTGTTAGACTTCGCTACCATTGTTGTGACACCCGGCACTATATTCCCGTAAAATTCCGGTGACGCCAACTCACCATTGGCGATAATACGCAGCCCTCCGGGCGCGCTACTGTGAGACTCCATCAGAATCGGCATGGTGGTCGCAACAGGCGCGGCATCTGCTCGCCCCTGCAAGACCGCCTCGATGCCGTTGATCAATCCACCGGAACGCACAAAGTCCACATCATCCTCAGTCATTCCTGCTGAATTGAGCATTGCCTTGTTGATTGCTGTCAGTGCGACGTTTGTCGGCATATTAGCCATCACTCGCTTGCCCTTGAGGTCTTCCATCCGGGTAATACCAGATTCACCGGTAGTCACAAAAGCGTATGGTAATTGCCAAATGCGCGCTAGCACTCTCAGATTGGTCATTTCAATAGGGAAGGTTCCAGCGCCTTGATAGGCCATCCCCGAATCCACTGAGCCGGCAATGCCTAGGGTCATGTCACCCGAACTGATCATCGGCAGATAGACGGAAGACCCTCCGTTGGGTTGAGCAGTACTCCGAATATCGAGCTCAGTTTGATAGAGCTTGGCAATCCCGCTACCAAGTAGATAGAAGGTTGAGCCGCTGGGATTCGTACCTATTGTTAATCTGGAAAGATCGGCCGATGCGGCCGACATTACTAGTATAGATGCGAAAAAGGTAGTAACAGCCTTACCTAAGTAGTTCATGTTCATTTGTCGCTCCATGGAGAGCAATGCTTCTCCGGTTTTATATTTGTTTGTACTCACGGGAGACTATATGAGCGGCCATAAGATCAAGTAATTTCACGGACCTAGACCGAAGGGCAGCAGTCAGTTAGTCTACATGTTTACTATTAACGAGACTTTGATTTATGTCAACATGTTAACTGTTTTTCAGAACCTCTAATTGCGGGTAGCGCATGTTCATTATTGGCGCAAATATTGCTTAAATAAATTGAATTCATACTGAGAGTGACTCGAAAAAGCTGCTCGCCAATCGCCAAATAGAGCACTAATCGAATCGGCAGCCAGTCACGATATTCATCCTTGCACGCTATTGTCATCAGGAATTATTGACATCAGGTACACATTAGGTTACATGTTAACTATTTAATCAATAGACTTTGCCAACATGCCTCAAAATGCAAAAGCAGCTATCGCCGCCACAGAAATGAAGCACCCTCTTTACATAGATCGATCTATTGCAATCGCCTGCGTTCGTGGTCGAGAAGCCGTTGTGAGCCGCTTTCAGGATCTTCTGGCTGAGCATGATCTGACGGAGCAGCAATGGAGAACACTTCGTGTTCTATATGAGAAAGAACCGATCCCCCTTACACAACTTTGTCAGTATTGCTGCATCCATAAAGTAAGCATGGCTCGTATCTTGAAGTACTTGGATGCACGGGGCCTGGCGTCTCGGACACGCTCCAAAGACGACAAGCGTGCCTATTATGTGTCCCTTACCCAAGCCGGACGCGATTTATTGTCACAATTGGCACCCGAAGCGAACCGAATCTACGACACCATTTCTCGAGATTTCGGCCCCCAAAAGACCCGTCTACTGTTGCAACTGCTGCACGAAATTGCGCAAATCAACAACCAATTGGGTAGTTAACTCAAGATAGTCCAAAGCCTCAGCCTTGGACTTCGGGGATTCGAACAACCAAACCATCCATTTCGTTAGTTATTCTTACTTGACAACCGAGGCGTGACGTAGGACCTGAATCGGGTGCAAACTCGAGCATATCGACTTCGTCATCCTCAGCGCTGCCAACTTCGCCCCACCACTCAGGATCGACGCTCACATGGCAGGTTGCACATGAACAAGCGCCCCCGCATTCAGCAACGATTCCTTTAACGCCGTTCAAAATAGCACCTTCCATCACACTTTGTCCTACTTCAACCTGCACCTGCTTAGGCACACCGTCAGGTTGAATATAAGTCACTACTGGCATATCTGCATCTCCTCTTGTTTACTTATTAGGGCGCCGTCATCACCAACCACCGCCACACCAAAATAGTAAACATGTTAACATGTAGTAGTCAATAGTAGATCTAAAGGAAGTACGTTCATGCTCCTTCCAAAATTCACTTAATTACGCAATAAAGAAATACCTTAGCCCAGAATAAACGTGATCTGGAGCCTTCTTTGGAATATTCAGACTCTAGCTAACATTAGTGGTCAAGTAATTTTGGACAGCTGTTTAGCGTTTCTCATCCCACTTCTATCTCCAAGAAGAACGTCGTTCGATAGTCATTGTTGCTGTGTGGACGAATCACCGGCACCCTGCTCGTTGGACGCTATAGCCGCGTGGGTCATGACCGCCTGATCCACATGGGCGCCCTACTCTGTGCTCTGAGTGGCTGGGGTCTTTTCCCCCTGGGCGGTGATAGCGCCTCATATGCTCTATATGATCGGCTGCGGAATCGTCATGCCCCAGAGCATGGCTGGGACGATTGCTCTCCAACCCGCACATTGCCGGTTCGGCCTCGTAGCTGTTTGGCTTCCTACAGATGACCATTGCCGCTCTGGGCAGTGCCCTGGTCGGAAAGTTTCACGATAGCACCTCCCGCATTATGGCCATCGCCATCGGCCTGAGTGGCATGCTCGCACTGCTGGCATACACAGGAGTGGTGCGTGCTGGGGGTCGGCGTCTGGCCGCCAGCGAGCGGGCCAACCATGTTGACAGTTGATGGACACAGAGTACCCGCAGACAAAGGTGCAGCTGTGTATCGTACACATGGTCAGAAACTCACTGAGCTACGTGATCTGGAAGGATAACAAGGCCGTGACGGCCGATCTGAAGCAGATTTATAAGTCCGCTACGGAACACGATGCCCGAAAGGCGGTGGAGGCCTTTGGTGAACGATGGGTTGGCCAGTACCCTCAGATCTCGCGATCCAGACACAACCACTGGGACAACCTAGTTACTATCTTCGAGTATCCTCCGGCGATCCGGAAAGTCATCTAAACCAGCAATGCTATTGAGTCACTGAACAGTGTAATCCGCAAAGCCACCGAACGCCGGAAGCTGTTCCCCAGCGATGACTCGGCCATGAGGGTGTTTTTTAGCGATCCAGCAGGCCTCGAAGAAATGGGCGATGCCTATCCGTGATCTGAAGCCTACATTAAATCGCTTTATCATCGAGTTTGGTGACCGTCTGGACGGTCACCTCTAGTGGCGTAGGCAGTTGTTACACAGATGTATATACAGGCTTCTGAAGTCACTAGACCTCTTGCTCTAATGTAAGATGGATGCTATCAGTAAACGAACTATTGCAGTATTCTTAGTTGGAGAGCGATTACGATAGACTTTAATAGTCAAGTCGATCACAACATATAGGCATCCTAGCATCATTCTCACATGTACACTGCTCATCCGGTATAAAATAAATACCGAACAATATTAGCGATGAGGCTTGGGTATCGGTTGGCTCAGGATGGTCTCATTTAGACCATACGCATCAGCATTATATGCCCAGCGCGTAAACTGATCAATTAGAACTTCCTGCGCTTTCTCCAACTCAACTATACGCTGTGTTAAGCGAGTAATTCGATCGTTCGCTCTGTCAATGTCGGAAAATTTGCGAGGTACCTGTGATGGAGCTTTCAGTTCCGCTTTACGCAGGCGCATTGCAGTTTTGATGTTAACTCGGGTCAGTAGCGTTTTTCGAGTAGTCTCGATTCCCAACTCGTTCTTGCATGCTATGACAACCATGTCCCAAGTCAGCTTACTACTTCTCCAGTTACGAATAATCGCTTCAATATGTTTAACGTCTACCTCAGTAAGTCGCCCCATGCTTAACCCTTAAAATTCAAAAGTTGTTCTAACTCAGCCACCTTGTCACTTGAAGTATCAGTTGCTATGAGATTATCATTTTTTGAGGTCAACTCTCCACGCATCGCTATTGCATTGCGACCTATGGTCCAACCATTCTCCACGCCTTTTATAAGCGCTCCATCCGCGATATCTTGATTTTCCAACATCTCAATCAATTGTTCACAGCGTTCCATTTTTTCCATAGTAGTTTTAAGCCAGGTATTTGCACCGTAAGAGCCCTCGTCAGCCTCTTTCTGAAAAGCTACTAGGCTTCTCCGCAAATACTTGTGTTCATCTTTAAGATTTCCCAGCTTCGTATCATCGCCTTTCACGCATACATGTTCCCCACATGTCAGGCAATTATTGAACTTAGCGCAAGGCTCCTGAGCGTAGTCATGGATACAAACCCCAAATTCAGTGCGATGAACAATTCGGTCGCTTTCTTCTCCAAGGTCTCTCATACTAATTGGAGTTTTCGTTTTGAGTGAGTTTAAGAGCTTTGCCCTCGACGTTTCCAGTCCAGGCGTAAATACCTCTACTTCAGTAACCTTTTCTTCTGTCGACAGGTGGTTGTAAACCCTATTCTGGCTCACATCAACACGGCCCGACCAACGAGCAATGAGCTCTTGAGACAGGCCAGTACGCTGAGCTCCAGTGTTGAGATAGTGGCGAAAAGCGTGACTATTAACCCTAACATCAGCATATCCATAGCGCTGAAAGATTGATTTAGTGGCTCTCTGAGTCCCTGAAAGTAGTACGCCAAGTCGTCCGCCATGACATCCAATTGTAAGGCCGAAAGGCCTTTTCTTTCCAAGACAATCATCCGAGGTAAACGCCCCCGTTTTAAAACAGAACAATGCGTCTTGGAATTTTGTAATTCTCTTAGAGTCGGTATAAGGAAAACTTCGAGGTAGGTATGCTTCTCGTACAAGACTATTTAACTTTCTAAGTGTAATCTTACCCTTATCATTATAGTCGCAACCAACTACCTTGCCATTCACATATCGCCGAACACCCCGGCTTGCGTCAAGATCGTCGAAGAGTTCTTGCGCAGTTCTACACGCACGCACTGTGTTTGACCGGGATTTTATTTTACTTATCAAAAAATGTTTATAAGCATTCCTAGGTTGATGACTTCGCATCGGGACCAATAAAGCATTGCAAGCTTCCTCAAAGGATAGCGGTGCATCCAACGCTTTGTCAGGTACGCCCGCGTGGATTGGAAATGTCTCGGGATTATCTTCCAGCCATTTAGCGTACTCACGCGCCTCTTGTGAGATTTCGATTACTCGACTAACTGCTTCCTTACAAATTTCAGCCATACTATCGGGTATTGGCTTTAAGTTAGCACCAAAACCTTTTTCTGAGTACCACAGTATATACAGTTGCTCACGGCCTTGCGTATCAATCTCTGTATGAAAACAGTCTTTCTTTAAGTAGATCATTTCCCCAATGCGAGAGGGTTGTGAAAGCAGGATCGCCACAGTAGAGGTGGTCATAATGTCTAAATGAAGGCCAGGCTTACTGTGAAATATTTCCCCAAGTGCGATCAATGCTTCTTCACTCGGCAGCCTTTTTCTCGCTGCCTCTGCACTCTTTTCTAGAGTTAGTCTGGGGTCCTTTATCTGAGGCTCCCAAATAAAAGGATTGATCACAGCACCTATTAAATGAAGATGATCGTAGATTTGCTTGAGTTTTCTTGAAATACCATATGCAACTTTAGAAGAGTTGTAGTGGTCCTGTGCGAGGGCACACGCCCTGTCAAAGACAGCTGCAGTTACGGCTCTTACATCGCCATTTTTGGTTATCTCCAGTAGCGCCACTTCCAAGCAACGCAGACCATTTAGACTGCCTCCATCCTCGCTCAGCTTAACTGCTCTTTCATCGAACAGCTTCGCCTTACAATAGTCGATAAAGTCAGGATGAAGCGCTTCAGAATTTTTTCCAAGTCTAGAGCAAACGGTATTCTTCAGGCCCCACCGATGCCAACTTTTTGCCTCCCATTGTATTGGATCAGACGGTTGATCATACAATCGGATCTGTGATTTAGCCCAGGATACGTATTGATTCAATGCAACCTTTGCAGCGAGTTCCGATTTCGGAATAAAAGGGACAACATTACTCATCAGCCACGCCTTTCTTTTGTCTCTTTTTGACTTCAATTTTATGTATAACTTGCATCACAGCTAGAATAGGGCGATCAAAGCTGATTGCCTCATTGCAATTTTCGCCTGCAGCATCAACTGCCCGTTGTTGCCGTTGCTGAAGGCGCTCTAGAACTTCTTTATGCGGCCCCTCAATCCACGGCTGAAACCTCGAGCAGGTATAACACGCCACGGGTGCATCTAATTGGCAGCCCCCAGAAGCACCGCACGTAGCAATTGGGCTCGACTGACTGCGGATTATTTTATTGGAGCAGAAGCCATTGTCTGCCTCAGCCGAGTTCGCTACCAGTCGACCTTGAAAAGCGTTAACAACCAGGGCTAGTTCACTTTTCATCTTAGTGTCGATTCGCTTGCCCATCTCGGTTGATGTTTTGATATACTTTCCAACACACCTAATTGATTTGTGTCCTAGCACAGAGGCGATGGAATGCGGGCCAAAGCCCATCCTACTTAAATCTGTTCCAAGCGTGTACCGAAATCGGTGTGATCCTAGATGGATTTTTTCACCTGTGCGCTCCGAGACAGGAAGTGGTTGATCGCCTAAAGTTCCATCAAGTAGTACCGTCATCACGCCATCTTTACAATGAAATTTTTCCAAAGGGCCCACTTCAAGTAGGTTAAGGTCAGGGGCATCAATGATAACAGCATGTCCATAATTTGAGCCTTTCGACCTAAATATCGGCACGTTTGGTAGTGCTTTGTCCCAGTCTATGTGTGGCCGTTCAGCCTGCAATTTCTTGAGTGTAAGCTTCTGGTAGCTTTGAAGAAGATTGTAGAGATCTGCAGACAAATTGCAGGATTGAAAACCGCTTCGGTATTCAAAAGCTCGTTGCTTTGCCTTCGGAATCTGGAGTATCGGCCCCTTTTTGGTATTAGTTAGGTCTCCAAAAACTAGTTGCTGCAACTGTCGTTTGCGTGCGCCTGTAGCTATTAAAAGCCTAATATACACAAATCGCTCGAACGAAACTCGGTCATTAGTAAAAGCATCGTTTGCCCAATCGAACAGCGCCTGGGTCTCAAGCACTGTGTAAGGACCTTTTAATGGGTTCATACTCTCAACAGGACACGGCCTGAAGGTCTCTTTTGTTTTGAGTGCATAAAGGGCAGAAACCGCCCGTTCACTCGGACATACGGCGAGCATATATTCTTCCCGCCATCTTTTGAGAAATGTGCGCAAGATAGAGAACTCGGTTTTACTGAACCTATTTCGAATGGCGATAGCATTGGCATCATCTAGTACATCAAAACCTGAAACTGCGCACCCGACTAAGGTGTTTACTAAAAAATTTAGGGTTCTGGCTGCCCTCTCCTTAGCGTAATATGTTATCGCGGCAATGAGCCAAGGTTGTATTTCCTCTTGTACTGCACACTTGGCTTTCTTGATGTTAGCTGACATAGCGGTCACATCAGGTCGCCAAACATCGTTTGCCGGCGTGAATATACCACCACCCTTCGCTATCATCTCTTGTTCGAGCCACTTATGAATGTTGCTTGTAGTCGGGGACGTTAAATTCATTTCGCACCCTCCCCGCCCTCGTTACTACCTAACGTGTAGCTTCTCAGGAGATTATTGTTTCGTAACTCCATCGCTCTATCAGCCTCTTCCTGATGGTACTTTTGGCCATAAAGGTTTGGCATATCGGATGTGTCTGACCAGCCGTATTTGTATGTGAGTACTCGACGCTCCCGCTGCATTCTATCCTCAATTGGGAGGCCTTTTGTTTGCTCAGAAATCATGCTAACAGTTTTATAAACGTCGTGATGTCGGAAGCTATGGGGCGTCACACCATTCAGCACGGGGAAAGCCTTCTTAGCGGTGTTAAATACGGCATCGACCGACTTGATCGAAAGTGGGGCTCCCTCAGTCTTGCCATGTGCCAGAAGTAAGTACGGGTGAGTCTTGGCTCGTTTAGAGCCTCTATGTTTCTCGACGTACCGGTTTATCAGCGCCATAAGTTGTTCAGTAACTGGTAGTTTTCGCTCATTTGTCTTTACACCCGGTTCTGACAAACGTGGATCATCAGGGTCGTTAGGACGGTGAATGATCTGAATACGGTTCTGACGGTAATCTATATCGACCAATTTAATACCTAGCATTTCGCTTCGCCGGATACCCAGACTAAAGAGCAGCAACACGATCAAGTAATTTCGAACTCTAAGAGCCTCAGATCTCGGCCAGGGGTTATCATCGGAATCGGGGTAAAGCTTGTTCAAAAGTACATCTTCTTGTTGAACCGTCAATCCTTTGGGCTCTATCGGCTTGCGCCTCCAAGCAGGTCTAGACTCTTTAATACTGAGATCAATCCGCTTTACCATCCACAAAATGTGTTCCATACGATTGTCTGGAAGACCCATGGCTTCATAAAGAAAAGAGAGGTAATTTTTGGTAGTTATCATGCGAGACTCTGCTTGTGACGCGCCAACCTGCCTAAAAGCGGTAGCATGCAGTTTGACGCCACTAGCCAGTTTATTCAGTGTCTCTCTCGTCCAATGCGCCTGGCTAGCAAACCTGGCGAGCTCAGATTCACTCAGGTATAGAGGATTAGGCCTTTGCTTCAAGCGAAACTCTAAATCAATGTTTTCAGCCTGCAACCAAGAAAGAAAAACAAGTAGATCACTGAGAAAACGCTGTTGCGTATTGGGAGAACGTACCCGCATTTTCTTGAGGATGTATAGGCAAGGCCAATAAACAGGTACAGAATCTTTAAGCAAGAGCTTCACTCTGGTCTCATTGTTTAGCTTGCATTCCTTGATTGATAAAGCCATAAACTTCCTAGATGATGTTACAATTTCCATATTAGCACTTTATCAATCGATCACAACAATTAACGTTACATTGCTCCCTGTCTTATTTCTCACAGGAAGCCCTAATAAACAGTAGCTTAAAGGATGTTAAATTGTCTAAAAGTAACAAAACTGGCACAACAGGATCTTACGTTTTTACTATGAACCGCGTCGGCAAGGTTGTACCGCCGAAAGAACAGATTCTGAAAGACATCTCGTTGTCTTTTTTCCCGGGGGCGAAGATCGGGGTGCTCGGTCTGAATGGCTCGGGTAAGTCTACCCTGCTGCGCATTATGGCCGGGGTTGATAAGGATTATCTGGGTGAGGCCCGGCCTCAGCCGGATTTGAACATTGGCTATTTGCCGCAGGAACCGGAACTGGACGAGTCGAAGACGGTGCGTGAAACCGTTGAGGAGTCGCTGGCGCATTTGAAGGATGCCCAGGTTCAGCTGGAAGCGGTGTATGCGGCCTATGCCGAGCCGGATGCGGATTTCGACAAGTTGGCGGCGGAACAGCAGAAGCTGGAGAACATTCTGGCGGCGGCCGATGGCCATAACCTGGAAAACCGGCTGGAAATCGCGGCCGATGCGCTGCGTCTGCCGCCCTGGGATGCGCCGGTTAAGAACCTCTCCGGGGGTGAGCGTCGCCGAGTGGCCTTGTGTCGTCTGTTGCTTTCCAGCCCCGATATGCTGCTGCTCGATGAACCGACCAACCACCTCGATGCCGAGTCAGTCGCCTGGCTGGAGCGCTTTCTGCACGAGTTTACCGGCACCGTGGTGGCCATTACC